>OGEN01000002.1_pt1 | contig 387045 bp, 304 predicted proteins | sample 1570671 | NCBI WGS metagenome assembly OGEN01 (sample SAMEA2582128, study PRJEB24529) | metagenome | biome: Human gut stool | place: China | collected 2011 | reverse complement strand
TTGCTACTGACATAAGTTTACTTGTTGAACAAGTCAACTTTTTTAGGATAAGACACCCTAAGACATCAAGGGAATACAGACACGGCACTAACATAGCATATACATATGTCAGTGTTTATGCTATGTACTTGATGTGTTCATGCTAGGTTCATAACCAAAGGAAAGGATAGTTCAGCTTTAGCGAAAGTGTAGGTCATCATTAAAAAATAGCACGCCTAAAGAAAACTTTATTATTATCGATTTTCCCAGTAAGCCACCTGTTTTATCCGTTCTATGAACTCTTGTAAACGATCGGATTTCCGGCTACCCATAATCCAAAGATTACCAACTTCAATGTCTTCATCGTAAGAAGGCTGCATGTACGTCTTGTCGAGAATCTCATACCCGTTACGACGATAGTAATTCACCCGACGAGTGGTCATCTCATCCGTGGTCGGCTCCACTTCCAACAATCGCGTACCGTCTAAATGTTCTGCGATATAATCCAACACCTGTTGCCCGACTTTCAGATTACGCATCGAGGTGAAAACGGCTAAATGTTCAAGATAATAAAAATCCTGCATATCCCAGTAGATAAACAAACCGGCCAAAACACCATCCGTCTCTATGGCATTAAAATACATCTCCGTTTTTTCCCGTATCAACCGTTCCAATTGCTCGATATTTCGTCTCTCCTCCTCCGGAAAAGCCTCCTTATAGAGTGGAATAAGTTTTTGTAAACGAATATCTGTCGGCTCCGTTATTCTAATCAAATTTACCATAACATGAATCTTTAATTCTATTTTCTTATTTTTATAAATGCTGGGATCAAACGTTTCATAGAAAAATGTCCCGGATGACTGGACAGAATCACGATAAACACGGCTACCAGCACGATAGCAACTCCCAGTACCTGCCCTAACCCGAAACGTTCTCCCAAAAACAAAACTCCCATACTTACTGCCGTCAAAGGTTCCATACATCCCATTATAGCAGCCGTGGTTGATCCCACATGCTGTATTGCCAATATTAACGTTAAATCAGACACAAGGGTTGGAATTAAAGACAGCAAAAAGATATACACCACGGCATTCGCATTCGGCATCATGTCCAATCCCTGCCCTTTTAACAGAATGTTGGCTCCAAAGATAATTGTACAACAAAACAACATATAAAAGGTCATTTTCAACCCATCCATGTGCTGTATACAGGATTTATTTACCCCGACGATATATATGGCATAAGTCACCACGGTCGACAGTACCATGAAAAGTCCTTTCAAACTCGTCACTCCTTCCCCTTCACCACTACTTAATAAATAGACTCCCAGAATAGCCAGTACCGTGGCAATAATTACAGAGAGTGATATTTTATCTTTAAAAAAAGCAATCATGATGGCGGTAACCAACACCGGATAAAGAAAATGAATCGTCGTGGCCACCCCGCTGGGAATGTACAGATAAGATGCTGTCAGAAAAAGCGAAGTAGAAGCATATGCTCCTCCTAACAGGAACATCGTTCCAAACTCCTTTAAAGTTATCCGAAGGTCTACACGCCGTAAAAGCAAATAGGCTCCCACGACTACCGCAGAAATGGCAAAACGATAAAACAATACGGAATCCAATCCCACTCCCTCTTGCATTGCCGGAAGTGCAAACAATGGAATCAATCCGAACGTGGATGATGAAATCATCGCTAATAGCACACCTTTCAACTGCCGCATTTTATTTTCTGATTTTTAAATTAACGGCCCCAAAGGTCTGTAAAATTCCCGACTTTTCAATTTACATATGTAAAAAACAGAATCGAATTAAAACATGATAAGATTAAAAAGCGTTGGATTTGTATGGTTGGAATTTAAAATTACTGAATCCCTGCCCTGATCCTACTTAATGACACTTGAGAAATTCCCAGAAATGATGCGATATGACGAAGCGGAACCTTCTTTAGAATCTCCGGTTCCCGTTCAACCAATAGATGATAGCGTTCCGAGGCAGACATGAAATAACGTTCCATGAATAATTTCTCGAATTTCAATATAATCCCGTCAGACATCCGTCGTCCCCAATTCGCTAGTTCAATATTGGAATCAAATAAACGATTTAATGTTTCGTTTGATATTTTCAACAGGTCACATTCTTCCAGTAACTCCACGTTCTCGTATCCGGCAGTTGAAAACATATACCCGTTCATAGACAAAAGGGACATTCCCTCGGAGGCAAACCAGATCGTAATATCCTTATCCTCCTTATGGAAAAATCCTCGGGCAAATCCTTTTATTACAAAATAAGTATATTTAGCAACCGTTCCTTCCCGCATCAACAATTCACCTTTAGGAAGAACAACTCTTTCCGTATGACCGAGCAATAAACGAACGGTTTCATCCGACAATGGATAAGCCTCCCTTATTTTCCTGATAAAAACCTCCATGATCCAAACCTTTTCGGCAAAGATAATGTAAAATTGAGCAGAAACTTAAATTAACTACTCACATGTATAATTTTTCTATAAAAGAAATAAAATCTACATCTCTATGTACAATTTTGGTATATCTTTTGTCTATTCGACACTGTGTCGCCCTTTACTAAGGCGTTTTTAAGGTTATGCACGAATACAATTAATTAAAATCTAGCATATGAAAATGAGAAAGTCAATGATTATTTTGTCTCAAAGATTGATTGTTATTATGTTAGGAACTACACTTTTTGCCTGCGGAAACAAACAGGCAGGACACCAAGCAGGAGTTCCTGAATATGCGGTCGTCACAATTGAGCCCAGCGTATCAAAGTTGAATAATTCTTACCCGGCAACAATCAAGGGATGTCAGGACGTTGAGATTCGTCCAAACGTGAGTGGATTCATCACGAAGTTATGCGTGGATGAGGGGTCGGTAGTAAAGAAAGGCCAAACGCTGTTTGTTATTGACCCCGTACAATACGAGGAAGCCGTGAACGTGGCTCGTGCTGCTGTTAAGGTAGCGGAAGCAGGGGTCGCGACAGCCGCTCTTACCGCAGAGAATAAAAAAATGCTGGCGCAGAAAAACATTATCAGCCAATACGAACTACAAACGGCAGAGAACACTCTGGCTCAACAAAAGGCTAATTTAGCCCAAGCTGAGGCACAATTAATCAATGCGGAGAAGAATCTGTCCTACACGCAAGTCTCCAGCCCAGTGGATGGAGTTATCGGGAAGATTCCTTATCGTGTCGGCAGTCTTGTTAGCCCCAGCATGACAACACCTTTAACCACGGTATCAGACAATTCCAAGATGTTCGTTTATTTCTCCATGAATGAGAAAGATCTTCTTAAACTAACCCGTCAAAGCAACGGAGCTACCCAAGGAGTATTAAACCAGATGCCGGCAGTGGAATTACAGTTGATTGACGGCTCGATTTATTCCGAGAAAGGAAAAATTGAAACGTTAAGCGGAGTGATAGATCAAACAACGGGTTCCGCCAGTGTGCGTGCAACCTTCCCTAATCCGAATGGGATCTTGCGTAGCGGTGGATCAGGAGTAATCCTGTTACCGGAGGAATCAGACAACGCCATCATCATCCCCCAAAAGGCAACCTCGGAAATTCAGGATAAAAAGTTCGCTTTCATCGTAACGGATAGTGCTATTGTGAAAACCAGAGAAATTACCATATTACCCATTAACGACGGTAAAAACTATGTTGTTACTTCCGGGCTAAACATCGGGGACCGTATCGTGGTTGAAGGCGTGGGTACATCCGTGAGAGACGGAATGTCCATTAAACCGATCACCCCGACTGAATCGGCAGCAAAACGCCAACAGGCAATTGCCCGGTAAGCGGGAATGGAAGAACATAAACAAACTACTTTGAATGAATTGAGATTATGAAATTAGATAATTTTATTAAACGTCCCGTTCTCTCCACGGTGATTTCCATCATCGTCGTGATCTTGGGTATTCTGGGGTTAGTTTCCATCCCCGTCACACAATACCCGGACATCGCACCTCCCACGGTTAGAGTAAGCACGTCTTACACTGGAGCGAATGCAGAAACGGTACTAAACAGCGTAATTGCCCCGTTGGAAGAGCAAATTAACGGTGTAGAAAACATGATGTACATGACATCTACCGCCACCAACACGGGAGATGCCTCTATCGAGGTATATTTCAAACAAGGAACAGACCCCGACATGGCCGCAGTTAACGTGCAAAACCGTGTAGCCAAAGCACAGGGATTCCTGCCTGCCGAGGTAACACAGGTGGGTGTAATCACCAGTAAACGCCAGACCAGTATGTTGTTAGGGTTCACCGTTTACAGTTCGGACGATAGATTTGACCAAACCTTTCTCCAGAACTACATGAAGATTAACTTGATCCCGCAGATCCAGCGTGTTCCCGGTGTAGGTGACGTGATGGCATTTGGTGCCGATTATTCCATGCGTATCTGGTTGAAACCCGACGTGATGGCCCAATACAAATTGATGCCTTCTGATATTACAGCCGCTCTGGCAGAACAAAATATCGAGGCTGCTCCCGGACAATTCGGGGAAAGTGGCGATCAATCGTTCCAGTATATCATGAAATACAAAGGACGTCTCCAGACGACAGAAGAGTTCGAGGATATAATCATCCGGGCCACTTCCAACGGGGAAATCCTACGATTAAAAGATGTTGCCCGTATCGAACTGGGTGGATTAAGCTACGGCTACTCGAATAACGCAAACGGTCATCCCGGAGTTACCAGTATGATCTTCCAGACCGCAGGTTCCAACGCCACGCAGATCATTAAAGACATTGAGGCATTGCTGGAAGATGTTTCCAAGGACTTCCCTCCCGGTGTTGAGTATAGCATACTGTTAAGTGCCAATGACTTTTTGTATGCATCTATTCATGAAGTACTGAAGACATTGATCGAGGCATTTATCCTCGTGTTCCTAGTTGTATTTATCTTCCTGCAAGACTTCCGGTCCACGTTAATTCCTGCCATCGCAATCCCGGTTGCATTGATTGGTACGTTCTTCGTGCTTTACCTAATCGGATTCAGCATGAACTTGTTGACACTTTGCGCCCTCGTTCTGGCTATCGCAATTGTGGTCGATGATGCCATTATCGTGGTCGAGGCCGTCCATGCGAAACTGGATCAAGGATATAAATCCCCGCTTAAAGCCTCCATTGATGCTATGAATGAAATTTCCGGTGCTATCGTGTCCATCACTCTCGTGATGATGGCCGTGTTCATTCCCGTAAGTTTCATCACCGGTACTTCCGGAACCTTCTACCGCCAATTCGGTCTGACGATGGCCATCTCAATTGGTTTATCCGCAATCAACGCCTTGACATTAAGTCCCGCATTATGTGCTATTTTCTTAAAACCTCATGACAAGGGTGAGGATTACAAGAAAAAAGGACTTATCAACCGGTTCCATGCCGCCTTCAATGCCGCTTATGACGTAACGTTAAACAAATACAAAAAAGGGGTTAGTTTCTTCATCAATCACAAGGTGACCACGTTTATCACAGTCATTGCCAGCATGATCGTCCTTGTATTCCTGATGCAGAAAACCCCGACCGGGTTAGTACCCAACGAAGATACGGGAACTTTCTTCGTGATCGTGGACCTTCCACCTGCCACATCGTTGGAAACCACGGAAGCCGCCTTGGCACAAGTGGACAGCTTGATTGCTAGCAATCCGGCCGTTTCCGATCGTACAGAAATTGCCGGGTATAGTTTCATTGCCGGGCAGGGTAGTTCTTACGGTACATTCATCTGTCGTCTGAAACCGTGGGATGAACGAAGTAAGGGACAGGATGTAAACAGCGTTATCGGACAATTATACATGCAAACCCAAGGATTGATCAAGGACGCCCGTGTACTGTTATTCGCACCCCCAATGATCCCGGGATATAGTTTAACGAACGGTTTCGAGTTCAACCTTCAAGATAAAACAGGTGGTAATTTGAACGACTTCTTCGACATCACCCAGAATTTTCTGGAAAAACTGAATGCTCGTCCGGAAATTGCAGCAGCACGGACTTCTTTCAACCCAAACTATCCGCAATACATGGTAGACATTGACGTGGCAAAATGTAAAGAGGCAGGGTTATCCCCCAACATCCTACTTTCCGCATTGCAGGGATATTACGGTGGTCTATACGCCTCTAACTTCAACCGGTTTGGGAAACTATACCGTGTCATGATTCAGGCGGATGCAAACTTCCGGGCAAACCCGGAAACATTAAACCAGATCATGGTCAGAAACGGCAATGAAATGGCACCTATCACGCAATTCGTCACATTACGCAAAGTATACGGACCGGATAATATCAAGCGCTTCAATATGTTCACGGCCATCAGCGTGAACGGATCTCCTGCCGACGGGTACAGTTCCGGGCAAGCCATCAAAGCTATCGAAGAAGTGGCCGCCGAAACGTTACCTACCGGATACGGATACGAATTCTCGGGTATGACCCGTGAAGAACAAAGTGCCAGTGGAAATACAACCGCTTTAATATTCGCTTTATGTCTCGTGTTCGTGTACCTGCTGCTGAGTGCCCAGTACGAGAGTTACATCCTACCCTTGGGGGTTATTCTTTCCGTACCCTTCGGGTTAATGGGTAGTTTTATATTTGCCCAATTCATGGGTGTTGAAAACAACATCTATATGCAGATTGCATTGATCATGTTGATCGGTCTGTTGGCGAAAAACGCCATCCTGATCACCGAGTTCGCTCTCGAAAGACGTCAGTCCGGAATGAGTATTGTTTCAGCTGCCGTGTTAGGAGCATCGGCCCGTCTCCGTCCGATTCTGATGACCTCTTTGGCTATGGTTATCGGTTTGTTACCGATGATGTTTGCCAGCGGTGTCGGTGCTAATGGTAACAGCACTTTGGGAACCGGAGCTATCGGGGGAATGTTCATCGGTATGATTTGCCAGATTTTCACGGTACCTGCCATGTTCGTTGCATTCCAGTATCTGCAAGAGAAGATTAAACCGATTGAATGGCATGACACGGATAACACGGAACTTGAATCTGAAATAGAACAATACACAAAATAAAGAAAGATGAAACAAGTTATTATATACACGATATGTATGGGCACCCTGTTAAGCAGCTGTAACATTTACAAGAAATACAACCGCCCGGACGTGGATATGGAAGGCCTGTACCGAGACCCGGTTTCCGTAAATGACACGCTGGTATCGGATACCACAAATATGGGTAATTTACCGTGGGAAGAGGTATTCACGGACCCCCAATTACAGAAATTAATTCGTCAGGGACTGGAACAAAACAGTGACCTGCAAACTGCGATCTTGAAAGTGAAAGAGGCGGAAGCAGGGTTAATGTCCTCCCGTTTAGCATACCTACCTTCCCTGGGATTATCTCCCCAAGGAACAGTAAGCAGTTTTGACAAGGCAGCCGCCACGCAGATATACTCGCTCCCGGTAGTCGCTAGTTGGGAACTTGACCTATTCGGCAAATTAACGAATGCCAAACGCGGAGCAAAAGCAACCTTATTACAAAGCGAGGCATACAAGCAAGCCGTTCAAACACAAGTCATCTCAACTATTGCCAACACCTACTACACGCTACTCATGCTGGACAAGCAACTGGCCATCACGGAAGAAACAGCCGTATTATGGCAAAAAAGCGTGGAAACCATGAAAGCGATGAAAGAGGCTGGGATGGTAAACGAGGCCGCTATCGCACAAAGCGAGGCTAACAGCTACATGATTGCCGCCTCCATTCCCGACTTGAAAAAAAGCATTCGGGAAGCGGAAAACTCACTTTCCCTGTTATTGAAACAAGCCCCGCAACGTATCGAACGGGGAAAACTGGAAGACCAATCCCTTCCTACCCTACTGAATGTAGGTATACCTGTTCAATTGCTATCGAATCGTCCGGACGTAAAATCCGCCGAAATGGCATTGGCCAGCACGTTCTACAACACGAACCAAGCCCGTTCGGCATTCTACCCGCAAATCTCAATCAGCGGAACACTTGGATGGACGAACAGTTCCGGCTCATACATCACGAACCCAGGTAAGATGATTGCCTCTGCCGTGGGATCACTGACACAACCGATCTTCAACCGGGGAGCCCTCACCGCCCGTTTGAGAGTTGCCAAGGCACAACAAGAAGAGGCCTTGATTAGTTTCGAACAAGCAATATTAAACGCAGGAAGTGAAGTTAGTAATGCATTGGTGCAGTACCAAACGGCACAAGATAAAATCGAACAACGTGAAAAGCAGATATTTTCTTTAGAAAAATCCGTGGAATACACGCAAGAATTACTAACTTTAGGAACATCCACTTACCTGGAAGTACTCACGGCACAACAGTCCTTGCTTAATGCGCAACTCTCCGGAATATCCGACGAGTTCCAACGCATACAAGCCGTTGTCAACCTGTATCATGCCCTAGGTGGTGGACGAACCAAATAACCTTTAAATACAAATTATCATGATAAGTCCACTAGCTTACGTTAATCCCGATGCAAAAATAGGAAAGGATGTAACAATCCATCCTTTCGCCTATATCGACAAGAACGTCGAAATCGGAGATAACTGCACGATCATGCCGTACGCCAGTATCCTGAGCGGTACCCGTATGGGAACGAACAACACGGTCTACCAGGGAGCCATTATCGGGGCGACCCCGCAAGATTTCAAGTTCAAGGGGGAAGATACCCTCTTAAAAATCGGGAATAACAACACGATCCGGGAGAAGGTTATTATCAACCGGGGAACTAACACGACGGATTGCACGATTGTCGGTGATGGAAACTTTTTGCTGGAAAGCGTGCATCTAGCACACGACACCCATCTCGGTAACAACTGTGTACTGGGAAATGCAGCCAAGACAGCCGGAAATTGTATTATCGACGACTACGCAATTTTAGGTGGTGGCGTAATCGTGAAACATGGATGCCGTATCGGGACTTGGGCCTTGGTAAAGGACGGATGCCGGGCCAACAAGGACGTTCCCCCTTATATCGTTGCCGCCCATAACCCGATTGCTTACTACGGGATCAACGCTTACATTCTGCGTAAAGAACAAAAACTCACGGAAGAAATTATTGACGACATTGCCAAAGCCTACCGTCAAGTGTATCAATGTGGAACAAGCGTTGAAAACGCCCTACTGAGAATCAAAGAGACCATTACTGTCGGACCGGAAATTCAATGCATTATTGATTTCCTAGAACAATCCACGAAAGGAGTGATCGGTACAACCATGTGACACTACCACTTTTCTAGCAAATAACGATTCGGGGCTGCCAATTCACATTGAGCAGCCCCGAATTCATTTAACCCTTATGTAATTGGTGTTCCAGCACTCTCTCGTCGGTATCAAGGATAAATTGACGACACGTTCCGAATAGTTATAATACTTTCACGCTCCCAGCATTCTCCACATTCCCCACACCACGAGCATAACTAATAGCAAAATTCCCAGAAAAGCAAACATGAAACGGGTGTAGTACACCTTTTCATCATGTTCTCTCGATTTTATGTCTCTTTCGATTTGTTCCATTTCCCCTTCCGCCAACTTGTTCGGATAACCTGTTAAAGGTTTCTCGTTCATTTTTTCAACGAGATCTTTCATGCGGTCACGACGATCCTGAATCATTTTTCGATTCTGTTTCGCACGTTGAATCATATCAAATACATGTCCTTCACCTCCCATGACGTTCATAAATTTAGTTAGTAATATCGTACCATAAATATATGAAAAATAATTATAAAAATCAAGTATTTTACAACTATTGCTTCATAGTTAAAACCCGATATACATTATGATTATTGACCGTAGACAAGGCGCCTACTAGGGACAGCCCAATTGGGGGAACTCCTGTCTATTTCGTGTAAGTCAATGGAGTTGTGATCCAGTCCAGATACTGCCACGGACGTACTTTCTGCATAATATCAAAACTGGATTGCAAGAATTGATGTACGGCATCAAACGGGTCATCATAAGCCAAAGCATCTTCCAGCGTCAGAAAAAACTCTTTCTTCTCGGGCTTGAATATTGCCATCGCAGGACGAATCAAATGATCATTGCCTTTTATATCACTTATAAAAGGATAAGGCAACCCGTAGAAAGCAGGACGAGGATAATTCACGTCTCCCGGCCAAAAACCGCACTCGAAATAACGTTCATCGAAAGCATGATCTGAAATCGGTTTATTCATGCCAAACGGAGCCGATTCACCGCTATACACAATTCCCGTGAGGTCCATCGTGCCGAAATAGTAAGCCGGCCCATCCACTTTTCCCCGGAAACCGGAAAGGAACCCCCGTAATGCCTCGTGCGCAAAAAGATGGTTCTGATGCCAAAGTTGCACAGCCTCCTTATCGTAATGATGATGTTTGGTGTCCTTGTCAAAATCAATCGGATCGTAAAACTCCTGCGCACGGACATTAATCGCTGTCGGAGAACCGATCTCTTCCAGTCCCTTCATGAACTGTTTGTAGAATTCCATCACGGGAAGCCCATCCTGTAAAGTAAACGTAACCATTTTCCCGTTTCCATTACGGAAAATGACCAGATGTTTCATGAAGTTTGCCTGAATCTCGAAAGAAGAATCATCACCGGGTATAATCCCCGTGGATACCCCTTCCACCGTCAAATAAAGACGCACATGTGCCCACTCAGGACGTTGATGACAACGCATCAATTTCACTTTTCCCAACATCTGAAGGTACATATGCAGCGTGTCGGCAGTTCCTTGCCAATCCGTATAATTTAAAAATTTCTTGTTCATCTTATTATTTTTTATCTCGTTATCTTTTTTCTTTAACGGCCAAGAAGTTAAAAAGGTTCTACTTTCACACTGTCTAGTTATTTTAAAGTCGATTTTACTAACAAACGATAAATTTAAGGAAACTATTTTTTAACATTCCCGTTATATCTTGAAAGATAAAAATGGATATGAAATATAAAAGACCGTTTCTAGGAATATGCCTAACGTTACTGGTGGTGATAAGTCAGGCACAAGAACGGGTGTTACCGAAGTTCAAACTCGGGGGAGCGCTCCGTTTTAATTACAATTTCTGCGACTGGAAACCTGGCCATCGTGACCGGGGTGGAGATTTTGGTTTTGACGTGTTATACTTCAAATTGTCAGGCTCCTACCGAAATATCATTCTAAGTGCGGACTACCGCTTTTACAGTAAAGATTTCGGTGGTTCCATGCTAAAATACGGGTGGATCGGCTACCAGTTCAATGACAAAAGCCAAATGCAACTGGGGCTAACGGGAGTGCCTTTCGGTATTCAACCTATCGCCTCACACAACTTCTTCCTGCAAATCGCTTATTACATCGGACTGGAAGACGATTCTGATATGGGAATCAAGTATTTATATCAAGGTGACACGTGGGATTTTACTCTCGCTTTTTTCAAGAATGCAGATGAACTACTTTTCGGATCAGATAACGAGACTTCTGATGATCGATACGGTTATGACGTAGCCGGACGTAACAAAGAGATCAATCAATTCAACGGACAAGCCTTTTATAAATTTGGGGAATCTACCCGGCAACGATTAGGCGGATCAGCTGAGTTCGGACAACTTTACAACTTGGATACCCGCAAGAACGGTACACATTACGCTTTCGCCCTACATTATGAACTAACCACGAAAAGAGTCAGTCTGAAAGCCCAATTGACAACTTATGCCATGAATCCTAAAAATGGTGAGGGAGACGACAATGAGCTGATCTCGATGACGGCTTACGGGGCCCCCTATCTGGTAGCCGCCAAAGCAAACATGTATATGTTGGGAGCCGGGTACACGATCCCGGTAAACAGGAAATTTCTAAAGAAAATACAAGTATACAACGACTTCGGTTGGCTCAACAAACAGAACAACGATTACAAAGATAGTTTCCAGAACGTCACGGGATGTATGTTGGATGGAGGTCCCGTGTGTATTTACGTAGATTACGCTCTAGGTAAAAATCACGGGTGGCTGGGACCAGATTTCAACGGTTTCGGTACCGGTGGTGAAAGTGATTCCTGGCACGCCCGTTTTAACGTGAACGTGGGTTATTATTTTTAACTTTTAAACGCAATACAATGATAAAAGAGATTTACACGCTATACGTGGAGCGTTGGCACTTTTTCTTGGACCTCATGTGGGAACACCTACAAATATCGCTGACGTCCATCGTGATCGCCACGATTGTTGGATTGGGGCTAGGAATCATGATCAGTATGTACCGCAGGGGTTCATCCACCGTGTTGGGCCTCACGAACTTCATTTACACTATTCCGTCAATTGCCCTGTTCGGTTTTTTGATTCCTTTTTCCGGAATCGGCAACACCACGGCCATCATCGCTTTGAGCATTTATGCCCTGCTCCCGATGGTTCACAACACCTACACAGGAATTATCGGTATCGACAAGGAGATTATCGAGGCGGCACGGGGAATGGGCAGCACCACCTTCCAGATACTCTATAAAATACAAATTCCTTTAGCATTTCCTGTTATCCTGTCGGGAATACGTAACATGGTCGTGATGACCATCGCCCTCACGGGTATTGCCGCATTTATCGGTGCCGGGGGATTAGGAGTAGCCATCTACCGGGGAATCACAACCAACAATTCGGCCATGACGATTGCCGGAAGTTTATTAATAGCCCTACTGGCCTTGCTGGCAGATTGGGGCGTGGGACGCTACGAAAAGTATATTAAAAGAAAACGTAAATTACTATGAAAAAATACATGAAAAACAGGCTACTTGCACTATTCATCGGACTCGTACTCCTATCAGGATGCGAGTCCAGAAAGGACACAATCCATATTGCCACCAAACCAATGAGCGAACAATTCATTCTCGGAGAGATGCTTGCTCTGCTCATTGAAGAAAACTCCGATCTGCACGTGAAAATCACGAAAGGCGTGGGTGGTGGCACAAGCAACATTCATCCGGCCATGGTCAAGGGAGATTTCGACCTTTACCCGGAATACACGGGTACAGGCTGGTTGGTGATCTTGAAAAAAGACTCGCTACTCCCACCCGGCCAGTTATTCTCCGAATTACAAAAAGAATATTCCCGGGAATACGGGCTGAAATGGGTTGCCCCGTACGGCTTTAACAATGCTTATAGCTTGGCTGTAAGTAATGAAATGGCAAAAAAATATAACTTAAAAACATTTTCCGATCTGGCCCTTTATCCCGATTTATTCACTTTCGGGGCGGAATATGACTTTTACGAAATTAATGACGGGTATGCGGATCTCTGCGCCTACTATAACCTCAAATTCAAGAAAAACTTGGATATGGATATTGGATTGAAGTACGAGGCCATGAAATCCGGCAAGATTGATGTGATCAACATTTTCACAACTGATGGGCAGTTAAGCCACGCAAATCTTACGACTCTAAAAGATGACAAACACTTCTTCCCTTCCTACTATTGTGCGACAATCGTACGAGAGGAAACATTGAAGGAACACCCGGAACTGGAAAGGATACTGGAAAAGATGAACGGTATACTGACGGATCAAGAAATGGCCGACATGAATTACAAAGTTGACGTAGAACATCGCACGGAACGGGAAGTTGCCGTGGAGTTTTTAAAGAAAAAAGGTTTACTTAATCCACAATTGAGTTATGGAAAATAATGTTGTTATTCGTTTTGAACACGTCAATAAATCATATGGAAACCGAGAAATATTAAAGGATTTCAACTTGGAGATCCGGAAAGGCGAGTTCTTAACAATTATCGGAAGTTCCGGTTCCGGGAAAACAACTGTACTAAAGTTAATTAACGGACTGATCTCCCCCACTTTCGGGATCATTTATGTCGACGGGAAAGATATTTCGAAGGAGAACCAAACACTTTTACGTCGTAACATCGGGTATGTCATTCAAGGTATCGGATTGTTTCCTCACATGACCATTCGTAAAAACATCGCTTACGTCCCCAGCCTACTGAATCACAGGGATAAAGAACGTACCCGCAAAGCGGTAGAACGATTGATTGATGTGGTCGGTCTTGACAGGGATATGCTCGACCGTTACCCGGCAGAACTGTCCGGTGGTCAACGCCAACGAGTTGGTATCGCCCGAGCCCTTGCAGCAAACCCGGATATCCTGCTTATGGACGAACCATTCGGGGCGGTTGATGAGATTACACGTAAAATGTTACAGAGTGAAATTATTCGTATTCACGAGCAGTTAGGAGTGACTATCGTGTTTATCACCCACGATATAAAAGAGGCCCTAAAACTGGGTACCCGAGTCATGGTCATGAACAAAGGGCTTGTTGAGCAACTGGACACTCCGGATCATATCAGAAATACCCCGGCAACACCTTTCGTGAAAGAATTAATAGAAGGCTGACATTTACAAGTCAGTCTTTTTCTTTCCATTTCACATCGCTATTCTTTTTGATGTATATCCGCAATGCGACATAAACATTCCAAAGCAAAATAAGCAAACCGACAAACAGTATTAGTTTTAATACCACATAGAAAATTCCAATCACTCCTCCTAGCATCATATTTTTATTATTATTGATTAAACACTTATTTCTATCGAGTTAGGAAAGCTAATGAATATTTTTAATATTTCCTAATAACTTGATTTTATGAAAAAATACTTTCTCCATTTTATTTATAAAATTTAGTTATATTTGCACGAAACGTGCATACTATGAGAAATTACAACCAGTGTGAATCCGGTCTTATCTATAATGAATTCTCCGTCATTCTAATACAGACCTTTACTTCTGCCGGAATTGAAATTCCCCTGAACTCCGAAACGAATTTTTTCATCAAGAAGGATGATGACGGGCATTTTGATGACCAGTTGTTTACCCATTCGGATAAAGTAATCAACCGTTATCGTTTGAAAGGGTTCAATATATGTATTGACATTGACGGGAACGCTCCCGCTAGGCTATGGGGACACGTACATGTACGGGCTGCCGTATTCTTCAACAAGACAGTTGAAATCTCCTACCGGATCATTGTGAGTCCGACGGGAAGAATTAACGGGACCAAATTTTGCCAAACAGATGTTCCATTCAACACGGATCAACTGATTGCCGTAGCGGGGATCGTGCAACATGTGGAACATTGGGTTTACAACAACAAGAAGAAAGGCCAAGAAATCGACGGTTCCCTGAAAGTCGTTTCAATTAGTGACCTACACATCGACGAAGAATCACACGTCTACACGACAACCGTGAAAACAAAAGGTGTTACTTTCGATGAAGTACAAAAGCGTTACCGCTATTTCTTTGACAAGCAAAGACAAAAAGATTCAAGAAAAAGTAAAGAATCCAAAGAGTTCGAATACGGATGGCATAATTATATCTTTTTGGATATTTGGGAAAGTATCGGTCACGAGGGACGAATCCGTTTTGACCAGATGCGGGAAGACCAAGTTATCGAACATATCGAACAATGTCACAAGGCAGAACTCGTGGGCCTCATGAGTCTTTACCCCGAAGAGTGGCCCTATCGCATGGATTCCAGTTTTGAAGATATTTGTGGGAAAAACATCGCCATTGACACCGATGATCTTGTGCTAGCAAATGAAAACATGAGTCTCGTTATCGGTACGTACGGGAATCGTGGGAAAGAAGCTCCCACCGATTGGAAAAAACACTTGGCCCGACGAGACCGTTATCACGTCAGTTGGCCGGAATATCTTGTGTTAGTCGAAATCCTGTTGGCTAAAAAACACACGATCAACTACGTACTAAATAAATATATTTTCAACTCCCGACAAGCGATCAAGGATAACAGTCACCCTGAATCAAAGGACGGCCAACAGGGATTCACAATTATCAATGACAAGATACTGGACATGATCGAGCAGAATGCCCGTCTAAGCATCAGCTTATCCGATGTAATACTGCAACTCGATTCGGTACGTTACCTTCGCTATATGTCTCACAAACATATGTACCATGAAACAAGCCGAAGACTACGAATTGACGCTGACGAGCAACAATTAAAGGACATCACGGAAAGAGTGGATAAGTCCCTGACAAATGCCAACAATATAGCCGATCTGAAAGAGGCTAACAGCACGAAGAATATTCTTCTTTTCATTTCCATTGCCTCCCTTTTCGGGGTATTATTGGAAGGCAACGGTGAGGCACCCGTATTCTCGATGATTTCCAAAGAATTTGGGGTATTTACGGCTGTCGTGCTGGTTATTATTACTTCTATCGGCATATATTTCAGCATGAAAATTATGATTCGGGTAATTATTCACTATCTTCGCAAAAAACATGGTAGAAGAAAATCACAATAAATTTACACGTATGATAACAACATATTCCATCGATTACAGAACACAGCTTTGCGAATTTTTTTCCCGTATCATAGAATCACACAAAGCCTATATTTCCCACGGGGAACTACAAATGGGAATCGCTCTCGATAGTAATGAGCTTGCTCCTAATTACAAGGAAATGTGGCTAAATTATCTCGATCGACAAGTAGAAAACCCGGACAACACACTCCTGCTTTATTTGGAAAACGGAATAATTATCGGATTCGTATTGTTCGGCATCACGAATGACGGAGCCAAACCTTACGGGATTATCTTTGACCTCAGTGTCGATCCCGCATACCGGGGAAAGCGTATCGGACAGGAACTCCTGCAAAGAGCGACGGAAAGTTTCCGAGACAAAGGAATACAGGATTGTTACCTCGAATCGGGCGTCAACAACCATTCTGCTCATCAATTCTTCGAGCATCACGGTTTCAAACAGGTATCCGATATTTTCCGGTTAAAATTGTAAAAAAACGAAACTAACAGATTAATTTCTTCAAAGGGATTCCGGTTGTGTTGATTGTTTCAAGATTATTGATTGCCAATTGACACCACGTTTCCCATTTTTTCCCGATATTGAATTGACATTTCCAATACTCCTGCAATTCAGCATCATCAACCTGCTGAATAATTTTTTTTATTGCAGATAATTCCCGGTAAAGTTTCCCAATCACTTTTGATACACCTGGATAACACACTCCGTTTTTCGTAATACACTCCTTTCCTCCTGCCGAGAAAATATCTCTTAGATTCGGACAAACAACACCTTCTTGAGTGGCAAGCCAAACAGCCATCCGATTGAATTTATCCGAACGATTACTTAATAACTCTGGGAAAAAGATAAATCCTTTAATTTGGTATCTCTGTTTCTCTTGCGGAGATAGCGAACTCCACATACGAATCACAAGGTTAGATACCTTAGAACGATCATTATCCAACCACCATAACTCTTCTCCTTCTTTAAGCCGGGAACGATAGTAATCAAGAATGGTTCGAATCGGATTCGGTTGACAACGCAATTCATCATAAGGAATTCCCAATTTGTCAAAAATTGTTCCTCCTTTTGGTAAATTCATATCTACCAAATAACGAGGGGAATGGGTTACCACGACTTCCGATAAACACTCTTCGTAAGGCTTGCAAACAAAACAAACCGGTTCACACATTTTTCCAAACAAAAGGTATATTCGCTCCACATTTTCCACTCTAGTCCCCTCGGCAACACTACTTCCCGTAGACTTCCAATGATTAGCTTTCGTGGTTTTCACCTCAACCCCATAATAACCACCAATAACAATATCGGGAAAACGTTGCCCGGAGTATTTCACGATCTGATCTTCAAAACATGTCCCGACAGCACATTGTTGCAATACTTCTACGACTTTATCTTCTAATTTACTACCTAATAAACCAGTATACATTTCCGGAAACTTCAATGCTTCCTGATTCATGAAGTCTATTACTTTCGCTAATAGCTCTTCGAAAGCACGATCATCTTGCATATGAAAACTAAATAATGACTTCATCAGGTTCGAAATAAAGATCCCACAAATTCTCAATTCGTTTCCCTATATGGTAAGCCAATAAAGGAGGAACGGCATTTCCTATAATCTTATAGGCTGCAGAAGGACTTAGAATATATCTCTGTTTGTTTTCCTCATGAGGAATCACAAATTCATAATCAAGAGGGAAAGTCTGTATCAACGCACATTCTCGCGGGGTTAAACGACGCTCTTTCAATCCCTTTTTCAATTCCTTGTCAATGATACCGCCATGCTCTTTTGACAGCCGTCGATATTCAATATTACCATGATGTTCAGCCCGAATCGTTGGCCCGATCCCGTTTACATCCACCTCTGTCTGACCTTGACAATGGGTACCCATGAACTTGGCTTTGGAATAGACCCTTTGTGCAGGATCATCACTATCTTCCGGTTCCTTCAGGCCGGCAAACATTCCTCCCACCGTCTGGGGAGGCATCAAACCCTTGTTCTTAATATGATATGCATGACTAGGTGACGGATAAGGCACGTATTCATCAGGGATAACATCACGCATCAAGGCCTCACGGGCTGCGGGTGTTAACGCAGATTTACGAATACCGATAAAAATCACCCTCTCTCGGGATTGGGGGACACCGTAATCCGCCGCGTGCAGAACACGAGGTTCCAGCACGATATATCCGTCTCCATCTGCCCGGGAAAAATCCTGCTGAATAATCTCCTTCACATTAGAAAGATTTACCAATCCCTTCACGTTCTCTGCGATAAACAGCTTAGGTTTCGTGATTTCAATAACTTCTTTCATCCACATATATAATTTGCCGCGGGTTTCTTCCGAGGCAATCTCCCCATCAATAATTTTTCCTTTGTGATCTTTATGAGAATTGAAACCGTTACGTTTCCCCGCCACACTGAAATCCTGACACGGGAAACCTCCTGTAACCACGTCTACTTTTTCCGGGAAAACCAATTCCCCAGCCCTGTGCCGTTTCACGAGATCCACAATACTTTCCTCCCGGTAAACATCCGGGGTGTAGCCATACTTCGCAAAATAATGAACCCAAGCAGTCCGGGCCTCTTTCAAAATATCATTGGCGAAAACAAGTTGAAAACGAGTAGAATATAATTTTACCAAATCACCTCGCTCTTGCTTTTCAATAAAATCAGGATTACTTTTTTCATTAATACATCCCTTGTGGATAGAGAATCCTCCTTCCAATCCTAAATCCATTCCACCACAACCTGAAAATAAAGATAATACCCGAATCGTTTTAGATGCCATTTACTTGTACGTTTTTACACCTACAAAAATAACAATATTTATCGGGTTATTGACACTGCTCGGAAAATTTATCCGCCATTTATTCCTTCCTTGGTTAATCTACCATTTAACCAATTCCCCCAAATTTTACATTCCTAGGTTCACAACGTTAATTCCGTTACAATCCCACCACTTTCATTCCCGTGAATGCCTCGCTCGCAGCATGATCAAAGAAATTGATTAACTCCGCAAAACTTATCCACGTGTAAACAACAATACTCGTGATGACGACCAGTAGTAGAACTACGATTACCATTTGATTCCATTTAGTTTTCATCTCTTTTCATTTTAAAAGTTACTAACTCAAATCAAACTCTCGCTCCTATCATTGCTCACAATAAATATATAACATTATTTTATATTTACCAAATATTTTCTTAATTAAATCACAAATTTAACACCATGTAAAATATATTCCTAAACTCCACTCACAAGTCCAGTTCCCGACGACAATGAATCAATCGGTCACGCAAATATTTGATACTTTTATTCTTTTGAACCTTCACCGTGTTCACGCTAATGCCCAATTTATCGGCAATTTCCTTCCCAGAGAAACCACTAATACTTAATTTCATGATCTGCCGTCTCACTCGCGGTAAATCACCAATATGAAGATGCAGCAAACGCACGATCTCTTCCTGCACGGTGTCTAGCATGAAATCCTTCGAAAAATCCTCGTTCTCTTTCTCCTGGTCTATTTTATCAAGAATCATCGCCCTTTTTTTCTTGTTACGGATATATAATAAAGAATTATTATACAAAGATTTATACAAGTACCCCATCAATTCCCGGCCGGAAGCGAACTGTACATCCGAATGCCAGAGATTTACCAGTAAGTCCTGCACGATGTCCTTGGAGCAATCCATATCCTTCACGATCGACTCCACGTACACGCACATCGCTGCATAGCAAGACGTGTAGAGTTGCTCCCAACATCTTTCATTCTTCGCGTTAATGCCCGACAAAATAGATTCAAGGTTTACCATATCTATTTTTATTAGACGTCAAATATCATTTACATAGAGATAAAACATCAATTGAAGACACAAGAACAATCAAGGGACGAAGATTCAATAATCACCGATCATCTACCCCTCGTCAGAAGAATTTAATTCACATTTTCCCTTGTCCCATTCTCCGTTTGTTACATTTGTTTATCTAATAAATCCTATCACTTAGTACCACGTATTCAGAATAAAAATACTTAAAAATGAGATAGGTACTATCTTAAAAGATAAAAAATAAACAACTTTAATAAAATTTATTTAACAACCCAGCCGTATAGCCAGAGGCTGGAGGATAGGGTTTTATAGGTAAAAATATGATTTAGATCGATAGACGCCCCCCTTCAGTTCTCCCCTTGTGTAAGAGGGGAGAACTGAAGGGGGGCGTCCATACAATTCTATATTGCATTTTTAGCCGGGCCATCATACCGTATATCGATAATCTTGCCATAATTCTTGGTTGACATCCACTTCGGGGTTATACCTGTGCCAAAATGAGAGTTATTCACGTTGAACATATATATTTCCCCGGTTTCAAGCGCCACGGTTAAATCCATCCCCATTGCACTGGTTCCATTTCCCGATTCAGTCGAGGAGATCCGAGTAATCTTCCGTCCACCAAAATCAAACAATTTGATAGGATCTGTTCCTCCCGTTCCCCGGAATATATATCCCCATAACTCGCTGTTATTCGCCCCAGAACTAAAGAACAAGAATTCATATTGCCCGTTGGGAGAAACAAAGAATTGGCCATCTTCATGAATCGTATATTGGAAAGCTGCCGGGAAAGCCCTTTCTATCTTGGGTATCGCTTTGTTTATCCACAAATCATAATCGTGAGCAAACAGAAAGGTATAGATACAATATTGCCCTACGTTTGCGCTCCCTGCTCGGTTATCCTTGTAAAGCATAAACACATCGGCCGTATTCCTTGGGTGCCCCGATTCCGACTCAACTTTTCCCACGTAAGAACCACAATAAAGAATGTCTATATCTTTTAAGTCATTCAAAGCGAGAGTAATTCCACTGACAGATTCTGTAAACACTTCAGTAATCGCATTCGCATCCCCCCAAACTCCCTCGTATTCCAAATCATTCTCATTCTGAATATAAAGCAATCGATCGTGTAGCACATCAATAGCAAAAGTTCCTGAAATATCCCCGGAGTAAGGCATCCGTATCAAACGATCAATTTTCATTCCTCCTTCTATCGTGGCAGGAACATCAATGTATTTACCCGTAAACCATACATCCAGATTTTCCACCGCTTTCAAATATATCCCCCCATCTTCTGAGAGTAGAACATGACACTTTGAATTCGCCACGGCATCCTTGAAGTTCACGTTAGGTAACACACCATTCATAAAATCATCTTTTAGATAAAGCGCCCGACGATAATCCTGATTTCCCATGTAAACTGGGCCAATACCTCCATTTTGAAGAAGAAGTAACATTCCGGGAGCTGACGAACTCCCACCTCCCAACCAATGGTTCATGATCTTCACCGGACGACCACCCAGTTCCTGCCCATCATTCTGAATAGGGTAATAATCTACCAGCTCGCGGAAACGATACACGTAACTTCCTCCCTCCCAACTACTCACATCTTCAAGTATGGAGAAACAGGCTTTTCCATCCACCTCGGAAAGTACCATCCAAGCCTCTGATGTCGATTCACTACTCGTTGGCCACATGGCTAGTTCTTCATGAATGATTTGATACCCTGTCACCGTATCGGTAATAAACAGGGAAACCCTTATGAAACCACCCATATCTGTCTCCCAAACCAACTTCTTACCAAAACCGATCGTTTTCAACTCATCGGTAGTTCCATTCTCGGCAATCCACTCGAATTTCAAAGCGAGAGCCGTGGAATCACCCGTATATTCAAGAATAGGTTCGGCCTTCACCACGTCACCTACCGTTAAAGCCCAGAAACTCCCAAGCTCTTCCTCGTTCGTGATATAACCGAGAACTTTCACCTCAGGAATCCCCGTGTAGTCATAATTCCCCTTATCGTCAAAACAGCCGTAAAGGAAAAACATCACAACCGCACACCATATATATTTATGTATCTTCATGACATTCATTTTAATTATCCAACAATAGGAACACTCATTTCCACGTCACCATCCATGACCGGAGTTCCATTATTTTTCAATTTCAGCAAGTGGTATTTCAACTTCAAAGCGTAATACCTTAATTCAGTAGGACCAAAATTCGTCATATTACTAATGCCAGTAGCCTCGATGAATTCCGCATATTTAGCATCACTATAATCACCCAGGTAATAACGTGCGATATGGGCATCCCACCAAGCTGGAGCTATTGCCTTCGAAGTAAAAGCAATCCGTTGACTACGTGCATTTTTTGTCGGTCCGATTTCGAAATCAGTTGTTGGGGAGACCTTCAAAACTACCCGCAACATCTGGTTATCCAATTTTGCCGTTTTGATCAATTTCAACACAAGCGTATCACGTTCCTCGCCTGCCTGCCATATCCTCTCGGATTCGAAATCGAAATCCGTTCCCTTTACGGCAGTCGTCAAGCTCTCGTCTACTTCAATCCGGTAAGTCATGTTCTCTGTCACCGGTCCCCCGGCAAATAACAACTCCAACCGAATATCATGCGTGGTTTCGTCCGGGTAAAAGAAAAAAGACTCGGTGATACTATCGGCCGTTATTCCCTTCGCGAAGTACAGGTACCTCGTCGAATCATAAGTCGTGAACTTATCCTCGGAACAAGCCGCAAAAACGCACGTGGTCACGAAAATTATAATTATGTATCTCATTTCAATTTACTTTTTTAGGTTTACAAATTCTAAAAGACCACTTCCTCGCTTTTAGGAACAGGTAACGTGTACAGGTTCCGGAAATCAATATTCTGTACCCCATCAAAAACAGGCAGATTCAAGCGCTTGAACAAATAGAAAGATTGTCCTTCACCTATAAATTCCTTCCGGGCATCTGTCAACATAGCCTCGATATACCCCATTTCTGTTGTGACCGTGTTCAAGTCATCCACCGAAATATCCCCCCGGGAACTTCTGATTTCTCGTAGCAAATCCACGGCCTCACTTACTTGCCCGATAGATGCCAAGTACTCTCCCTTGATGTAATACAATTCGCTCTTACGTAAAATAGGAAGATATGCTACATCATTATTTCCTTTTTTACTCTTGATAGACAAGTAATTTCCGCTCAACATACTGAGTAAGCGTTCAAATCGCCCGTCTATCTGGTTCTGCGCCGGGAACAAATTATAAACATTACGTATATAAAGCGGTCGCTCGGCCGTTATAAACGGGGCGTTTATATCTCCCGCACGAGTATTGTAAACATTAAAAACTACGTCACTCAACAGGCGACCATACCCCGGCTCAAGCCAGTCCATATTTTCAAATCCCCACGGTTCCCACTTGCCGCCCATCGCAAATGCCTCCTCGATGGCATCGTACGCTTTCTTTTTCTCTCCCATATAGGAATACACGCGAGCCAACATTCCCCGTATGGACGCCATGTTCAGGCGAGAACGTTGGTGACCGAAGAACTCTGCAATTTCACTCTCGGTATTCCAATCCGTCCAAAAACGTTCCATGATATGCCACATCCGGATAACTTCCTCGTTATAATAATCACTATAAACGATGGCTGAATCCCACGGGACCATACACGTGTGAGCCTCTAATAAATCACGCTCCACGTTCTCCAATACTTGTTTTACAGTCAATTTATTATTAATCACGGACTCCGAGCTAGTCACGTAAGGAATCCACGAACCATTTTCATTCACCGCAGGAGCCGGGGCAAAAAGCCGGAGTAAATCGAAATGAACAAATGCCCGCACGGCAAGAGCCTCTCCCCGTATTTTCAACCGTTCGGGTTCACCAAGCTCGAAAATACTGTTGGAGGCTTTATCCACGTGTTCGATAATATTATTGCAATCGGCAATAACCTTGTACATTCCTGACCAAATCCCGTCGATTATCGGCAGGACATTGGCATTTTCGTACTGGCGATCATTCACCTGCTGGTAGGTATTATCCAAATTCTGCCGGACATAATACTGTCCCAGAACATCTAGGAAACCCCACGTCAATTCCTGAGCATACAGGCTACTGCTCCCCAGACTTTTATACAAACCATTCACCTGCATCCGGAAACCGTTTCCCTTCTCATACAGGTCATCACTACTCACCTGGGTTTCCGGACTTACCTCGAACCAATCATTACAGGAAGTCAAGGTAAAAAACAGGAAGAACCCCATGATATATCTTATTGTTTTCATAATCACAAATTTAATTCGATTAGAATCTAACATTCACGGAAAAATTTACCGAGTTCGCATACGGATAGCTTAAACCTCTTTCAGCCTTCACCGTGGAAAGCCGCCACAAATCGTTCGTTCCGACTTCAATCCGGATATTCTCAATCCCTATCCGTTTCAACATCTCCCGGTTCAGCTCGTAACCAATCGTCATGGAATTCCAACTCAACACATTATTCCGCTGCATAAAACGAGAAGTCGGATCGGTGGTCTGTGTATTATCCTTAATATCTTTGTACATGACAACATCCCCGAATTTCTTCCAACGTTCGCTCATGGCACGACGATCCACGTTATATTCCTCGATCTTGGCATTTTCCACTTTGTCAATCAGTGTCTCGTTATAGAAATCACCCCCGAATTCATAAAGGAAACTGGTACTGAACGTGATATTTTTCCACCGTAAATTCACACCGAAAGAACCAGTACCCCAAGGCATTTCATCCCCGATATTTCGCATCTCAGTAGCTATCCAATCGTAGCTCACCGTCCCATCCCGGTACACGTAAAGTTCCTGCCCATTTGCAGGATCTATCCCTAGGGATTTCAACCCGTACTTTGCAGAAAGGGATTGCCCTTCCTCGTATTTTGTCATCACCCGGTTCAGGTTGGGATTGTCCTTATCCCAGAGACTTTCGATTTCTTGGTTGTAATACTCGTTCACCGCATCATTATAAGCCTTCAGGGCATCGGAAATTTTCTTTATCTTGTTCGTATTGTGCGCTAAATTGCCAAAGACAGCCACGTACCAATCTGCAGTACTAAGCAAGTCGCTCCGGAACTGGATCTCGAAACCTTTGTTTTCGACCTTTCCCATATTACTCTTGTACGTTCTGAATCCCGTGGAACTCGGCAACGTAACATCGGTGATCAAACCGTTCGTGATTTCATTGTACCATGAAAATTCAAGATAGAGTAAATTCCTCAATACCCCCAGTTCAAAACCAACATCAAACTTATTCGTCTTTTCCCATTTCAGATCCCGGTTCCCGCGGGTCGTCATCAAACTTGACGCCGGACCGGAAATATACCATTCATCAATATCAATCTCGTGAGTAGGAACGGCAGCATAGGGGGCGAAATTCACCTTACCCGTTTGCCCGAAAGAACCACGCACTTTCAGATGATTGACAAAATCGTATTTCTCCATGAATGCATACTTGTGAATATTCAATCCTAAACCTCCTGAAAAGAAAGGAGCATAACGTTTGTCGGAACCGAACTCGGAAGAACCGTCAATTCGAAGGGATGCATCCAGAAGATATATATCCTGATAAGAGTAGTTCAAACGGGCGAACATACCGAATAGACGAGTTTGCACTTCTTGGAAATTAGGTTTATAAGGCATCGACCGAGCAAATTCGGGTGAAGAAAACTCGGCAGACTGGAACCCTTTATAAGTTCCGGTATTCGTGCGTCTGCGTGTCGTTTTTACTTCCAATCCACCCCCAACATTGATGTTATGATTGTTGATCGATTCATTATAAGAAATAGCCAGTTTTCCCTCCCACGAGGTATATTCTGTATTCGTTAATGTTAAACTTCCCACATTAGTCCGATCATCACCATATTCCAAGTTATTTTTAACAGATAAAGGATCAATAAAAGCCTCCCGTTTACCCGTTGAATGGCTGATACCCAACTCTCCTTTTACCCAGAAAGTAGGCTTGATAAACCAATTCACGCTCAAATTCTCAACCAGCACGTTAGTTTGTCCCTTGTCATAATTACCTAAATCGGCCTCGTATAACGGATTGTACGGTTCAAAATCCAATACCCGCGACCATTGTAAAATACGCAACATTTTACCGTCATCATCCTTGTAGCGCTCATAGGGTAACATCTTGGTATATTGCGAGAATTCCCCGTAAGGTGATTCCTTCTCTTTTGTCACGCCATAACTGATATAATTACTCACCTGCACTTTCGAAGTCGTGTAGTAAATCGAGAATCCGGCATCGATACGATCCCGGTAAGATCCTTTCATGACCCCGTTCTCGTTATTATACCCTAAATCAATCCCGTAACGAAATTCCTCGTTTCCCCCTTCTAGGTACAAACTATGCTTATGGTTAAACTCCGTACGCAAGGGTTTCGCCAACCAATAGGTGTTCACTCCCTCCCGCACGTTTTTCAGTTTTCCCTGGTATTCTTCTATCCTTATTTTTTTAAACCAAAAATCCTCCCCTTCAGCCTCGTACATTCCGGATGCCACTTCTGCCTCCAGTTTTTGACGGGCATTCATCAAGTTATAATCATTCAGGTTAGGCATTGAAATCGTCCCGACCATATTGTAAGTAACCCGCACTTCTCCCGACTTCGGGGCCACTGTCGTGATCACCACCACGCCATTCGCTGCCCGAGAACCGTACAACGCTGTCGCTGCCGCATCTTTGAGTATCGTTATACTCTCGATACGATTCGGGTCCATATCATAAACTTTCTGTATCGTGGTCTCGAAATTATCCATGATAAAGATCGGTAGGTTGGGATTATTCTCCAATGCAGATTTAGAAAGCGTGTTTCGATCCAGATCCTTCACTCCGATACTCGATTGTCCCCGTATCTGCATCTCCGGCAAAGCATTCGGGTCGGACCCCCATTGATTATTGGTCTTCACCCGGAACGAGGGATCATATACCTCCAAAGCCTTCATGACATTCGTTTTGGAAACTTTCAACAGTTCATCCCGGGAAACCGTCACCGAATTCCCCGTAAAACTCGTCTTCCGAACATTACCGTAACCTGTCACGACAACTTCTTCTACTCCTTTCGTGTCAGGTTTCATGCGCACCACCACTTCCTGATTAAAATTTGTAATCCCGACTTCTCGGGTTTCCATTCCCACGAAACTCACCAACAGATAAATCGTATCCATTTTGGGCAAACTGAACACGAACATACCCTGGTCATTCGTGCTTCCTCCGATACTCGTCCCTTTCACGATTACCGTGGCACCGGGTAAAGTCATTCCCTTCTCGTCCAACACCTTTCCCCGCACGGTAACAGGCTCTAACGTTTTTTGCCTCTTTTGAATCACGATCATGTTCTGGAACAAGCGGAAAGTATATTCCGTTCCTTCCAGACACGATTGAAGAACCTGTGACGCCGGAACAGATTTAAAAGAATGTGTCACAGCCAGAATTTTCTGCACTTCCTCGTTATTATAAAGGAAATCAAACTTCGTGTGACGTTTAATGTAATTGATCACGTCTATAAAGGGAGTTTCGCTGAACTCCACGGTCAATCTCGGTTCATCGCTCGACTGCGCCCGACTGACTCCGATTCCAAAGGACTGCAACAGGATCACTAGCATCAACAACGTGCCAACTCTCTCGCATTTTGCAGATAGATTAGACTTCTTCTTTTTCATATAGATCAGTTTTAATTTTCATAAGGATGAAACCTTGTCCGGAACCATAACCCCATCATGGTTTCCGACACACGTTTCATCACGGTTTGTAGATTTGGTTTTCAGGTATATCTTTCCCATTTAGAATACCTTATGATTCTATCAATTCATGATTTAAATGTTACTCTTGTTTGTTTCAGTTTTGTTTAATGGTTATCACTCCATCCTGTAAAGAGAATTGTAGATTTGTCGTGGTACTTAATGCCTCCAGCAGCTCTTTCAACGGCATATTACTGGCAGGCGCCCCGGTAAAGCGACGTTCTCTGATTCCCGGAACCGCATACAGTACTTCCACATCGTACCAACGACAAATCTTCCTCATGATCACATCCAGTCTTTCGTTACTAAAACCGAATTTTCCATCCATCCATGACACTACGACATTTATATCTGTTTTCTGAACCGTCATCCGGTTATCACTCGTTATCGACACCTGCTCGCCCGGGGACAACCGAACCGTATCATGTCCGGAAGTCGTTTCCACTTTCCCGGATAACAAGGTAACACTCGATGCAAATTCATCATCATAACTCATCACGTTAAAACTCGTTCCCAGCACCCGCACATCAAAATTCTTGACCGACACGACAAAAGGGTATTTCTCATCCCTTGTCACCTCAAAATAAGCCTCTCCCTCCACGTACACTTTTCTCTCCTTTCCACGGAACACCACCGGGTATTTCATGGTTGACTGTGCATTCAGTACCACCCAGCTACTATCAGAAAAAATAACCTTCTGCCTTTCTCCTTTCGGCACGATCAACGTGTGGTACTCGGACACGTTTTCCAACGAATCACGTTTTACATACGTGTAATTCAACGTTCTTAACCCTTCAGAATGTAATATACCTTTCGTGTTTAAAATAGCAACCTCATGCTTAGATGTTAACGGTATCATCTGATTATCCCCCAAAATTAACCGTACACTATTCCGATCAATCGTCGTCTCTATCACGATTTCCCGCCCCTCTTCCGGGGAAACCATCGCTGTCCGTTCCGACCACCACACACCACCGGCCATGACAAAAACAAGTAAAGAGGCCGCCACGTAAATCGTACGGCGTACACTTGTGGTCAACACCCTCCGTTTCTTATGTTTGCGGATTCGTTTCAAGAAACATGAAAAATCGACAATCTTATCGTATTTCTCGTATTCTTTAAAACGTCCCATGATAAAACGATCATCTTCCAAATCCTGTTTCAGTTGTGCCCACTCCGGGTCCTCCAGCAACTCGTTCAACCGTTCTTCTTCCGGTTGCGCAAGCGTTCCTGCCCAAGATTTCAGAATTAAATCCAATATGATATGTATGCTATCTATACTCATAACTATTTAAAGAATACTTGAAATACAAATTGGTACTACTTTTTCCAAGAAAATTATCTTCCTCTTCTCCTGATGGCCACAAAAATCGCATCTATCAGCAGAGCAATCGGGATAAACCATTTGAATAAAACATCCGTCACCTTTACCCCCATCTTTTCCAAAAACAAATGGTTATCAATCGACTTCGGACGACGCACATCCACGGGAGCCTCCCCGTCTGAAAGCCAAGCAAAAGAACCTAGGATAATGTAAAAATTACCAGATTCAATCTCTTCGCGGGATTTGAAAAGTTCCACGTTACTGATACAATCCGCATCACTCAGTATCACGATCTTTTGTTCCCGATCTCCCATCGGACGAGCAAGAGCTACTGCCGTCGTGTATAACTGTTCTATCTCCCCGGCTGCAGGATTAAAGCGAACCGTATCATCTATAAAATTCGTCGTTTCCAACTCGTTCCACACGCCAAGAGTATCAGTCTGCAATACCGGAATCACCTTGAACCCCTTGTCCTCGGCATATTTCAATCCGGCAGCACCCGACATAACGGCACTCATTTTCCAGCTATCCATAGTCTCGTAGAAATACGATAACTCCAAAGCTCCGGCTGTCGGTCGAGAGGTTACTAAATCAGGCTGGAAATTCTCCGTCGGTTTCACCAGTACCCCCTCCATGAATTCCACGCCGAAGAGTTGCGTCAACGGGTTCATGTATTCCCGGCTATTCGGATCACCCACGATAAACAAATTTCCTCCCCGGTCAATATACCGCTGTAAACGCACCATCTCTTCCACGGTCAAGGATTTCGCCATATCGGCAATCACCAGAATATTAACTAACGTCGGGATATCCTCGTTCAAGTTCACCTCTTGAACCTCAAACCCTTGATTCAACAAAGCATACCGAAAGCGTTTATCACGGGCGAAACAGGCATAATCCCGGTCTCTATAAAGATTCATATCCCGTTCCCCGTGCCCGGTCAGGAACCCGACTGTGGGCAGTTCCATCACCATCCGTTTAAAGGCTGCTGAAATCTCCCCCTCGGAAGGATCACGCATCATGTCATCAAATTGTCGCAAGAACATCTTCTCCCCGCTTTCCCTCGTTACCTGACGGACAAAGCGATTATCCTCCGGGGCTAAATCAATAACCTGTTTAATCTGATCGGGGCTTAAATACCTCGAAAACTTGATTTTATACAAGTGTGCAATCTGTCTGGCTCTTTTTTCCATCGGAAGATCGGATAAAAATCCTCTTCTCCTCGTGTTTTGAACCGAGTCATAATAGTACACGTATTCCATCTTAATTTCCGGTTTAAAGCGAACATATTCCCGGAAATTACTCTTGTCGTAATTCTGGTAACGGGGAATGGCTTTCATGAAATCATCATCCAACAAGTTACTATAAGTTGTAATTGTTAGACCTCCCTCCAGCTTTTTCACGATCTCCTGACTATTCGGGGTTAACGTGCGGCTCTTTTCCCTAGTCGTGTCAACATATCCCATCAAATGAGGACGGGAACTCAAATAACCGACAACTGCCACCACAAGAAAAACTCCCACGTATTTCATGGCATTCCGCCCCTTAGAACTATGACTTACCCGGGACGATAACTTTATGATCGAGAACCAAAGGAACATCCCCGGAACCATAATAAAATAAATCACGTCCTCGCTGGAAATCAATCCTCCCGTGAAACTTTCCGCACGTCCCCGAAGAGATAACCAAAACGTAACATCCCGCACGAAATCAATATCCTGCCAAATGCCGTTCACGAAATTCAAGAAAGTCAAAAGTACAAACGTCCCCACCGCCGCGATAATCTGGTAAGAAGAAATCGTCGACATAAACAACCCGATCGAGGCATACGTGCATATCAGCAAATAAATACCCAGAATCCCGGTAAGAATATACCATATATCGAAATTCTCCACCACGAACAAGCAATAAATCACGTAAAGGACAAATATCCCCACCAACAACAAGGCAAAAATCATCATGGAAAGAAATTTTCCCAGAATAATCTGCGTGTTCGTCATGGGTGAAGAATGTAGTAACTTGATCGTACCACCCGACAAATCCCGGCTGACCAATCCCATCGTCAGTAAAGGAATATACAGAAAAAGATAATCCTGCACGTTATAGAACAACCGACCAAAAAGCGAAGAACTGATAAATATCGGATCATAGCCCATGGCCTGTTCCCGTTCTACCATCTCAATCATCCCGGAGAAAATCATCCCCGATTGAAACGTAAATATAATCAAAACCAACCAAGCGACAGGCGAGTAGAACAACATCTGTAACTCGGTCTTTGCTATTTTATATATCATATTCATAAAACAAACTTTTAAAGATTAACGCCCGCGACGACGTACCCATATAATAATCCCGGCAAGAGCCAGTATAACAGGTATCACGACCATAAACACGATTGACCAGATCTCCATGGCAGCCTCACTGACATATAATTTCCGATCAATAGGAGCATCCCCTTCCGTATTCACGGGCAACTCTTCATGTGACAACCAGTAAAAGGCGGCATGTTTCAATATCCCGTTAAAATTCCGTACCTCTCTCCGTCCCGTGGCAAACTCCCCGTTACTAAGAAAATCCGTGTTTCCGACAATAAGCACTCGCTGTTCCAGATCGTTCACGTTGCGGGTCAACGCTAATGTCGTCGTGAAAATTCCCGCTTGATCTCCCGTTTCAGGCATATAGCGAACCGAATCCCGCACAAAATCCGTCGCCACGATTCTATTCCAACAACCCGTCGTATCGGTTGAAAGTAATGGAACAACTGTTATCCCGTCAGTCGGGGTATATTCCAATCCCACGCACCCCGGCATGGCAACACATCCTTCATTCTTCCGGATAAAATCCAAGTTGGACCAATATGCCGCACCTTCATCCGTCGGAATAGCCTGAATCAAATCAGCCTGAAGTAACGGGGTTGGCTGCACCAACTGTCCCGGCATAAAACGAACTCCAAACTGTTCGATAATCGGGTTCATCAATTCCTGCCGCCCGGGCCCTCCTAGAACGAAAAGATTTCCTCCTCGATTGATAAACTCCTGTAAATAGCTCATCTCTCCCGCCGACAAGGGTGCTCTCAACTCGGATATTACTAAAATATCGATACTATCCGGAAGAGCCGAATGTAAATAAACCTCTTCTATGTTAAACCCTTGATTAATCATCGACGAGCGGGTATTTTTATCACTAGAAATTCGCTTATATTCCCGATCCCCTTCCCGGTAAATATTCCGTTCCCCATGTCCTGCAAGGAAACCGATAGTAGGAACTTCTGACACCAACCGCTTGAATGCAGCCGAAATCTCAGCCTCTCCCGGAGAATCTTTCCATCCCCCTTGGAAATAGAAACGCAAATACGCTTTCTGGCCATTTTCTCGTTCAATAACACGGATAGTCTTGTTGCCCTCAGCACTCAAATCTTCTATCTCCCGCATCTTTTCCGGGGCCAAAAATATCGAAAACGGCACACCATAATTTTCACTGATTTGCTTGGCCCGTTCTTCGTCACTCATATCAGGATACTGTTCCTCCAATTCCGGATTATTTGCATTATCGTAAAAATAAATATACCGGATTTTCATGTCAGGCTTAAACCGTGTATAAGGTCGGAAAGTCTCTTTATCAAAATTAATATGATTAGGCAATGTACTCCAAAAATCCTTATCCAACAAGTTCGTGTAAGTCGTGATCTTCACCTTTCCATCCAGCAATGCCACAATTTCCTGACTATTTTTACTCAATGAATTACTCTTGGTACGAGTAGAATCATGATATGCCATCAATGCCGGGCGGGAACTCATATACCCCAACATAATTGACACCAAGAACACGCCTAAATAAATCCCCCAGCGAGTAGTCCAACTCCGTTTTTGTACCCGGTTGATGAGGCGATAGACCGTCCATGTTAGGAATAGGAAAATTACGATCAAGAAATACAATACATCCTCGCTACAAATCAACCCGTAAATAAATTCTTCCGTCCGTCCCCGTATAGACAACCAGTAGGTAATATCCCGCACAAACTCGTAATCCTGCCATACGCCACCCACGTAATTAAACATGGCCAAAATAAACAACGTCCCGAAAGCCGCCATCACTTGATAAGAAGTCAAACTCGACACGAACAAACCGATTGCCGCATACGCACATAACAACAGGTAAAGTCCCAACATTCCCGTCAACACGTAAGGGAAATCTATATTTTGAATCGTACATACCCCGAAAAGCACGTAAAACAACAAAACACCCATCATAGCCAACCCGAATATCATCAATGCCAAGTATTTACCCAACACGATTTCAGCATTACGTAAAGGAGCTGATTGCAACAACTTGATCGTCCCGCCACTCAAATCCCGGCTAATCATGTTCATTGTGAGCAAAGGAATATAAAAATACAGGGTTCCTTGTACATTCTTGAAAAGATCTCCAAAAATGGTTGTAATCTTCCACGATTCATATCCCATGGCCTGCCGAACCACAATGTCTTCCAGCATCCCGGACATAATCATCCCGACTTGATAAGCAAACACCACCAAAAGCAACCAAGCGATTGGTGAATAAAACAAAGACTGTAACTCCGTCTTCGCTATCTTGAACATCATCTTCATAAGCTCTCCTTTTTAGCGGTTCTTACTCTTGGCCGACAATTCGGCAAACACGCTATCCATGGAACTCTTCTCCATACGTATCTCCAACAATTGCCAATTCCGGGTCACACTCGCCTCTACAATCTGGGTAATCGCTTCCCGGGAATCCGAAAAGTTTACCCGGTAATCCATACCTCCCATACTCACCGCATCCTCCACTCCGGAGAGCATTTTCAACTCGTCCACGGGCGGGGCCGATGCCAAACTCACGAATATCGTGTTCGGTACTATATAATTATCAAACTCTTCCACCGTTCCGGCAAAAACGACTTGCCCTTCCTCGATCATCCGGATATAATCACACGTAGCCTGCACTTCCGACAAAATATGCGTGGAAAGAATCACCGTACGCTCCTCGGCAATCTCCTTAATCAAATGCCGAATCTCCACTATCTGATTTGGGTCCAGCCCGTTGGTCGGCTCATCCAGCACAACAAATGCCGGATTGTGAATAATCGCTTGGGCAATCCCCAAACGTTGTTGATACCCTCCCGATAAATTACGCACCAACCGCTTGCGGAAATGGCTTAACCCGCATCGTCCCATCACAACCTTAATCGCCTCGGCCACCTCTCCCGTGGGAATACGACGAATATTAGCCGTGAAAGCCAGAAATTCCTCCACGGTCAAATCATTATACAGGGGTGGTTTCTGGGGTAAAAAACCGATATAACGCTTGGCCTCCACCGGGTTCTCTCTCATACTTACTCCCTTGATGAAAACCTCCCCTTCCGTCTGTTTCAACACCCCGCACATAATGTTCATCGTCGTCGATTTACCCGCCCCGTTAGAACCCAATAAACCGTAAATACCATTTTCCGTTATTTCAAAATTAATATCCCGAACCGCCCATTGCACGCTGTAACGATGAGATAAATGTTCTACCTTAACAATTGATTCTTCCATAAAGTATAGTTTTGAATAAATATTACCACACGTTTTATTACACTTTATAGAATACCTGAAAACGGAAACGGTACTACCCGATTGAAAAAGAAAATTCCGGATGCCGCTAAATAGCCGCACCCGGAATCATCATTTATAACAAATCATTCTAATTCTCCTCCAACGCTCTTGCCAGTTGATCGGGACAAGAAGTCTGCTTACGCCCGCAACAAATCCCGCGTAACCGACGAATCGCCTCCTCCCGCTTCATTCCCTTCAACAAGGCGGCAACACCCAATGTGTTCCCCGCACAACCTTTCTTGAAACTCACTTCCACAATCACATCATCTTCCAGCACAACGTGAATCTCCTTTGAACAAACCTCCAATGAGGGAATGTATGTAAATTCTTTTCTCTCCATAACACCATAACTCTAGCGCCACAAAGATAGAATTTATTCCCGTCACTCGCAACACGAATATTCCACCACACACGCACCGGAGATAAACCGTTGATTCACTAGTGCTTCACTAATGCTTCGATTATGCATCAATTAGGCTTCGATTATACTTCGATTGAATATTCAATCAATTTCCAGTCAATTTTCAGTTAACTTTCAATGAACTTACTAGTGAGACACCGGCGAGACACCGGCGCGGGACACGATCGTCTACCTTCCAACCTTACTCTCTTCGAGGCAAACGCATTTACCCGACACGATAAAAAATCTCTCCTTCACAATTTACAAAGTGTATTACAATTATTTATTCAACAAGTATTTCGAGAAATAATCCCTCTTCTTCTTTTCAAAATAGGCCTTATAAGGGCCATCATACCCATGTCCTTGTCCCGGCAACACCAGCAAATCGAAGTCCTTGCCTTGCAGGATCAATTCATTCGCCACCCGGAACGTGTTGGCCGGATGCACGTTGTTATCCACCTCACCCGTGACCAAGAGTAAATGCCCTTTCAGATATTTCGCCAACTCCTGATTCGTTTTAACGGTAAATTTATGATCATCGCCTATCCCCTGGTAAGTCTCTCCCCACGTCCGGTTATAGATACGGTTATCATGATTCCCGGAAGAAGCCACGGCAACCTTATAAAAATCCGGGTAAGTACAAATAGCGGCAAAAGCCATCATACCACCCCCGGAGTGACCGAAAATACCTACCCGATTCGTGTCAATAAACGCGTATTCTCGTCCCAACTGCTCGATGCCGTACTTGTCATCCGCCAGAGCGTAATCCCTCAAATTTCCATACCCGTACGTGGCGTACGCTTTATCCCGGAAAGGCGAACCACCCCGGTGTCCGAAACAGACCACGATAATACCCCGTTGAGCCAAAGCCGTGTTATTATAACGATCCAGCACCGTAAAGTCCGTCCACACGGTTTCTGTCTGTGGCCCGGGGTACACCTGCGACACGATCGGGTATTCCTTCGAGGGATCAAAATCATAAGGTTTCCACATGATCCCGTACAAATCCGTCTTCCCGTCGGCAGCCTTCACGGTAAACTGTTCCGGGAACTTCCACCCGTATTCCAACAACTTGGAAACATCCGCCTCTTCCAGCACCGTCAACAAACGTCCGTTACCGTCCCGCACGGAGATTCGCGGGATCGTATCTATCCGGGAAAAATTATCAACGATCAGATTCCCGGGCAAATGAATAAACACCCCGTGAGTCGCGTTTTCCGGTGTCAACAGGGTTATTTTCTTCCCGTTGAAACCGACACGATACACGAATGTATAATTCGGATTACGCCCTTTCTCTTTGCCGTATCCATACAGGTAGATCTGTTTCTTCTCCGTGTCGATCTTCACGATTCTCCCGGCCGTCCACTCGCCCGAAGTAACCGCGTTCAGCAACTTCCCTTCACCGGAATAATGATAATAATGCCCCCAACCGGAACGATCCGACCACAAGAAAATATCTTTTCCCCCGTTCACCACCCGACAACAGAATAACTCTTCATTCAGATACGGTTTACTAACCTCGTGTATAATCACTTTCACATCCCCCGTCTTCACGTCCGCGGAACATAACTCGAATTCATCCCTCGTTCCCTTCTTGCGAATAAAAAATACCCGATCATGCACGTCGGCAACTTTCAGCACTTCCAACAACTGCCCCCGCCACCGTTCCACGTCGACCTTTTTAAAATCTCCCGTTCTGACATTACCGACAAACAACTCCTGCCTCAACACAACCGTATCTCCCGGCAACTCGTATTTATACTCGGAAACAACAGGCGTCGGTTCTCGAAGAGAATACACTAGGGGAAAAGTCCTTATATCCCGTTCATCTTTTCTCGTGATGTAAAAAGTCCCGTCTTCCGTCAACCACTCGATATCCGGAATTTCAAATTCGTAATCGTCCTCCCCGTCAAAAGTTAGTTGCACCTGTTTCTTCTGATCTTTATCCTCCAACCACAGATCATGTTCTCTCGTGATCAACTCGTACTTTAAATCCGGAGATACCCCATACGGACGCACTTCCGGGTATTTCTTGGGTTCGGAAGGTAATAACACTCGTTTTCGGGCATCATACACGAACGTCTTTCCCCGAACCTGCAATTTAGCTAACAATTCATCTCCTTCAAATTCCGGAGAATAGTAAACACTCCCCTCTTGTCCCGGAAACATATCCCGCACCAAGCTATCAATAACTTCCTGATCATACAATTCCCGTTTCCCCGTCCGGGCATCATAGGCATAATAAACCCGTTTCCCGGAGCTATCATCCCACACGTACCAGAATAACGGTTTTGTCGGGTGAAAAAAGGGAACGATCATCGTGGAACCAATTTTATCCTTCAAATTCTGCACGTCATACTTTTCACCCGTGTACACCTCATCCGGGCTCAAAATCGATTTAAAATAATTCACCAGATTCGTCGCCCCACCGCTTTGCACCACTTTACGAGCAATATTTAATAATTGCGGATCATACTTTCCCTCACGCAACGGGAATAAAGACATCCCCCCGAACATCACTTGTTGATTTTTCTTGTCAAAATCAGCGATATGATCTTCCAGAAGTTTCCGGGCCGTTGCCTTATCTCCCTCGCAAACAGCCTTGTTCACGTCCATCATGATCAGGTAATCCCGCTGAAAATGAACCGGGATTGCCGCTATTCTTTGTTTATAATACACGAAATCTTCCGACTTACGTTCGAAATCATTGAAATACCAACCTTGCAACACCCATTCCGTCATATCCCTGTAAAGCGAAGTAATCCGGTCAAACACCTTTTCCTCCCCGTACTCTTTTACAAACTCTTGCCAATGCTCCAACAAATAACGCATGTTCGCACTATTAACACCACCCAGAACCCGATCCTCGAACAAAAACCAGTTCTCAGCCTTCACCCGCTCCCGGGACGTGAGCCGGTCAAAATACTCTTTTCCAAGCCGGAGACACTCCTTTCGTTCGAGCAACTGCAACTTCAACTGAACGTATTCCCTCAGAAAATCGTTGGAATACTTCCCCGAAGCATAAGTCTCGTTCATCCGGGCTACCCGGTTATCCGGCCTCATCCCTTTCCTGATCTCCGCCATGAACACGTCTGCCGTTTTACCCCCGACAAACTTGTACACGATCTTTCCCTCGTGATCCAACAACAAGAAAGACGGGTAGGCCCCGATTTTATACGTATCCGCATACTGCTTGCCATCCTCGGACAACATATCCAACTTCACGTTCACGAACGTGGAATTAAAGAAATCGGCAACACTATCCAACGTGAATACTAACGCATCCATCGTCTTGCAAGGTCCGCAATATTCCGTGTAACAGTCCACGAATGTCAATTTCCTCTCGGAAGAGGCCTTATTCAAGGCCTCTCGCAAAGTCGTTTTCTCAAATGCTATTTTCCGGTTCTGCGCTCCAACCTGGTAAAATACCAGTAATCCCCAAAGCAAAAACAAAATCCTTTTCATATTCTTTATTGTTTATCAAAATACTCCCTGTTCATTCTCAATAACATCATTTGATAATTACTCCGGGTTAAAGGATCTTGATGTTGCTCGCTTAAATCCTTCACCTTGCGGGCAAGTTCCACGAAATAAGCATGGTATACCCCGTTACCCCCGTTCGACAACCCGAAAGAAATATTATTTTGAGCCATAAAACGTGCAAACTCCGAGACAAAACAAGCCTGAACTCCCTGTTTATAAGTAGACACGGCCTTATTCGGATCAAAATTCTCGAAAACTACCCGATCCAGGTAGGCGAACAACTCCCTCGCCGTGAAAGCCTTCTCCCCCAATCGTCTCTCCCCGGCAACAAGTGATTCCATCACCTCCTTATTCATAAAATGTTTTAACAAAGCTTCAGCCAACCCGACCATCATCTGATCCGTATCGAAGACCCCGGACTGATCCAGTTCTTTCACCCGCACCCACTCCGGAAACTGTCCAAAGATAGCCGATTCCAGGTAGTTCAAAGCCTCCTCCTGCTGTTCCCGGGGCACGTAAGTCACCCGTGTTTCATTCACCCCTTTAATAATCGGCCGCACGGAACGTCCCCCGACTAATTTCACGATTTGAGTAAGATACGTCTGGAATAAAGCCTGCGCTTTCACCGTGAAATCCGACACGTTCTTCCACGTGTTCTGATCTTCGGGCAATTGGTTTATCCACTCGCTCAATCGCGGGTAAATCCTTTTCACCGCCTCAATACCCTGTATACTTGCATTCAATATATCATTTGACAAGAAACCATCTTGAGCATAAGGATCTCCTTTATCTTCCGGCGCGTAAAAAGCCCCCCGCATAGAAGGTAAAGCGTCGCTATTCCCATAGGCATACTTGATAGCGTCATAATCATAAACCGACACTCGAGGAAAAAGATTCTTCACGCTCACCCCGTCTCCCGGTTGTGCCAGATAATTAAACGTCACGCCCGAAGTTATGGAGGCCGTTATCCCGTAACGGTTCAGCCACTTTTCCGAACGAATACTCGTCGGCGTGAAAACCGTATACCCGGTTTTGTTGGGCTTCATCTTCAACACCTCGGCAAAAGCCGATGCCACTTGTGCCGTTAACACATCCTGCCGGACTGCCAGACTATGCAAATCTTTCCTGATTCTCCCGTCCAGCAAACCACATTGCAGGAAATACATTCCCAGCAACTCATCTGCCGCCACGTCCATCACGTTCACCCGGGCGCATAAAATCTCCCCGGTCACCGGATTGTCAATCACGGAAGAGTATATACCATTGTAAGCACTTCCCCAGCGAAACAAGATCGTCCGGTAAGTCAAAGAAGCATCCTTCACGTCCGAACTAAAACGAAAGACATTCTTCCAACCGGCCGCTTCAAAAGCCTTCCCCCACTGTTTCACGCCATTTTTAATGCACTCCGCAAAAGGAGCCGGGGTCACCGGATCAATATACACGCAAATCTGTCTTTCCGGCTCAATCGCAATCCCCCTCTTCTGCTTCTTTATCTCTTTCGCTGGAGCTGTCAGATTCCATTTCTGAATATATTCTCTCTTCTGGGCCATGTATCTTTTTGTATCATACTCCGTCACTCCTATTGTCTCAAACCCGTAAGCCGGATGACTGATTCTCCTATTCATCCCGTCCCCCGGAAGTTGTTGTATCACCATCTCCAGAATATACCGGGCTGACATATCCCGCCCCTCTTTAGTCTGTGGATTCGACTGATAATCAGTCTGTCCTCGAGTTACCGAAAACACGACTCCTTTATCAAGCATACGCCAACCATCTACCCCGGAACGGGAAGGATCAGGATGACTCAACCAATAATACGAGCTCACATTAAACAACCCGCTCCCCGGATTATTCAATTCCCCTGTCAACTCGATGATAACAGATTTGCCATCTTCTCCCCGGGCCACGATCGGGAAAGTATAATCTATCGGGACTAGCCCCGACTTTTTTAAAGCCATCATCATACAAATATCAGTGGAATCTGCCGACACATCCGTCAAGCGATTACGAACTACCTGCACGGTGTTATTCCGCCCTTCCGAAAACCGGATAACACCGGAAGCCTCGGATACAAAAGTGGCCATTCCACGAGCTATCTGCGTGGTAATCAAAACCTCCTTACCCAATCCCTCTGCCGGGATCTCTAAATAATACTTATCATTCAAACGATAAACCGTGTAAAAACCTTTATCCGTTTGCAAATCTTTCTGTTCTTTAAATTGTTCGTAAGTCATGGGCTTTACATCCTGTTGTGCCGCAACCGGACAAACAAACAACAAAGTCACCCACAGTAACAAATATACATTCAATACTTTCATTCCCGATATTTTTAATTCAATTCAATCAATGCTTTGTTTCTCCCTTTTTCCCACAGGGTAATAAAATTATAAAGTGTCTTGTAATGACTTGCCGTCAACGCATCCGGACACCCTTCTGTCGCAGCCCGTACATGTTGTTTGATTTTCGAGATCACTCGATGCATCGCAACCCCGACCCCGTTTGAAAGATTATATGGATTCTCCACATTAATCACGAGATTCTGAAGCAAACCATTTTGTAATGCTTGATCATACTGGGATAACTTTCCATCCCGTCCTTTAGCCTCGAAAATGGTCGAATACAAACGATTCAATAACTCGTCAGCCGTGAATCCCTCCTCGCTCAACTGCCTGTTTTTATGCAACGCCGAATACCTCAACAACAACTTTGTCAATTTTCCCAAAGCCTCCTCCTGTTCATAAAATTCAGATTTCACCCCGGTCTTCTCCATCACTTCCGCCACAAAAAGCCAATCCTGTTCCTTACACAGATATTCCTCCAGGAATGCCCACGCTTCCTCCTCTTTTTCCCGCAGAACCGGCTGGTTCAACATGAACTCTTCCTCCCGGGTTGGGTTATCCGAATAACGACCTCCCACGTAACGCAATACATGTTCTATGTAATTCTGGTACTGACTTAAAACAGACAAATAACGTTTCCGCAAAACATAATAATACGGATCATTTCCATCAGTCCACTCCTCCAAATGAGCCATAATATACTTCAGGTTATTCATACCTAAACGATTCGCCTTAATCACATCATCCCCGCTATCTTCCGACTGTACCCGCGGATCACCGTAAGTCATCTCCTCTATATAAAACAGCTTCGGGTCCTGACGTCTTTCATCCACCCATGCCCGTAACTTCTCATTATCCCGCTTCAAATTACCTGCCTCCGGGAAATAACGGTATCCCCACTCTATCGCGAACTCATCGTACATGCCGATACGAGGCAACAAATCCCGCGGTTCCAACCCGTCGCCCGGTTGAGCCACGTAATTAAATCGTTGATAATCCATAATCGAAGTTCCCAACCCGTGTGCACGAATAAAAGATTTACTCCGTAAACTATCCACCGGGTAAGCCGTACTTCCCATAAAATGATGACGCAATCCCAAAGTATGCCCCACCTCGTGAGTCAACACGGTTGCCGCCAATTCACCCATCACCTCCTGGCTCAGCGGATACTCTCTCGCCCGGGGATCCACCGCCCCGCACATCACGAAATACCAACGCTGTATCAATTCCAGCACGGAATGGAAAATGGCGATATGCGACGTGATAATCTCTCCCGATCTAGGATCGAACACCATCGGCCCGTAAGCATTCGCTATCGGCGAAGCTTTGTAAGACACCAACGGGTAACGAATATCCCCCTCACAATAATCCGGGTCTTCCTCCGGCGTCGGGGCCAACTTCCCGTAGATCGCATTTTTGAACCCGACCTTCTCGAAAGCACCCTGCCACACGTTGACGGCCTGTATGAAATAAGGGACTAAAAACTCCGGTGTAGCTCGATCAATATAAAACACGATCGGTTTCACGGGTTCAACCAGTTCTCCTCGCAAATATTTCTCCACATCTTCCGGCCTCGGTTCCAGACGCCAACGAGTCGCAATCATCGTTTTGTCCATCCAATCCCCACGTTTCACCATCCCGTCCAACGCAAAGGCAAAATACCCGACCCGCTCGTCAAACACTCTCTGTACCATCGGTTTTTCCGGCAACAAATACCACGAAGACCCGACTTCCCAAAGCGTGGAAGGAAATTCGCCCTTTTTAACCTCGCCCGCCAAACCATAACTTCTAATAGACCGGAAATTTATATTCTCCGGGAAAGCCTTCACGTCCAACGCGTAGGATTGTCCTTGTTGATAACCGCCCAATTTTAACGACTCCTTAGCCCCTTTCAAGGCAAACAAATCACTGTCACTTAAAAACAAGTCCGTGATATCCACCAGGTATGAATCCCCGGAACGAGCCTTTACCTCGAAAGAGGCTATCGCCGGAAAATCCTGATTTTGATAATAATCTACATACAAGCCCGTAGAATCCCCCAGGTGAAACACCTGGGGAGAAACTATTTCAATCCGATCCCGATTCTTGATAAAACGTATCATCCGGTCAAACACCGAATCACCGCCATACCCGAAACGAGCATCCCGACTCCGTTCTTTCTGGGCAGTTCCCTTGATAATCGTCACTGCCACTAAAATATCCCGCCGCAACATATCATCCGGAACCTCCAGATAATACCTTCCATCCTGTATGTAAACGTTAAAGAAACCGACATCCTTCGGGGTATCCTTCCGAATAAACTCATCTATCGTAACCACTTTATCCCCCGGAAAAGACGCACGATTCTCAGCCCTGCCACCCAAAACGTACAGGGAAAACAATATAACCAATAAATACTTCATACTAACGTTTTAATGTATTGCCTACCTTTTGCAAATCCATGTTATAATTCTCGATAAAATAATTACGCACCATATCATACCGCTTCTTCAAAAGACCATTTACATCTTTTACCGGATTCAGAATACCATCCCAATTCTTTGATGTTGAGTCCCAATTGTTATTATACTCGGGAACTCTAGTTAGAAATTCTTCCGTAGAAAGTACCATCATCAATAAAAAAGTCTTCCAATCATTGCTTTCAGAAATACTGTAATTTACTAACTGAGGTATTCCCGCAGCCCAAAGTTTAGATGCCGTATACATATCAGAAGAACTAATGTTATAATTTGCACTCTCTCCGAATTCTTTTGTCGGAGCTGTTTTTCCGCGCCCGATCATACTCTCCACGAATATACGATTCATCCTACTTCGAAAATCTGACGAATCCTTCTTGGTCATCTGAGTCACTGCTATATCACCATATCCGACACAAATATTGTCGTAATTATACCATGATCTAACATCTTTACTCAAATATACCATTTGCATGGGAGTAACTGAAAAATCCCATGTTACATAGAGAGAATCAATTTCCGAACAAAGCATTATCTTCATCGGAAGAAACTCTTTTAAAAACTCGGCCGAGTACGATGAGAACCACAACTTTTGTATTAAATCCAATTGTTCTCCTACATACTTTTCATCCGCAGGAGTCGCAAGGTATCCCGCTTTACCATTTACACCCAACACCCCATTCATCCAACCGGAGGGAGTCCAATAAGTATCCTTATCTGTAAATTTATATAATAAACAGGAACCGTACTTATTGTAATATTCCACAATTACATCATCATAATCATGCTCCCCTTGAGGAACTGAATAACTGGAAATAATCCCCGATGGAGATAACTCTTTCTCATCATAACAAGCTACCGCACACAAGAGCCACGATAACAATATCATATAAAAATAAATTTTCCGTTTCATATTATCTGGGATTTTGTTCTAATCTGTAATTTCTCTCTATTGCATCATAAGGAATAGGCAAAGCATAAAGCGGGGAATGACTTTCCAATGTATATTCTCTCTCCACTCCCTCTGAATCAATATATACATGAGTAACCGATAACCCCAAGCGTTTGATATCAAACCAACGGAATCCCTCTTCTAGACTCAATTCCAATCTACGTTCCATCAAGCAAAATTTCAATAACTCATTAGCATCAGTAATCTGTTCGTCAACATAAGAACCCGTTACATACCTCGTCTCTCTCAACACGTTCAAATCATTTAATGCCAGTACCCGGTCTCCAGCATTCCCCGTCGCTAAAGAACGGCGAATAAAAGCCTCCGCCCGGTTTAAATAAGCTTCCGCTATACGAATACCATGATCTGAACCATTGGATGTATTATGAGCCACTTTAGTTCCGTATATACACCCGTATGGACTACCATAATACATCTTATATCTCAAATCATTTGTTGCATCATAAAGACGTAACAAATCAGAAGAGACTTCCCAAGGTACGTCATATCCCCAAGTTACATTTGTCGTGAAAAAAGAACCTCCACCAAATGAATTTACACCATAAATCCAAATCACTTCCGAACTTACATCACTATTATAAACACTCTTACCACTGCCATCCAACAAAGCTAAGCGGGTCAAATCCGGACCTTGAGCGATAGCTAAATCCGCATATTTAATCACGTTATCCATATCCTCGTCACGTCCCATGTAAAGATATAAACGAGAAAGTAAAGTATATGCTGCAACATTCCCAACACGCCAAACATTATCCGGTGTATAATTTTCTTCTAACAAGGTAGCTGCTGTCAACAAATCTTTTTCAATTTGTTCATACAATGCTTTCAAAGAAACCCTACGAGGAAAATCATCTGTTAATTCCATCGTTAATATCAAAGGAACTCCCAAAGCTGTATTCACATCTATTCCCGGAGCATTATACGGCTGACAGTATATTGTCGCTAATTTCAAGTAATAAAAACTCCTTAGAAATAACGCTTGCCCCACTAATGCGTTCTTTTCCTCCTCGGTACCCGATATTTCGGAAACATAGTCAATAATAACATTACATCCTTTAATTTTCTCGTAATACGTTTTCCAAGCATTCACATCCGCCGGAAAAACTTCAATACCATCAAACATCATCGGATTAAACGTAAACACCGGTGTTCCGCTTTGATGAACAGTTGCATACGTATCATTCGACAACCCGTTACACTGGACTTCATCAGTCAATAGCATTAAAAATGTTCCTGTTGCCAGTTGGTAAGGGTAAGCTTCTTTATACATTACTCCCCTCAAATCCTCCACGGAAGAAGGTTTTATCTCGTCCTGACTCGACTCTTTAAAGAAATCATGACAGGAAGTACATAACAAATACAGAAGTATTCCCAGACAATATATAGATCGATAATTCTTCATACCAATATCAACTAAAAGGTTACATTAAGATTAAATGAATAAGAGCTGGTCGATGGTTGAGCTCCTGTCGCAACTTCCGGATCCCGCCCCTTAAAATCTTTACTCGCTATTGTAAACGGGTTAGAAACACTTGCTCCTAGACTGATAGATTTACATCCCATCAACTTTGCCGCTTTTTCCGAAAGGAAATAACTCACGGCAATATTATTACATTTCAAAGAAGAGGCATTCACCACCCGAACATTACTATAATTATACATTTCATAAACATTACTAAAGGTTGAATTATTCGGCAGATAAAAATTAGTAACATTTTTATCCGGCAAACCGGGGAATTTAGCATTCGTATCTCCCGGTCTCCAACGCCCGTTCAACTCGGATGACAAATTTTCGTATTCAGAAGGTAAAGTCTGGGATTCATAAGCCGTCTTCAGAAACTTCTTTCCTCCTATCTGTAAATAAAAGCCCGTTGACAAAGACAGTTGTTTATACCGGAATGACATGGATAAACCTCCCGTAAAATCCGGATCCAATTTGCCCGCATATTTCATATACGTGGTAGGATCATTCAAAGGATCTCCATCCCCGGATGTTTCCAGATTAATGATCGGATAACCTGTTTCTTGATCTATCCCCTCGCAATCAAACGCCCAGAAAGAGGATACGGCATATCCCTTTTTGTAATACTCTCCGGAAGTCGCTGTCCTCCACGTCAAATTTTGTACACCGACTTTCGTTATCTCATTATTATTTTTAGAGGTATTAACATTCATATCCCAAGTAAAATGTTTCGTCCTTACCGGGGTAAAACTTACACTCAACTCATACCCCGAATTATTCATACTTCCTCCATTAATCGGCATATTCTCAATACCATATTCCCGGGGAACTAACAATGAAGTAATTATGTCCCTTCCTTTCTTCATGTAATACTCAAACCCAACTCGAATCTTATTATTGAATAGAGCTAAATCCACCCCATAATTATAAGATGTTGTTTTCTCCCAGCGCAAATCCTCGTAAGGTAAAGACGTGATTTCCAACAATTCATCTCCCGTATTAACATCCGTCACAGCACTAGTTGCCCCGGATGTCGGGATCTTAACGATTAAACTTGGACTATAATTTGTAGCCATATTACGTTGATAACCAAAACTAAAACGTAAACTCAGATCAGATACCACGTTTTGTCTACTAAACCAAGATTCACGAGCCACGTTCCAACGGAGTCCTCCAGCCCAAACCGGATTAAAATTCTCGTTAGTATAACGTCCAAAACGATTCGATGCATCTACTCGCACACTAAAATTCACAACGTAACGTCCATCGTAAGCATAATTTAACGTCAAATACCCCCCCATTTGATTTGTCTTTCGATCAGTGATTTTACGAGTAAATTTCTTCATCAACTCATTTTCATAAATAGCTCCTCCATAAGGATTTATTCTCACAGCGGGCACAGTGGCAAAAGATTTTCCCCTATCTCTTAAATAGCCATAAGAAGTAGTCGAGAAACCTGTATTCTTTGTACTGGATAATTCAATGCCTAACATTGCAGTTAACGTATGCACCCCATTAAACACTACATCATAAGAAAGCGAATTTCTCCAATTCCATGATATGGTCTTATTCTCATCTTGATTATATTCTCCCCCCACGGGAAGTTGTGAATTCTTGTAGTCGGCATCAATAGGCTTACGTGTACCATAATCATAATTACGTATTTGAGCTATATACTCCGTTCTTTCCGTGGCCCACGATTCTCCGATAACAGATGCAATATTGACGCTCCCCAACATTTGAAATCTCAATGACTCTGTAAAGTCATAATTCAAATTCAGATTCGTATTAATAGACATATTTTTATTTGAAGTCCCCGTTTGATCCCGTTCATTTATAAAATTAAACATTTTCGGACCCGGACTACCATCTTTCAAATAATAAGCCAATTCCCCGTTATCTTCATAAGCCGCTATTGATCGATTGATTGTAGTCGCATAAGTATATGGATTTACTATATAAAAACCATTCGTCGTTGCCTGAGTTCCGGATAATGTAAATGAAGCTCTAAACTTCTTTCCAAAATTCATATCCAAACCAACATTCGCCCCGTATGACTCCGTATCATTTCCAATAGCCGTACCCTTTGTTGAATTATACGATAAGGAAGCATAATAGCGAACATCTTCACTACCTCCCGAAACTGAAAGCGAATGAGAATGACTGAATGGATTCCGGAAAAGAATATCAAACCAATCCGTATTCGTGGTTTCCAATTTAGCCACACGTCGTTCAAACTCATCTTTTGTCATCTCTTTCTTCAAATATTGATTCAAAGCCCCGGCATAACCAATATTATTATTAGTCCAACTTGCCGTCAAGCCGCGTTGAAAAATTTCCCGGGAAACCTCCACTCGTTCCTTGGAATTCATCAGTTCCAATTTGTCATAAGTAACTTGTTCCGAGACATTCAAACGGGCCGAGTAAGAAATAGAAGCCATACCAGCCCTTCCCCGTTTTGTTTTAATAACAATAACTCCATTGGCTGCACGTACACCATAAATAGCTGTAGCAGAAGCATCTTTTAACACTGTTATACTTTCAATATCATTCGGATTCAACCAAGCAATAGAGCTTCCCACGAAATTACGGATATAGTCAAAATTATCCGAATCAATCTCTCCTACACTATCAAAAGTTTTCGTGTCAAACGGAAGAGGGTCCTCCTGGATAATCCCATCCACGACCCAAATCGGTTCCTGACTTCCCAACAACGTGGAAGTTCCCCGAACTCGTGTCTTCTGCCGCACTCCGACCAACCCGCTCGTGTTCGTGATAACGACACCCGGTAATCGTCCCTGCAACGCCTGCTCCAAAGTATTCGTCCCGTTAAAATGCAAATCCTCCGCTTTTATCGAAGAAACAGAACCTGCCATCCTCGACCTGTCAAACTCCTGGTAACCGGTAATCACCACTTCCCCGAGTTGAGTCATATCCTCCTTCATCACGACCGTGTACTCGAACTTATCCTTTTCAAGCTTTAGATACGTGGTCTGCATTCCCACAAAACTGACAATCAAAGAATCAACGCCCCGAGGCACACGGATTGAAAAATCTCCTTTAGAATCAGTTACCGTTCCAACACTCGTTCCCTTCAGCAATATGGTGACACCGGGAAGAGGTTCTTTATTAGAATCCACGATTTTCCCTTTCACAACATTAGACTGATCCGACATCTGACTAGTATTACTTTCAACCTTCCGTTTGATCACCACAATCTCGTCCTTCACGTCATACGTGAACCCCTCTTTCTCCAAAACCCGTTTCAGTACCGCCTCCCAATTCTCCCCTTTTGCCTCCACGGTAACCGGTTTCGCATCTTTAAACAGCAACGAATTATACAGGAAATTCAGCCCTGTTTTCTGCTTCATCACCTCCACGAACTTCTCCAGTTTCACCTCTTTCAAATTCAAAGAAACCGTATCCGGCACGACTTTAGCACCATATCCCGCCAAACTTTCTAGCGTCAGGATAAGCGTCAAACTTACCACGTGAAAAAAGCCTTTACATTTTAAAAGCCTTTTCCACTTCAAGAATGGATTTTTTTTCATAGATTTGTAAATTACTTGTTAAGATGAGATAATGGACGTCGAACCTGAGAAATTTGTAGTCCGTTATCTCGCTTTAATTTATTTATATAAGATCACGTGATTCCCATCCACCCGATACTTTATATCCCCGGTACGGGTTAAAGCATCAAAAAATACATTTATATCATCATATCGTTTCAAATTCCCTGTAAATAGAAGTCCTCTCAACTCTTCTTCTTCAAAAAGCACGGATATATTATACCATCGTTCCAACGTCTTCATGATATCTCCCAGATGCTTCTCCCGAAAAACATACATACCGTCTTTCCATCCCACAAACTCCTCCACATCCACCTCCTGCCGGATCATCTTCCCGTCCTTGGACGTGACCACTTGTTCTCCGGGTTGAATAACCAACGGATCAGACGTACCGGTTTCAACGCTCACTTTACCCCTTACCAGCGTCGTATAGCTCTCCGGAGCATCCACGTAGGCATTTATCCCGAAAGACGTTCCCAACACCCTCACGTCCCCGAAAGATGTCTTCACGATAAAAGGCTTCTCGTTCTTCACCACGTCAAAAAAAGCTTCTCCTTCCAGTATAACCTCCCGATTCTCTCCCACGAACGTTACCGGGTATTTCAACCGGGTCTCGGCATTCACCCACACCCTAGTCCCGTCATCCAGCGTGATGATACACTCTCCTCCTCTCGGAACCTCCAGTTCATTATAAACAATTTCGGTAGACACCCTTTCCGTCTCGTAAGAAATCTCCCCGTTCTCGTATTTTATATTCACACCCTCCTCTTTCAACACGTGCGCACCCGTCTTCGACACCTCGACCTCGGTCCCGTCGGCTAAAATCAACCGGGCCTTCTTCTCCCCTGCCGGAATAACTTTCGAGGCCACGGGCGGTACTTCCTTTTCCCCGCTCTCTCCTAACGTCAACCATAACATCGATCCCAGTACAATCACCCACACGGCAGCCACGGCCGCCACCCAACGAATCGTATTCACCCGTCGGTCGCATCCCCTTCGTTCTCTAAAAACCATGTAGCCTTTCTTACCCGAATAATTCTCGTACTCCATAAACTGCTTTTTCAAGTACGTCGGATCACTCAACTGATCATACACCTCCCGTAATTGCCGATCTTCCAGCAACTGCTCCAACTTCATTCGATCTTCCTCGCTCAAATCTTTCAACAAAGATTTCTTGATCAAAGAAGCGTCATCATATATATCTTTCTTCATGTTCATCTATTATCGGTTCACTTTGTATACTCATAATACACAACTCCCGATTTCAGATGACACGAGTAGTCATTTTTTTTCAATTAAATTAAAAACAGGCACACGGAATCCTGAAGCTTCGAACGTAACGACCTGAACCCACGACTTTTATGTGTCTTTACGGTATTCACGCTAACCCCCAATTTTTCCGCAATCTCATCCCACGAATACCCCTCGATACTCATCAGAATCACTTTCTTCTGCTCCGAAGGCAAGGCCTCGATATACACGTACAACTGCCGGGTAACTTCCTCCCGCACGGTCTGGGCGTACACGTCATCAACGGTAAAATCACTTTCAGCCCCGATAGAATTCAGAATAGTATCATGGATCTGGTTATTCCGCACGAACACCAATGCGTTATTATAACACGCCCGGTACAAATAACGAGTCAAATCTTGTACGGAATCAAATTTCTTATCCGACTTCCAGATAGCGATAAAAACCTCCTGTACCAAATCCTCCGTACTCTCCGATCCCTTCAAAATCCGGTTCACGTAAGCACATAATGCCGCATAGTAATACTCGTAAAGACTTTTCCAAGCCTTTTCATTCTTGCGGTTTACCCCGGATAAAATCAACTGCTCATCTATCATATTGACATATATTCTTCATCACCCATTAGACAAATATAGTGATTTAAAATTCTTTCAAAACATACTTCGTGTACAAAAATACAAAAATGAACATTCACGCCCCTTTTGACATACTTTTATCCGTTTAAAAATTTTTCTATTCCGCCATATTCTAGTAAATTTGTCATGATTTATCATCAGTCTAATTTTATATCGAATGAATGAATTGAAACCGGAAATAATGGAGTTACTAGCATTAGTCGGAAAAAAGTATTCTCGGAATTTACTTACCACAACCGATTTCGACGAATTCTCTCTTCATCTAAAATCCGAACACGGTTACTTGATCTCCACCTCCACGTTAAAACGCCTGTGGGGATATGTCAACGACACGCATCAGCCGCGCACTCAAACCTTGGATTTATTATCCCGGTACATCGGTTTCACCTGTTTCAGCGACTTTTGCCACCATCTGAAAACCAGCACGATGTACAATTCATCATTTTTCACCACGAAACAAATACAAGTACAGGATTTAAAACCGGGAGACGAGATCGAAATAGGCTGGTCACCTAATCGTTATTTGCGTTTGCAATACCACGGGGAAGCCCGCTTTCAGGTTATCGACTCGAAGCAATCCAAACTAAGAAGAGGAGACTACTTCGAAACAGCTTGTTTTCTAATAGGCCAACCCTTGTTGTTATCCTACATTTTAAGAGATAACCAAAAAACACCGCCCTTCATTGCCGGACGTAACGGGGGACTCACTTTAATCAATCAACTGACATAATGAATGAGGAAACTTTATCATCCGGTTTTTTCGGAGAGGATATAACCTTGGATATATACACAGACCTGAAAGAATTTTATACCCCGGCCAACGGATTCAGCAGACTACACCTATGCCGCCGGTATGGAAAACTGCATATCCTGAAAAGCCTGCAACCTTTCTATTCCTCGCAAGAATTCTACAAACAACTCTTGCTAAAGGAATTCAATATCGGTTATCAATTGGATCACCCCAACATCCGTCACACCTTAGGGTGGGAAAAAAACGATCTCTTGGGTAATTACATCGTACTGGAATACATCGACGGAATCCCGCTAACCACTTTTATCGAACAAGGTAAACTGACCCAAGCTCTAGCCTACAAATTCATCACGGAAATATGTAATGCCTTGCAGTACATTCATAGCAAACAACTGATCCACAAAGACCTGAAACCCAATAATATTCTTATCACGCATAACGGGAACAATGTCAAACTCATTGATTTCGGACTTGCTGATTGTGATGATTACGAAATCCTGAAAATTCCAGCCGGAACAGAAAAATACCTCGCCCCGGAGCAACTAAACCCAAATGCGACACTGGATTGCAGAACAGACATCTATTCCTTGGGCATCATCATCGAGGAGCTATCAATTATCCTAAAAGATCGCAAACTAGCCTCCATCGCCCAAAAATGCACCTGTCAGGACCCGAATTTGCGTTTCAACAATACCTCGGAAATAGTAGAATCCCTGAAAAGCAAATCTTTCAGAACAATCTACAAATACGCCGTGTTTATCCTTGTCTCCTTCGCAGTTACCTTTCTTTACCTCCAATACCCTTTTGCCGGAAACAAATCCCCGGACAAAAACACGATCACACAAGTATACAGTAACTTCTCAACCAGTAGTACCTATCACCACACCCTCTTACAAGAAAAAAATCGCTTACACCGGAATATAACCCGATACTCGGAAAACCGCCAAGAATTAGTGCAAGATAGCCTGTTAATGTATCAGGCATTACAAAAAGCTTTAAATACCGATTTTCCAGAGGCAAATCAACGAAAAACCCCGGTATACAAAAGACTTCTGTCCAGCATACAACTTGACGTAAAACGGGAAGTAAGAAATATCCGGGAAAAACTCTGATAAAACATACCGTCACGTTCATTCTTGAACGTCTTCTTCCCCCTCTTTCGTGCCCGTATCAACTGGAATAATTGCTCGGTTGTTGCAACATCTGTTTTGTAATATTTGCCATCAGACGAGAGCATTTTCAGTTGGTTACAATTTGTAACCGACTCGTTACCCTCTTTTACAAGTCTATGTTTCAGCACCTTCCAATAATTCCGAGGATTAGGACTATCCGTTAACACCGCCACCACATCAACTATGGAGAAATACCACTCTTCCTTATCGCTGTCCCATACCGTACGAACTTTCTTCTCCTCGAAAACCTTTATTGCATTTTGCTTTACCATGACTCACGTTTTTAAGTTTACACGAATATACAAAATAGGGACGATTTATCCTACTCTTCACCGTCTATATTTTAGCCCGCCACAGACAAAAAGTATCTTATATAGGAAACTCCCAATTACAAATAAAGTTCCCAATGATATTTTTCTACAAACTCGCTTACTCCACAATGCGTTTAAACTTCCCCCAAGGATCGGCATAACGATACCTGTTTTTACACCCGGCAGGCACGTAAAGCACGCACGAATCAAAGAAATTCCCTCCCTCGAAAGCCTTGGATGCACACGCAGGAGGAATATCCGCCAACACACGCAACTCCTCCAACACACACCCGTCAAAACAATAATCAGATATATACATCGTTCCACTCCCCAATGTCACGGAACGTAACCCGGTACATCCTTGAAAAACCGCTCCCGGTATCGTGGCAATTCCATCGGAAAGGACAACTTTCTTTAACCGGGCACCTCGAAACGCCTGAAGCCCCAAGCCGACAACCGAATGCGTCATCCTCAAAGTATCCACGAGTGCATTTTGAAAAGCACATTCAGCAATCTTCTCCACCCCATCCGGAATTTCAAACACGGCTTGTACCCTCCCTTCCGGGTACAACAATAACGTCTTCCTCCCCTTGTCATACAAAATACCGTCTTCCGCCGTGAAACCGGAATTCATAACAGAAACCCGAAACTCTTGCAACGAGCTACACCCCTCCGAGGAGGCAAAACTTCGTACCTCATCGGGAATCGTCAGAACCGTTAACCCGGTACACCCCTTGAATGCATCTTTCTCCACGACCTTTATCGTGTTCGGCAGAGCGATTTCCCGAAGATTCCGACAATCCATAAACATACCATAACTCAACGTATCATTAGCCGTATAGCGGGAAGAATAGTAACTCTTTCCCCCCTCGACAACCTGCACGTCTGTCAGGTAAAGTCGGCTTAATACCCCGGGAGTCACTTCCCCCTCAACTCCCCGTCCCAACATATCCCGCAACAAGCGGAAATCGGAACCATTCAATCTTCCGCTAATAGAAATCTCGGTTAATTGATATTTCTGTCGTTCGCTAATCACCTCCGACAACGTTCCCGGCTCCGAAACATATATCGCATTGTCCGTAATAAATTTCACCTCACTCGTGTATATCTCTCCCACAGCATTGGCGGCATAAGCCCGGACCACGTAGGATGTAGACAAATTCAAATCTGTCAACCGAGCCCTAAAAACGCCCTTTTCTCCCGACTCTGCAGCAACAAACAACTCTTCCGCAGAGGTCTCCTCCCGGTATTTGAATCCCAGAAAAGAAAGAGCCTCGCCTCCATTCTCGACTAACACGCACTGCACGACTGCCGTCGTGGGTCCTTTATTAATCAAAACCATCTCTCCCAGCACGGGCTCCGTGTTCGGGGATGTACGAAAACGCAACATTCCCGTCCGTACCACACTACCTCCATTAGAAACTTCCAAGTAATAACCATACTCCGTTCCCGCCTTCAACCCCTCCAATGTAACCTCCGCACCCTCCTCCGTCCGGGTTGCTGCAACCTGTATCATCTCCTCCGGCGAACTTCCATACACGAAATAACAATCCCGTACCGTTCCCTCCCCGTTCAGTACTATTTTCCCGGATAAACAGGCCTCATTCCGGGTAATTCCGGTAGCCTCATGCAAAGTCAGTGTCGGGGGTAAGACCGTGGGGTCCGTCTCGTTCGAACAAGCCGTTCCCACCACCACACAGCAAATAATATAGAAATAAAACTTATACATACTCTAAAAATTAATCCCGACACCCAGCAACGGTTCCCAATATTTACCCTGAATCGTCAACACTCCAAAAGAAACCGCCACCCGACACAGCTCCATAAGTACCCCCACTTCTCCTGCGAATCCTTTTACCGAATAATCCGTGTTTTGTAATTTAACACCTTCCAGAGTTTCCCAAACAACCCGTTGCTCCCCGTAACCAATCCCCTCGTAAACGTGTAACAAACCTATCACCCGGTGAATTCCTCCCGCGGTCACCGTATTTAAAGCCCGGGACACGGAACTCTTGTAATAAGGTGTCGGTTCACCAGAGAACAACTCCCCCGCCTTGTTACACTTCCCCGAAGTCGACAGGAACCGGAAATTACTCTGCACGTGCAACCACCCTCCATGCCGCTTCATGATCCCAAACCTCAACCCGTTCGCGACCTCCCCCTCGTGTAACCCCAAGGTTGCCAAGAGAAAATAAGCCGGCTTTCCTCCCCGCAACTTTCCCCCGGACACGGGACGAAGCGAACAATCCAACGAAGTGTTTTTCAGTCCCCGGAACGGACGTTTCAGCACCTCCGGGTAAGGTTTCTCCTGCACTTTTTCAGGAGGAGAAGCGATCACTAATTCATACGTCAATCGGGATTCCAGTGCCGCCGGAAAACGATAATCCCTCAACACTCCCCAACGAGGATGCTTAATCGTCAATTTCACCGTCCCGTGAGGAACGTAAAGCCATATTTCACCAACTTCATTCTTACGGGAAACAATCCCTAAAGGAGTTGAAAAAACAAAATCCGGGTCACCTACCACTTTTATCAAGGCACAAGCCTCATCATTCAGATCCCTCACCGGATCTATCCAAGCCGTGATATCATTCGGCAAACAACGGAAAGAATGCACCTTGAACTCCTGGGCATCAATCGAACGCACCAGAAAACACAGTAGGATTATCAATATTATTTTACCCATCATTCCAAATTAAAACTTCCGATATTAAATATCTCCTGTTCGGGTAACGGCGTGTGTTCATCCACCATGCGGGGCTGCCACGTGCGCACGTGTATCCGGGGTGCCGTTTGATCCCGAAAATCCCACAACAAAAATAGATATCCCTCGTCGGAATATGTATCCGATTTATAACTTTGTTTCACCGAAACCCCGTATATACCCTTTTTCGTGGGATGTCGTTTTATCGTAAAATCATTAAATTTCACGTCAATACGCTGATTTCTCTTAAATATCGTCTTCAAATGATTTAGGTACTCACGCTTACTCTTCACGCTATAACGTACCTGTTCGGAGGACAAATAGAGCCTTTCATTCGAGGGTGCTTTCCTGATCACCGTTCCCACGACAATCAACGCCTCCTCGCTAAACAACTGCTCCAAGAAATCAATATCTTTCGTCGGATACGCCACCCGGAAATGTTCCATATAATTCAATATAACCTGTCGATTCGAGGCATCTTCCTCCTGCAATCCCCCGTCCAGCACTTGCTTGGCTTCCCGATAGAAAGGATTATTTTTATCTATCACACGGGCTTTAGGCAAAACAGGTTCCGGGGATTTCTCCACCTTCTTCTCTTCTTTCACCGTCACGATGATCGAATCCTTCGCCGCTTCATACCGAATGAACACTTGGGGACACTCCCTGACCGCCTCCCGATCCCAGTGAACGGCAGAAAACTTATTCGGCCCGACAACCTGTCCCCGTTCATCTATTAAATAATAGACACTATTCTTACGAGCGAAAGCACACCCCTCGAAATCAGAAATCCAATCATACACGAACTCGCAAAGCGGTCGTCCTTCAAAATCAAAAAGAGCCCACTTATCCCTCAATTTCAGCGCCACCCGTCGCTCCCCGATCACCCGTCCATTGTCATAATTTGCCGGGATCAACACCTTTCCGGCCTTATCCATCAACCCGACTCCCGATTCCGTCCAGAATATCGCCGCATCATAACGGAACGGCATGACTTCCTGCACACGTGTTGGCAGGTACAAACAAACATTTCCCTCACGATCCAAAGCCCCGCAATAATTCTGTTCCAAATTCTTGAACATCAAACAACCACATGCAAACCTCTCATGTATCCGGCAGTTTTGTAAAGTAATATAAAATTGAACGTTCCCCTGCTTATTAATTACCTGATAGGCCAACCGCCCCTCCCCGTCGGCAACACCCACAACGGCCAACCCTTCCGAAAAATCCACGGCATAATCATACACCGGTTTAATTACCATCTCTCCGCGAGTATCCACATAACCATACTTCCCGCTGTTCGTATATACCAACGCCAAGCCTTCCTCAAAATTATGTGCCATCAGTATTTCATGTCCCTGGTAATTATCCACAATCGCCACCTTCTCCCCGAATTTATTCACCACGAGCAACGGCTCACCCTTCTTTTCTTGCGCGAGCGTCACCTCCTCGAAAAAATAACCGATAGTGGTAAAACTCTTGGGCGATACCGATTTCAACTCACCGAAAAAACTATACAAACCATATTTTCCCGAATCATCCGGAACACTCAACCTCTCGTTCACCAAAGCAGAAGGTCGATGAGCGAAAGCATTGATCATCTTGATTTCACCATTCATTCCGATAATTCCCCACTCTTCCCCCCGGGTAATCTGAAACGGTAAACCACCAATTGCTACTCGTTTCTCCTCACAAGAAACGAATAGCAATACACATACAACCAGAAACGTACCGACTCTCATAATTGACGGGGGTTTACAACATCAGATGGAGCAAAAATACACATTTCTTTCTATTTATCCCAATCTTCAATCTCTCCCCCAATCTCAATTTTCACCTGCTCCGGATTCTTCGAAATCACCACGGTTATCGTGTGCTGTATCCCCGGTTTAAAAACGAATCGACTCTCCACCAGATAGGCAACCCCTTTCATCACCACCTCCACCAGCGGCTTGCTGTTATCAATCCGTTGAGGCACCAGTATGGCCGAATACTGGTAAATCCCCGTCTTCGTCGCCCGAATCGTCCGTGCCATACCGTAAGGATTCTTTGTCACGAACCCTGCACTCAAATCTATCGTGGCCGAGGGTACCGTGTTATGCACATACACTTCGGCCTCTTCTGGCAGTTCCCCATCATAATCCTCACCCCTTACCAACCGGACATTCAATTTACTCATCCGGTGAGCAAACGTTAACTTCACCGCTCCATCCCCCGCGGTCACGTTTTTCGAACTTGCCCACAAAAAATCACTAGCCTCGTAACCTCCCAACGAATTCCCTTCCCTCGCCGTTGTCTGATCCAACGCAACTTCAAACGGCAGATCATCCACACTGGTCAACGGGGCCACGTACGGGTAATAACCAAACACATCATACGTTCCGTCATTCCAATAAATTTTTCTTGCAGACTCCCATTTCGAACCGGAATACGCCAACAACTCGTTATTCACGTAATTCCCGGAGACTTCCAGAGGGACATCTTTCTCTGTCAAGAATACCCCCATCCGGTCACCCGTCTCAAAATTTGTCGAAGTCGCCCGGGCAAGAGCAGGATGTACCACGTCAAAAGAGACAAACAGATTATCGGGCTCTATTTCCTTTTCAGAATTAGAGCAACCAGCCGAGAGGCACAGGAAATAGAGTATCCCGATTCTGTATATTATTTTCATGCAATTCATAGCTTACTTGTTTTTACATTCAACCCTTATTTCAAAATATCCGGTTTCCCCTTATGAATCCGAGGTGCATATTGATTACCCCGCACCGTAACACCCGGACGCTCCGCAGAACGAGACAATGAATTAACAGCATCTCGCTTGTCATTCTCCACGAACTTCTCGAACGAGTAGGATTCCCCCGCATATTCCATGATTCGTTTCACGATCGCTTCCCGGCTGATGGCATTGTAATATGAAATATTATTATTCATACAGCTATTCTGTTCCGAACGAAAAACCCCACGTGCATGCATAAATCCCCCCTCGTAAATATCCACCACGTCACTATATCGATCATCGAAAATCAAATGCGACCAAGGCACCTCATGCATTTTCCCGGTAAGGGACAGATTCTCGTACCAACCCAATGATTTCGCAATATTAAATTCAAACACATGTTCACAACAAGTACAATCACAAAAATCAATAAACGTATTGTGATAAATATACTCATCCCCTAATTTACCGAAACCATGCCCTCCGGCCTCATGTTGAATTATTCCTCTAGCATCGTAAGGATAACTATCCTCGCTTAATGGACAAAACGCTATCGCACTACCATCTGTCCACATCTCAGTTATACCACCGTAATCAATCGTGTTCGGCGTTACAATAATTAGTGATTGATTCAGATTACTCTCATCTACCGGAGAAACTTCCATCGCATAATTAAAAATTGTACTATAATTTCCCCTTAATCCAACTTCCCCCGTAAATGTTGTTTCAAACTTCGTGTTCCGAATAGTATTCACAGTACCAATCCCGCTCTCCGGAGAAACAGCTATTGCAGTTGAAACATTGAAATAATCTCGATAAGTATGATAAGGTTCAATATCAAAGAAACGTTCCATCTGCTCATTCATCACCCGCAAATAATCCCCATTGGAGATATTTTCCGCATCGAATCCATCGCCCAAGAATACTAAATTAATTCCTTTACCCCTACTATGAGTTTGTAAAGTAATTTCCTCATCCTCTTCATGTTCATAATAATATTGTGCAACACGGCAAGTTGTCGTATAATCATATTCATCCAGTTTAAACACAATCTCCCCTTCCCTGCTCTCGCTTCCTGCATCAATCGTAAGTGTCAACTCTGTTTTTTTCTCTCCACTCATAGTAGATAACGTACACCAATCAGGTTTACTCACTACTTCCCATTTCCCTTCTGCATCCAAAACCAATTGTCGTTCAGTTCTCCCGTTTAATGTCTTCAACTCTGACGGACGGCATACCAATTTTCTGTGTGCTGTTATCTTTTTAAATTCACACCATCCCGGAGCAGAATTATATTGTTGAATTGCAATTTCTGGTATTTCAAGTACCACATTCTCTTTTTCAACACCATCAAAAGCATTCATGTGCATATAAGAAGGAGTAATACTTTTACATACTATTGAATTTATATAAAAACAATTTCCAAAAGCGACGGAACCTATAGATTCTAAATTATCTGACAAAATAAGTTTTTCAATCATAGAACACCCTATAAACGCTCCTTCCCCTATATTTTGAACACTTTGAGGAATCTCCAACACTCCTGTTAATCGTTAATTATCGCCAAAAGCAAAATCTCCAATAGAAGATAATTTTTCCGGTAGTTTTAATTCTCCAGAAAAATTACAACCAGCAAAAACTCCATTTGATAGAACAAACAAATTTTTCGGTAAAACTAATTCACCTTTAAAACGACATCTAAAAGCATTCTCCTCTATATTTATAATCCCATCATGTAATTTTAATATTCCATCAAAACCACAATAATTAAAAGCCTCTTGATGAATAACAGATACTCTTTTAGGTATTTCTAAACTACCAGTAAATCCTCTGCAATTTTGAAAAGCTCCTAAACCTATGTATTCTAAATTTTCAGGTAAAATCAAAGAACCATATAAATTCTGACAATTATTAAACGTATAATTTCCTATGTATTTCAATTTATCTGGCAATTTTAGCTCACAGGTAAATCCACACTCATCAAAAACAGATCCAACACTATTTTCATCCCCTAAATATTCTAACGTAGTTGGCAACGATAAGGTACCCTTCAAATTCACACAACTTTGAAAAGCAGCAGCCTCTATTTTGACAACACCTTCTGGAATAGTCAATGAACCTGTTAGGTTAGTACAGTTATAAAAAGCAAATGTTCCTATTATTTTTAATTTATCTGGCAATATTATTCGTTGCAAAGATTTCTTTTTATTAAAAGCTCCTTCAGGTATTTTATCATTTTCAGGAACCAAATTCCCCCATTCATCATAATATCTAACAATCTTCACCTCCTTCAAATTCAGAGCCTGCAACCGATCCATCGAATCCCGCATGAAATGAAAATCCAAAGCACAAATCTCCCCCGTAATCTTCAAATTTTGCAATTGCCGGAAATCCTTATTCGCCGCCTTTATTGCCTCTTTTAATTTCCCAGCCTCGGATTCAATCACGATATACTCCTTTGCCGTCGCATCATGCGTTATTATATCATTTTCCCATGCCGTGATCGACTCGCTCACCAGCACAAACTCGTATGCCCCGGTATTCTCCTTCTTATTCACCTTTATCGTGAAATTATGCATCTTCGAAGACACGTAAGTAAACGCCTCATTCTTCTTGAAAGTATAAACCACACCATCTACCGTGATCTTAAACAACTCCGTTCCGGTACTTATTTCCTGCGGCACGACAATGGCCCGGAATTCCCCGTCTTTCTGATAAGGTATCGTTCCCGTGATAGCAACCGTTCCCGTAGCCGTCACGTTTCCCGTCTTCAAATCAATCAACGCCTTTCGTTTGGTATTCGTCACCAACACCTGTTTCTCCAATCCCGTCCACTCTCCTTCGGCAAACCCCTCTCCTTCCACAAGCGTCACCCGTGCCGTACTCATTTTATGCCGGAATGCCAAGCGGATCACTTTTGTCGAAGGAGCCACCTCCTCTGCTTTTCCCCAAAGAAAATCACTCGCCTCGTAACCTCCCAGATTCCCATTCTCCCCCGCTTTCGACTGATCCTTCTGTACCTCGAAAGCGTACTCACCTATACTCTCCTGAGAATTCCAAGGATAATACCCGTACACATCTATCGGTGTTTTCGAATCCTTCCAGTAAATATCATACGCCCCACTCCATTTATTATTGGCTTCATTGTAAGTAAACTGCACATTCGAAGCCCGATTTCCTTCCAATTTCAATTCTCCGGGTTTTCCCCCTTCGTAGTCCACGATATAAACCCCAATCACGTCCTTATCACAAAATCCCCCGTCATTCACCCGCGACAACATCACCTGATCAATTTCCCCGGATAAATCAATCGGAAGTCTAGTATCCTCGCCTCCCATCACTCCATCATCTTTCTGGCAGGCAAAAAGCAAGCATAAAAACGCCATCATGCATGCAACCAAAACACAATATCTTTTTTCCATAGCTACAAATTTTAACTATTCTGCCACCCCACCATGGTCAACACCATCCTCTTCCCAGTTCCCAATGCCGACATTTATCCCTTCATTCGTCTTGTCGACTGTAACTGTAAACTTGTACCGTTTATTCGTTTCAAACGTGAAAGCCTTCTTTAACGTGTACTCTTTCTTGTTAATAAGAACGACAATCAAACCAACCTCCGCGACAGATTGCGGCACGATCAATGCCTTGTAATACTCGCCATCCTTCCAAGGGGTGATCACCTTCTCCCCGCCTTCCGCCTTCACCGCTCCCGTTGACAGGTTAATCGAAGCCCCGGTACTAACACCATGCACGGTTACACTCTCGACAACCTCATTCAATTCCTCCTCCGTGTACCCTTTACCGGCAGCCACCTTGATCTGCATACAACTGAAAACATGCTTCAAAGTAATATCAACCGCATCACTCGACGGTGACACTCCACCCGTTTTTCCCAACAAGAAATCGGATGCCTTGTACTTTGCCTCCGTCGATTGATCCGCATTCACGGAAAACTTGTACGCCGCGACATCCGTTATGGTCGCATACGGATAATAACAATAGAAATCAGCCTTCGTCGTCTCGTCCTTCCAGTAAATCTCCCGCTCCGGGGTCCACGCCGAAGAATAAGTAAACTTCACGTTATCCGCGTGATTCCCCGTGTTCTGCAACGTTCCGGCAGAAGAACCGTTATAATTCACCACGAACAAACCAACCTTGTCTCCCGACTCGAAACTCGTTTCCGTGGCCCGGGAAGCAATACCGCAATTCAAAGCAATTTGCACTTTCGGAGTCTCCGGCTCTGTCGGAGGCGTCACCTCCTCTTCACCTCCTCCTCCCGAACATCCACACAGCAAAAGAAAAACTAAAATGTGCAACCAAGATTCTATTTTCATAACCGCTATTTTAAATATGATTTCATTTTTCTACACAAAAATACAGGACAAACCAACACCAAACAAGTTCATAATAGTTCACGACACCCATTATATTTCACTTGTCTCAAAACATATTCTCCCACCTTACGCTATCGTAACGCCCGCATCCCCCAGTATTCAAGCATACTCCGTCAAGTAGCTAATATACGACAAAACACACCCTACATCCAAACAAAACCCATTCAAATATCAATTTTATCGAGGATGAATGCTTCGTGAATGCAAGATGAATGCTTCATGATGATAATGAACTACAAATAGGATATTAACATCAAGATAAGAAAAAATAGCCTAACCAAGAACCAGCCCTTGACCAACAACACAGTTTCCACGATCCGTTTATTAGAAAATCTTCTTTATCTTCGTAAATAGTTCAATAATCTCATTGATTATGGATACCTTTACGACTGAAATTCAAAGTCTCTATCACTAATGGCAAAAATTACAGTAAAAGACACCGAAGTGAATGTTATCAAAGTCAATGGCGAGGACTATATTTGCCTGACAGATATGTTACGGGCCAAAGACGGTGATTTCTTTATTACAGACTGGTTACGTAACCGAAACACGCTTGAATTTATCGGAATTTGGGAGAAGGTGTACAATCCTGATTTTAATTATGGCGAATTCGCCATAATTAGAAACCAGTCGGGACTTAACAGTTTCAAGATAAGCGTCAAAGAGTTTGTGGCACATACTAATGCCGTAAGCCTGCAAGCCAAGGCCGGCAGGTATGGCGGTACCTACGCACATAAGGACATTGCTTTTGAGTTTGCGATGTGGATAAGCCCTGAATTTAAAGTTTATATAATCAAAGAATTTCAGCGACTGAAAAACGAAGAGCAACGATTACTCGGTTGGACCGCCAAACGTGAGCTATCAAAGATTAACTACCGCATACACACCGATGCCATCAAACAGAATCTTATCCCGACAGAGGTCACTCCGGCACAGGCAAGTATCATCTATGCAGAAGAGGCCGACGTACTTAACGTAGCCATGTTTGGTATGACTGCTAAAATGTGGCGTGAACAGCATTCCGAATTAAAAGGCAATATCCGTGATTATGCCTCCATCAACGAACTGATTTGCCTTTCTAACATGGAAAACCTAAATGCCGTGTTCATCGACCAAGGTATTCCCCAAGGGGAACGACTCATCAAGCTAAATCGGATTGCCATTCAGCAAATGCGTGTATTGGAAGATGACGGGAACAGGAAGCTGTTGAAGTAAAACTCACCCCCTCTTCACGGCAGGTAGTTCGAATATTGCCCCATCGTAACACAAATCCGTGTTCGGGAAAACCTCTCGGGCTTGCTCTAGCAAAGGAGCCGGATCGGGATAACGGGATGAAAAATGTCCTAGCAGGAGGTGCTTCACCCCAGCAAGCACGGCCATTCGCGCCGCTTGTCCCGCGGTACTGTGAAATGTCTCTTTGGCCAAATCGGCAAACTCGTTCCCGTAAGTGGATTCGTGATAAAGTAAATCGACCCCTTTCACGTATTCGGCAAAAGACTCCCGGAAAAGCGTGTCGGTCATGTAAGCATACGAACGGGGTGCAGGTGGTGCCGTTGTCAAACGGCCATTCGCGATAATCTCGCCATCAGGAGTAACAAAATCCTCCCCCTTCTTCAATCGGTGCATAAAAGCCACGGGCACTTGAAAAGCATCGGTCATCTCCCTTTTAATATTTCTCTCCTTCTCTTTCTCGGCAAACAGAAAACCCGTCACCGGGGCCTCGTAACGATGCTTCAATGGAAAAGCGTGAACCGTCATCATACGATCCTCGTAGATCAAACCGGGTTCACGATCCAGATGGTGAAAAATCAAAGGATAATTCAAACGGGAATTCATCACCTTCAATTGGAATTCAATGATCTCCTGTAAACGCTTATCGGAATAGATATGCAACTCGGCACGTCGGTTTTGTAGCGAGAAACTGGAAAGCAAACCGATCAACCCGAAGAAATGATCCCCGTGCAGGTGAGAAATAAAAATATGATTAATCTTATTGTACGGCACCCGGAAACGTCGCAACTGTTGTTGTGTACCCTCGCCGCAGTCAATAAGAAAGTACCGCTCAAGTACATTGAGTACCTGAGCGGCAGCATTTCTTTGAAGCGTGGGGACGGCTGAACCGCACCCCAGTATAGTCAGTTCGAATTTCACAAATTAATTGTTCTTTTCTTCCTCTTCTTTAGCTTCCATTTGGTCTTTCAAAGCAGCCAACTCGGTGATATCACCTAAAGTTGTTTTTTCCAGTTTCTCTTTTACTTTCTTTACTGCTTTTTTAGTAGCGCTAGCTTCATCTTTCTTCTTGGCATTGTCGGCAGCCTTTTGCTCATCTTCGAAAATACGAGAGTGAGAAAGAATAATTCTCTTGGCACCCTTGTTGAACTCGATCACCTTGAACGGTAATTTCTCGTCAACTTTAGCCTGAGTTCCGTCTTCTTTTACCAAGTGACGAGGAGTTGCAAATCCTTCTACACCGTAAGGTAACGCGATAACAGCACCCTTGTCAAAGATTTCAGTGATCGTTCCTTCGTGGATAGAATCAACGGTAAAGATCGTTTCGAATACGTCCCAAGGATTCTCTTCCAACTGTTTGTGACCCAAGCTCAATCTTCTGTTGTCCTTGTCGATTTCAAGAACTACAACATCGATCTCAGCACCGATTTGAGTGAATTCTGCCGGGTGTTTTACTTTCTTCGTCCAAGACAAGTCAGAGATATGGATCAATCCGTCAACTCCTTCTTCGATCTCTACGAATACACCGAAGTTCGTGAAATTACGCACGATAGCTTTGTGTTTCGTACCAACAGCATATTTCTCCTCGATATTTTGCCACGGGTCGTTTTTCAGTTGTTTGATACCCAAAGACATCTTTCTTTCGTCGCGATCCAAGGTAAGAACAACAGCCTCTACCTCGTCTCCCACTTTCATGAAGTCTTGAGCAGAACGTAAGTGTTGAGACCATGACATTTCGGATACGTGGATCAAGCCTTCTACACCCGGAGCAATCTCAACGAAAGCACCGTAATCAGCCATAACCACTACTTTACCCTTCACGCGGTCACCCACTTTCAAGTCTGCACTCAAAGCATCCCACGGATGCGGAGTCAATTGTTTCAAACCAAGAGCTATACGTTTCTTCTCGTCATCGAAGTCAAGAATAACAACGTTCAACTTTTGATCCAACTCAACGATTTCGTTCGGGTGGTTTACGCGGCCCCAAGAAAGGTCGGTAATGTGGATCAATCCGTCTACACCGCCCAAGTCAATGAATACTCCGTAAGAGGTGATATTTTTAACAGTACCTTCAAGTACTTGTCCTTTTTCCAGTTTAGAAATGATATCTTTCTTCTGTTGTTCCAACTCAGCCTCGATAAGAGCTTTGTGAGATACAACAACGTTCTTGAATTCTTGGTTGATTTTAACCACTTTGAATTCCATGGTCTTGCCAACATAGATATCATAATCACGAATCGGCTTAACATCGATTTGAGAACCCGGTAAGAATGCCTCGATACCGAATACATCAACGATCATACCGCCCTTCGTGCGACATTTAACGTAACCCTTGATAATTTCGTCGTTCTCCAACGCCGCATTAACACGATCCCAGCTACGTAAAGCTCTTGCTTTCTTGTGAGAAAGAGTCAATTGACCTTTCTTGTCTTCTTGAGTCTCAACGTAAACTTCTACTTTATCTCCCACTTTTAATTCCGGATCGTAACGGAATTCGTTCAATGAAATGATACCGTCTGACTTGTAACCGATGTTTACAACGACTTCTCTCTTGTTCATTGAGATAACAGTACCTTCAACAACTTCTTTCTCTACTACAGATGAAAGAGTCTCGGCGTATCTGTTTGCCAATTCTTCTTTTTCAGATGCGGGGATTACATCATCATTTGCATAAGCTTCCCAGTCAAAATTCTCGTCAGCCTCAGCGCTTGTTGTTGCTACAGGAGCAACTTTCTTGGTTTCTTCTTGTGCAAGCTCTACTTGCATTTCTTTTTGTTCTTCTGCCATAATAAATAATAAATGCTTATCTCCTAATAAATTAGACATTATGTTTTTATAACACGGGCGCAAAAGTACAAATAAATATCAACCCACCAAACAAAATGCACTGAAAAATAACGAGAAAAGGAATAAAAAAACGGGGAAAACTCCCCGTTTTACACGTTACTGTAGATTCACGTTATACAACGAATTCGGACAATAAATCAATCCATCTTTTCCCATCGGTTCCCCTTCCCCTATAGCATCATAAAAACCTTCTTTGGGAGTTCGGAAAATAGAAATATCTCCTGTTTTCATATAGTCGTCGAAATCATAAATATCAGATATATTCACAAGCTCTTGGGGATATAGAAACCAGTCAACTCCACAACGCTCCCCTTTCTCGTTACAATAAGTATACTCATCATAGATTCTAGTGAATATCAATCCGTAAGGTCTTCCTTCCTGATTAAGACATATCGGATTATTCGTAATAGCATATAATCTTGTCCCGCCATCTACTTCAATGAACCAATTCACGGCACATCTAAGATCATCACTCTGTTTCGCCAACTCTTTCTGGTATTTATATTTACCATTATTAATAATCACCTTTCCTTTGCCGGAAAAAGTATTGATAAACCCCTCTCTCCCCTCAAACAATTCTTTTCGACAATCTTCGGCCACAATCACCTCGTTCACACTCGAAATATTACCATCCATTTTCTCGAATCCCAGCTTAATTTTTTTGGAAGATCCTAAAGCAACTGGCTGAACGGATATCGTGTAATTATTTTCCCGAATACTCCAGTTCACGTGTATGATCAAATCATTATAGTCATAATCTCCTTCCCGACTATCCTCAAAAGCCACAACCTGCCAAGTATTTAACACACCTTGATAATAATTATTCTCATTCTTTACATTTTCAATCGTGATCGGACTATTTTCAGATGCCCGACCCAATCTAGACGCCCGGAAAGTAGGGATCGAAATTGTTGTTGAATAAGAACAAATTGCCAAGGTATCATCATATAACTTGACAATCGAGGCATACCCCTCCGGAACGACGACCTCCATATCCTCGTATGGTTTCAACAGATTCAGATCCGTTTCCGGAGCTTTATACACATCTTTATCACTACATGATAAAAACAATGAAATACAACTCAAAATATACACCACCTTTTTCATACACAAAGAATTATTTATTTTTACAAAGGTATGACTATTAATCCACACAACAAAGAAAATAGCGTATTTTATATATTCCAAAACACAACTACATAGCAGATACAACACCTATTCATCATCTCACGTGAAAAATCAAGTGGATAGATCTCAAATATGTTAATTTCGTATGCTAAATAAAAAAAGAAAGGATCGACTTTCATCGATCCTCATTTTGTAGCGGGAGCCTGACTCGAACAGACGACCTTTGGGTTATGAGCCCAACGAGCTACCAACTGCTCCATCCCGCAATACAAGCAGAACTTCTTTCGTTTTGCGAGTGCAAAGATAGAGTATCTATTTTACATTTCCAAATATCAGATGATAAATTATGCCTTCACTACATTAAAATGAAATAAATAATTAATAATAATCCTTGTCTATTCTAAAATAAAATGACAATTTTGTAGCATAATAAATATCCAATCAGATTTATAAACGACACTATTTATGAAAAAAAGTTTTACCTTTTTGAAAGTTAGCTGTGTGGCTGTACTCTTGTCTATCATGTGGATTTCTGAGGGTCTTGCACAAGGACTTAGAACTTCTTATTTCATGGACAACGTTCCGGCCAGACTTAAAATGAACCCTGCCTTGCAACCCGCCAGAGGATATTTTAATATCCCGGCTATCGGTGCCATCGGATTATCTGCTTCTTCAAACAAATTGAGTATCGATGATTTTATCGACATTATCGAAAACGAGAATGACTTTTTGAATAGCGATAAGTTCATCAGTCGTCTGGACAACAAGAACACGATGAATATCGACTTGACGGTAGACATTATTTCTTTCGGTTTTTACAGCGGGAAAGGATTTTGGACCGTAAACTTGGGAGCCCGCTCCATCATTAGCGCATCTATCCCAAAGAAGATGTTCGAATTTGCCCGCTACGCTAATATTGATCCAGATTCATTCGAAGAGCTTAACACACAATACGACATTCGGGATATAGAACTCCACGCAGATATTTTCACTGAAATAGGATTTGGATATTCACGTCCGGTAACAAAGGATTTGACTGTCGGGGGACGTGTGAAAGTTTTAGTTGGACTAGGTAATCTAGACGCTAAAATTGACCAAATCTACGCAAATGTAAATACCAGCGATATTTCAAGCTATCAATCGTGGAAAGTAAAAACCAAAGGACGTTTGGAAACTTCCATGAAAGGATTAGAATTTGGGTATAGTTCAGATGGTGGATATATTGATGATATTGATTTCGACTCGCCCGGTGTATCCGGTTATGGATTCGGCATCGACTTAGGGGCAAGTTATAATTTTCTTGGTTGTATTAATGTATCAGCTGCCATTCTCGACTTGGGATTCATTAGCTGGACAAAATCATCCACCACGATTGCCACGACTGACAGTGAACACGATTACGGTGATTTCGTGAATATAGACCCTGAACATCCTGAAAATTACGAGGCTGGAGACGTGTTCGACTTTGACTTGATCCAATTCCAAACGGAAGAGAAAACCAAAAGTCGGAGTACCAGTCTTCGTTCAACCTTGAACCTCGGAGCAGAATACACTCTTTTGAATAACAAACTCGGATTTGGCCTGTTGTCCTCTACTCAATTCACTCAGCCTAAAGCTTACTCCGAATTGACGCTTTCAGCAAACTACCGTCCGAGAAACTGGTTCGGGGCAACATTAAGTTACTCTTTCTTACATAGTGACTTCGAAACACTGGGAATAGGCTTGAAATTAGGCCCTGTTTTCATCGGCTCCGACTATTTGATGACCAAATCAGCAGGTGACGCCAACCGGGTAAATGCCTACTTAGGTGTTAGTGTTCCTCTTGGCAAAAAGAGACTAGATTATCGTAGATAATAAATCTCCGAATATAAAAAATGGGAAGTTTGCATTTGAAACTTCCCATTTTTTATGTCCTCACACGGACACTACTTTCCTCAAGGGAACGTACCAAATATAACCCGCCACATCAGTGTAACCCATCTGCCGTAATGTTTTACAATAAAAACCAACCTGCCGGATATACGATTTCTCTTCTTTCTGACCGAATTTATAATCCACAACAATGGCTTTTTTTCCATCAACCATAACCCGATCCGGACGAGCTTTTCCCGAGTTACAGAAAAGTATATCTCGTTCATTAATAACCTTATATCGACCATCAAACCATGCCGAATGGAGTGGGTCATTCAAATAAGACACCACCTGCTCCCGGAAACTCTCCCTTTCCACCAAGGTAAGTAAACCGGAATGATACATATCATTTACCGCCCGATTGACATCATCCATCGTCTCGATACGACGGAATATCTCATGTAACATCTTCCCCTCGTCAACGGCAGAAATCTCTGTTGTCTCCGGGTCCGTGTAATCTTCATATTTATACCGGACACTCACCCGCTCGTTCAATTCATAAATCGGATATTCCGCCAGACTTAATGTATGATCGTCTTCTATTTTTTCCTTACCGTCTATCAACTGTTTCTCCCCGATGATCAAGCTCGAATTCTCGGAATTCCATTCCGGCATCCCGCTTGCCTCCAAAACTTGAAAGAGAAAAGCACCAATATCTGACGGTTTCCCTTCTTTCGTTATCTTGGGCGCGTAAGGCAGAACATACAACTCCCGTTCCGCCCGCGTGAATGCCACGTAAAGCAGATTCAAGTTGTCAACATAAGCCTTCACGTGTTCACTGAGGTAATCCTCCCGGAAATGACTATCTGCCAGTTTAGAGGAATAGTTCAATGGTGCATACTCCAAATCCCTAAACCCCTCCTCCCGGTTCTGACACCATATCCGGCGCCCGTGACGGGTATCATCAAGATCCCAGGCACAGAAAGGAATAATAACCGTTTTAAATTCCAACCCTTTGGATTTATGTATCGTGAGAATTCGCACGGCATCCACTTCTTCCGAAGTAGATAACACTTTTTTATCCTTTTCCTTCTCCCACCATTCAAGGAAAATAGGAATACTGTTCGTGTTATTTTTCTCGTAATCAAAAAGAATATCTTGGAAAGCGATCAAGTAAGGCAATTCTTCCGTCCTGACCCGCAAACCAAAAGCCTCTATAATCGTCTCCGTGATCTCGAACAAGGAACTAAATGTCAGTTTCTCCGGCTCCCGTAAAAACGGCAAGTCGATCGTGTCAAGAAAACTCTCGTCTGTACTACCGGCCTTGAAAAGAACATCTTCCCGTGAAGTATCTTCACCCTTGACAAAAGTTCGGTAATTATAAAGCAACACCGTTCGATTCACCGCATCATACGGTTCCACCATGTAACGTAGCACGTTAATAATTAATTCCACGTAAGGCGACGAGGAAACGTATAGCGAATCATTAGATATAAAAGGTATCGGAAAAGGAATATTCTCCCGCTTGTTATATTCTATCAAGTAATCGGCAACGAAAGCGCCTTCCTTACCGTTACGCACAAGAATCACACAGTCTTTCAGCTCTCCCCCCCGGTGCATCGTATCATTGACAACATCCACGACAGAGTCCATGATCTCCGCATCACTCCCCTCTTCTTGTTTTTCCCCACAGAAACGGATCTCCACGTGCCCACTTCCCGAACGGCTCACAAGTTGCTCCGGCCGGGAATAGGCTTCCGTGATCGAACGGGAATAAACATTCTCTTTCCCACATTCACTGTCATACAACTCCTTTAATCGCCATGCAGCCAGGATAAAGAACCGGTTATTGAATTCCACCACCTCCTTGTAACTCCGCCAATTATGCTCTAGAATCACGTTATCCGTGCCGAAAGTAGCCAAATCATGCTCTACCCCTTCTGCCAACAAACGCCAATCCCCGTTACGCCATCGATAGATGCTTTGTTTCACGTCCCCCACGATCATAGCCCTTCCTCCCTCGGAAAGCGTGTTTACGACAAGCGGCAGGAAATTTCCCCATTGCATGGTCGAGGTGTCCTGAAACTCGTCAATCATGATATGCTTGTAGAAATTCCCTGTTTTCTCGAACAAGAAAGAAGTATCATTCCCGGCAATCAGCATATTAAGTAAACGGGTGGTGTCACTCAGTAACATGAGTCCTTTTTCATCACAATAATCTCTCACCTCCCCGTACAAGTCATTCAAAATTCCCAATTGGTAAAGATTCTTCGAGAGCAAAACTGCAGACACGTAATTCCGAAGATTCTCGTCATAATACTCAACACTTTCCCGCAAGTTCGTGTTCAGTTCCGGGTAGATATGCTCAATCAACATCCGGATCGACGAATCATGCTTTTTCGTCACCCATTCATCCAGGTTATCTATTGCTTTCCGAACAGAATCGGGAATCTTATCCAGACTTTTATCCCGCAGTTTGTAAAAATAATTTATAAAACTTCGTTTCCCTCCTTTAAAATCTTCCTCGTGCAATCCATTCTCCTCGATATACCGGCAAGCAGACAGCCCGAACATCTCCATGCGATCCTCGAAACGGGAGATCACACCTTGCAAGAATATCTTATAACCTCTCAGGAATCCTCGATCGTTAAACTTATCCCTCACCTCCTTGTCGAAAAGCATATAACTCTCACCAAACAATTCCTTTCCCAACTCTGCGATCTTACTCTTCACGCTCCACGATTTGGCATCCTCCACGCTGTCACTCATCAACTCGGTAATCCACGCCCTTAATTCCTTATCCTTATTCATGCGTTGCATCACCTGGTCCACGGCTCGCTGTAACACGTAGTCACTATCCAACTCGACATTATAACCGGGAAATATCCCCAGTTCACGGGTAAACGCTTTGATTACCCGTTGAAAAAAACGATCTATCGTCGTCACGGATAACCGCCCGTAATCATGCAGAATCAAAGTACGCAACACTCCGGCCCGTTCCCTCACCTGCTCGTCTGTCAATTTCAGCGTTCGTTTAAGTTCCTCCCGGTAATCGCTCTTCTGGCCTTCCGCCAGCTTGTTCAATTCCCGCACGATACGGGATTTCATCTCTTCCGTGGCCTTATTCGTAAAGGTCACGGCAAGCACATTTTTATACTCAGAAGAAACATTGAAAACGATCTTGAAATATTCCATCGTTAAAGCAAACGTCTTCCCCGCACCGGCAGAAGCCCGATATACACGCAACATAGGCAATTGAAAATTGAAAATTGAAAATGGAGAATTGAATTTGAAAAAAGACACTTTTGCCATTTTCCATTTTCAATTCTCCATTCTCAATTATTAAAGTCTTGAAGTTAATATCGCTCTCACATTATCCACGTTCACATCATCGATACCGCCTAGGGCAAAATCCCCCCGTTCACGGAAACGCTTTTCAATACGGTCGATCGTGTCAATACCCACGCCATAATCAGACAGGCGGGTCTTCACGCCCAATTCATTGAAAAATTGTTCCGTACGGGCAATCGCTTGATCGGCAGCATCGGGTTGATCTGTGTCAATATTCCACACACGTGCGGCATATTGCAACAATTTCTCTCGACGTTTAATTTTCGTGGCATTCATCACTCCCGGTAAAACAATCGCCAGCGTGATTCCATGATCCAACCCGTTGAAAGCAGTCAATTCATGACCGATATGGTGAGTTGACCAGTCTTGCGATACCCCGCAGGCAATCAAACCGTTCAACCCCATCGTGGCCGCCCACATGAAGTTGGCACGATCTTCATAATTCGGTTTCTCGGCATGAATCAACTTCGGTCCCAACTCAATCAAAGTCTTCAAGATTGATTCAGAAAAACGATCTTGTATCTCAGCTTGTTCCGGGAAAGTATAATATTGTTCCATAACATGCACGAAAGTGTCGACCACCCCGTTAGCCACTTGTTTCATAGGTAATGAATAAGTCACCATCGGGTCTAGTACAGAAAATTTCGGGAACACGTGACGAGAATTGAATGCCAGTTTTTCCAAAGTGGACTGGCGAGTGATCACCCCGCCACTATTCATTTCCGATCCTGTAGCCGGAAGGGTCAGTACGGCTCCCAACGGAAGTGCCGCATTCACCCGTGCACCTTTTGCCACGATATCCCAAGGTTCATTCCCCTCGAAACAAGTTGCAGCAGCAATAAATTTCGTCCCGTCAATCACGGAACCTCCTCCTACAGCCAAAAGAAATCCCACGTTTTCCTGTTTTGCCAATTCCACGGCTCGCATCAAAGTCTCGTATTTCGGATTTGGCTCGATCCCCCCGAACTCTACAATATCAAACCCTTGCAACGCATCCATCACTTGTTCGTAGACACCGTTTTTCTTGATGCTTCCACCACCGTAGGTCATCATAACTTTCATCCCTTTCGGAATCCATTTTGCGATCTCGGCAATTTTTCCTTTCCCGAAAAGAATTTTCACGGGATTGTAATAATCGAAATTTCTCATGCTTTAAAATCGTTTATAACTGTTCCATAATTTTGGTTTCATCCTGGATACGTTTCTCCAAACGCTTTATGTAATCCGTAATATATACGGACAAGTTGTCATTGATGTTATTTGCTTGTAATGTTTTCAAAGCCGCCTCCAATAAAGCTTTCGCTGACGAAAAGTTACCATCTTTTTCATAGAACCATGCCAAGTTCACCGCGGCACGAGCTGCCACCTTGGGTTTCAAGTTCAAGGCCGCATTCCATATCCGTTGTGCCTCCTCGTCATTCTCATTCTCAAAATGATAGTAACCGAGATTCAACAGACGGTTATTCGTGTAAATCCTACGCTGTTCAGGTTTCCATGTCGGCACCAAACGTTCCGCATACTTCACCCCGTTATTGTAAAAGAAATTACAAATTATATCATAATTATTTCCCTCGAATAGCGTCTCGTCCACATCATCCAATTTATGAGTAGTTGCGGAATCCACCACAACACCATCCGGGTCATATAAACGCACGAAGAGATTAGTATCAAGCATCAACCGACTCGCACCATCCAGCCCGAACTTACAATATTCCACCGAGAGAACGTATGTTTGTCCGGAAATCTTTTCCAATGCGGCAATACCTTCCGGTGAAATCGGCGCAGGGGTATACCCGTCCGGAATATATCCCGTGTTCAATCCCAACCCTTTAACCAACAAAATAGGTTGTACCCCGTTACGTAACCCGTCACGCACCCCGTTATAGAAATGATTGACAACCTCGTCTCTCCGTAACCGCAAACTAGCAAACAACTGGTATGCGGAGAGAGAATCCGACTCATGCACTAGCTTCCGGTCAATAAACAAAATCTGCGCATTCTTGTTTCCGATATTCAGTTCTCCCGGATGCAACACGTCTATATTCAACACTTTGTAACTACTACATGAGGCTAAAAAGCCCATAAATAAGAACGCCCCGACTATCTTTAGCCCGGCTTTCATCTTATATTTTACACGCCTTTCCATGAAATTACTTGTTTGTTTTATTTTGAGTTTACAAAAAGTGAGCCACAATCACGGCCTGACTTTTCGGCAACCATTCAAATACGATGTTTTAAAAGTAGAAATATTCCGGGAAATAACCAAACGGTCATCGAGAAAAAACAACTTCCTAGATAAAGCGCATGAATTGTCAATAAATTATTAGTTTCCTTTAGGACGGTATAAATAAACTAAACGTCGGAACACCGTTGGATATATAGTAGATTATTCATTCCTTTGCTCAACTATTTAGATGGAAAATGAAAGAATCCACGACTATCAACATCAAGGTACTCGCCCGGCGGGTACCCCCGGATTACACCTCGGAAAGTCTAATCATTTATAACCACGTGACCAATGAAAAAGCATTCATTGGAGAAGAAATCAGGAAACAGGGAATCATCGTGACCGAAACTTGTTCTTTCTCGCTTTGCACCCGGGGTGAAGCGGAAATTATGATCAACACTCAAAACTATCGTATTAAAAAGAATCATTTGATTATCATGTTACCCAAGCAAGTTATCAAACCGATTCATACAACACCGGATTACGAGGCGAGGATTATTTTCATTTCGTCAGACTATTTTAAAGAGAAGTGCCAAGAAATGATTCCCTTGCGGTTTAAAATGCAATATCATCCGGTAGTCGGACTCAACGAGGATGAAATTAAACTATTGGAATCATATTATTCATTGCTATCCAGGAAAACAGATAAACTGAATCCTCATTTTTCTGAACTAGCCGTACATAAACTAGCACATGCTTTATTTTATGATCTCTACAATTTCGTTTACCGCTATATGCAAGATAAAAATTTCGAGTTATCACATCCCAATAGCATATTCAACCGTTTCATCACGCTCGTTGAAGAATATCATCTCAAAGAACGTGACATTATTTTCTATGCGAACAAATTATACCTGACTCCTAAATACCTATCATCAGTCATTCATGCTACAAGTGGAAAATTTGCCGGGGAATGGATCGACTATTATGTGATTGCACTGGCAAAATCCCTACTTGTTTCAAGTACCAAAACCATACAAGAAATCGGTTATAGTCTGAATTTTTCCTCTCCATCCGCCTTCACGAAATTCTTTAAACGCATCATGAAAATGTCTCCACGGGAATACAGGAACAATCAATTAAACAACACAACACGCAAAACATCATGATTGACCAGATAAACTTATTCACTGGCGGCGCATCTATTCGATACAGTATAATATTAAACATTATCCTATTGGCCGCTATCGTCATTCTCTCCCTCGTTTTCTATTTGATAGCACGAAAGCGGAAACACGAAAGACTGGTAAAGAAAAAGCAATTAGACACGCAACAAAAGTTCGCTCGAGAACTTCTTGATTCCGTGCCGGCAGGATTTATACTATTAACTCCGAATGGAAACATCAAACAAGTAAATCGTCAGGCCAGTGCCGAACTAGGGGTTCAGAAACAAGACATAAAGAATAAAAACATTCGGGAAGTATTTTCAATTTTCCATGAGAATATCAATATTTTGGACGAACTCTTGGGACGCCTGCAAAAAGACGAGCAGGAAGTTACACTCCCACCTGACACGTTCATTTACGGGACCATCAATACGATCTCTTTTCTAGCGAAAGGTTATTTCAAAAATGTTACCGTAGAAAAAAACTCAAATTATATCCTATTCACGTTTCGCAACGTCGTGACGGAACTTACCCAAGAATACGTGTTAAACATGGCTTTACGTCGCACGAAGATATTTCCTTGGTCATATGACACGAAATGTAATCTGATGACTATTGATCCACGTTATTTCGAACATCTTGGCATTCCGGCCGGGGATTGTACGCTGACAAACGAACAATTCGCCCAACTGGTACATCCCGATGACATAGCCGGAGTACTCAAAGCCCTCACACTCCAAGCCCAAGGAAATTTTATCGAAGATCCCGTGAGCTACCGTCTTCACCGGGGGGATGGAAAATGGGAATGGTTCGAAGCACAATCTACCTACCTCGGACAAGGAACCCGGATTCCTTTTCGACTTGTCGGTGTTTGTATGAGTACACAGGAACACAAGAAAATCGAAGAAGAATTAATCATTGCCCGTGACAAGGCACAACAAAGCGATAAACTTAAAAGTGTATTCCTCGCCAACATGAGTCATGAAATCCGGACACCATTAAATGCCATTGTAGGCTTTTCCAATTTACTAGTTGATGGGGATATGGCCTTCAAGAAAGAGGAAGTCAAAGAATTCTTATCACTGATCAACCTGAATTGCGAACAGTTACTGGCACTTATATCCGACATACTCGATCTCTCAAAAATAGAATCAAACACGATGGTTTTCAACATAACGGAACAACCGCTTACTCCTTTATTACAAAACATCTTACGAGCCCAACAAATAAACGTCCCGCAAGAGGTAGAATTACTTCTGGACCTTCCTTCAACCGACACAATCATCACAACCGATCCTTTACGCTTAAAACAAGTCATCAATAACTTAATCAACAATGCAATTAAGTTTACCTCCAAAGGAGCAATCACACTCGGTTACAGGCAGAATAACGATCAGGTTTCCATTTTCGTGAAAGACACGGGTACCGGAATTGACGAAGATAAAATAAACCGTATTTTCGAACGTTTCTATAAGGGCGACAATTTTGTTCAAGGAACAGGCCTAGGCTTGGCAATCAGCCATACAATCGTAGAACATTTAAAAGGGACGATCACGGTAACCTCCGAAATTGGAAAAGGCTCCCATTTCACGATTCAACATCCGATAAAAAGAATGGGGTATTGAAATTCAATACCCCTATCGTCTCGCATCTGCGACAATTATAACCAAACTTTTAGGCGGATCTTACATATTCATTCCCCCACAAACGTGGATTGTCTGACCTGTCACGTAAGCAGACAAGTCAGAAGCCAAGAATACACATACCTTCGCAATGTCCTCCGGAGTACCACCTCTCTTCAATGGAATTTTAGCAGCCCACTCCTTACGCACATCCTCAGACAATTGTGCGGTCATATCTGTAATGATAAATCCCGGAGCAACAGCGTTAGCACGAATATTACGAGAGCCGAGTTCTTTGGCCACGCTCTTCGTGAATCCGATAATCCCGGCTTTAGATGCAGCGTAGTTTGCTTGTCCGGCATTACCACTCACTCCTACCACGGAACTCATGCTGATAATGGAACCTGATTTCTGACGTAACATAATGGCAGACACGGCTTTCGTGAAATTAAACACAGACTTCAAATTCACGTTGATCACGGCATCCCATTGTTCTTCACTCATACGCATTAACAAGGTGTCTTTCGTGATACCAGCATTATTTACAAGTATATCTACACGTCCGAATTCTTTAACAATCTCATCCACGGTAGCATTCGTAGCCGCGAAATCAGCAGCATTGGAAGCAAACATTTTAGCTTTCACACCCAAAGCGGCAATTTCTTTTTCGGTTTCCTGAGCTATTTCATCATATCTTAAATCGGTGAAAGCGATGTTCGCTCCTTGACGGGCAAATTCCAATGCCACAGCCTTTCCGATTCCTCGTGATGCCCCCGTGATAATGGCGGTCTTTCCTTCTAATAACTTCATAATTACAGTTTTATTTAAACCTAAATTTAAACCGGAACCACTTGTCAAGTGATCCCGCGGCGGGAAAATCCCACCCAATCAAGCGACAAAGTTAGTTAATTAATTGAAAACAGGAAATTATTTTCACTTTGAAAGCATGAACCTCTTCCCAAAAGCAAACCAATTACAGCCATATAAAGCATTACATCGAGAAATAATTGTTTATTTTCCTAAAAAGCATTACACTTGTAATTACAAGACTATTTATATTACCGCAAACCAACAACAATACGACATGAAAAATAAAAAACGGCTAAAAATGTTACTCTTCTCGTTGGCAATTCTATTTACAGGATGCGATTACTGGTGTCAAGACGAATACCACGTGATCAACAACACGGACGACACGCTCCAGATCATCGTGAATTACGACACACTCCGGTTATATGGAAGCTGGCAAACCGGAGAAAACATGGACTCTCGTCTAAATGACACCACTCATGTCGTGTACCCACACTCCCAAATAGTACTGGAAGAAGGAGCTGAATTATGTAGTAAATACTATAAACCGGACGATTACAGGTTTGAAGAAAACGACCTTCAATTCTGGGGAAAATGGATCCAGCATATCTATGCTAATACCACTCTCGTGGAATTCACTTACTGGAAGCCGGAAAAATGGACATTCAAATCCAAACGAAGATTAAGAAAATACGAACTCACTTTTGACAAACACGAACAAAGGGCATGGAACAAGCTTAATTAATCATGACAGCTTCATAATATTTGTAATGACAAAAAAAAGAAAACGAAACGTTTGGAACATTTATTGATATATTAGATTACTAAGAATAGTAAAATATGGAACAAGAAATTCAACTCAACGAACAAGAATGTCTACCAACATGCATGGCTGATTTTAATCCTACTTTGAATGATATTATTATCTATCAAACTGAAGATGGAGAAATCAAGCTAGATGTAAAGATGGACAAAGAAACTGTTTGGCTAACACAAGCGCAAATGAGTGATTTGTTCCAAACAGACCGCACAGCCATTTTGCGCCATATAAACAATATTTATAAAAGTCAAGAATTGGAGTCAGAGTCAACTTGTGCAAAAATTGCACAAGTTCGAACAGAGGGAAAAAGAAATGTAACCCGATATATTCCTTATTACAATTTAGATATGATAATATCTGTCGGCTATCGGGTTAATTCCAAACGCGGTACCCAATTCCGTATTTGGGCAAACAAAATATTAAAAGACTACCTTATCAAAGGATATGCTATCAACCAAAAAATAAAACTTGAACGGTATCAAGAACTAAAAGACATGGTTCATATTCTCGGTAATACACTCAAAAACCAAGAACAATTAACATCCGACCAATCCAAAGGGTTACTAGCCGTCGTAACCGATTATGTTTATGCCCTTGATACCTTAGATAAATACGATTATCAACAACTCTTCATTGAAAATACAACAAAAGGCGACAGATTCCACGCTACATATGAAAACGCCATGGAAGCCATTCGAAGCCTAAAAGGGAAATTTGGAGAAAGCAAATTATTTGCACATGAAAAAGACCAATCATTTAAAAGTTCTATTGCAACTATTTACCAAACTTTCGATGGCATAGAACTTTATCCCAGCATTGAAGAAAAAGCTGCCATGTTACTTTATCTGGTAACCAAGAACCATTCTTTTAGCGATGGCAATAAACGAATTGCGGCCATGTTATTCCTTTGGTTCATGGAAAATAACGGTATTCTCTATTCCCCTAATGGAGAAAAAAGGATTGCGGATAATACCCTCGTAGCTCTTACTTTAATGATTGCAGAAAGCCATACGGAAGAAAAAGATATTATGGTTAAGGTCGTCGTGAATTTAATCAATCAAAATAATTAATATATGGAACAAGAAATCCAACTCAACGAACACAACAAACAAGAATATCCTCCTATGCACACGGCGGAACATCTATTAAATTCTCAGATGGTCAAATACTTCCATTGTGAACGTTCCTTCTCTGCCCATATTGAGAAAAAGAAATCCAAATGTGATTACCACTTCAAAACGGCACCTTCTGCCGAAGACATTGCCACCGTGGAGCAAGCGGTAAACGACATTATACAACAAAACATTAACGTGGAAGAAATCTTCTACCCGATCGATCAGGTTCCGGCAGGCATTAACCTTACCCGCCTTCCTGAACCGGGAATCAAGACTGTACGAGTAATTCGTATCGGAGATTATGATCAATGCGCCTGCATCGGACTTCATGTCACCAACACGGCCGAGATCGGCACTTTTCGCATCATCTCATTTGATTTCAATGATGGAGTATTGCGTATTCGTTTCAAGCTCGGAAAATGAAACAAGAGTAAATAATAAACTTTTCTCCGGAAATGAACTTTTTTGTAATGTCTGCATTACAAATTGATTATTTATTTCTACTTTTGCGCTAACGATTGCGAGTAACTATTATTTAAAATAAAAATATCATGAATCTCCTTGAACAAATCAAAGAAAATGCGAAGAAGTGCAACAAACGGATTGTACTTCCGGAAGGAACAGAAGAACGTACGTTGAAAGCAGCCGATATCTTGATAGCTGAAGGTATTGCTCAAATCATCTTGATCGGTAATCCGGCTGAAATTAAAGCGTTGACCGAGAAATTCGAGTTGAAAAACATCGGTAAAGCCACAATCATCGATCCCGAAAATCACGAGAAGAAAGAAGCGTATGCAGACCTTTTGGTTGAACTTCGCAAGAGTAAAGGAATGACAAAAGAACAAGCTTTGAAACTCGTTCTTGACCCGCTATACCTTGCCACTTTGATGATCAAGAGCGGGGATGCCGACGGTGAAGTTGCCGGGGCAAAAAATGCCACCGGAGACGTATTACGTCCCGCATTACAGATCGTGAAAACCTTACCGGGTATGTCTGTTGTATCAGGAGCATTCTTGTTATTAACCAACAAACCGGAATATGGAGAAAACGGCCTAATCGTATGTGCCGACTGTGCCGTACTGCCTAATCCGACCGCAGAAGAATTGGCCCAAATCGCCGTGGCTACTGCCGGAACAGCCAGAGCGATCGCTAAAATCGAACCGAGAGTTGCCATGTTAAGTTTCTCCACCAAAGGATCAGCTAAAAACGAATTGGTTGACAAAGTAGTAAAAGCAACTGAACTCGCTAAACAAATGGCTCCCGACGTGATGATCGACGGTGAAATGCAAGCTGACGCAGCCCTCGTGGCATCGGTAGGTGCCAGCAAAGCCCCGGGCAGTCCCGTGGCCGGTAAAGCTAACGTATTGATATTTCCGAGTCTTGAAGTTGGAAACATTAGTTATAAACTCGTGCAACGTATTGCCGGAATTGAAGCGGTGGGTCCCGTCCTCCAAGGAATGGCAGCCCCGATTAACGACCTGTCAAGAGGTTGTTCTGTGAGCGACATCGTGAATCTTGTTGCCATCACGGTAAATCAGGCAGCGGCAAAATAGACTTTTATAGACTCAACAAGTATTACCATTTTCAAATTAAATTATAATGAACGTATTAGTTTTAAACTGCGGTAGCTCCTCTATTAAATATCAATTGCTTGACATGGCAGGAGAACCGACGTTACTCGCTAAAGGATTGGTGGAAAAGATCGGTTTACCCGTGGGAAGTTTCACCCACAAACCGGAAGGAAAAGATAAATACGTGGTAGAAGAACCTATTGCAGACCATACAGCCGGGATCGACTTGATCTTGAAAGCTTTGGTTGACCCGAAACATGGGGTAATCAAGGCCTTGACGGACATTAATGCCGTGGGACACCGCGTAGCTCATGGAGGTGAATTCTTCGCCAAGAGCGCCCGTGTTGACGAGGATGCCAAGAAAAAGATCGCTGCTTGCTGCGAATTGGCTCCACTTCACAATCCCGCAAACTTGAAAGGAATCGAGACCATGGAAAAACTGTTACCGGGTATACCCCAAGTAGCAGTATTTGACACGTCATTCCACCAAACTCTTCCCAAGGAAGCATATATCTATGGGATCCCGTACAAATACTACGAAAATTACCGCATCCGTCGTTACGGATTCCACGGCACCTCTCACAAGTTCGTGGCAGAAAAAGCATGTAAAATACTGGGATGGAATATTGAGGAGAAAAAAATCATCACTTGCCACTTGGGTAACGGTTCATCCATAACCGCCATCAACAAAGGTAAATCCGTTGACACCTCCATGGGTTTCACTCCCAATGCCGGTGTGATCATGGGAACCCGTACGGGAGACCTTGACTTGGGAGCATTATTGTATATCTGCGAGAAAGAAGGTTTAAACGCAGCACAGGCAAACGACCTAGTAAATAAGAAATCAGGATTGCAAGGAGTATCTGAAGTTTCTTCCGATTGTCGTGACTTACAGGCTGCAGCTGAATCCGGAAACGACAAGGCTCGCCTCGCCCTTGATATTCTTGCTTATGACGTGAAGAAATACGTGGGTAGCTATGCTGCCGCCCTAAACGGAGCGGATTTGATCGTCTTCACCGGGGGTATCGGGGAAAATGACAGTGAAGTACGTGAACAAGTATGTACCAACATGGAATACATGGGTATTCACTTTGATGTTGCCGCCAATAAAGGCGTTCGCGGACAAGACAAAGTACTGTCTACCACCGATTCCAAAGTAATCGTGATGAGCATCACCACGGACGAAGAATTGGTTATCGCGACGGACACCATGAATCTAGTGAAATAAGCTATTATTTCTATATAGAAAAAGAACGATCTGCATCACAGATCGTTCTTTTTTTATATACGTTCAGTCATCATGCTTGAAAAGACAACCGATTGATTTTCTTGCCAGTTAGAACTTGGATTTCCCGAATCTTAGACTGTTCCTCTTCCGAACAAAACGTCACCGCTGTACCGAGATGTCCCGCACGCCCGGTGCGCCCGATACGATGTACGTATGTTTCAGCCACATCAGGCAGATCATAATTTATGACAATCTCCAACTCCTGAATATCAATTCCTCGAGCTGCAATGTCAGTGGCCACCATCACTCGGATAGCCCCTGCCTTAAAATTCGACAAAGCTCGCTGGCGTTGTCCTTGTGATTTATCCCCGTGAATTGCCTCACTCTTGATTCCTGACTTCTTCAACAAGCGTGATATATTATCCGCCCCGTGCTTGGTTCGGGAAAAAACAAGCACCGATTTTTTCTCTTGTTTCAACAAAGAAACAAGAAGTTTCTTCTTTTCCGGTTTCTCCACGAAATAGACACATTGTTCCACCGTATCGACAGCAGAAGAGACCGGGGTTACCTCCACCCTCGTCGGGTTTGAAAGAATACTTCTCGATAAATTCACTATATCTTTAGGCATCGTTGCCGAGAAGAACAGCGTCTGGCGCTTTGTCGGCAGCATAGGTAACAAACGTCGTATATCCGCAATAAATCCCATATCCAGCATCCTATCGGCTTCATCCAGAACAAAATGCGTGATCGATGAAAGATCCACGTATCCCTGCCGGATTAAATCGAGCAAACGTCCCGGTGTGGCAACAAGAATATCTACTCCTGCCTGTAACAGATCCGTCTGCGGTCCTTGTTTCACTCCGCCGAATATAATCGCATGTCTAATCCCCGTGTACTTTCCGTAATCCGTGATATTCTCTCCGATCTGGATAGCCAACTCACGGGTTGGCGTCAGGATTAAAGCCTTAATAGCCCGTCTTTTCACGAGACGTCCTTTATTGCCTCGTGTTTCCGAACGGTTTTCCTCCGAACGATCAGCAAGTAAATGTTGCAGGATCGGTATAGCAAACGTCGCTGTCTTACCGGTTCCGGTCTGGGCAATTCCCAGCATATCGCCACCACCAAGAGCCACAGGTATACCCTTCTCTTGTATCGGGGTGGGCTTTTCATATCCTTTTTCACAGATAGCCTTTAAAATAGGCTCTGCAATTTCTAATTCTCTAAATGTCATAATAAATAATTGTTACGTTTAAAATTGCCTCCAGCCATTTTCGGTTCGTACATATAAACCTACTCGGGCAAAGAAACTGTCTGAACAAAGAAAGCTTACAAAGGTCAATTCAACGATGGAAAGAGCCGAACGGAATATGTCCGGAAAATACAAAGAAGATAAAGATCAAAATGAACTCACAATGTTTCACGGTACAAAGATAGTTAATATAATTCAGTTTACACCATATTTCTTGGAATAATTGCAAAAAAACTTGTCTTAACAGCTTATTTCTCAGAAAAAAGAACGTTTACTTCCTTTCATCTGTCGAATTCGTTATATTTGCCAATTAATCATTAAAAACGTAAAAGATGGGCGTGTTTCGTAAATTTCCCCGCACCTTTTGGGTAGCTAATACTATTGAATTATTTGAACGCTGGGCATGGTATGGTTTCTTCATGCTTTTTGCCAATTACCTCACGGGATCATCCGATATGGGTGGTCTGGAATTCACGCAAAGTCAAAAAGGAATCCTGATGGGTGTGGGAACGGGAATACTTTACTTCCTGCCTGTCTTGACCGGGGCCATCGCTGACCGTTACGGTTACAAAAAAGTACTGGCTCTCGCTTTCGTGATCTACACGTCTGCTTTCATCCTCCTCCCCATGTTCTCCACGTTCACGGGAGTATTCCTCATGTACCTTTACTTGGCACTGGGTGCCGCCCTGTTCAAACCGATCATCTCGGCCACAATTGCCAAGACCACAACGGATGAAACAGCCTCCATCGGGTTCGGCATCTACTACATGATGGTTAACATAGGCGCCTTTTTCGGACCGATGGTCACCCTTTTGTTCAAAGGATCGTCCAACCTCGTGTTCTATGTATCAGCTGGTATTATCGCGCTGAACTTCGTGCTACTCCTTTTCTACAAGGAACCCCACCGGGAAGTCGTGCAACAGACTTCTCTCACTCGCACCTTCGGGGATATATTCCGGAATATGTTCAGTATCGTGAAAGACTTAAAATTCGTGGTATTCCTGCTCATCGTGGCCGGATTCTGGACCATGTACAACCAACTTTTTTTCACCTTACCTGTCTTTATCTCACAATGGATCGACACGAGCCTGTTGTACCATTTCTTTGAAAAGCACATTCCTTTCATCAGCACGAATTATAGTCCAGCTCCGGGAGTTATGGATGCCGAATTCGTGACAAACTTCGATGCCCTATACATCATTATCTTCCAAATTATCGTGTCAAGTATCGTGATGCGCATGAAACCTCTTAAATCCATGATTTCAGGATTTTTAGTCTGTTCCATAGGAATGGCTCTCACCCTGTTCTCGCAAAACGTGCTGTTCACGCTAGTTGCGATACTGATCTTCTCGTTGGGCGAAATGGCCGGATCACCGAAAATCACAGAATATATCGGTCGAATCGCCCCACACGATAAAAAGGCCCTCTACATGGGATACTCCTTTATCCCCGTTTTCATCGGTAACGTCTTTGCCGGAATCATCTCCGGTGTAGTCTATCAAAATATGGCGGATAAAGTGATGATCACTCGTCAGTTTGTTACCGAAAAAGGCCTCCAACTACCGGACGGTTTGTCAAATAACGCCTATTTCGATCATGTAGCCCAACAGGTCAACCTCACCCCTAATGAGTTAACCAACCTACTATGGAACGAGTATTCCCCCTCCGACATATGGATGGTAATACTGGCTATCGGACTAGGTACCACTTTGTTGCTCTACATCTACGACCGGGTGATAAATAAAACTAAAAGATAAAAACTAAAGGGAAAAAGTTTAAAATCTAAAATCTTAACATCCTCATTCTGCAACGGACAATCAATAAAGCATTATATTTGTACTCGTAACACTAAAATAAAAGCATAACATGAAAAAGAGTTATATTGTAATAGGAGTAATTATCGTCATTGTGATTGGAATCTTCATGTGGTTCAAAGGAAGTTACAATCAAATGGTAACCCGGAGTGAGAATGTATCCTCCCAATGGTCGAACGTGGAAAATCAATACCAACGTCGTCTAGACCTGATCCCGAACCTCGTGAACACGGTGAAAGGCTATGCGGAGCATGAACAGAACACGTTAACTCAAGTCGTGGAGGCCCGTGCAAAAGCCACGCAAATGCGGGTAAACTTTGATCAACTGGACGAGCAAACCATCCAGAAGTTCAATAATATGCAAGGCGAACTTTCCTCTGCCCTCTCCCGTTTGATGGCGATCTCCGAGCAATACCCGGACTTGAAAGCTAACGAGAACTTCCGTGACTTACAAGCCCAACTGGAAGGAACAGAAAATCGTATTGCCGTTGAAAGACGCAAGTTTAACGAGGAAGTGAAAGGTTATAACGCCTACATCCGTTCATTCCCCAAAAACATCATCGCCGGGATGTTCGGTTTCCTCCCGAAACCTTACTTTGAGGCTGCCACCGGTGCGGAAAAAGCCCCGGAAGTTAAATTTTAACCATTTATCCATTTTAGATTTTAAATTTTAAATTATATATCCTTGCGGATCATTCAATCTAAAATTTAAAATCTAAAATCAGCAGGGCCTTGTGCGCCCGGAATCTAAAATCTAAAATCCAAAATATTTTATGTCTCCCGAAAAAGCCTTTACCCAACAACAAAAAGACGCCATGGTAACCGCTATCAAGCTGGCGGAAAAAGACACGTCCGGGGAAATCCGGGTACATATCGAAAATCATAGTAAAATAGACGTGCTTGACCGGGCTGCCGATGTTTTTGCCCACTTAAATATGCACAAAACGGTACAAAGAAACGGGGTCCTGATCTACGTGGCCCTACTTGACCATAAATCCGCAATCCTGGGAGATGCTGGGATTAACGCCAAAGTACCCGCAGACTTCTGGGATTCAATCATGAAAAACATGATTGCAAAATTCAAGGAAGGCAAGATCACGGAAGGCATCTGTGAAGCTGTCATCTCTGCTGGGGAACAACTGAAAGTGTACTTTCCCTACCAGGCTGACGACGTGAACGAACTTCCCGACGAAATTTCCTTTCAGTAAAGGAATACCACAGATTTGTATGAACAACCTGTTCTCTAATTTGTAACTTATAGCAAAATGATAAAAAAACTCCTCATATTATTCGCCGTCATCGCAGGAACCCTGCTCTCCGTTCATGCTCAGGATATTCCGGAACCCATGACCCCGAAACGCATCGTGAACGACTTCACGGGATTATTCAGCACCCAAGAACGGGCAGCGCTAGAAAAGAAACTGGTAAACTTCAACAATAACTCCTCCACCCAAATCGCCGTGGTCACCGTACCTTCACTCAACGGGTACGACATCAACGACTACGCTGCCCGTCTCGGGGAAAAATGGGGTATCGGACAAAAGGGAAAAGACAACGGTATTGTCATTCTGATTAAACCCAAATCCGGAAGAGAAAAAGGAGAAGTGGCCATTTCCGTCGGTTACGGGTTGGAAGGTGTCGTTCCGGACGTGACGGCCTCCCGCATCATCCGTAATGAAATCATTCCCGCTTTTCAGGCAGACAACTACTATAAAGGTATTGACAAAGCCACTGACGTGCTGATCGACTTGTCAAAAGGTGAATACACCGCAGACGAATACAAGAAAAAAAATGAAGGCAGTCCCTTTGACATCGTGATTGGGTTCATTGTTTTCGTGATCATCCTGTCACTCATATTCCGGAAACGGGGCGGCGGTGGTTACTCACCCGGTCACACCTCCGGTAGCGGCGGGTTCTTCATCTTCCCCATGGGCGGTGGCAGTAGCGGCGGATTCGGTGGATTCAGCAGCGGTGGCGGGTCATTTGGTGGATTCGGCGGTGGTTCATTCGGTGGTGGTGGTTCCAGTGGTAGCTGGTAACGATCACCGGATCAACTGATCCACTCGATAAAACGGTCAGCGTACTTGATATATAGCAACACCCACACCAGAAAGCGGACGAAACGCCCCACGAACATATAGAAAGCTGACATTTTCGGACGGACACGATAAAATCCGAGGGCAATGGCAAACAGATCTCCCACGATCGGCAACCACGTGAAAAGAGCAAGCCAAACGCCGTAACGATCCACGTGTCCTTTCTGTTGCTCCAGCTTTTCCCGTTTCACCTTGAACCAGCGTTCAATCCAGTCCCAGCGTCCCAGCCACCCGATCCAGTACGAGGTCAACCCTCCCAGCCAGTTACCCACCGTGGCTATCGCCAAGCATCCCCACACGTTCCCTCCTAACGTCAACACGCCAACCAACAACACATCGGCACTCATCGGGATCACCGTCGACGCCAGAAAAGAACCGATAAACAACCCCCAATACCCTAAACTTACCAGTGTATCCATAACTTAATTCATATCATCATTCGGTTTCTTCGGATCACGCAGAAATTCCAAGTGCCATATCCTCTCTGCTTTACGCCCCAGCAACCAGAAAGATACAGCCAGTATAAAAAAGAACAACCCGGCATGTATGACATCCCACAACAGGGAGAAATACAACGTGTAAATACCCAACAGAAAAAAAGTGATCCCGAACCCACGGGCAACAGCATCATCCCGTTTCAAACCTATAAATATTGCCACTACCGAACCTAGAAGAATCAGCAGATTCCAAGCCCATAACTCCACTTGTTTCGTGGAATACCAGCGAATCCAGCTTTCCGAATTCCCGAATATGGAAAGGAACCACAACGAGATAAACAAATAAAGCATTCCCACCACGTATGTAGAGTAATCAAAAGTCGTGAACCACTTCTTTCCGACCAGCAGGAAACGACACGCTACCAGCAATCCCCCGAAAGCCACGTAACGTTGCGGGTAATTCAGTCCCAGAAAATGATTGCCCCAGTCACTCAGATACCCTGTCTCGGCCCCGTACCACGCTCCCAGCGACAACAAGGCAAATACCCACACCTGCACCGACGAAAAGTAAAAGCCCAACACGGCATAAATCACCGCCGCTAGCAGAAAAAGCAAGGAAAAATGCCCGCTCCCATTATCCAGGGCTGCCCCCAAGTAACCGACCGAAACGGCCGTCAGCAACACGCCCAAAAAAAGAATTGTCTCATTACTGAAAACCTTGTAAGGCATCCGTTTCCGTCGTCGCCACCCCCAGTAATACACCAAGGCCGCTCCCATGGCAAACACGCCGCTGGCCAAAGAATAAGAAGAAAGAAACAATCTTTCAAGTAAATCCATGATCAAATGATCCGCCAACACCGACACCACAGCGATCACCCCGCACACGATGGCAATCCAAAACGAGTACTTCGCCAACTCCTTCCACTCGAAAGAACGCACCGTGTAACTTCCCTTCAACCGATCCGCCGTACTCACGTCAATCGTGCCGTCCGCTTCCCACCGCTCAATCACCCGTTTCAACAAATCCCCTTGCGACTTATTTAACTTCATGCCTGCTTGCTTTTATAATTCGGCGTAAAGATAGAAAATAAATGTAACCACACGAACAATTAATTATTTTACCTTTGCGGTGTAAATTGAAAAGCTATGCAAAAAGATACTTTTTACCAGATACGCCGAGAACTGCATCAACACCCCGAACTCTCGGGCCACGAAGCACGAACGGCCCGTTTTGTCGAGGATAAATTACAGGCGTTCCACCCTACCAAAGTCATTCGCCACGTGGGCGGCCACGGGCTGCTCGTTGAATACTTCTTCTCGGAAGACGGCCCCACCGTCCTGTTCCGGGCAGACATGGATGCCGTCGCTGTACAGGAACCGGACGATATACCCCACCATTCACAAACCCCGGGAGTGGCACATAAATGCGGCCATGACGGACACACGACCATATTACTCCGGTTCGCACGAATGCTCTCGGAACGCCCGTTGCCCAAAGGACGTGTACTGCTACTTTTCCAACCGGCAGAAGAGAACGGTAGCGGCTCAAAAGCCGTGCTAGACACGAAAGTACTGGATTATTACAAAATCGACAAGGCATTTGCCCTACACAACATCCCGGGTTATCCCGCTTCTGCCGTTCTTTGCAAAGAAGATAGCTTCACGTGTGCCGTGGTAAGCGTTTCCATCACGCTCACGGGAAAAACATCACACGCTGCCGAACCCCAGAAAGGCATCAGTCCCATCCCTGCCACGCTCAACATTGTTGACGAATTATTGCGCTGGAATAACACCGATATTCAATCCGATGATTACTTTCTCTCCACGATCGTGGAAATTCACGTCGGTGAAGAGGCGTACGGCGTATCGGCAGGAAACAGCGTAATCCGAGCCACGCTCCGGGCCAAAACCGACAAACTCTTACACCAACACGCTCAACAACTGAAAGAGTTGGTCGCCACCGAATGCAAACGAACCCCCGATCTGCAACATGAAATGGAATGGTTGGAACCTTTCTCGGCCAATGAAAACGACCCGCAGTCCGTGGGTATGATCAAAAATGCGGCTCTTCGCAACAATCTGCCATACATAGAATTACAAACACCATTCAGCTGGGGTGAAGACTTCGGATTATTCATGCAACAATACAAAGGAGCCATATTCGGTTTGGGTTCCGGGGAAAACTGTGCCCCACTCCACTCCCCACAATACGATTTCCCGGACGAAGTGATTGAAACGGGAGCAACCCTGTTTTACACGATCGCTGAAGAAAATCAAAGACTATAATGTAGGTATACCACGATAGTATTTTAAGGAATTTATATACGAATTTACAGCAAATCAATTCTCCCGCAGAATAAGGTGTAAAGCTAAGAAATTCACTCCCATGATATTACCCAAATCTAACCCAGATAAAGTAGTAATTTAACCCAAATAATCTCACTCATCCAGAGATCATTCGAAGCTTATTCGAAGCTCAAACATTACAGGTTGTCTAAGCTCTGAATAAACTCCGAATACCTCTCGAATAAGTGGGATTATTTCCATAGGATTTCAGTAGGATTTCCTATAGTTTTTAGTATAAGTTATTTCCGTTGATTACATCAAACTCACTTAATTTTAAATTTAATCACTCTCCCTCCCGTGTAAGGGAGAGTTGGAGGGGGATATGTTTCTCTCCTAAAGGGACTTTTTCAATGCACTCTCTTTTACCTGATGGTTAAGACTGGAAATTAGAGATACATTACTTATTCCATCACCGTACCATAAACTCCTGCCCAAGGAAAGTTCCAATAAGCATATGTTTCCGTAGTCCATATATTAAGAGGAATGTAAGTTGCTATACCACTGAATGTTTTATCAGGTATTTCTGTATAATAAAATGGGTTCGTTGCTTTTTTATAGATCACAACCTCGTTATCCAAGAAGTCCCGATACTCCTCATAAAGCCCTTTCTCTCCTGTCACATGTTTTATATACTCTCCTAAATCAAAAAACATATAGTGCTTCTTATACTCCACTTTAGGATAACACCAAACATCATCTTCTCTCCAATTCTCAACCACCTCTTTTTTTCCTTTTAAAATTTCCCGAGTTAGATCAAATAAATGCTCCATCCCCTCCATCTTAATTAAAGCAATCGTACCAAAACGATTAGTTGCATTATACGTGTTATAATAATCCCAAAATTCATCACACACTTTCACCAAATCCTTCTCCAAATCCTTCCCCTTTCCCCAGAAATAAGGCATCACCCGGGCATAAGGGAAACCCGGTGCTGGCAGTTCAGCTGGGGATGCAATCACGTATTTTGCCTTCTCCCGTAAATCATAAAGCACTTCAATAGAGGACATCAGACAAGCATCGAACAAGATAAACTCCAGATTCTCCTTATTAAAAGGAATTGCTTTTGCCATATCCCGTGTATCCATCTCGTTTGACCCGGTATAATCCGTACCGAAACTACGGGTCAACACGGGCTCGGCATGTAACATCCGATTACTCCGACCAGATGCCCCAGAGGGAATCCACCCTGAAGCATGTGAACCAAGAATTAAACCATACGAATCTGATGGGTATAAATCCTGCATCTCATTCAATATCTTTTTCAGAACTTCCGGATCCGCAGAATCCATCTCCTCATACGTTTTTAGTACTTGTTTCTCCACCTCTTTTCCTTTAAATCGGAACGTGTAAAGCTCCGGTGCTGCATTGGGAGCATCAAAATAGATCACGATATTTGCATTATAACTCTTCTTCCAAGCGGACATCATGGAACTGATATTCTTCTGCATGTGTCCCGAAAGATTATTATCTCCCGCCAAATAAACCATCAACGTCCTTGTCTTCTGTGGCTCCACGTCATTTTTCTCGCAGGACACGAGGAAAAAGAAAAGAAGCACTCCTATATATTGAATAACTCGCATAACTTCCTTATAATAATCACATAAACTTGTGCAAGGTAGTAAAAAACGCCGATATATTTCCATTTCATCAAGTCTTTCTTTCATGGTTGACAAAATCATACACGAAAAGGATAGGAAAGTTTCAATTCGAGAAACTTTTCATCACTTCGTTCTGTTTTTAGTGATCGCCCGGATCCGGCTTAAATGCTCCGACGAAATCCCTAGGAAAGACGCTACATGCTGCAACTGCACCCGTCGTAAAATCTCGGGTTTTTCCCGTAACAACTGCATATACCTGTCGGCAGCAGGTTCTGAAAGATTGGATATCAAATGATGTTCCGTCCTCACGAACTCCCGTTCAATCAATCGTCTTGCCCAATTACAAACCACAATATCGTTACGATACAAATCCTGTAAATCCATCCCGTTCACCCGGTACAATTCCGAATCCTCCAGAAGCGCCATCGTCTCGTACCCCTTCTCCCCGTACACGTACCCTCTGGCAGATATAATCACGTCACCCTCCTGCCCGAACCAGATCGTGATATCCCGGCCATCTGCCTCAACGAACGCCCTAGCCATCCCCCGCTTGATAAAGTAAATATTCCTCTCCAGCTTCTCACTGTTGAACAAAACATACCCTTTCGGGTAACTCACTTCCGTCAGGTAAGGCTTCAATCGTTCCAAGACGTTTTCATCAATCATACAACGTATTATTATCACAAAAGCAAATATACCAACTTCTTGATAAATATCAAGTATTTTCCATTCCCACCATCCTAACTTTGCCCCATAACACTTAATAAATACACCTATGCAATGGATTTTACTAATATGCGCCGGGCTACTGGAAATCGGCTGGCCCCTCGGCTTTAAACTTGCCGGACTACACGAGAAATACTTCTACCACTTCATCGCCCTTTCCGTCGTCTCCATGGGATTAAGCGGATTCCTGCTCTACCTGGCACAAAAGAGCATTCCTATCGGCACTGCATACGTGATCTGGACCGGGATCGGTGCCGTCGGTACCGTTCTATTGGGAATTTTCTTTTTCCACGACTCCACGAATTTATACCGTCTCCTTTTCGTGTTTCTAATCCTGACGGGAGTTGTCGGGCTGAAACTCGTTCACTAAACAAAAAATGAAAGAAGGATGAATACTTAAGGTAATCACCAGATAATCCCAGGACAAAAACCTATCAACTTCGGTACAAACACGCTCGTGAACGTCTTTGTACCGAAGTTGATTCGAAATTGATACGTCTTTAATCCCTAAGTACCCCCTGTATTCAACGGGTAAACACCCTGTATTACCCTAAAAAAGTTTACAGTTAGCCAGAGTAAACCTATATTAGAATTGCCCAAAATACATTTCGTTGCAAACCTAGTATTATAAACACCATAAATAGATTACCTATTAAATAGACAATACCTTCATGAAACAATGTTTACAATCGAATTCAAGTCGAAACCGTCCCAAATTGTTGGAAAGATATAACGGAAACTTCAGCGCTTTATCCTTCCCCGTCTTACGGCACATACCTAACTCGAATAACAGGCAATAGCGGGTGGTCATCACTTCCCTACCTCTCACCTTGTTTCCGGTCTCGAATCCCGGTTCTACCGTCTCCACACCATGCTCCCGATAGAACTCCGTTGCGAGACGATTCACCACGTTCAATCGCCAATCGGCACTCCCCGTATATTTCACGTCTTGGTTCAAAGGCTCCTGCACCCATCTCTCCCGCTGCTCTTCCCGTTCCCGGCTCAAAGCATCCAATAATTGCCGACGATAACCATTCACCACGGAAGAAGGTATAAAAAGCACCATTTCATCGTGATACTCCACCTCATAACAATCGTACTCCGTATCCCCACTCTTTCGCAGTTGCCCGACAACACGTTCCACCTGTGTGGGATTCGTGGCTACCTCGAATGTCTCGTCACTCCGAACGGTCACGGAAATACCATTCTCGTCCGTGGCCACCAGCACCAGCCGGGCATCTTCCGCATACACGTCAATCTTCACTTTAATTTTTCTCACGGAAGTCCCTTTAGCAAGGCGTGTTACGAACTCATGGTCATAATTCCGGTACAACAACATTCCCGGCTTCACGTCCAGTCTCTCGTTACACGTCAATCGCCCCCCATCGGCCGTGTTCACCTTCACGCCCCGCAATTCCCGACCGTCAAAGTAACACAACCCGTCAGCGTTATGCACGGGTTCCAATAGTTCCACAAACATCTGGTTTCCCTTCACCTGTTTCACCACGGCCACCTTCTTCCCCATCGACTTCGGGGAATCCATGTTCACCATGCCCGGTTTCCTCTGCACGAAAAAATAGTCCGTGTATCCCCGGTTAAAACTCCGCTCGGGATCGGCCTCGAAACCAGCCTTCACGTACCCGGCACCCACACGTGCCAAATTCTCATCGCAAGCCACGATTTCATCCAGACAACTGGAGTAATAATTCGTAACATTTGCCACGTAATCCGCTTCCTTCAACCGTCCCTCGATCTTGAAAGAATCAATACCCGCTTCCACCAATTCCGACAAGTGAGCCGACAAGTTCAAATCCTTCAGTGAAAGCACGTATTTATCCTTTAGCACCACCTTTCCCGCATCGTCCTCCACCGTCCACCGCATCCGGCAGGCTTGGGCACATTCGCCCCGGTTAGCCGACCGATTCGTCAGGTAATGCGACATATAGCATTGCCCACTTAAACTAACACACAAAGCCCCATGGACAAAGTATTCCAACTCGGCCTTCACTTCCCGGCGAATCTCCCGCAACTGCGCCAACGACAACTCCCGTGCCAACACGACACGTTGGAATCCTAGTCGATCCAAAAACTTGATTCGCTCCAAGTCATAATTATGCATCTGCGTGCTGGCATGTAGTGCTATCGGGGGTAAATCAAGCTTCAGTACAGCCGGATCCTGCACGATAATAGCATCCACTCCTATCTTGTACAGGCCATGAATCAAACGTTCCACCTCCGGTAACTCCTCGTCGTAGAGAATCGTGTTCAACGTGACAAACACCCGGCAATAAAACCGATGTGCATACCGTACCGCCTTCTCGATGTCCTCCAGACTGTTTCCTACGGCTTTCCGGGCTCCAAAAGCCGGACCACCTATATACACGGCATCCGCACCGTTATTGATAGCAGCAATCGCCACGTCAACATTCTTTGCCGGGGAAAGTAGCTCCACTTTTCTCATTTCCCGCCCTCCAACACGCTGACATCCACGTCCGGGTAATCGTTTCCGTGTACCACAGGTATCTCGATCAACGCTGTCGATGGAAAATATTGTTCCAGATAATGTTTAAATATCGTGATCGAATCATTCGTGATCCATTCGCTGTCGTTCGGGAAACGGTTGTACACGAGACAAGCCACTTCAATTCCCCGCATACGGCAAAGTTCCAGACTCATCAGCGTGTGATTGATACTCCCCAGCTTGGAAGAAGCCACAAGAATCAAGGGATGCCCATGCTCTTGAATATAGTCAATCGTGAAGTAATCCCGGGTAACAGGCACGTATAGCCCCCCGGCTCCCTCCAATAACACCATGTCATACAAGGCATCCAACTTGCGGGTAGAAGCCGCAATTCGCTCCATATCCAACGTCACCTTGTCGATCTCCGCTGCCAAATGAGGCGAGGCGGGATATGTCATCACGTAAGGACACGTCGTCCCGTCCTTATCCACGGGCTGCGGTTCAATCCCCATAATCTCCCGGTGCTTCAGAATATCCTCCGATATTCCGACCCACCCCGTCTGTATAAACTTTTGGGTAATCACGTTTACCCCTCTCTTTCTCAAAGAGCGAGCCAGTAATCCGGTCACCACCGACTTTCCGGCATCCGTATCTATTCCGCTTACAAAATATACCACCTTATTGATTTTAGATTTTAAATTTATGATTTTAGATTGAACTCCCTCCCCCCCTTCGGGGTACTCCCTCTATAAACAGAGGAGGTGGCCGCGAAACAGACAGTGGAGTTCATTTTCAATTCTCAACTTTCAATTTTCAATTATCTCTTCCTACACACAAAATAAAGCGGATGGTAAGTTAGAGCAACCTTTCCATCAATGGCAAAGCGGGCGTTATAGTCCTTAATAAAGGCATCCACCCTTCCTTTCGTCCAGATTGTCGAATCACCCGAAACATTCACCCCTGTCTTTTTCAAATGCTGAAGTACCGCTAAAGGGCTGTCAAATTCAAGCATATAAAACTCTTCCTCTATCAATTCAATTTTAAAGTAAGGTTCCAGCATCTTTTCCAGTTCTTCCTTACTCCGGTAATCAAGCCCGCCGCCCGTGGTCAATCGTATCTCCCGTAAATTAAACTTCCCAAAGGTACTAAACACCAGCACACCATTTTGTTCCAATCGCTTAGATAATTTCTTGAACGTCTCTTCCGGAGTCGTAAACCACTGGAAGGTGGACGCCGAAGCAATCAGATCAAAACTAAGGGGCAGAAATAACTTCTCCACATCCCCCGGGAAACAATGCGTCAGCGACACACGGTTAACAGTCGCCGCATGATAACACAACTCTTCCACCAAATCGTTCAAGTACAACCCGTCACTCGAGAAAGCGCGTTGCAGTTGTGAAGTCAACAAACCTGTACCGCAACCAATCTCCAATATCTTCTCCGGCACACGCTTCACGGATGACAAGATCATGGGAATCATCTGGTTAACCACCATTTTCTGCACCCGTGCATTGTCATTATAACTGATTCGACTCCGCCTGAAACGCTGTTCTACCTCTTCTTTATTTATTTCCATATCTTTTCCCAATTATCTAGCACGTAAAACGGGTAATGCCCTCCCGATAGGGTAATGATCTCAACACGATTCCTCCACCAGTTCCGTTGATTTTCCACCGGGAAGATAATATCTCCCTCGGAAATATAAACCCGGTCCCAATGCATTTCGGACATTTCCCGCACCGACTGCTCCCGGATAAGCCGCAACTCGTCCCGTTGCTCATCAATATCCCTGCAAGGCTTATTTTCCTCGAAACGTTCGATCTCCTCCTTCCCCGAGAGCATACGGGCAAAGAACTTGTCTCTCCCTTGCTCGGTCATACCCCGCTCGGTCAGCAAATATATCTTAGGATGAATCCCGTAATGCTCATCTACCGGACGTTCTGTTCCATTGATTGCTACCCGGTAGGAGACTGGAATATTCCAACGACTCAACAACACCGATGCCGCCCACACCCCCATCGACCAAGCCACGACACGCACACTCTCGTACCCCTCGACCTCCGGTGCTTCCTCCCCGGAAATATCCCGGTAATCATAGAACAAAAGCAAATCCCCCTTCCCCTTCACGTGTTGCACGGCACGCTCATCCATACCCCAACCGCAAAAAAATAACGTGAGTATCCGGCTTCCCTCTTTAGTAATCCATTCTCTTCGCATGGAATTCACCTTGGGAGAGTTACAAGTTTCAAGTTGGGAATCTGATTTATGCGGCTGGAATTTAAAATCTAAAATCATGAAATCTAAAATTATTAAAGACTGATTTCTATAAATTCCATCAAACAATCGTAATCTTCCTCCGGTATAGCCGCATTCAGCGAGAAACGGATGCGCGCCTCGTTCTTCGGTACGGTCGGGTATCTCACTGGCAACACGAAAAAACCATTGTCTTGGAACAACTCGGACATATAAACGCTATTCTCGTTACTCCCACACAAGAAAGGTACGATATGAGAATCTCCCCGAGTCTCGAATCCCCGGTTCGCCAACGTCGTACGTAGTTGCTCGGCGATACCTGACAGTTTCATACGGTAAGAGTAAAAATCCGGCATTCGGTTAAGAATAAAACGAGTCCATGCCACATTCACCGGGGGCAACGCCGTGGTGAAAATTAAACTGCGCTGCGTGTTCACCAGGAAATCCCGGAACATCTCGTCACAAACCACGAAAGCCCCGTAGGATGCAAAAGCCTTTCCAAAAGTACCCACGATAAAATCAATATCATCAATGCACCCTTGTTCTTCGCAACATCCCAGCCCGTTCGTTCCCCGAACTCCGACAGCGTGCGCCTCGTCCACGTACAGGAACGTGTCGTACTCCCTCTTCAGATCACACAACTCCTGCAAGTCTGCCACGTCACCATCCATGCTGAATATGGATTCCGTCACGATAAATACATTATCGTATTCCTCCCGATGATTAAACAGAATTTCCCGCAAATGTTCGTAATCTAAGTGACGAAAACGTAACATCTCGGCCTCACTCAACCGCAAGCCGTCGATAATACTGGCGTGCACCAGCTTATCCGCCACGATCAAGTCCCGTTTCCCTGCCAGCGCAGGCAATATTCCGATATTCGCGTGATAACCGGAATTCAGCACCAAGGCAGCCTCCTTCCCGTATAAATCACTCAAATCATTTTCCAACAAGCTATAATACTCGTGATTCCCCGATAACAAGCGCGACGACACTGCACTATACGATAGCAACTTCACGTCCGTTTCCTTCCGGAAATCCTCGTACAACACCGGGTTTGATGCCAACCCCAGGTAATCATTCGACGAGAGATTCAGCATTTCCCGTTCGTTATAATGTATCAAGAAACCGTTATGCTGCACTTCTCGCAACATCCGATAATTCCCCGATTCCTTTATCTTGTTCAGTTTATTAATATATCGTTCTTTATTCATAGTGTTTTTGCCTCCGGCAAAGTTACAGGTTAGCAAGTTACAAGTCCTTGCATCTTCAATTACTTCAAGTACGAGATCACGTGCAATAAGGCGGATGTCAGCCTTTGTAATTCCCTGTCTCGGATGATGAAAGGTGGCATGACATACACCAGCTTACCGAACGGGCGCACCCACACGCCTTCTTTGACGAAAGCGGCTTGAATTAATCCCATATTCACGGGTTCCTTCATCTCCACCACACCAATAGCACCCAACACACGTACGTCTGTCACATTCGGAAATTCCCGGGCCGGGGCAAGTTCTCTTTCCAGCTGGTCCTGAATCCGCCCGATCATGGTTGTCAAATCGTAACTTCTGATCAAATCCAGCGAAGCATTCGCCGCGGCACAGGCCAAGGGATTACCCATGAACGTCGGGCCGTGCATAAACACACCGGGATCTTTCGTACAGATCTGGGTAGCTACTTTCTCCGTCGCCATCGTGGCGGCGAAACTCATGTAGCCGCCCGTGATCGCTTTCCCGACACACATGATGTCCGGCACGATACCCGCATGATCCACTCCCCACATCTTACCCGTGCGCCCGAACCCAGTGGCAATCTCGTCACAGATCAGCAACACGTCGTAATCGTTACATAACTCCCGTACCTGCCGCAAATAATCCGCCGAGTAGAACCACATTCCCCCGGCACCCTGCACGATAGGTTCCAGTATCACGGCAGCAATACGGTTATGGTTATTCCGCAGACTTTGTTTCAATTCCTCGATATGTTCCGGTAGGCAAGGTTCACCGTAGCGGGCTTCCGGTCGGTGGATAAAATATTGCATGGGCAACGATCCCCGGAATATATTATGCATTCCCGTCACGGGATCACACACAGACATGGCGTTCCACGTGTCCCCGTGGTATCCCTTCGTGATCGTCAAGAAATGGCGCTTATCATCTCTCCCGGCAGCGTACCAATATTGCAAGGCCATCTTCATCGCCACCTCCACAGCCACAGACCCGGAATCACAATAGAACACCTTGTCAATCCCATCGGGGGCCATTTCCACCAGTTTCTCCGCCAGTTCCACCGCTGGACGATGTGTCAGCCCGCCAAACATAACGTGCGACATATTCTTTAATTGCTCTTCAATAGCAGCGTTAATAGCCGGGTGATTATACCCGTGTACCACGCACCACCACGAGGACATCCCGTCAATCAAACGGGTCCCGTCCTCCAGTTCAATATACACACCTTCTGCCCTCTTTACCGGGTAAACCGGGAGTGGGTTGACCGTTGACGTGTAGGGATGCCACAAATGCTCCCTGTCAAATTTTAATAATTCTGCCGTGTTCACTTTATAAAGTTAAAAGTTATAAGTTAAAAACTAAAAGTTAAAGATTATCTTCTATCGTAAAGCCTAATCTTTTCACCTTCTCCATGTCCTCCATTACCTTCGAGCCGATCGTGGTCAGAAGATCACCCACAATAGCCGAGTTAATCCCGGCCCGAATAGCATCTTCCTCAATATGTGAGATCAGTGCCCGTCCCCCGGCAAAGCGCAGGAAGGCATCGGGATTGATGAAACGGAAAACAGCCACCGTTGTCAGTACCTCCTCGTCCGCAAGTGGCGCCGCTCCTTCCAACGGGGTTCCCGGAATTGGGTTCAACACGTTCATCGGAATAGATTTCACACCCAGCTCCCGGACGGTCAGCGCTAAGTCCACACGATCCTCCATCGTCTCGCCCATGCCGATGATACCCCCGGAACAAACCTCCATTCCCAGCTCAAGCGCATGGCGAATTGTCTCGATCTTCTCGTCCGTCGTGTGGGACGTACAAAGGGTTGAGAAATAACGGCGAGACGTTTCCAAGTTACAATGGTAGCGAGTTATACCTGCCTCTTTCAATCTTTGCAACTGCTCTTTCGTCAGCAAACCCATGGAAGCGCAAAGGTTTATCTTCATCTCCTGTTTGATCTTCACGGCATACTCGCACAACTTGTCGATATTCTTGTTCGACAAGGAGCGTCCACTCGTGACAAACGAGAACTTGTTCACCCCGTATTTGGCGTTCAACTGTGCCAGCTCCATGCAACTCTCCTCGTCAATTAATTCGTACTCCTGCACGTGCGTTTTGAACACGGCCGACTGCGCACACCACTTGCAATTCTCGGAACAACGTCCCGAACGGGCATTCACAATCGAGCAAGTATCGAAATACCGCCCCGCAAAACGATCCCGAATCGCCCCGGCTGCCTCGTACAAAGCCTTCTTATCTTCCACCCGTGACAAGGCCAACGCCTCTTCCCGGGTAACCTGTCCCCCCTCTTCCACCTTTCGCTTTAATTCCTCTATAATATTTTCTTCTTTCATTTCCTGTTTCCTGTTAAAAAATAAAAAAGGTACCCTGTCTAAGGACAGGAATACCTTCAAATTTCAAATTATGATAAGAATTAATGAAGACATCCTCCATACCCGTACGAGTCGGCAATAGCTCGAACCCCGCTCGTTTCACCTTCTCCACGTACCCTTCGAACGACCTCTCCAACCGCTTGAACACTTCCGCCAGCATCACGATCACGCCTTTCCTCGACGATTTCTGTAATGACATTTCGCAAATATGAATAGCCAGCCGCCCGATCCGAACATTCCGTCCCAGTGAGGCGAAAATAGCATATCCTTTCCTGTTCCAACGGGAAAAACACAACATCAAACCGGATCGCATGGCACGTTTATTCATATCAAAATGTTTCCATTACAATAAAACGTCGCAAGTTAATAAAAATCTTTGTTAATTGGAGGAATAAATTCGTGTATTTCTCCTGCGGATAATTCCATGTACTCCGACTCCACGCATGAGCAGGATCATGACAAACTACTCCTAATAAAAATATAAAAAGACCGGGTGACCTATGCCACCCGGGAAATCGCACATCAATATATAAAAATCCATCTTTTCGTTATAAAAATATGTAGCGCGAAACTTAAGTTCAGGTTAAGTATATTATAATTATCTTTCCTCTTGTAAATCCCCCGGGAGAATATGAAATCCCGGGGGGGGGCCCGTTTTTCGCTTTCGTCATCTCGACGATAGATTTTCATATAACGATTTGTCAAATATACAAATATTTTTACAAAATATAGCTATACGGCTGCATTTTTGTTTATTATTTTCAACCGAATGTCAATTTAAACGATCGTGGCTATGAAACATAAATCGTAAATCCTATCTTATTTTCTCTTGCCATTCCGCCAACAAATCTTTAGCTTTGTACAAAACAAAACATCATGGAAAAAATAGACTTGAATAAAATATACAAGCGGAAAAAGAGTGACCGCGACATTTTCCAGGAACTCATGCCCTTCAAGGTTAAAGAAATCCTGCTCATCGCCAACTACTACGACTCCTACACCATCGAACGGGAAGGACAATTCTCCGGGAAGATATTCGGTGAATATCTCCAACTGAACCTTTTTGCCGCACCCCGTTTCACCTCTGTGGCAAACGAGGAAGGAGCTTTGCATGAGTTGAAAAAACGCCATTTCGACTTGATCATCATCATGGCAGGATTGGACAAAGAAACCCCCATCCTCACCAGCCATCACATCAAAGAACTCTACCCCGACATCTGCCAGCTCATGCTAGTCAACAATAACGCAGACCTCTCTTACCTGCTGAGTTCTGAAAAAGAGATCAGCAAATCCATCGAGCGGGTATTCGTGTGGAACGGTTCCACGAAAGTGTTCCTCGCCATGGCCAAATATCTGGAAGACAAGATTAACCTAGAAGCCGATACCAAACTGGGCGACGTGCGGGTTATCCTCGTCGTCGAGGATTCTGTAAAGTATTATTCCCGCTACCTGCCCCTGCTCTACACCGAGATCATGAGCCAGACGCAGGCCATCATCGCCGAGGAACCTTCCAACGACGAGATGGGCGTGATCCTCCGGATGCGGGTGCGCCCGAAACTGATCCTTGTCAGTAACTTCGAGGATGCCGTGGGCATCATCAACAAATATCGCAACAACATTATCGGTGTCATCTCCGACGTCCGCTACGCCCACAACGGCGTGGAAGATGAAGACGCCGGGGTCAGTCTCATAAAATACGTGCAGCAACTTGACAACAAGATCCCCTGCTTACTCCAAAGCCACGAGGCCAACAACGAGCGCCGGGCACGGGAAGTGAACGCCCATTTCATCAACAAGAACTCTCTCACGCTGGCACGGGAAATACAGGACTTCATCAAAAACCAACTCGGTTTTGGAGATTTCATCTTCCGGGACCACAACGGAAAGGCCATTGACCGGGCACACAATATCGAGGAATTCCGCCAAAAGCTCATGACCATCCCCGACGAATCACTGGAATACCATGCTATTCGCAACGGGATCTCCACGTGGCTCATGGCACGGGCCGAAATCAATCTAGCGAAAAAACTACGCCGTTACAGTTTCAGTTACTTCAAAAGCCCGGACGAAATACGCCGTTTCATAGCGAACGTCTTCGAGGCATCGAAACTCAAGAAACTACGGGGACGCATCATCAAGTTCAACCCGAAACTCGTGAACTCCAATCGCTACATCACCCTGCTCGGCGACGGATCGCTCGGTGGCAAGGGGCGAGGATTGGCGTTCCTCTCCAACTTCATCGAGAATGTTTACCTCAAGAAACTCATCCCCGACCTACGCGTGGCTATCCCCAAGACAGCCGTTATCGGCGTGGATGAATTCGACAACTTCCTAGAGACCAACAACCTCTACGACGTCATCTTCGAGGACAAAGAATATGATCACGTTCTGGAGGCCTTCCGCACTGCACGCCTCTCCGAGAAGTTGCGTGACAACCTGCGGAAGTACCTTCAGGTCATGACTAAACCGCTAGCAGTGCGTTCCTCCGGGCTTTTCGAGGACTCGCTCAATCAACCGTTTGCCGGGGTCTATTCCACCTACTTGCTCCCCAACAACCACCCGGACTTCGAGCGTCGGCTAGAGGATGTCGAGAACGCCATCAAGCTCGTCTTCGCCTCCATCTACTCGCCAGAATCCCGGGCATACTTTAACGCCATCGACTACATGATCGAGGAAGAGAAAATGGCCGTCATCATACAGGAAGTCATCGGTAACGAGCATAACGGACGCTACTACCCCGAAATCAGTGGTGTCGCCCAGTCCTACAACTTTTACCCTTTCTCCTATATCCAGCCGGAAGACGGGTTCGCCGTCACTGCCATCGGGTTGGGAGCCTACGTCGTGGGTGGTGAAAAGACGCATCGTTTCAGTCCCGCCTATCCCAAGTTGCAACTGGCCTCCACGCAGGACAAAATCAAGGCATCACAACGTTACTTCTATGGAGTGAATATGCTTGCGCAGGATTATGATCTCTACCGGGACGGGGAAAATGCCGCTATCAAAGCGTATGACATCTCGGAGGCCGAACGTGACGGTACGCTAGAATACACCGCCTCCGTCTACGACTTCATGAACGACCAGATTACCTACGACTTTTCCGTCAAGGGACCCCGTATCGTGGACTTTTCCAAAATACTCCAGTACGACTATTTCCCGCTGGCACCTACCCTGCAAATTCTGCTGAACATCTTCTCACAGGCCATGGGATCTCCCGTCGAGATCGAATTCTCCGTTAACTTCGAAAACGGCACGCCCGTCTTCTATCTCTTACAGATCAAACCGCTGATCAAAAACGAGTATAACATCGACATCGACGACCTGTCCATCGACCCGACCCACGTGCTGTTAAAGGCTGATAAAGGAATGGGGAACGGAAAATTGCAATACATCCGGGATGTCGTGTACGTCGATCCCGACAAATTTGACCGACTACGTACCGAGGAAATCGCCGAGGAGATCAAACGCCATAACTCGCAGATCGCCCGGGAAGGCAACAAGTACCTGCTCATCGGACCGGGACGCTGGGGTACACGCGATCCGCTCACCGGGATACCCGTACAATGGTCCGACATCGCCAATGCCAAAGTCATCGTGGAGCAAGGACTTCCCGATTTCCCGCTGGATGCCTCCCTAGGCTCGCACTTCTTCCATAACGTCACCTCCATGAAAGTGGGTTACTTCGCTATCCCCTTCCAGTCCGCAGATGCCTTCATCAACTTTGACATCCTCCGACAACAAGATGTCATCGAGGAGTTTAAATACTCCCGCCATGTGCGATTCAAGGCTCCACTGACCGTGTGGATGGACGGGAAGAAACAAACGTCGGTGGTTACGTATTAATCATAAAGGGGCTGTCCAACCGCTAACTTACCGGTTTCGGTACCGACGGTTTCACGGCCTTCTTCCCACTTCGGGCCCGTGGTTCCACCTCGATCTTCGGGCCCGGCAATAACCAAGCGTTTTCCAGCACGGTCCGAACTCTCTTCCTCTGCTCAAGTGTAAAACGATCCAAATAACCAAACTCGTAGTCCATAATATTATCGGCTATGAATACCCTTCCGTTCAACGCCACCCGTTGAATAACTTTCCGGTAATTATCATCACTGTAAGGGAAGGTTTCATCCAGTTCACTCAAAAACGTTTCATACCCATTTACACAATAATCCGGCGTGTCATCACAATAATCCCCAAAATTCCCTTTACCATCCACGAAGGGATGTAACAATCCCAAGTAATGCCCCATCTCGTGAGCCAAAGTAAACACGTCATAATCAAAAATCACACCCAGTAGCTCGTACCTTGAAAACATATGGGAACGATTCCATGCCACACAATGAACGTGGGCATCGGGTAGATGGTCGGCATACCAATCAGAAAATAAGACACCCGGTAAAACCACACACTCCGGTAAGTAAGGAAAATGCGCACAGCCTGAAAGAATACTTTTTGAATCGAATATCACAACATTAATATACTCCTTCGGATCCCATATCCAAGCACAATCCCCGAACTTATTACCAACAAAATCAAACATATCCATCGGCAACCCTTCCCGAAACTCACGACGAACTCCCGGCTCCTCCAATAATTGCCCGTTAGGATCGTGAGTTGCCAACACGAATTTCAGGTTCATATCCACCGGGCCATCCCTGTACAACTCGTTTACCCGTTCGAGACAAGACGATAAATAACCAACCGGAACATCATCCTCCGGGACACGATAAAGCACGTGAAAGATCACGGGCAACACGTATTCATACTCTTCCGTGGCAGCCGCCTGTCGTAACTCGATCTCCAACGTTTCCTCCCGGTTACTCAATTCCAGCGACATCCCCCGTTCCTGCCGAGCGATATTTACTCCCACGTCCAGCACCAGCGTATAGACTTTCTCTCCACTCTCCTGCCGTATCTCGCACCACTTTCCCCAGTTCCCGGTAACCACCCATTCCGAACTGCTCCGTATGGGAATTCGCAACTGTTCCCCCTCACTCCCGATCTCGAAGAAAGTCCCGTCGAATACCTTCAATCCTTCCCACTTATCGTCACTACACCCTGAAAACGCCAACACTCCCAGAAATAATAAACATGATAATCCACGATTCAGCCTCATATACTTTACTTTTTATAATATTTCTTCCAGCCGAATCCCCACGCAAAAAACATATCCTCTCGTGACAAAATTAAACAAAATAATCAGAAATCAACTCACACTCCATCCCCGCCACGAGTCGGAGTTCCCAAACCTCCCTTTCAAAGCTATTCCTCGAAATAAAATAATCCAAAATGGCAGTAAATTCTATATATCAGGTTAAAATTATTAATTTTGTCCATGCGTTAAACCAACTAAAATATTTGAAACATGACGATTGAAAATTACATTCAAGCCGGCTTACAGCATTTGGGTATTTACTCGGAAAGTATTTCCGACATCATCTACTTCATGGCCCTGCTTGTGATTATCGGTATCATCAACTGGATTATCCACGTGCTTACCCGCCAATGGCTAGCACGTATCGTACTAAAACTGACCAAACGGACGGCAACGAACTGGGATGATCTCATGCTCGATCAACGATTCTTTAACCGGCTGGGACTTCTCATCGCCCCCATCGTGATACAAATCGTATTCAAGGAATTCGAATGGACTCAATTTGCCTTCCTCATGAAACTGATCAATGTCTGGATCACACTCTCCTTCCTACTCATCGTGTCGAGCATACTGGACGGCATCAACCGGATATACGATAGTTACCCGATGGCCAAAGACCGACCGATCAAGGTATTCATTCAAGTGATCAAGATATTCTTCTACTGTGCCGCAACCATCATCGTGATCAGCATACTGATCGATAAAGATCCCGTTGCACTACTTGCCGGACTGGGAGCCATCTCCGCTGTCCTCATGCTGGTATTCAAGGATTCTATTCTAGGGTTCGTGGCCGGAATACAGTTAATCTCCAACCGCATGGTAAACATCGGTGACTGGATTGTCATGCCCAGTAGTAATGCGGATGGTGACGTGATTGAGATCAACCTCACCACAGTGAAAGTACAAAATTGGGACAAAACCATCTCCACGATCCCCACTTACAAGCTCGTTTCCGAGTCATTCACCAACTGGCGGGGAATGCAGGAATCCGGCGGACGACGCATTAAACGATCCGTCAACATCGACATCTATTCCGTGCATTACCTCACGAACGAAGACCTTGAAAACCTTAAACAATCCGCACTGCTCAAAAGTTACATAGAGGGCAAGATGAAGGAACTGAACGAATATAATGCCAGCGTGGAAAACCCACTTGACAAACGCCGCCTGACCAACATCGGGACTTTCCGGGAATACATGGAGGCGTGGCTTGCCGCCAACCCCAACATTAACCTCGACATGACCCACATGGTACGGCAACTACAACCCACCCCGACGGGCATCCCGTTAGAAATCTATTGTTTCTCGGCACAAAAACAATGGGTAATCTACGAACGGGTACAAGCCGACATTTTCGACCACTTGTTTGCCATTCTCCCACTTTTCAAACTGAAAGTGTTCCAATACCCGACAAACATGGAGTGGATGCAGGAAAACTAAAAGATAAAAACTAAAAGTTGGAAGTCATTACCGGCCTCCAACTTTTAGTTTTTATCTTTATATCTTTAAACTTCCTAGTAGCAATCCCAATGATACAATACCCGGCTAAAATCCCGTTTAGCCAAGTTCTCCGGACGGATAAAGAAATTGCACACGCCGGAATCCCCCCATACGATCTTGTAATCATCAGTTTCATCTGAATCCAGCTGGAACAACAAGATTGAATTTTCCTTCAACTCCTGATGATACTCCCGCGGGTCAAGCTGCGTGAAGAAGGGATACCCTCCCATACGATGCCCTCCCATATCCAGTTGATCGTAAACCTTATCCAGCTCATCCTCCGGGGCTCGGTCCAGAGAGGCCACCCGTGCATCGGGATTCGCCTCGTTATAGGCATCCAACAACAATTTATCGAAACGATAGTCTCCGCCCCCCATCGGCATGGACGATTTCTCGAAATTCAGTCTTAATTCACCATCCACCGGGAAACCATCCGGGTACTCCACACCCTCCGTCGGTAAAACAGAAAGTAAAGCCGTCTCATCTTCCACTACTTCCTCGTGATAAATCACCCGGAATCCCTTCTGCTCTTCCGGATTCTCGAAATTCAACCCGTGGGCATTTTCTCCCGCAATATAAAACTGGAGAATTCCCTTTGTCGGGAAACCATCCAACGGCGGCATCTCGCTGAAATTCACCTGTGCCAAGAAACGCAATGGCAACAACTTTCGTTCTTCTACCTGTTCGACAGCCTCTCCTGTGGCTGCGGAAGGCACGGTGGTTGTACCTCCATCTAACCCGGCAAACGGTCCGGCCGCCACGCTCGCAGCCACCGCAGGTGCTTGTCCTTCCGTGACAACCGTACTTCCCGCCTCCTCGTAAGGATAGTCAAACCCTTTAGGCATATAGGGCATCCCCCCGATCTTGCTCTCCCAGGGTTTAGTTGTTCCTTTTGACGGGATCAGCGTCACGCACTCCGTTGTTGTTTTCTCCTTGATAACCCGCAGTATTCGATCTGCTGAAGTCTCCTTCTTCCCTTCATTTCCTCCGCCTCCGAATATTTTATTAAAGAATCCCATAATATCGTCTTATTAAATGATTTCCGTGCCAAAAATACAAAAAGAAACTAAAAGTTAAAAGCTAAAAACTAAAAGCTTGGTATTAAGCTGCCCTACCTAGTAAAATAGGCTACATTTAGTTAAACAACCAGCCTACCATCCGGAGAGAATAGCAAGCATATCCCAAAAAATAGTCCTATTTAACGAATCTCCAAACGCAGGTAAGTCATATCCACGCAAGGCTTTCCGTTATCGATGATCGGTTCCGGGTAATTATCCGTGAAGAAATTCTTCACCACGTGGTCCTGCACGAAACCGTAATGCTCGTAATACCCCACGCCACCCTCGCTCGTCCCCACCCACAAACAAGAAAAACGATTTTTATAATAACCGGCCAGAAAAGAAAGAATGTACATCCCGTACAATTTCCCTTGATACTCCGGCAACACGGCCAAATTCTTGATTTCTCCCTTTCCGTCAATGACAGCCTCCCCGATCACCTTCCCGTCCCTCTCCAGAACGAACATATCGCCCTCCTCCAAGTAACGGTCAACCATCGCCTCGCACGGGTCCGCATCCAGTAGAAGATGAAGATACGCTTTCTTATCCCCCGTCACCTTTACCATTCGCTGCGGGGGATTCTTCAAACGCAGGTACAGGATCGGGTAAGGTTTCCCGCAACCGTCCGTTTCCGTGCGGCGTTCCACCTCAAACCCCATCCGGGCATAAAAGCCCACGGCCTGCCCGTTTTGCTCGTTCACGGCCACCGTCTCCGCATGAACATCCTCGATCGCCCACTCGATAAGATCACGACCGATGCCCTTTCCCCGGTAATCCGGACCCACGAAAAGCATCTCGATAGATGTCATGTCATACCCCAAAAAGGCTACAATTTCATCCCCTTCATAATGAAGTAGCAAGGGCAACTTCTCGCAATTCTCACGCACAAAAGGCCTGTAAAACTCTATATCTTCTTCCACGAGAAAATCATGGGTAGCTAGCACAGAGGCCTCCCATAATTCCACGCATCGTTCCACGATTTCCGCTCTGTTTCTTTTTTCCTTCACTGTATATTCTTTGATAACCACATTCCTATATCTTGTTTTGCCAAGGCCGCCGCCATCAAGTCCGGGAACTTGTCCGGGGTACAGGCAAATGCCGGAACACCCAGTTCTGCTAGGAATTGAGCGTTCTCCTTGTCGTAGAAAGGCGCCCCGTCGCCATTCAGAGCTAACAACACGATCAATTGCACCCCACTCTGCACGAGAGAAATCATCTTCTTGCGCATCTCCCGCTCGTTCCCCCCCTCACACAAGTCGGTCACGAGAACCAGCACCGTGTCTGAGGGACGAGTGATCACCGTCTGGCAATACCCCAAGGCCCGGTCAATATCCGTACCGCCACCCAGTTGTACGCCGAAAAGCAAGTCCACCGGGTCCTGCAAATCATCCGTCAAGTCAACTACCGAGGTGTCAAACACCACCATACGGGTCTGTACGGCCGGAATCGAGGCCAGCACGGAGCCGAATATTCCCGAATAGACCACGGATGCCCCCATCGAACCACTCTGGTCGAGACACAGCACGATGTCCTTCAACGCCCGGCGTTTCCGGCCGAAACCGATACGAACCTCCGGGATAATCGTCTTGTACTCCGGCTGGTAGTTCCGTAGGTTTTTCTCGATCGTCGTCTTCCAGTCAATCTCGTTGTAGCGGGGATTTCTCCGCCTGCTGGAACGGTTCAAAGCTCCGGTAACGGCCTGTTGCATGGGTGACGATAGCTTTTTCATCAGCTCGTCCACCACTTTACGTACGACTTCCCGGGCAATAACCTTGTTCTTCTCCGGTATCACCCTGCTCAAGGACATCAACGTTGCCACCAGATGCACGTCCGGCACCACCGATTCAAGCATCTCTTTCTCGGTCAGTAACGAAGTCAAGTTCAGTCGCTTGATTGCGTCCTTTTGAATCACTTGTACAACCGTCTGCGGGAAAAACTCCCGGATGTCTCCCAACCAACGGCTCACCTTGGGAGCCGAACCACTCAATCCCCCTTTACGGTCACTATCGTACAAAGCATTCAAGGCAGCATCCACGCGACTCTCCTCGGCAGAGAGGAAAACTCCCGTTCCATCCGCCTCGTTTCCTCCCAGTATTAATCGCCATCGCTTTAAAAGAGCTTCTTCCATTTTAGATTTTAAATTTTAGATTTTAAATTCCTCCTACACAGGCCAACGTTTTTTGATTTCCTACTTTTATCTTTTAGTTTTTATCTTTTACCTTTCTCGTTCCAAATGCCTAATAACCGCTCTATCAACGGGATTACCTTCCGGGCATCTTCCCCGTTAAACGCCTCGCTTTCCGCGTTTACCCGTTTCACGGCAGAAGTTCCCTTGGCTTTCTCACCGAGTTTACGACGTTCCGGCAGGCTGTACTCGCTGAAAGTTCGGCGGAGTATGGGCAATAACTCCATGAAACTCCCGTCATTCAGAGTGGCCAGCCAACTATTCACCAAATCCCATAACTGATCGTCCAGCAATAAGATAGTACCCGATGATTTAAGGAATCCTTCAAACCAGAATGCAGTGTCGGATGCCGTGTTCCCGGGAGACGTGTAATAACTCAACGTTTGGGCCGTTTCCTCGTATCCAAGGATATTCTTATCCCGCAATAAACGAGTACAATAACCGGACAGTAAGGGATGAGAACCCCGTGCTTCCCGGATCTTGTTCACCAGTTCCGTCCACATCTCCATCAATCCCGGCTGGTTCGCCATGGCCATAGCGTAATCGACAGCCACCAATCGCTCCATGACCTCCACTGCCGCATCCTCGTCCACGTTCGTGCAAGCCAGCACTCCCCCGGCAAGCACACGGGCCATCATGGCGTTCAGCATATCGTTGACCTTCCCGTAATCCAAATTCCGCACACTCCCGTAACGAACCACGTTCACCATACCGGGGATAGTCTTCATCATCTCCAGCACATCGGTTGTCGAGGCGGAAAGCGCATCCAACCGGGACGTCATTTCTTCCACGAGAGCAGGCAAATCCGCGGGAATCACCCGTTCCAGCAAGTCCACCAACTCGGATATAGACGCAATGTCTTTCGACAAATGGGTGTTATACGCGACAACTGCCTCGGACAAAGTATTTCCCCACACGGCCTTCTCGATCACGGCAAGGGTCTGCTCCGGTTCGTAATAAACGGACCAAGCCTCCTTGAAAGTTCCCTTCCCATCAACCCGTAACGGACGGGCCATCTTTATACCGAGCAAGTTCAAGCGGTGGAAAAAGATACTCCGCTCCAAATCCATCGGTTTCCGCAAATCCAACTGAAATTCCTTCACCTCGGTCGTAAGGGGTAAGCGCAAGCGTTTCAACAACTTCTCCACATCCACGAGAAGAGGAACTTTAGGTACATCATCCGGTACGCTCCCCATGCGATCGCTGATCACCAAGGCCTCCCGGATCACTTGTAACAGAATCGAGTCACCGAATCCCATCACCGTGGTCACAGCATCATTGTATTCCTCCAAAGAAGGACGGGGCAAACCACGTAACGCCGCTGCAACTTGTGCCAAACGTACGGTTTCAATCACGTGTGCCACGGAAATATCCATACCTTTCGTCCGGAAAAGGGCAGCCACCTTACTCATCCAACGGGTTCCGTCGTCATCCGGATAATGCCACAAATGATCGTACCACCCCGGGGAAACGATTCCCGCCCCGTAACCGCTCCGGAAAGACAACCGATCGTAGGTCCACGGAATCCACGTACACTCCACCTTCACTTTCGGTAATCCCTTCAATAACTCGTTGTCTTCTTTCTGCGTGGGCATTTTCTCCAGACCCGGCACGTGCCAAGCCCCGCACACCACGGCTATACGTTTGAAACCCTCTTTTTGGGCCGCCCGGATCATTTTACGCATCCACGCTTCCCGCAACAAAGTCTCCCGATCGGTCTTGGGAAAATACTCCCGTAACACCGAAACAGCCTCTTTCACGGCAGCAAACACCTCCTCGTTATGCTGACGATTCTCAAAGTTCACTTCCCACCATAATTCCGGATCATCGTATCCGGCCGCTTTCGCCAGATGAGCAAAAGGATCAACGGGCAGTAATTCCGGAACGGCAACTTCCCGAACTTTTTCCGGGGTCTCGGTTGCAGATGCCTCCCCCTGTACTTCATCGCACTCCCCCTCTTCGCCGGTTTTCCCGGCCTCAGCTTGTTCCTCCCGTTCTTTCCAAAGAGCTAAATGATGCACCAGAGGTAAGTCAAAAAAACGTAATGACACCTCCTTTTTCATGGCATAGCACATGGCCTGCCATTCGGGTGAGAACTCGGCAAAAGGATAAAACACGGCCCTTCGAGGCTCGTCGGGCTGATACGCCAGCAAGGCCACGGGCGGTTTCATCTGCTCATGAAGTACTCCCGGCAAAAGCGGCTCCGCCTCCGGGGGACCTTCCAATAAAATAACATCGGGTTCCAGTTCTTCCAAGTACGCTCGTACGTTCTTGGCTGACCCCGGACCATGATGCCGTATGCCTAAAAAATGTATTCCATCAACCATTGTATAAATTAAATGACTACGTGATTGTCGATTACATGATTCCGTGATTCTACAATCACCGAATCGGAAATCACTAAATCACCGAATCAATCCGACTTCTAAATCTAAAACTAGTCACTATAACATTTCCCTAGATGCTCTATAAATGTCCTTCCAGCCATCGCGTCCCTTCACGACCGTTTCAAGGTACTCCTGCCATATCACCTGATCCTGCACGGGGTCCTTCACAACCGCCCCGATAATTCCCGATACAAGGTCCGTGGCGTTTAACCGACCGTCACCGAAATACCCGGACATGGCCAAACCGTTATTCACGACGGAGATGGCCTCGGCCGTACTCAGCGTACCACTGGGAGTTTTCAACTTGGTCTTACCATCTTCGGTTGCTCCCTGACGTAACTCCCGGAAAATGGTAACCACTCGGCGAATCTCTTCCAATGCAGGTTTCTCTGCCGGAAGGTCCATAACGGCCTCGAAACTCTCCACCCGGCGACGCACGATGTCGATTTCCTCGTCGATCGTGTCGGGCAAAGGCAGGATTACCGTGTTGAAACGGCGTTTTAGAGCGCTTGACAAGTCATTTACACCCTTGTCCCGGTTATTGGCAGTAGCGATCACGTTAAAGCCCCTGATAGCCTGTATTTCACGATCCAGCTCGGGAATAGGCAACGTCTTCTCGGAAAGAATCGTGATCAACGTGTCCTGAACGTCCGAACCGACACGGGTCAATTCCTCGATGCGGGCCAGTTTACCATCCTTCATTGCACGCATAACGGGAGTTTGTACAAGAGCCCCCTCGCTGGGACCTTCGGCTAATAACTTGGCATAGTTCCACCCGTAACGAATAGCCTCCTCGCCCGTCCCTGCCGTTCCCTGCACGATCAGGGTAGAATCACCGGATATAGCCGCCGCCAGATGCTCGCTTACCCAGCTCTTGGCTGTTCCCGGTAGACCATACAACAACAATGCCCGATCCGTAACCAACGTGGCCACAGCGATCTCCATCAAACGACGATGCCCGATATACTTCGGGGTCACCTCAAAACCGTTTGCCAGTTTCCCGCCCATCAGGTAGGTAACCACCGATTGCGGGGATAGTTGCCAGTTTTCCGGTACTTTATTTGTCTCGTTTTTCTTTAACTCGTGCAACTCTTCCTCGAATTGCTGTTCCGCATGTTGTCTTAATAATAAACCCATATTTTTTCTTTTTGATATTTGTCTCTTATACCCAAACAATTTTAGATGAAAGAATCCTTTAACAAGAGCCAGCCCCGTGCGGCTGAAATCTAAAATCTAAAATTAAAACGCCTGTATTATTTCCTTTTTCATCAATAACAGTTGTTGCAAACGAACCGTGAACTCCCAGTGGCTGGCACTACTCTCCCGTGACGTCCCTAAAGTGGACACGTAATCATACATCGAGGCAGGAAGGCGTAAAGCCAGCGCCTCGCAGGTCGGACGGTCATAATAACAATAGTCCATGGCGTAAATCATCTTCAACACGCCCCGGGAGAATTTCTCTCCCCACTCGCTATCGTCCTCGTCGAACCATTGACTGATGTAAAAATTCCGGTCGGCTTTCCCGCTTAAATTCAATTGCTCCCGCTGTTCCACGGATAATAAGGGAACCAATTGCATCAAGTCGGGAGACTGAAGTACCCGTTCATCTTTCAGCACGTGGTAGGCCCAATCCCGATTTTTATAACCCAGTATCGTGTCTGTCAAGTAAATATATTTTGAAAAAGGGGGTGATTTACGCATCCGCTGGGCTGCCGTCTCCGGATCACAATCGAAAAACTCGCACCAAAAGGACAAAGGCATACATTGTGCCATTTGTCGCAGGATATAATCACTGTCGCTCTCGCCTTTATTACTACTCACTTCGTTTATTCCTAACTTCTTGAATTCTTCCGTGTAAGCAATCGGGTCCACAGACCAACCAAGCAAACGACGATAATGCAAATGTTTCTTTAACGTCTCGGCAAACAAGTGCAAGATTCGGGATTCCGGGATCATACGTAACAAACGTAGGGCCTCGTCCCGCACGGTAGAACTCCGGTCACCACCCCGTACTTCCTCTAAAAAATCCTCATCCGCTACCGACAAACCGGTCTCCAGACAAGCCAGAAACTCCGCACGATGCTGGGCAGACTCGTTTTTCCATTCAGCACGTAACATCTCGATACCCCGGGCAGGATTCTCACGACGTACCCGTGAAAGTATCAGTTTTCGATCGACATGAGTGGCCGTTTCCCACGTATCATCATCCTCTTCTTGCAAAACTGCATATCCCATAATGGGTAATAACCAACGCCTCCGGTTACCCACCAAAGAGATCAGTAATTGCCGCTCCCGTTTTGCCGTCTGGCTCCCCGGCTGAAAAACTCGTGTCAACACTTGCGGCAGATATTCCGGCGGAATCAACTGTTCCCGCTCTGCCGCTTTCCGGTACCAAAAAAGCAACATATTAGCATACTTTTCCCCCAGCAAAATACTTAGTATTGCGGCCGCTTTCTGACCGACATAAGGCCGCATTTCCGGCCCAGCCTCTGAAACCGGAACAGGATCTTTTAACTTCAAAGGTTCCAAACCCGAACGATAGTAAGCAAAAAAAGCCGCAGCCCCCTTATAGAAGACCTCCTCCCCGTCTGTAGCGTTCTCTTTTACCCGCTCCAACGTCCCGGCAAGATCTTCCGGTAACTCGCCGGAAGTCATCTCCCGGTTAGCCGTTCCCAACAAGGCTATATTTATGACATTATCCGTTATACTCATTGCTTAACGTGTAATATTTATCCTCTATCCATACCGATAACACTCTCCATGACCGCTCCCCGGCAAGGAAGAACCCCGTGAATTCCCGTCCGCCGGTCACGGCAAAACCTTTCAATTTGCCGGCCTCTCCCAAGGTTAACGGAATCAGATACTCGTTGCTATCCTTAATCCACACCTGTTTTTCGTGCATCACAAGACGCACCTCGCTAACCAACACGGGTATTTCATACGTGAAAGGATTACTAGTCATACTCTCCCGATAGACCTGCATGGCCTCTGCCAATCCCGCACAACATCCTTTTCCGGATGGGATAAAGGGTTCTCTTGTACCTTTCTGTTCACGGAATAATACCCGGGTCGGAGTCACGCCTTTGTAAAACGCCACATCAGCCGCAACAACACTACCCGGTAATAAAGCGGTTTCCGCCAAAGCTCCCGGTGTTAAGAATTGCAAGAAGAGCGCATAACGACAGGTCTGTCGGCCGTACAACCAATTGTACTCTACCGTCAACCGGTCTTGTTGCAGAATTTCCGAAGCAACAACCAACCAATCGTCGGAAACCTGTTCCCCGTTAGCCAACACCTCCTCCTTGGCCCGCGGGTATCCCACGAGAGTACGGATTTCATCCTGCCATTCCGGGGACAACTGATCGAGGTGCTTGTAGCTTTCCGCCACGAGGTACGCCCGGCTTGCTCCCGCCGTCAGCTCGTACTTCCAGTCCTCACCGAAATAATGAATCTCCTGTAACTGCCGCATCATCCCCGCCAAACCGGGAGCCTGTGCATCGACCATACGCTTGGAAATCCCGGCAAACAGGGCTTGCGCCCGCTCTGGAACGTTTAACAAACCACTTCGCACAAGGTCCTTTAACCAGCCCTGCAAATCGTCCACACCGTTCAACACCTTTTTGTGTCGAGCCTCCTGCCTCTTCGCCTGAGCCTCTACATCCACGGGTTTATCCGCTTTTTCCTTCTTCTCCGTCGCTTTCCCTGCCCGTTTCTCCAACCACTCCTTCACCCAATCGGGTTCTTCCCCTGTCGTGAATAAATCCGGCTGAGAAGCATATAAAAACAAAAGCCCCAAGCTGTGTTTACAAGGAAACTTATGGCTGGGACACGAACATTTGAAAGCGATATTCTGCAAATCGACCTGCGTCTGGTAAGGATTCTTACCACTTCCCTGACAATGCCCCCATAACGCCCGGTCACTCGCTCCCCGCAACACCCATTTCGCTGCCGAGGCCAATCCCTTCCCGGCTTTCACGGATGCCGCATCCGGGGCTAATTTTATAATTTGATCTTCTGATAATTGCATGTACCCTAAATTTCAATATCCATTCCGACAAATTTAACGCTTAATCCGAGACTTGAAACACCTTCAACCATTATCTACTAAAAAAAGATTCAGGTATCAGCCATTTTACGGCTAAAACCTGAATCTTTGTATGATCAGAAACACTTACTTTACTTCATCCGCCTCATCACCCAGATCACGCAACCACACACCACGATCAGTACCGGACATATCCAACGCAAGAATATCTTGATCCATGCGAATCCTCCCGGGGTCAGGTACGTGTCATTATCCTTGGCTGCCGGACGACTAACATCAATAGGATATTCATCATAAACAAGCCAACGAAACATTCCATCCGTAAGCGCATAATTCGAGCGACGAAATTCCCGGTTTGCTCCGAGTTCCCCGTTACTGATACAATCGGCATCCCCAAGCACGAAGACACGCTGTTCCTTTCCTTTCACGTCACGACGCAAGGCATAACCGGTCACGTAGGCTTTTTCCTCCTCTCCCAATGCCGTATTCAGACGGGGTTCTTCGAGAGAAAAATTCTTCGTTTCCAACTCATTCCAACATCCGGTAGTTTCAGTTGTAAACACGGGAATTGCCTCAAATCCCCGATCGCCTATTTTACGAATAGCCGCCGCAGAAGGCATAGTGAGTACATTATCCAACTCCAACATACGAGCAAAAATAGGCTCCAATCTTGCCCCTTCCGGCGTGAACCTAGCCCAAAGATAATCGGCAACGTACCCCTCGCGAGGCTGTACCAATACACCGGGTACAAAAGTGAGTCCCAATTGCTCCAGCACGGGCACCATGTATTCCTGCCGACGCGGTTCCCCGATCACCACTAGGTTGCCCCCATGTTCGATATACCGTTTAATTTGAATCAATTCATCATCCGTCAAAGCTTTCCGCAAATCGGCGATAACAAGTACATCCACGTCCGATGGAATATCTCCCCCTTCCGTCAGCGTGAGCGTGTAGGGCGTGTACCCTTGATTGACTAAAGCACTTCTTGAATCAAGAACTGTCGTGAACGAGGTATAATTTACCCCGGAACCATCATAAATATTGCGTTCGCCATGTCCACTCAAGAAAGCAATACGCGGACTCTCGGCTACCATCGTCTTCAATACGGCGGAAATCTCCGCCTCGGAAGGATACTTTCCCTGATCATCGAACATACGCAAGAAAGCTTTCTGCCCGTTCTCCCGCTCTATTAGAAACACGTAGCGGAACTCCTCAACAGAGAGGTCGATCTTCTCCCTCATCTGTTCCGGAGTGAGTATACTTTTGGGATTAATATCGGAAGTCAGCACGAGTCTCTCTATTGCCTTATCCATTTCCTCGCGGGAAAGATTCATCCCTGCACTATTATCGTAATAATAATAGCTTTTCAGTTTAGTCTCCGGCTTGAAACGAGTAAATGTCTCGAAGATATTCCGGGTATTAAACCAGTTAGAAGGCATTCCAAGATAACCAAATTTGTCAAGGAGATTAACGTAAGAAGTAATCGTCAAGCCTCCGTCCACCTGTTTCAGTATTTCCTGACTGTTCGGGGTGATCGTACGATCCTTGTTAGCTGTAGCATCGTAAAAACACTTCAATTGAGGAATCGTGGAGACATACCCAAGTAGGGCAACACAGGCTACCAATCCCACGTATTTTCCCACTTTCACGCTCACAGAACAACTCCGACGAGCAAATTGCAGTTTCAGCACCGAAAAACCAAGGAACATTCCCGAAACGAGAATAAAATAAAGTATATCCTCGCTACAAATCAGCCCCCGGATAGATTCATCCGCACGTCCTTTAAGCGAGAACCAATACATCACTTCACGCACCCCCTCAATATGTTGCCACAAGCTACCGATAAAGTTTAAAAAGCTGATGAAAGTCAACGTTCCTAAAGCCGCAATGATTTGGTAAGAAGTCAAGGTCGACATGAAAAGCCCGATAGCCGCGTAAGTCGCCATGAGCAAGTACAAGCCCAACCAACCGGAAAGTACGAGCGAAAGATCAAAATCTTTGATCGAGAAAAACGCCACGACCACTAGTACCAACACGCTCCCCATCATGATCAGCCCATAAATCAACATGGAAAGGTATTTTCCCAGTATGATCTGTAAACTACTAATCGGGGAAGAAAAAAGTAATTTAATAGAACCACTGCTGTATTCCCGGCTCATAAGCCCCATTGTCAACAGGGGAATGTAAAGATAAAGGGTAGATTGGATGGTCGTGTAAGGGGCGAAACCACCGATCACGAAAAGCATATAACTCTGGTATCCCTGCATTTGTCCGAGGGTTTTCGCGTTAACGGTATATTCCAGCAAGTTCGCAAAACTGCCGAAAACCTGAAACACGAATATGACCAAAATTAACCAAGCTATCGGAGAATAAAAGAGCGTACCTAACTCCGACTTTGCTATTTTATATATTACTCTCATAACGTTTATTAAAATTTATCGATCAATCTTTTTCCTGACAACTGTGCAAAAATCTCTTCCAAAGAAATTCTTTCCAACATAATCTCGCTTAGTCCCCAACCGTGACGAACACACGTATCAGCCATCACCTCAGAAATGTCATCCCGCCTGTCAAACTGTACTCTCAAGGTGTTTCGATCCAAATGCTTGAGACGAGTCACCCCGGGGATTGCCAATATTTCCTCATCGGCAGGAGGGTTGTCAAGTTTCACGATAAACGTGTCCGGTTTCACGTAATTATCGAATTCTTCCAGCGTCCCGGAGAAGACTAGATGCCCGTGTTCTATCATCTTGATGTCGTCGCACATGGCTTGCACTTCCGACAGAATATGCGTGGAAAGTAAAACGGCATGATCAACAGCGATCTCCTTGATCAGCTTACGAATCTCAAGAATCTGATTCGGATCCAACCCGTTCGTCGGCTCATCTAGCACCACGAATTTAGGACTATGTATGATGGCTTGCGCTATTCCCAAACGTTGTTGATAACCACCAGAAAGATTACGGATCAACCGCTTGCTGAAATGAGTAATTCCACACCGTTCCTTGGCCATCTCCACGGCTTGTTTGATTTTCTTGGGTTCCATCAATCTCAATTCCGCACAGAATTCAAGATACTCGTCAACCGTGTGGTCCGAATACAAGGGTGGTTTCTGCGGTAGGAAACCGATATTCTTTTTGGCCTCCACGGGATTCTTGCGGGTATCAATACCGTTAATATACACCGTGCCATCCGTTTGATTCAACACTCCACAGATAATGTTCATTGTCGTGGACTTTCCCGCCCCGTTAGATCCCAATAATCCCAAGATTCCCTTCCGGTTCACCTCGAAATTTATATCTTGAATTGCCCAATCCACCGTGTAACGATGGGACAAATGCTCTACTTTTACAATAGATTCCATGTCTTTTTTATCATTTAATAATTACTACTTACCTCTTCTCTTAAACCACACCAAAAGATACAACAACAAGATCACGGCCGGGAAGACAACGACAAACGCCACCTTCAAGGTCCCTCGTGACTGGTAGGACAATTTCAAGTGATTATCCGGTTGTGCCGGGCGAGGAAAATAAGTCGGGTATTGATAATCAGCCATCCAACTACACATAAGCGTTGTCAACGGTCCGTTTGCCACTCCATAATATCTACTCTTGCTGAACTCCCCGGTCGTCATCCAGTCAGCATCTCCAAAAATCAAAATACGCTGCTCCTTCCCGTTCAATTGGCGGGTCAAGGCAAGCACCACAGGTAACTGTTGATTGATTTCCCCTGCTTTCGGGTTAAATACCGGGACTTCCCCCTCGAAATCCGTCGTTTCCAATTCAGTCCACGAACCGACTGGTGAAACCACTAACGGTACAACGTCATACCCCTTATCCATCGTGTAACTCAACCCCACGGCTCCTGTCATACTCAACGGATAATTGCGATTTGCCCACTGGGCAAACATCGGATTAATCCCCCCTGCTTGCGGCGTGAAAACAGCGTTAATATTCGTCGGGTCTTCATCTTTACGAGGTTGTATCAGCATTCCAGGTAAAGCCTTTACCCCGAAATCCGCAAGTAATTCTCCCGTTATTTCCGACCGATTAACATCCGTTGCAAGAATCAAATGACGACCACTTGCTACATAGGCACGGATTTTTTCTAACTCCACCGTCGAGAAAGGTTCCTTCGGGTCTATAATCAAAAGGATTTGCAGATCATCCGGAATCTCCCATTCTTCCGTAAGCGGTACGCTTACCGGATCAAATCCTTGATTAATCAATGACCCGCGACCGGAACCGTTGGTAAAGAGCCACCCAATTTCCCGATCACCGCTTTTGTTCATTTCCCGTTCACCATGTCCGTAGAGAGAACCCATTTTCACGGCTCCATCTTTCATACGCAGCAGGGCAACAGAAATTTCCTGTTCACTCGGATAAGGATTCAAGTCATTAAACATTCGTAAATATGTCCAGTTTCCCTCGCTATCTTCAAGCGTGCGGACAACTTGATTATTCTCACCACTTAAATCATGAATCTTCCGTATTTCTTCGGGAGAAAGCACGTCATCAAAATCCAAACCGTTCACTTTAGCCTGTTTTCGGGCAGCCTCTTCCAGATCTTCTCCCGGTGCGCAACAAGAATGTCCGTTCAACACGTGATCGTAATAATAAATATACTTGAACTTCATATCCGGTTTGAAACGGTAGTACTTACTGAACACGGACATATCCCCAATCCGGCTCTTCGGGAACACTCTGGCGGCCATATGCTCATCCATAATATTGACATAAGTTGTTAACGTAAGCTCCTGTCCCTTGTAACGTTCCAGTATATCCCGGCTTTTCGGGGTCAGGGTCAACTGTTCGTCACGGGAAAGATCCGTAATGCACACGGTAGTCCGCCGGGAAGTCGCATAACCAATCCCCACAATCACGACCACCAAAGCCAGATACTTCACCACTTTCGTGTACCACGGTTTGCTCTGTCGGGCAAACTGTAATTTCATAATGGACATCCCTATAAATAAAGCGGGCATCAAAAAGTAATATAACACGTCACCACTATTAATTAACCCGGCTATCGGCCCATGAGGAGCACTACAAATCCAGTAAGTAATATCTCTCCAAAAATCCACTCCTTGTAAAACTCCACCAATAACCTGTAAAATAGTCAACGCCGCAAACGTACCGATAGCCGCCACAACTTGATAAGATGTTAAACAAGAAACAAATAACCCCACGGCTGAATAAAGACACATGATCAGGTAAATTCCGATCAATCCGGTAATCGCCACAGCATAGTCAAAGTCCTTCAGTACAAACATGTAAAAGACCACGTAAACCGTAACAATGGCTAACATGATCAACCCGTAGAGCATCATCGACAAATACTTCCCCAACACGATCTGCGTGCTAGTAATCGGGGAAGAATATAGTAATTTAATGGACCCACTGCTAAATTCCCGGCTCATCAACCCCATCGTCAACAACGGAAAATAAAGATACAAATAAGAAAGTACACCGGGAAATAATGGCGTACCAAAACCGGTAAGCAGAAAATAAGCCGTCATTCCATCCTTTTCCCGGTTATTGATGACAAAATCTTTTAATTCCCATATAATCCTGTCCGTGAAAGTCATGCTCATCTGAAAAGTAAAGATGACCAAAACCAACCAAGCTATCGGGGAACAAAATAAAGAGTTTAGTTCTGATTTCGCTATTCTATATATTGTTTTCATATCCTGTAACATTAAAATTTATCAACCACTCGTTTTCCCGATAGCTGGGCAAAAATCTCGTCCATGGATACCTTTTCCATCTGCATCTCGCTCAACCTCCATCCCCGGTTCACACAAATCTCTGCCACTCGTTTTGCCGTCTCTTCTCCTTCCTGTTCAAACTGCAATCGGAAAGAATGTTCATCGAGTTTCTTCACCCTGATCACTCCCGGAATATCCCCTAACTCCCCTTCTGTGGGAGCATTTTCCAGCCTCACGATACAGTTATTGGATTTAACGCTGTTGTGAAATTCATCAAGCGTCCCGGAAAAGATCAAATTACCGTGTTCTATCATTTTAATATTCTGACAGATAGCCTCTACTTCCGACAGGATATGAGTAGAAAGCAGAACAGCATGATCCTGCGCAATCTCCCGGATCAGCTCCCGAATTTCTAAAATTTGATTTGGATCCAAACCATTCGTAGGTTCGTCCAGCACCACCAATTTCGGGTTATGCACGATAGCCTGCGCAATCCCCAATCGCTGCTGATACCCTCCCGAAAGGTTCTTTACGAGTCGCTTATTGAAATGAGCAATTCCGCAACGTTTCATTGCCAACTCCACCGCAGCTTTCACCTCCCGGTCATCCATTAGTCGCAAGTGGGCGCAATATGTCAAGTATTCACTTACATTATGATCCGTGTACAAAGGCGGTTTCTGTGGTAAAAAACCGATGTATTTTTTGGCTTCCACTGGTTGTTTACGGGTATCAATACCGTTAATATAAACCGTTCCTTCCGTTTGATTCAACACACCACAAATAATGTTCATCGTGGTTGACTTCCCCGCCCCGTTAGACCCTAAAAGCCCAAGGATTCCCTTCTGGTTAATCTCGAAGTTTATATCCCTGATCGCCCACTGAACGCTATAACGATGGGATAAATGCTCCACTCTTACAATTGGTTCTTCCATAATTTTTTTTTACAATGACTTATTTTTATACACAACACTCCTTTGGAGATTGTTTACTACAATCTCTGAATCATTTAATTTACAAACTACTGTACACGAGGAAAGCCATAATGGCTATCCCCGTGTGTAAAAACTATAATCTTGATTCTTTATTAAAATTCGGCAAGTTCCCATACTTGTACTGGACATCTACAACACGGCCTAAACCTTCTGCCTTAAACAACACCTTTTCCTTCTGGCCACTTATAGCCTCGTAAGAAGCATCCAGAATATAGAATTCCCCATTCTCCAAACCAACGCCAATTTCTTCTCGATCCTCACCATTAGCATAACGCTCAATATCGACAATCTTACTCTGGAACGTGTAGTATGGCTCCATCCGGTTGACCCGATTCCAATAATAGAGAACATTATTCGATGTGAAATAAAAGTAAGAGGCACCATCCATACAATACTTTGAATCATCATTAACCTCGCTATTCCCGACAAACAATTCTTCTGTCCCATCAAAAGCATACATCAAAGACGAACCATTCGAATGAAAAACTTTATACGTCTGGAAATAATAATCCGATCCTTTTTTAATCACCTGTACGAAATCCCGCCCCCCGGCTCCTTCCACATTATATGAACCGATAAACATAACTTGTGTACCCTCTCCCATATTATCCAATGGAGTAAAGTTTTCCGAATTCACTCCATCCGGATCCATCTTCATGTTGATAACCATGCCCGTATAAGCTTGCGGTTCATCACAAATACCTATCATCCGGTGGTTCAATTCATCATACATATAGATGTACCCTTGATATGCACCGTAATGCATCATCGTGATCCGGGCATTATTAAATGCGGGAAGAGTGTTATACTGGCATACTTGGAAGTTTCCATTCGGGTTTATACGCGTGTACACGTTCCCGTCAGTCCCCAAAACCGCTTCTAACCGACTAGCATATTCCGCTTGGCTAGGTACAAAACCGGCAGGATACGCTCCCCCAATAAATTCCTCCCGTGTGGTTATTGCTTTCGAGAAATCCAACCCGTCAATCTCTACCGCCCCACTCTCTTGAATAACTAAGATTTGATCACTTTCAGACGAGAAATGCCGCCCCATCCGAACCGGCCCGGTCCCTAACTCATCCCCTCTAAGAGTAGTGTAAATATTCTCGAAAAAAGTATAGATCTTGTTATCTTCCTCTTCATCCACACGGATATAACTCAGTATCGATTGATTATTCTGCTCTGACAAAATCGTCCATCCAGAAGAATAGCGGGAACGACTTCCCACGTATATACCGGCTGTCGTTAATGCGCCGGTTGGCACGTGCTCTACAACCAAACGAATCCTATAATTCGCTATTTCCGTGAAAGTATATCTCAACATTTTTTCCCGGCAGATAGTATCACTCCACGTATCCTGTATGTCACATACCCACGTATAGCCAAATTCAGTGGAATCCACCCCCTTGTAATCGATCACCGGGTCAATCACATATTCCTCGCCAATCGAAGGTTGAGTATAGGATAGTTGAATTCCCACGGTTGCTAATTCCGATAAATCATAATTTCCCTCGTCATCAAAACAGGCGTATAGCAACGTCATGGCTATAAAACACCCTAAAAATAGTTTTATCTTTTTCATATTCATACTTGTCAAACTATGTTTATAACTCTTCCAATCCTAGTACAGGAACTGTCATCGGGTGTCCGTCCTCATCTATCGTTTCTGGTTCACCCACGTGATCCAACAGGTAACGCTTGAACAGCAAGGCGGCTGCTCGTATTTCACTAACACTTGCTCCTGTCAAGTCCGCCTCCGTAACCTCTAAAAACAGAAGGAATTTTTTCTGCGAGTAACTTCCCAAATAATACGTTTCCACGTCAGAATTCCACCAATCCGGTCGGGCTACCGTATTCGAAAATTGGATAACGGCCACCGAATTTTCCAATTTACCTACCGGCAGATCAGACGTCGCCACCAATCGAAGTACCAACCTTACAGAACGACTGCTCAAGTCGTCAGTTTTATTCAAACGAACGTAGCATGTATCATGGAACATTCCTTGTCGAAATATCATGGTCTCCGGCATCAGAGAATAGTGTTTACTCTCGGCCGTGGTGAATTCTTCATCCACCGCAATACTGTAAGTCAAATCTCGCCCGGCCTCATCTCCCGCAATCTTCACTGCGATAGGCAGTTCGTAGTAATCATTATTCGGATGATAAATAAACGTAAAAATAGTTGAGTCCGTTGTTGCACGTTCGAATTCGATATAATGATTTCCCGTATTATAAGTGGGAATCTCTCTTCTATCACATCCCACCCATGCGAGGATAGATATGAATAGTACAAATATTCTCGTTTTCATAATTTTCTCCTTTATTGTGTAATGTTTTCACTATCTGGAAGAGGAACTATATACTTTCCGGTCATGTCGATCGGATACTCTCCATTATACATACTTCTATTCAAACGCTTGTATAGGTAGAACGTTTGTCCCTCGGCTATAAACTCTCGGGTTGCGTCTGTATACAATGCCTCTAAAAACGCATCTCTAGTCAGAGTGGTACTTATGTCATCAGCACCACGGGCTTTTTTCAAGGTGTTCAATAAAGATATTGCCTCTGTCAAATTATTATCCGCCAAATATTCGCACATAATATAAAACACTTCACTCATCCGCATAACAGGTAAAAGAGGATACTGGTATTGCACGTTCCACAAAGCGCTGGCATCCTTTACGGGTACCCATTTCAACGAATAACCGGTACTTGTCGTATTGGAAGCAATCAAATAACGATACCTGAAATCCTGTTCATCTCCCAAAAATAAATTTGCCCTATTCTTTATCGGGCAGTAATTACCTGTCCAATAAAAATGTCTTTGTATGTAATTGTCATACACGTCAAATATATTCGTGTTGTAAAAAGCTAACAAAATATCTTCAAACAACTTACATCTACGATATTCTGTATTCGTGTTACTTATATTACTTTCGGGTGTAAAACTATACCATTTCTTTTCATTATAGAAACGGTAAACCTCGTTAGCATATTGATAAGCCGTGGCTTTATCACCTTTATATTGATATACTCTTGCCAACAAAGCGGTTGCGGCTACATAATTCATACGGGTTCCCCGGTAAGCAAAGAAAGAACCGCCCTTAGCCGCATCCACCACATTACCGTCAAAACGGCGACTGGCATTTTTCATCATTTCAAAATTGTACGATGTATCAAACTCGGCCAATAATCTCTGAGATTGTTTCAAATCATTGATAATACTATCTAATACCACGGATGTCGGCAAATGAGTCGGATGGGAAGTCAAGTATTCCGATACATACGGTACATAGGCCGCATTGTCACCTGTAACTGGCGCCGGAGCAAATAATCTCAGCATATCAAAATGCACAAGCGCCCGTATTCCTTTCGCCTCCCCGATAAGAATATTTCGCTCGTTCTCTCCTTCATAAAAGAAATCGTTTCCCCGTCCTTCTGCATTTTGGATAAGTACGTTACAATTAGCTATCGTGTTGAAAGCTCCTTCCCAAACCGTTTTGGTAACACTCTTCACATCTTCATTCTCGTAATCATAATTCATAATACTACCGGAAACATCATACATGGCAATCCACGAGGCCGGATCATAATTCTGCCCTAAGAAACTGATGAATCCCCACGAAAGATTATTTCCGTAAAGAGACTCCCCGGAAAGATTCCGGTAGATCCCGTTCAGCGCCGTCCGAAAACCATCATAAGTAGAAAATAAATCCTCTTTAGAGATTTCGTTTTCCGGTGTTACCTCGAACCAATCGGAACAAGAGGAAAGGGAAAACAGTAACAAAACTGATAATAATATATTTTTACATGTTTTCATAAACAAATGATTTTAGAAACTAACACTTAAACCAAAATTAAAGGTTCGGGCAAACGGGTAAGACAAACCTCGCTCCTGTTTAATTGAAGAGAAAGTTGCCAAATCGTTCGTGCTTGCCTGAATCCGAAGAACGTCCAAACCAATACGCCTTACCCATTCCGGATTAAAATCATAAGACAGTGATATAGAGTTTATACTGAACTCATTATTATCCTGTACGAAACGGGAAGTGGACTGTGTTGTCTTGTTTCGGTTAGCTATATTTTTCAATGGAGTCACATCCCCCGGTTTTTGCCAACGTTGACTCAATACACGTTTGTCCGCATTAGATGTACTTAAATCGACACACTCCACATGACTCAACAAAGTAGAATTATACTCCTGTGAACCAAAAGTATACATACAACTCGTGTACAATGTCAAGCGTTTCCACCGGATATTAATACCAAAAGCTCCCTGTCCCTTAGGCTCCTTATTTCCTATGATTTGTTGTTGCGAGGATGACCATACACTGGTAACATTACCGGAACGATCAATAAACAGTTCCTCTCCATCAGCAGGGTTGATCCCTAAAGATTTCATTCCGTAGATGGCCGTTAATGAACCACCTTCTTCATATTTCAAAAATGGTAGAGATTGTTGAGCCGCATTAGCATAACTTGTATATCTCAAAGTTAAATAGTCATCCACCCGTTCGTTATAAGCTTTTAATGCTTCAGATATCTTCATTAATTTCCCCTCGTTATGAGCAAAATTAATAAATGCATTTACTCCAAAATCTTTCGTATTAAGAATGGTTGCATTTAAACTGATTTCATATCCCCTATTTCGAGTTTCCCCCATATTATCTTTGTAGGATGTGAACCCGGCAGAGGACGGAATGGTTACATCTGTAATCATATCCACAGTCTGACGGTTATACCATGAGAATGTTATATTATACTTACTTTGGAAAAAGCTAAGATCAAAACCGATATTCGTCGAGTTGGTTTTCTCCCATACTAAATTTTCATTTCCAACACCTTGCAGAGTTGCCCCTATACCCGTGGAATACCAATCATCAAACAAAATACTATACATATCCCGTGCCGCATAAGGCGGATAATTCACCTTTCCCGTAGCCCCATAAGTTCCGCGTACCTTAAACTGATTTAACCATGGGATAGACTTCATAAATTCAAAATTATGCACATTAATTCCGGCACCCAAAGACCAGAAAGATCCCCATTGTGATTCAGCCCCGAACTCAGAAGAACCGTCAAAACGAATCGACGCATCGGCCAAAAAGATATTATTCCAAGAGTAATTCCCACTAAAGAAAATACCCATCAATCGGGTTTTATTATCTTCACCGGAAGGCTTTTCCACGATCTCTTTCGCATGACCTATCGTATGTAAAGCGGCAGAAGGAAATCCCCTGTAATGTGACGACAAATTTCCACTCTGTGTTTCTTGTGCATTGATACCAGCAGAAAGATTCAAATAGCTTTTCCCGATCGAATTGTTATAAGCCAAAAAAGCATTTACGTTCCAATTAAAGTTATCGGTAGTATTAACATACAAGTCTCCCCTAGTAAATGGATCAGAACCTGATCCGTAAGTCGTTGATAAAGGATCGGTAAATTCATTACTTTCTGACTCTGTTTTCGTAATTGCAAATTGGCTTTGCAATTGAAGATGGTCATTGATATACCAATAAAGACTCAGGTTATTCGTTAAATTATAGGAGTTACTCTTACTGAAATTTCCCAAACTCGCCTCGTAAAGAGGATTGGCAATACCTATATTTAATTGTTGTTTGAGTTTTCCATCCTCATCGTATATTGCATAATAAGGTTGCTGACTCGTATAATCGCTGAACGAACCATAAGGAGAATCAGATGACTTAGATATATCGTATGACACGTTATTTCTAATTTGCAATTTCCCTACCCGGTAATCCACGAATACCCCGACGCTCATCCGATTACGATAAGAATCTTTCATCACTCCTCCCTCATGTGCGTAACTCAAATCTGTACCGAAACGAAATCCTTCCGTACCTCCGGACACGTACAAACTATGCGAATGGTTAAACTGATTCTGCAAAGGTTGAGCCATCCAGTCCGTATCAACACCACTGGTAATATAATTCCTTTTTAGGGCATACTGTTCCATATCATTAGGTAAACTCAAGTCATACAACCCGGACAACACCTCCGCCCGCAACTTCTCTTCTGCATTCATCAAATTATAGTCAGAAAGATCCGGGGCCGTTAATGAAGCATTGAACGTGTAGGATACTTGTAGCTTACCCAATTCCGGAGTCACGGTCTCAATAACGATCACACCGTTTGATGCACGAGACCCGTACATAGCCGTGGCCGCAGCATCCTTCAAAATTGTAATACTAGCGATTCGATTAGGATCCATGTCATAAATCTTCTGCACTTCCACCTCGTAACCATCCAAAATAAAAACAGGCAAATTGGGGTTGGTTGTCAACGCAAATTTAGACATATTTCCACCTTGTTGCGCCTCCAAACGATCTAATTGAGTTACACCATCCATACCAGTACGTCCACGAATATAGAACTCCGGCAACGTGTTGGGGTCAGAGCCCATCTCGTTATTCTTCACCATACGCAATGAAGGATCAAAAACTTGTAACACATCAATCACATTCCTCGGGGAGATTTTCAAAATATCCTCCTTCGTCACCGTCGTGGCTGCACCTGTAAAACTCTCTTTCCGAATATTGGCATATCCGGTCACAATCACCTCGTCCACGCCCACTGTTTCCGGCTGCATCACGATTCGCATCGGTTTCGGGGTCGGTAAACCCAACACCTTATGTATTTGTTTTTTCATTCCCAAAAAAGAAACCTCGATGTAAATCTCATTGTCCATTGGCACGACCAGTCGGAACTTACCGTTCATGTCGGTTGCAACACCGGTTGTCGTTCCCTGTAACACGATCGTGGCCCCGATAATAGGCATTGAATCCCTTTCCATGACAGTTCCCTCGATAACCACTTCTTGTATAGGCTTTCTCGTTTCCTGACGCTTTACCACGATAATCTGTTCCCCGGAAATCCGGTACGTGTACTCCTTACCTTGGAATACCCGATCCAACACGTTTTCCACCGTCTCGTTTTTCACGCTGATCGTGATCTTCCCCATATCCTTCTCCTGCGTATCATTGTAGAAAAACTTAAAAGAAGTCTGTTTCTTTATCTCTTGGAATAACACAGATAGAGAAACATCTTTCAGCTCCAAAGACACCCGCTGCGGCTCAACCGGGTCTCCTTTTACTGAAAAGCATAAGAAACTTGTCCCTAAAACAGTCATTAAAACGACTCTACAGAGAAATTTTAATGACAAAGACAACGAATACTTGTTTTTTTTCATAATTTTGTCATGTTAAGTTTATTAATAAATAAGGCTTAGCGCAAAGAGCATCGATAGTGTTGGTCGCACGGATGCTCTTTTTTGTTACCTCTTCAGAATAATTCGATCTTTATCCATCGTATAAGTAATATTTAAATTTGTACACAACGACTCTATTGCCACGTGAATATCTTCCCGGTCAAACTCTCCACTAAAAGATTGAGTAAATACAAGCCCGGTCTCGTTCACGATTGATACACCATACCAACGTTCCAGTTTCCAGACCACATCCCGGAAAGCCTCGTTATCAATAACCAGTATACCGTCCTTCCACATCACTTTCCTCGCAGCATCCACCTCGTTCACCTTGATGGTGCCACTTTTGGTGTTAAACATGAATTGTTGATTAGGCTTGATAACAACAAAACGACTGCCCACGTTCACACGTACGCTTCCTTCCACCAACGTCGCACTCACCTCGTCCCGGTCTCCATAGGTATTCACCTCAAAACGGGTACCTAGTACTTCCGTGGTCAACTCTCTGGAAACAACCACAAACGGACGGGCTGAATCCTTAGCAACTTCAAAATACACGTTTCCCCGAGCCTCAACTTCCCGCATATGCTTACCAAAATAAGCCGGATAGCGCAAAGCACTTTCCGAGTTGATCCATACCTTAGTTCCATCTGACAACTGTACCAGAAAACGTTCTCCTGCCGGAACAATAATTTGGTTATAACACAATTCCTCTTTTTCGATTTCCGTTGAATCTTTTATCTTATATACAATTCCCCGGTGATCCACTTTATTAACACTAACCCACTCTCCCGCCACACCCGTCAGATTCAACGAATCACTAAGAATGATCTCTTTGCTATCAGCCAACTTCAAAATAACTCCCCGTCCCGAAGAAACGGCATATTTTTCACCTGAAGAAACCTCCGGAACATCTTTCCGTAACCATAAAACAGAAGACAGGATCATCAATAACACGGCCGCAACCGAACCTATCCTCCACATCAACGTTATACGCATTTTCGGTTTCAGAGATTTTTCCATAAACAGACGGTAATCTCTTATCCCCGCCGCCAGCATTTCCGGACTCGCGTGACTTCCCGCAGAAAAATTCCATATTTTTTTGAACTTCTCAAAATACACCCGATTTTCCCGCCCCTCCATCCATTTCGAGAAATATCGTATTTCTTCCGAATCTGCCCGATTCTCCAGTATTCGGACCAGTAATTCCTCTATATTGATATTTTTATCATCCATCTTCTCGTGCTTTTATACACTAAAGACAGTTGAAAGGAATTTTACCCCCAATGAGAAAATGAAAAAAATAAAATAATTTGTAATAACCAGTCTAATTCATCCCGTAACTTACTTAATGCTATCGACATATGACGCTCAACTGTTTTCTCCGAGATATTCAGTCTTTCAGCAATCTCCCGATTTTTCAACCCTTCAATCTTACTCAACACGAAAACCTCCCGACACTTTTCCGGCAAAGTGGCAATGGCCTCTTGTATGGCCTGCTCTATATCCGACTTCCACAAAGCCTCTTCCGCCTCGGGGGATTGAATAACAGTAGAAAAATAGAAATCAGTCATCTGTTCCTGCTCGTACTTCTGAATATTCTTTTGATGGGCAAGCGTATTTAGACTGCCATGATAAACCGATTTAAAAAGATAAGCCTTAACAGAAAGAGAAATATTCAACGCATCCCGGTTTTCCCATATCTTATAGTACACCTGTTGCACCACATCCCGAGCCGCCTCCATATCATTCAACAAACGGTCGGCATAATTCAGCAACGCATCATAATACGTGGTATATATATCTACAAATGCAGAAATTTCGCCACGTCTCAATAACGTTAATAATTCCCTATCTTCTGAATAATCCACGACCATGTACATTCATTCTTTAATGCAAATATAAAAGATTAAATCAGACTTTTTATTAAAGGAATTAAAAAATCACATAATCACCTTAAAATAAAACAGTTAAATACACAACTATTTTCCATCGCTTATAATTCGCTGTTTCTCTATTGTTTCGCATAGGTTTCTACGTGCTTCCTACGTATCACTTCCGTGTCACTCACGGACAAACAATGTTGAAAATTTGCGTAAACACGGTATAAATCTAAAAGGAATAGTATAGTATGCCCGAAGCAAAGAAAATCATGATCAAAAGCAAGGGGCCATTCTTTATCAGAACAGCCCCCTGGTACAAACATTAACATCACACACTATTTCTTCTTTCTCGTTGGCTTTTGTGCCAGATTCTTAGGACGCATACTATATTCTTTTGCACCGAATTCCGGTTTCTCCATGATTGATTTCGGGAAAACCTTCTCCGCACCCGGAGTCAAACGAATCAAACGTTCCAATAAAACGGCATACTCCTGATGAATATACGGATCTTGACGGTCGTCACTGTTATAAGCAATATATTGTAGATAAGAGACACACCTGCCCAACCATTCTACCGGAGTCTCCGGGGACCAGTAACTACCACGCACAATAAAACGAAGTTGTTCTATAAAATCCTGCTGATTGATAGATGTATCAGCCATCGTGGTACGGATCAACGCATCGGTTTCATCATATTTTTTATCTCGAACCAAGGCATTAATTTGTACCAGATACTTGTTCAAGGATTTCCCCTTAAATTCCGGTAACCTATTTAATTCTTCCAAAGAAATATTACGAGTCTCCATATACAGCTTATTATCCACGATCTCTTTTCCCAATGCCTTCACGAAAACATCATAATTTTTCACTAATTCCTGAAAATAAGGATTATCCGTACCTTTTATATTAGCTTTAAATATATCCCAAACATCCGAATCCGTTAATTTTGCCCCCTTTTTGATCAACATATCAAAAGCCTTCTGCACATTCTCTCGTTCATAAATCGAGGCATTATAATGAATATAATTTTTCAAAAACTCCCGATCGTCACGCCCTTTAGCAAATTCTTCAATTAGATAATCGGAACGCAATTCCGGTACTAATGCACTTTTTCCCGTGGCAAGAAACTGTTCAGCCTCTTGACGAGATTTACTCCGATGTACCACATCACCATTTTGGGGATCCACAAATACATAGGTTGGGTAAGAATTCACACCATAACGCTTGGCAAGCTCCACCCCTTCCCCATTCTCGGCATCAATTTTCATATTCACGAAATTCGTGTTATAAAAATCACCAATAAAGGGGAGAATGAATACATTCTCCGCCATATTTAAACAGGGACCACACCATTGGGTGTAAAAATCCACGAATATCAATTTATTCTCAGCTTTAGCCTTATCACACGCTTCTTTCCAAGTTCCATGATAAAAACGGATACCATAATCCAACTTCGTCTGTGCAAACGAATTGACAATCGAGACAACAAACAATATCAAAATCAATCGTTTCATACTCATACATTTTTAATATCCTGGGTTCTTTTCGCAAGCAGTATTTGCACTCGTCTCCGATGTAGGAATATTGTATATTTTCTTCCATTTTAATTGAGTCAAATAAGTTTCGGCTGCACTCTCACTTATTGCTTCTTGTTCTTCTAGATCCTCAGCAATGGAAACATTCATTTCCAATAAGCGGTCGAAACGTTGCACAGCAAACCATTCATGCCAATTCTCAAAAGCCATCTCAATCCACCACTCTTTGAAAATCTCATCCAGTAATTCTTCATGTGTAGATGGTGTAGTAATATCCAAACTTCCAGCTCGTTCACGTAACTCTTTCACTGGAGCCCAAGCATCAGCAATGGCAGCATTACTCCTTGCCAATGACTCAGCCTTGATTAAGTACAACTCAGCTGTACGCAAAAAGATCACAGGAACGGCATCTCCGGAACGATACATCTTGCTTACCACATTCACGTTCTGGTTTTCTTCTTTGTAGATGATATCCTTATTCGTGATAACCATATCCTTACGCGGATCACCTTCAATTATATTCATGTAAGATTCTGTTGCTCCCCAAAGTCCGGAATTAAAAGCTTGCTCTGGATAATAAGTTATGTAAGATAACTCGTCTGAACCAAAATCCCGGCAAAAAATCACCTCCGTAGAAGTTTCCGTATTCGTAAAAACATTTGAAAAACTTGCATCAAGTGGGTTCACAGAAGTAATCGCTTCATCAGCCGCCGTAGCTGCTTCAGCATATTCGCCTTGATAAAATAAAACAACCGCTTTCAACGCTTTGGCCGCCTGTACGGAAGCCAAAGAAGAAGTAGTGTATTCCGGTGCCTGATTAATAGCTATCTCCAAATGCCCAAAAATCTCCTCATAACTTTCAGCCACAGTAGCACGTGCCTTCACGGCATTCGACACGGAAGGTAATTCGTCACGGATAAGTACTCCATATGTACTTGACATATCCCAGTATTCTCCGAACTGACGTAATATTCTAAAATAAGCCAAAGCAGAAAGGAAATGACACTCACCGATAATTTCATCTTTCCGCCCTTCCTCAAAATCACTATCATTAATTCCTTCTAAAGCAGTCAAAAGATAATTAACATTTTTGATAATATTATAATCAGCATCCCACTCCCCGTCTCCAAAGGAACTATAAGTAAGTATTGGCAAGTTACGTTCTGAATAATAAATAGCATTACCGGAAGTAATAAAACTCCCACGTAACATGGCTCCCGACATAAAACTACCACTCAACGTTGTGAACAAGTATTCCAAACTCTTACTAGGTAAGTAAGAATACACTCCATTTAGAGCAAGTTCAGCCATTTCTGGGGTAGTGATTGCCCCTTCCAAATCTAACTCGTACATTGGATCTTGCTCAAGTACGTCAACCAGTTGACAATTAGCAAATCCCACAATTATAGCGAATACTATCAATATCTTTTTCATATTCATCAAAATTTAGAAGTTAAGTTTTACCCCGAAAGAGAATGTGCGTGAGGATGGGTAACTCCATCCCTCGTAATTCGACCCGTAATTGGAACTAGCCGAACCGATCGTACTCGGGTCTAAACCGGGATATTTAGTGATCACGAAAAGGTTACTTGCGGTGAAATAAATTTCCCCTGATTTCAAGTATTTCCCGTTCCATAACCGTGGAATGTCGTAAGAGAGGCGTAATTCCTGCAAACGGAGATTCGATGCATTGTGCAATTGATGATCTGTCAAAGATGCACTTGAATCACCAATATACATGGCTGGCAATTTGGCATCAGGGTTATCTACACTCCAGCGATTGTACAAATTGTAATCAATCAAGCCACTCAATTGATTTGGAAGATTCTGCAATGTCTTATTAAATAACTTTTTACCCCCGATCTGAAAACCAAAATGCGTGTAAAGACTTAACCTTTTCCAGGTAAGTGTAGAAGTGAGTCCTCCCGTTAGATCGGCTTCCGGTGAACCTATCACAACCCGGTCATAATTGTCAATATATCCACTATTATCCACGTCACGAATCAATAGATGACCTGGAAGTAGCCCGGAACCATTGTAGGTAGATTTTCCCGCAGCAACCGCTTTCGCATTTAATTCGTCAATGGTTTCTTGATTTTGAATTATTCCATCGTATTCATAACCTAAGAAAACTCCCATAGCATATCCCTCCACGAGGACTTGATTTCCAGACCCCTGTACAGTTACATCCATTCCGGTTGCAATAGCACCATCTTTCTCCAACTTCGTCACTTTATTTCGATTATGGGCCATATTTAATCCCAACTCCCAATTCCAATCTTTCTGTCCGCGCAACAAGTTCGCCCGAAGAGAAATTTCAATACCTCGGTTTCTCACCGCACCGATATTTCTCGGTATATCAGCAACAGCTAAACTTGAAGGAGGAGTATAAGTCCAAATCAAGTCATCAGTATTTTTCACGTAGTAAGCAATACTACCACTCAAGGCTGAACAAAATATAGAGAAATCAATTCCCAAGTCATATTGTACAGTGGTTTCCCACTTAATATCACGATTTCCCAATTGACTATGCACGATAGCAGGATTACCTAGATAGCTACTTGTAGAATAAAGATCTTTGTTTGCATAACTACCTCGATCAAAATTCTGTACTCCGGTTTTTCCCACACTAAACTTTATTTTCATGTCATCCAAGAACTTTAAATTCTTCATAAAACTCTCATCACTTATTCTCCAAGCAATAGCCCCAGATGGGAAAAATCCAAAACGATTATTAGAACCGAAAGAAGATGACCCATCGTAACGAGCCGTGAAAGTAAACAGATATTTATCCAGCAACCGATAATTAATACGAGCAAAAGAAGATTGCAAGCCATAAACAGTACCGCTACCATCCTTACTTTCAAATTCTGTTGCATTGGTAATTCCTGTCAATATCTCATCCATCGGGTAATTGCTCACGTACAAACCGAATCCCCGGTCTTTGGTACGCTCAAACGAGATACCAACCACAGCGTCCAATGCATGAATATCATTAATGTTTCCGGCATAAGACAAAGTATTATCAAATACCGTGGTAAACGAACGACTGGTACTTTCACCCCCGTATCCATTATTATCGGAAGTCAAAAAAGTTGGTGTATACGTCTCAGAAAAAGACATACTTTGATTCAATGACAAAGAAGTTTTCAACTTTAGTCCTTTCCAAATATTCAACTCCAAAAAAGAAGTAGAAAGAATACTATAGTTATCGCTATAACTCCGTTTCTCATTTTGTGCTACCGGATTATAAGAAGTCCCTTCCTTAAAATAAGAACCGTCTTCTTCGTAAACGGGATAATCAGGCCGGAAACCGATTGCCGTATAAAGGGAAGTTCCCGCAGAACTCACATCCGTATACCCTAAGGTTGTAGAAGTCCCGAATTTCAAAAAATCTGTAATATCATAATCTAGATTGATTCGACCAGTATAACGGGTAAAACTATCATGTTTAATCATACCTTGATAATCCATAACTCCCAAAGAAATATAGTAACTAGAGTGATCTCCTCCCCCGCGTACAGATAAATTTAAATCATGGCGATAAGAAAGTTGTTCCAACTCTTCAGCCCAATCCGTATTACCATCTTTCAATTCATCACTTCCCTCAGCAAGTATTGAATTAGCCATTTCATTATCAGCATCAACTTTTAACGTTTGTTCGGCAACATAACGCACATACTCACGAAATTCGTCCCCATTCAGAGCTGAAAAATTATTCACCCGAGAATCCACGCTAAAAGAGTAATTTACACTTAGATCCGGTTTTCCCCCTTTTCCTCGTTTCGTGGTTACGATAACCACACCATTAGCCCCCCTAGACCCATAAATAGCTGCTGCTGAAGCATCTTTCAAAACATCTATGGACTGAATGTCTGAAGGAGAAATTGCACTCATCACATCTGAAGATACGGGCATTCCATCCACCACGTATAACGGTTCATTATCACCACTCAACGAAGCTTCTCCACGAACCCGTACCCGGATTTTCTCATTCGGATTGGATGATGCCAGAGAAACAACAACCCCGGCTGCCGCATTCTGCAGCATGGTCTCCACATTAGTCGCACTTTTCTTACTTAATTGTTCCTCGTTCAAAGAGGCCACCTGTCCGGTCAAATCTCTTGTTGCAGTAACCCCATATCCAACAACCACCACCTCATCTACGCCAACAGCCTCGTCCTCCATGACCACTTTCAGTGGGGCAGGATTCGACAAACCTTTCACTTTCACAAATTGTTTTTTCATTCCCACGAATGAAAACTCCAGTTCGATGCTCTCGGCACTCGGCACGGTCAATTTAAAATTACCGTCCAAATCCGTTGCTGTTCCCAAGGTCGTACCCTTCACCAAAACGGTTGCCCCGATAATTGCCATTGAATCTTTATCCACCACTTTCCCTTCAATGACAATTTCTTTCTTCTGCTCGCTCTGCACGGGCTGTGTCGGGATAGATTCACAAATCACAATGATGTCCCCCTCGAATTTGTAGGAAAGCCCCGTGTTCGCTAAAACCCGGTTCAAAACACTTTCCACGGCCTCTTGTTTTGCCTTCACGGATACCTGTCCCAAATGTTGTGTCAGTTCCATGTTATACACGAAAGACAAAGCCGTCTGTTTTTGAATCTCTCCGAACAAGGTCCGGATAGACACATTCTTTAAATTCAAATTTACTCGTTCTTGCTGCGCACTTGTATTAGCAACAAGGGTAAACGAGAACACAAAAATAAATAGTACAGTCAATTTCATAACTAACCATTTTTTTTGTCCTCTATGTCGCCAAAAAAAGGACATAATTGATTTTTTTTCCATAACTTTGAACATTATAAATTTTTACTTAGTGATAAGAAATGCGCCAACATGACTTATCAAGGTTATCAAAATACCCGGAAGGCCTCGAACACCTTCCGGTGTTTTTTATTTAGAAATACAAATCGTTCTATCTTTTATTGTAAAAGTGACGCCAACCGCACTTTTAATTGCTTTTAAAATATTATCAATCTGATCATAACGTTTCACATGTCCCGTAAAATGTAAATTCTTTAATTGCTCGTTCGTGTAAAAAACATCCACGTCATACCACAAAGAAAGCGTGTTCATGATCTGTTCCATGGTTTGATTTTCAAACACGAAAAAGCCATCTTTCCAAGAAACATAAGGTTCAATATCTACCGTTTTCACGTTCACGGATGCATCCGTCCGCCTGTATTCTCCCAGTTGTGAAGGCTTCATCCGGTATTCCGGCCCTCCCTCTTCAGCACTCAATCCAATCGACCCTTCCACCAACACCGTCTGCACTCGTTCTTTATCATGCGTGTTCACGTTAAAAGACGTCCCATACACCCGGATTTTGATTCCGTCTGCAATCACGTAAAAAGGACGCTTTTCATCTTTCTGCACTTCAAAAAAGGCCTCTCCCGTTAAATATACCTCTCTTTTCTCTTTATCAAACACCACCGGAAACTTCAATTGAGTGCCAGAATTCAATTGAACCATCGAACCGTCTGCCAACGTAATTTGGAACTCCCCCCCCCTCGGTGTTTGTAATACATTATATTGTAAATCCCTCTTCTCATTCCCATTTGCAGAATACACGATCCCGCTACCGGAATTCTTCGCATTCACACCCTCACCTACGACTATATCACGGGGCGTATCATGTTGTAATACCACCGATTTCCCATCTGCCAGAATCAGGGTTGCCTTCGTTTCCCCCGGAAGAATATCCACGGTAGCAACCTCCACGGGTTGTTCGTGTTCATTATTTCTTAATAGCACGAAGATCGTCCCCAAAGGAAGTAATAACATCGCCGCGTATTTCAACCATACCCGGATACTCCTTCTCTTTATACCGACACGTTTTTCACAACGCCCGTAAGCTGCTCTATGATCAATTTTCTTGTACATTCTATACTTGTATAAAATATCCTTCCCCTTACAAACCCGGTCAAACATGGCCCGGTTCTCCGGTGCCGCATCCAACCATTTTTGCAATTCCTGCATCTCTTCATCCGTAATTGCCCCGGACAAATAAAGATGCATCATTTCAACCATTCTAAATTTACAATCATCCATTGCTTATCCTTTTTCTATAATTAGAACAACAACCTATTTCAAGAGAGGTACAAAAAATAAAAGAAATTTCATCCAAAAAGTAAAATTCTTTACGGACAACTCATTTTCAACAGATTACAAAACAAAAAATCAGATTATTCCCAAAGACATCATCACGAAATACACCCGTCCCAAACGTTCCCGAATATATGACATGGCCCGTTTTTTCTGTGTCTTAACCGTTAATATGGATAAATTCAACAAAAGAGCAATCTCCTCGTTTCCTTTTCCTTCCAAATGCAATAAAAAGATATTCCTACATTTATCCGGAAGTTCATCTATAGTCTTAAACAACAGGCGATACAACTCCTCCTCCATCATTTTCAAATCAATATCATCCCCTTCATCCTCAAGATTCAACGAGGCAAGATACTTCTCCTCCACGTTCTTGTGTTTCAGATGATTCAAGCCGGCATTCTTCACTGAATTATAAAGGAAACTACGAAAAGCATTGTAAGTCGGATATTGGGCATCCCGTTCCCAAACGACAATAAACACCTCCTGCACAATATCTTCCGCCACGTCCTGCTGCTCGACAAACCCCATCGCAAAAAGAACCAGCGAATTATAAAATTCGCTGAATAATTCACGAAAAGCTTCTGGTTGCTTCGCGTTTATCCGTTGTAAGAACTGTTCTTCCCTCTTTGTCATCAATACAATTTTCAATCCAATCACAAAATTAGAAATTCAAATGAACAAACCTATGATCATAAAAAATAAAATTATTCTCTGCCATAAAATCATCAAACAAAAAAGGACCGATTTCTATACTATATAGAAACCAGTCCCTCAACTATGTAAACTACGAAGATCTTATTAACGTCTAAACTCGTTCTTTTTGTAATCCCTGGAATTTCATCTCTATCATTCCTCGCCAATAGTGGAAACCTCCACACAAAATTTTACACATCAGCACACATTCCGTACTCTGTTTCCGGATCAATTGTAACGAGGATGTGTATAAAAGCCGATCCAGGTTGTTAACACGTATCCGGATAATCCTTTTCTCTACGATCCCGGAAGTAGTAGTTAACCAATTCACATCGAACATTCCCAGAAGAGAATAACAATAAAAAGCAGAATGCTCGTAAGCATACCAGTCCCCATTCTCGTGATAAAGAAAAATATATTCTTCATTCCGTTTTTCCTTTTGCAATATCTCTTCCAGTTCCATACACATATGAATTTTATTGAACAATGATTATTTTACACGCTTTTGTCTTACCGCCAACAACCGAACTCATCTGCACCCTTCCGTTTCTGTTACTTCCAAAACCTATATGCAGATAAGCATGAGTATAATAATTACTATTAAGCTCCGATAAAAAACCGTCTACACCCGGGAAGGTAGCAGGCAAGCTGGCGGTAGGATGCAAGGCCAACCAGGTAGTAGACGACGGATTCATAATCTGTATGGTCCAGTTATGATTTGTAACATTCACTAAATCCAAAACATACGAATCGCTATCTTTTAGAGTTGAGATTTCCGGGTTCCAACTGACCTCAACAGACTGGGACAAATTATCACAAGTAAGTGTCAAAGTTGTAGATACTAAAGTAGATGTTCCCGCAAAGTTCCCGACAATCTTAAACTTGTTATTTCCCAACGACTGGACTTGTAAGCCGGTAAGCCAAGTTGTTCCTCCCGTCACCACGGGCGTAATACCACGACTTGAATATACCGTGCAAATTTCAATACCGTCAGCAACAGAGGTCGTTTGGTTTTTACCGTACAAGTTAAACACGTTATTGGACATCGTCATCCGGTGTTGGGCGTCAGCCACGATACAAGGGAAATCGGAATCTTCATCCGTCAACTCCACCTTCAAGGCATTTGACGGGGCAAAATTGATAGCATCCGTCACGTTGGTATATCCCGGACCATTCACGCTTACCACCGTAATTATATAACGATGATTCCGCACGACATTCAAAGGTGTCTCTCCATTATCTACCATCACCACTTTATAATACCCCTCTTTCCCTTTATACTTGGCCTTAATAATCACACCCATATAATCAGCTACAGTACAATTCCGCTCGTAGATATACAAAGAAGGAGTTTCTCCGTCAGACCATCCATTTGCATAATTCAAAGTACTACCGGAAAGAGGACGTCCCGTCACGGGAGTAACAACTGTTGAATAATTTGCGGGAGTCAAGTAACCACGATCAAATCCTTTATCCACCGTAACACTTTGAATGATAAAATCATTCAAACCGTTCGTGGCATCGCCCACACCTTTCTTTACCTGTACACAAGCTGCAACACGCAATAACTTCACGCCATCAGCTTTCGTTACGATATTTATTCCTGTCGGGAGTTCAACACGTCCCCACATAATCAAAGGCATCACGTGATCTTCCAAACTTCCGGAACTCATCGCTGTTGTCTTTAAAGCGGGAATAGCTGCACTCTCCAACATATCGGAAGTAATATCATTAAAATTCAATCGATCCGTCCCCCCATCAAGAGTACGCCCGTTAGTCACCAGATGAATGACACGTCGTTTTGAGGTAGCATCCAAACGTATGGAGAAAGAAATTTCCGTCCCGCTTGGTGCCAACTCCCCTCCATCCACTTTCACCCGCTCCATGAACTTACCATCCTCATCAAACACAAGCACGTCCACATTCTTGATCTCGCAGTCCGTGTAAGAACGGGCAAGCGAATGTACGTTTTCTGGCTCCGGCAAGGTTACCGAAAGAGCAACGTTCACTTTACCATAAGTGGGCTCCTGATTCTCATCCCTATCGGAACACGAAACAAGTCCCCAAATGATCAGTATACCTATTATATATTCTATTTTCATGCCTATATCCTATTTTCGTTATTCATACTAAAGTTATCCTTCATCATGTATTTTATGGTACAGCAGCCCAAACTTTAATTGATGCCGAGTGTTTTACACGATCGTAAGTAATAGTTGCAACTTTAGTATATCCTCCCGTGGTCGCACTGTAATTACTTGCACCTTTCGTTGTTGTAATCATAACAATATGCGCCTTGTCATACAAAGGCTCAGTCTCCCCTCCAACATGAACGAAATTAGTACCACTTGGCTGCATCGAGCCTCCTTTATAAGCATACATCGTTAATGTCATTGTATCTGGAGCCCGATCGGAAGTATACCATGTGGCATAAACATCAAGTTTGATTTTCCGGGGGGAATTGACATCCCCTTCCAATACCGGAGCATTAAAGAAAACTGTTTCACCTTGTCCTCCTGTCGCATCACCACCCCACTGTAAAAGGGTTTGTCCCCTATACTCAAAAGACACCCTCCCCGTACTGGTACCACCAGCAGTGCCTATTACCTCAGGTGCTTTCCCTTTATTATGGTTATGCATTGAATAACCTACCGGTATTTTATCATACGTACTATTATTCGCCCCAATACTAGTGAGGTGATTACCTGCAAATTCCACTGCAATATCTACATCATTATTCTTCCATGTAAATTTCACCACAAAGAAATGGAACGGAGGAATTGTCACCAATATATCTTGATAAACATTAGCAGTCACCACGTAATCCGGACACGTGGCATGTCTGAATGTCATCTTACCCGAACGAGGTTCGTCATCATCTTCCGGATCTGGATTTCCCACGTTACGATCCGTGGTAAATGTCAATTTCTGACCAATAAAATCCCAGGAAATATTACGAACCCAGTTCTGAGGAGATGAAAAATTCTCAATTATCCTATCTCCACCATATACAATTACATCCTCTGAAATAGTCTCTGCACTCGATGCTCCTCCTTCCGGAGCTTTCGCTGCAATCGTATTATTATCATCAACATAGATATAACAATTCGTCAATCGTATCGTATCCGTATCAAGCGTCATCATATTTTTAACGATAACCGTCGTATCTCCATAAACAAGATGTCCCTCGTCCAACGTCTTGTTGTAAGTAACAGAAGAACGAGTAAAGCTTACTGTACTGTTTCCCGCAACACCATTCTGTTTATTCGCTGTGGCTTTCCTAGGATTCGTAGTCAAAAATTTCCAGTCCCCTCCGATACTCGTAATCTCAATCTGCCTGTTCTCGTGAAGATTCGGACAGAAAACCAATCGTTTATTATTCACACTGATTGTCCCTTCATCCGGTCTTTGCGTCACGGGAATCCTCTTTGTCACATTATTCGCCTTAATCGTAATATAAGAACTACGAGGTTGGTTATCCACGTAAGTATCCACATTAGCCGTGATCTCGACACCGTTATTAGCTATTTTCCTCACGGAAGTAATCCACCCTCCCGGCGATTGCACAGAGAAATCCGAGGCATTCGTATTCACGTAAAGCGTATCTTTATGTGACAATCCCACGGAAGCTTTGTCCGTATAAAGCTGAGTTTGGGATAAGTCGGCATTCAATTCAACATCCTCCCATCCCAAAACATCAGCCGTCACATCCAACTTTCCACCAACTAGAAGACGTACAAGCAGTATACCGTTTACACGAGGAACCCGCGGGATAACCACATCCGTTTTTTGAAAACGACTTCCACCCTCACAAGCCAAATCAACACTTACCTTCATGTGGCTCTCCGTCGTATCTTTCGGATTAGCAGTCAAATAATCGTTCCCTTTATGAGCCGGAATGACAAAATACAACGTGTCACTACGTTGATGACCCGGTAATGAAACACTATCTTTAACACGGAAAGTCCCGGTCATTGGCGTGTTACTCACCCTAGGATTCTTTGCCGTCGGGAACAATCCTCCCTCCCAATTCAAGGTAGTCGGAACATCTTTCAGTTCAAAATTATGAGTCCCGTTCACATCCAACCCTCCCGCATCAGCGATAACCACCTTTACCAATGCCACGTTTCGTGACAATATAGTAGTTCCTGTAACCGAATTATCTTGTCCGCCAATAACCTGTTGCCCATCAATATTGGCCGTGCGTAATTCCGGCATAGAAGGTAATGTTCCTCCAGATAGCTGGGTTTCCCACATCTTCAAATCCTTGCGGGCAGCACTGCGAACAGGTTGTATCAACCCACCACTAAAATCTGTATTGGCAGTCACAAGAGCTATATTCCACGTCCCGGCAGCGACAGTCATCGAAAGTCGATCCGGGCCGTAAGTTACCTCCTGAACCTTATGGTTGAACTTTCCAGCATCACTTCCCTGTCCATCAAAAAGATAGACTAACGTGTTACCGACGATATCCCCACCCGCTCTCGTCATATTGAACGTCAATAGAGGATCCCCGCTCGCTTGCCCGGACAGGGAATCCCTGTCGTCCGAGCAAGCAAATAGGAGAATAGTCAATAACCCCGCTAACAATATGTTTATATATTTTCCTGCCATAATTCTCTTTTTTCATTCACTACCTCCCCGAAGGGAGTAGAATTTGTTTATTTACGGATCGTAAACTCGGCCGTAGCTTCTGCATCAGAAACACTGATCGGTTGCGCACCCGTGGGTTGAGTTACAGACTTGATTTTCAACTTCACTTGTTTTTCCGCTGCATCCGTACTATATAGCACCACACCATACACGTTCGCAGAACTATGATTTCCGTCACCACTGATGCGGAGATCATGCATATTCGTGAACACAAAGTCTTTACCTTCTTTAGCCGAAGCATCAGGAACCGTCACACAATTCACGATAACATCACTTCCGGTAGCATTCGTCAGCAAAGCCCCGTCAGAAGCCCGCACCAAAGACACCGTGAAGAATCCCGATACAACATTATTGTTCAATCTGTGATCGCCAAGGGAAGCAATCATTAAACGTGCCGGTTGATCGACAACCACCCCGCTACAACTCAACAACTCCCCTTCAAAAGCCACGTTCGAACCACTCAGGCAATGTACTTTATTAAAGTTAATCACGACCGTCTTGGGTAATTCATAACGGGTATCCTCCAACGTTTTCACCGAGAACGATGATTTCTGTGATCCATTGGCAAATATCACTCTCGGGGTTAATCCCATATCGAAATCAAGGGCATCAGCCGTTCCTTCCCCGTAAATACCATCCACGATGATATTGGCTCCCGTCGAATTCGTTAAAGGAGTTCCATCCGGTTTGAACAACCCAAGCTCGTATAAAATATCTTTTGTTCCCTCTTCACCCTGTTCCGTGCGAACCATCTTAACAACAGCCTGTTGATCCTCGATCACCGCTTTACCCACGGGTTTCACCAGATAACTTTGCTGTGCATCCGAAAGTACGAGTTCAAACTCTTTCATCCCCTCGATCAAATTATTCGCTTTCACGGACACCTCTATATCCTGTTTCACCAGATAACGGTCGGCCGTTCCCCGTGACGGGGTAAACGAAAGCTTTCCTTTCACCGGTGTAAAATTATTCGCAACATTAGCCGTTTTCTCTTGGGTAGCATATCCCACGCTTACCGGAATTGGCGCCCCTTCTTTCGTCGTGGCATACCCGGTCAGAGTTACGGTAAAAATAGCCGTGGCAATTCCATTCACCGGTTTCGTGATCTTCACGTCCGAAACATAAAGACCATGTCCCAGTTTCACGAGACGACCTCCCATTCCCAAGAAAAGTAACTCCCCGGATGAAGAGGTATATGCCTGACGATAAGCTGTCGGTTTATTATCCGTCACGTAACGGTCAAACTCCTTTTCACCCGTGGACGAAAACATACAAACCCGTCCTTCAGAAGAAGATAACAATAAAATTTCCCCGCTATTGGTCACTTTCATTTTATCAAAATTACCATCTAGTGAACGCTCGAACTCCACTTTTCCGGTCGGATGAATACGTATAAACGTGCCTCTACGTCCGCTCATGTCATAAGTCGTCACCACGGATTCCCCTGTTGCCGGGTTCATCCCAATTCCTCGCACATTTCCCTTGGACGTACCTGAATACAAGGCTGTTCCATCATTACGCAACAAAGCGTAATATCCTTGACTTCCGCTACCTCCAACCAGAATGTTACCATTACGGGCTACTTGAAGATGATTCAGCATAGCGGCCCCTTGGTTGGCGGGAATCATATTCTTTGCGAACACGATGTCCCCCTCCGGGCGAATCTTGTAAATAATCCCCCCATCTGTCGGTGAATTACCAATCACAAGCACCGAACCGTCATTAATATTGGCATTCAACCCAGTCACAACAAACTGTTTTGCCGGAATCGTCGTCATGTAATAAGGTTTACCCTTATTATCCAGACGAACCACGAGAGCTTGCTCTTTATCCTTTCCGGCTGAGAATGCCGCACAAATATATTCAATCGAATTCCCCATCACCGCAAACTGGTCACAATAACCACCTCCGGCATTTTTATACTGGTAAACCACACTACCAGTCGGATCCAGTTTCAACAGGATTCCCTGGCGACCGTCCGCACCCTTCGGTTCCGAACCGGACACCACGAACGCCCCGCTCCGCAACAACATACCTTTCAGAAAATTACTCCCTTGATCCCCGGCATAAATATCGGTAACGATACGTCCGCCTCGATTAATCACTACGATACGTCCACATAAAGTAATTTTATCCTTTTTACCTTTTACATTCGGTACACTAGACTGTCCAACCACCAAAACCCGGCTGTTATCCAACTCCACAATCTCGTTCACCGCGGTAAAGCCTGTCAATGGAAGTGAAAAAACCACGTCTCCTTCCCGTTCCACCCATGTCAAGTTATACTTTTGACCTTCTTTACCAACTAAAGCTACTTCATCACCGGGTAGCGGGCAAACCAGTTGAATCTGATTTTTGTCACCATATACTTTATCGAACACCACCGGCATATACTGGGCTTTCACCTGCAAACAAGTGATCACGCTCAGCAGGAACAATATCCACACTCTATGAATTCTCGTCTTCTTCATATTATCGTTTACTTTTTAATTCTACCTCTTATGATATATCTCAACACGTCTCGCCTTACGATTCACCTGAATCCAGTCAACATTTCCCTCCGCTTGATTTCCCATCTCTTCCTTCATCTCCTCCAGAGAAAGTCTCACCTTGCCGTGAGCCTTTATATTGAAATCCACATTGACACCATGATCCCGTAAAAACTCGGCGACACTCTTCGCCCTTCTTGCTGACAAGGCATAATTGTAATTGTCACTACCCATTTCGTCAGCGAAACCGTCAAATCTCAATTCAGAGAAATAATAGGAACCCATTTCATTAATAAACTGCTCCAGGCATTGAATGGATTCTCGAGTCAATTTATCCGAATCGAAATCAAAATAAAGAGTCATTAGCAAACCTTCCGGTGCATATCGTTTTATTGAAATAGTTTCCTTGGTAACCGATTCCGTGGCCCCGTTCAGTAATAAAGCCCCGCCCAGAATCGCACTTTCCTCGCTCATTCCGAAATGAGGATCTCCCTGCAGGGTCCCCAAATCTTCCTCGGTTTGCAGATAATAAATATCATCCCGGGACTCCATTTCCCGGTCCGAAACAAAATAAGCGGTTCGTAAATCCAGCGGACACATAAAATAGTCGTTGAAAACCGAATTCACCGGATAAGGAAAATGACGCACGCTGCCCGGAACTACTCCCTCTTGATCGTAGTCGGCATTAAACAGGTCATATCCTCCGAAACCCGGTAACCCGTTAGAGGAAAAAATAAGACGCCCTTCATAAAGTACGGGAAAAATCTCGTTCCCTTCCGTGTTGACATCCGCACCCAAATTCATCGGGGTTCCCCACTCCTGTGTCTCTTCATCCCAATGAACAACGTACAAGTCAAACCCGCCAAATCCTCCCGGCATATCAGAAGTAAACAACAACGATTTCCCGTCATTAAACAAGTAAGGATGAGCATACGAATTTTCCGGGTCTTGCGGGAAAACCGGAATGTACCTTCCAAAACGTTTACTCTGGCTCTTGATCACGGAATAGTACAATTTAGTACGGAAAGGACGATGCTTTTTATCCACCATCTCCACCGATACATTCTTTTTATCGTACTCGATCACCGTGGTCACCATCACCTGCATATCCGGAGAAAACGTTACCGGTCCATTCTGCAAATCCACCGGAATCTTCCGGAAATAATCGGAATATCTCGGTGATTTCTGTGACATCACCTTTTCCCCGGCCTCCTTCAACTCGTAATAGTGAGTACGATGGAAAAACAACTTTCCGGGATCGTTAAACTTACTGTAACTAATGGCATAGAAAGGTTGTTCCCCGTAATTTCCAATCCAGAACTCGGCATTCGGCGTGTTCAAAGACAACCGTTTGGCCATGAATCCGGGGAATTCCTGCACGGAATGACGCATGGCAAGAGCCTCCAGTGTATTCTGGTAGCGTTGATACCTGCTATACTGATCTCGATAAGCATTATCCAGACAGATCGCCTCGGCTTTCCGTGCCTGACCTTGAAAACGCAACGCGTCTATATAATCACACACGTCATCCACGAGGAATAAATTCCGTTCCAGCTCCATCGCCTTCTCGTAATGCCCGATAGCCCAGCTATAATCCCGTACCATGAAATACAAGCGCGCAATCTTCAAATGAAGAGCGGCTTGATTTTGCACATTCTCTTCTTTTTTAAGAGCCGTTTCATACTGCGCCATCGCTTTATTAAACTTCTGCCTTACAAAATTACGGTCAGCCCGTCTTTCCACCCGTCCCAGCTTACGTTCCTGTGCTTTCACAGGAAGCGCTCCATCCATCAGGAAAAGAAACACGGCAACCGACAAGAGAATTTGTATCTTCTTTTTTCTCATTTTCAGCAACATTTTATCTGTAACACTAGCGGAATATATTGTATGTAAGACTCACGCCGAACTTCGTCGGACCAATCCATTGCTTGGTCTTCTTGAGTTCCAACGGGAAATTCACGTATTCTCCTCCTAGTTTATATTTATCATACTGGAAATGAGCATATCCAACACCGATATTCATATCCAGCGCCAGACGGGAGTTAAAAGCATATTTGTACCCGAAAGTAATACCTCCCGATATCCCCCATCCTTTCCGGCGATAACTCCGGAGCGGATCATTGTGTTTCAACAACCCGATATTAAAAGTGCCATACATGGCGTAAGGACCGATATAAAACCCATCCCATGAATCATTCGTGTAAAAATTTTGCGGGTTCCAATAGTATCGTAACTCCGCGGCCCCCATTAACACTCGAAAAACTTCTTCATTCTTCTTAAACATATACGGTAACCACGCCCCCTCGGCATTCACCGTGAGCTGTCGCGTTAACGTGTACTCAAAACCGATATTAGGTGAACCGGTCAACCATAAAGGTACATTTACCTTAACACTTTGCGCCCGTACCCCGCCAAATAAACAAAGCAAAACGGAAACAAGTAAAATATATCGTACAACTGGTTTCATATTATTCTCTTTATTCATGAATATCACATCATTCCATGTTCGTATTTCCACTCTCAATATCTTCATTCCATCCCACGATCGAAACTTTGACCACGACGTAAGAATCGATTTCAATAATAATACGCTGGCCATGCAATAGCCTGAGTGGCAAACCGGTCAGTTTATCTTTCACTTCCACCGGTAAATGATTGACGGCAATACCGTCACGGTCCAGGAATGTATAATTCAGCCTCATAAATTCGCCTTCAACAGACGGTAAATAACGATGATCCACTTCCAGATAATCAGCAGTCGTCTGTTCCGGTAACTCTCCGAAATGAAACATATGATCATCCGGGGTCTGCCGACCAGCTATTGTATCATTTTTCAAATACTGCACGGAGGACGCCCCTTCTGCCAACAATTGCACGTTTACAATGCGTGACACGTCGCCCGGAAAATTCTTAAAACGCACGGTTACTCTTCCTGTATAATGCTCCAACTCCACCGTGTCTGTACGCAAAATCCCCGGGTGATCGATTATAGGCACAAACTTCTGGAATAACACGTCCGAAGGATGCACGTAATGATTCTCCCCGGAACTGCTATTATTCAGCACAAAAGCAGAGGTTTCCAGTTGTTGTTCATCCACAAATGAAAGACTATCCGTATTCGTATAACAATAGACCTTATATTCACCAGAGGGTAATCTGAAACTAAACAACCCTGCTCTCATACGGGGATCTTTCCACGGGGCAGCCTCGTAACGCGCTCCCACCAACACTCCGGTCTCGTCATAAACCAGTACACGACAGTCACTAACCTTATTATCCACCACTTCGGGTACGTAAACCTGGTAATTGGTTTCATCTTTAAAATAATCATAGGTACATGACGCGAGCAGGAGCAGGATAATCACACCCGTAAATACTATGAGAAGTCTGTTCTTTCCCATATTTAATATTTTTGTTGATTTTACACTTATTTCAGATTCCCCGGGAGCAGAGATCCCGCTCCCAGGTAATCATCTTGAGTGTATAAAAAGGAATTCTTTTACAGTGTAAGTGCTGATTCTACGATATTACTACTCCAATTTTCCGGAGCAGAAACATCAATTGTCAAACCACCCTCTGCTCTAGGTTTTGTTGGTACGTCTGTAGTACCTCCTGAACGTAAAGTCAAGTTCACTTCGCGAATCGTGTTCGGTGTAAAGTTCTCCTTGATCAAACCTGACCAGTAAACAGGACCGGCAACGGCCATCTCATCCCCGTTTGCCAAAATATGACCTGCAGCTCCACGTCCGGAAACAACGATAAAGTATTGGCGATCGACAGAAGCGTCTGCTGTTGATGCTCCATTAATAGCACGTCCTCCATTATTCGGCCACACGATAATATCTCTCCACATGGTGAAATTATTCTTCAGAATAACCTTCGGGTTATATCCGGAAGCAGGATCGGCCGTGTTGAAAATGGTTCCGTCCTTTATAGCCAATATATTGGCATCGGTTGACGTCGCGCTCACTCCACCTGCATTTGCTGCCCCAATTTTCATGTTATCCGGTAAACGATAAACCATGATAGAAGCATCCTGCGTGAAATTAACCGTGTTCAAATTATCCGTCTCGCTATCTGTTACATTCAGACGAACACGCATCATGGCTACTTCACGTTTCAGAGCAATGGCCGACACGGGAGTAGTCGTTCCGGCTGCAACATCTATACCCGTTGCAGATCCCATAAAGATCTCTGACGGCTCCGTGTAAGCACTATTACCCGCGGTGGTCAGTTTAGCTGAACAGAATGTCGGGAAAGCTCCCGCTTTATGCTCTATCACCAAGTTCGGGAGAGTCTTCTGACGCACATTCCACATCGTCCACTCAGTTGGAGTGGTACCTCCATCAATATAAGTAGTGATTGCATCTGAAGAACTTTTCACATTGGCAACAGCAACTAACGTGTAACCGGTACCTACCGGTACGTCCGTGTACGTGAAAGTAGTCAACGCGCTTGACGGATTCACGATAGTTGAATAAACCACTTGACCGGACGCGTTATACAATAAGAATTGTAATTGCTTGACATTTGCCCATGAAGTTTCCGGAATTGCCGTAGATTGTGGAGCTCTTCCTTCCATACCGGTTTTGTCAAAAGTAACCTGAAACGTTAAACCGGCCTTTTCCGGATCCGGATAATCCGAACCACCACTCTTTGAACAAGCACACACTACCACCATTGCAAGCAATGACCATAATAAACTAAATCTTTTTTTCATAACCCATTCTTTAAAATTACCTAACATTTGAAATCTGACAGAATGTCATCAAAAATTTTTACTACACACTATTTAAATTTACCATTACTTTGTAGGTAACGGCAAAACATAAAATTTCAAATAAAAAGGGGTCTTTCGGCGGGTTATTATTTATATAATGAATTTTTGTAGTCCGGGGAAGGCAATCTGAACTCCGCCCATCTTTTAGAAAATCGAGGTGGGTAATAGTTTTTTTGTCTCCCAAAAAACTACTACTCAAAAAAAATTGAATTATTTTATCATCTATTGAAAAATAATCGTCGCATTATTTGAAATAATAAAAATATATATATAAATTTGCACTCATTAAAAGATTCCGTTACCTACAAAGTAACGGAATCTTTTCTGACTAATTGTCAGATATTTACCTTCTTGACATCACATAACTCCTATATTATTCTCAACACAACACTTTCTTGGATAGAACAAAAGCCACAAGTGCATTATTTAATTGGTTCACCTCATCTTCCCGGTAACGCTGGAAATAAGTCTCGGTCACCTTTACCGATGAATGTCCCATCGCGTCACAAATCAGGCTGGAATTATAATTCTGTCGTAACGCCGTGGTTGCCCAAGTATGCCGGGCCACGTAAGTACTTAATTGCTCCCTGATTTTCAGGAAATACCCGACTTGCCGCAAACGGTAGTTATGCAGGCGCAACATCCTGGCATACTGCCGGTATTCGTCCTGCTTGGGATCCTGAATAATAGGGAGTAAATAAGGAGAATCAGGATACATATCCCTGTATTTCTCAATAATGGCCATCGCCTCGGGGCAAACCACAACAGTCAGTTTCCGTCTCGTCTTGTGCCGGTGATAAACAATCACGTTCCCCTGCAAATCACATTTACGCAAAAATGCCAGATCCACAAAAGGCATCCCGCGCAACAAAAACAGCAGGACAAACATATCCCGGGTAAAAGAAAGCCGTTCAGGCAAAGGCTTTTTATCGGTCATCAACCGACAAATCACCTCCGGGGAAACCGCCCTTTTCACCTGACAATCAATCCCGGTATGCACCCGGCTGAAAAGACGGGGTATATAAGAGGCTATTCCTCGTTCAACCGCTTGGTTATAAACAGATCTCAGCGTCCGCATATACGTTGAAATAGAATTCCACTTCAACTGGTCGGACAACAGCTTCCGCTCGAATTGAGATAACCATTCCGGGGTCAATTGTTTAAAACTAACTTCGCGCCCATTCGCAAATTTCTTCAATCGTTTCAAAGTACTCTGATAAACATGAGCAGTACCATCTCGCTGCTCTCGTTCCAACTCGACAATAAGTCGCTCCATAAACTGTGTTAAAAATTCTCGTTTCATCTTCTATCTGTTTAGATTTCAATTCATAGTGTTTTATAATTCAACCCAACTGACACATAATCAAACATATGTCAATTAGCTATTTATGCAAACATTTCAACAACCGACCATTCACTTGTCGTAAAATCGTACATCCAAACCAGGAGAAAATTAAAAGTCTATTTTTAAGAGAATCCAGTCTAAGGCTACTTCTCCTCCACCACCGTGACCTTTTCCACTTTAGTGTTCTCTTCCTTCACGGGGACATTCATCCCGGTGGTATTACAAACACCATCAAATCCGGCATTCGGCTCTATTTCCAGCTTACGCGTGTAAACATCACCTCTTACCATACACCCGGATTTCATGTACAATTCATTCGTCGCACGAACATCTCCTTGCAACAAACCATACAACACCGCGGTATCACAGTTCACATTTCCCTTGACTTTTCCTTGTGGACCAATCACAACTTTCCCTTTGCAAATAATATCTCCCTCTAACGTTCCCTCCAGATGTAATCCTCCAGCAATAGTGATTATCCCTTTCACTATCGTCCCTATTGTAATCATTGTCAGGTTGTCAGCACTGACTTTCATTAATTTTTCAGAGTCATCTTCATTCTTTTTCTTTCCAAACATATCAAATATGAATTAGTCATTAAAAAGATGAACACTCTTCGATTTTCAAATATTAGTATCTGACAAATATAAAATAAATAGGTGAAATAAGAGCTAATTAGGCAATAAAAAATAGTAAACAAAAAAAGTTTTACATAAGCAAAAATAATGACAGGAATACCAAAACAAACGGGATTAATACCGCACGGCAAGATTCTCGATGCTCGAAAAACTGACAAAAAGTCTTATTCATTCCCCATTCCATTTCTTGTTGATCGTAACCCGAAATATATTACCTTTGCAACTATAAATAACAGGAGAAAGGAAAATCATGAAAAAAGCGCTTGTTTTATTATCCGGGGGACTGGATTCCACGACAGCCCTATACGTTGCCCAAGAGCAAGGATTTGATGAATTATATGCTATCACCTTCGAGTACGGGCAAAAACACGATAAAGAGATAAAAGCGGCAAAAGCCGTGGCAAAAGCTGCCGGGGTAAAAGAACACAAATTCGTGAAAATCATGCTAAATCAATGGGACGGCAGTTCCCTTACGGACGAGAAGATGGACATTCACGACGGGGATATAAACCGGACGACCATCCCGGACACGTACGTTCCTGCCCGAAACATGGTATTTCTTTCCGTGGCGGCCTCCTACGCGGACGCCCTCGACATCACCGACATCTTTATCGGGGTCAGCGAGGTCGACTACTCCGGGTACGTGGATTGCCGGGAAGAATTCATCCGTTCCATGGAACAAACCATAAACTTGGGAACCGTTCTCGGTGCCGAGAAAAAACAGAAGATCACCCTTCACGCCCCCTTCATGCACATGACCAAGGCCGACGAGGTTCGACTGGGGAATCGTTTAGGAGTTGATTACAGCCTCACCTGGACTTGTTACCGCGGCGACAAAAAACCCTGCGGTACCTGCGATAGCTGCCTTCTCCGGGCAAAAGCATTTGAAGAGGCGGGACTAAAAGACCCGTTGTTTAATGGAAAATGAAAAATGGAGAATTGAAAATGAAAAAAACGATTTAATTTATGATTTATGAATTACGATTTACGATTGAAAAAGCATGGACTGCGTGGGTGGAAATCTAAAATCTAAAATCTAAAATCAATAAATTAGTAGGATCTAAAATTTAAAATCGATAAATGTTAATCAGAAAGTTATTCAAATTCGAGGGGGCACACATCGTGCGGAATTGTTCTTCACACCGTTGCCGGGAGAACATTCATGGACATTCGTATATCGTGGAAGTATTTATAGCGTCCGACAAGCTGGACCGGGGATACATGGTGATGGACTTCGTACTGCTGGATAAGGTGAAGGAACTCGTGGATAGTTTCGACCATACCTACGCGTTGTGGCAGGAAGAATCCGATGAGTTGAAGACTTTTGTATACAAATACAATCGCCGGGTAGCTGAAATACCCGTCTCTCCTTCTGCTGAAGGATATGCATTGTTATTCCTTTACCTGATCGACAAAATCCTGCAAAACACGGAGCATAAAAACGGGGAAGGAAACGTAAAACTCTCCTCCGTTCGTGTACATGAAACGGCAACCGGGTATGCCGAAGCTTTCCGGGAAGACTTAAAACTCGTGAATTTCAATGTTCATGACATCCGTTTTTCCGAGGCTATCCGCGAAGAATGGAAAAATGATCAGTGGTGGGATGAAATAAGAAACTAAAAAACTCACGTATGTTACATTTGGCGAAAGATGGTATTTTCCCGATCACGAAAGACAAGGACGGTAAATTGCTAAAGGAACTGCCCGCCTCGGGATTACACGTCGCGGGAACGATACAGGGTGAAGGAAAATTAAACGGTATACCTTCCCTGTTTATCCGGTTAGCCGGGTGTAACCTCCATTGCACGTGGAAAACACTTGCCGGGAATACTTGCGAATGTGACACGGCATACGCGGCCTTTAAAGTAGAAAATTCGTTCTCCCTGCCCGTGGAAGAGATCGTGCGAATTATCGGGCATAACCGGGGAAACATAGATCATATCGTAATCACGGGTGGCGAACCATTTTTGCAAGCGGATAAAGTCCGGGCATTGTGCCTACAATTAAAAAAAGAGACCCATTTTCATATTACCGTCGAGACCAACGCCACGCTTTATGTAGAAGAATGTGCCGGGATGATCGACTTTTTTAGTCTTTCCCCCAAATTATCCGGCTCTGTTCCCCCCGCTCCTCACGCGGACCACCACAACAAAACCCGCATTAATATCCCGGCCATACAATCATTTATCACGCACGCCCGTAAAAACAAAAAAGACTTTCAACTAAAATTCGTTTACTCCGGGGAAAACGACGTGATCGAAATACAGGCACTTTTGAAACAACTGGATGGATGGGCAAACGAAGACATCCTATTAATGCCGATGGGAGCCACTCCCGAAGAATTAAGCCTCTCGATCCCCAAAACTCTGGAACATTGCATCCGGAACGGGTGGCGTTTCTGCGATCGGCTACATATATCTCTTTTTGGCAACAAACAAGGAGTATAAATATAAAAGCAGTATTCTATCCCATTTAAGCACGTGAACATCCGTCCAAAAATACACATCAAGAAAACCCAAAATAACAAAGACGACTCAACTCAGCTTTATCTCGGCTTTAAGTCGGCTATATCTCGGCTATGTGCAATATTCTGGGAACAATATCGGTTGTAAATCTTTCTGGCCACTTACAATTGTCCATCTCCACTCCTTCTCTTACACACGTGTCATTATCTCTTCGTTATTCGTCGTTATTCACACGCTCCTAGGAACGGAGAGATAACGAAAGGATAACGACAAAATATGAAAAGGATGTAAGCCGAAGAGTGGAGATGGACAAATTCTAATACAAAAGAAGGAAAATCCTATTTATTATAGTCAATATACTCTTGGTCATTCATCAAAGTCTCCAACTGATCTCTTTTTAAATGACATTTATATACCCAAACTTGATTAGATTGCATATCGTAAGGAAATTCTATCATAGGATTAATTCCCTTCACCACTCCGGCACATGGAGCATATAATTTTGTAGAACCACTAGCACCTTCTATTTCTGCTAACAATTCACCTTTTACAAAAGTTTCATCTACAGCCTTGGCTGGAATTACACAACTAATAGCCCCTCCTATAGCCCGAACTAGATTATACGAAATCCCTACTTGAATGTAATTATCTCCATTTTTCAACCAAACATGACTTTTCGTATAACAATTACCGCTTTGTTCCAATTGCGAATAATACGCTTGATCCCGAGCCTGTGAAGGCAACGAAGACATATTCACGTTACCAGCCTCTATATTCCGGTTACCCCCGGAAAATAAAGCTATTAAAAATAAAATTTGAATAAAGAAAAAAACTTTTTTCATGCCCCTTTATTTTTTTAATTATTAAATAAAATACGTTTACACGCTGTCAGCAAAGTTAATAATTGTATTTAACATCATATCAGATTCTTACAAATTATTCTTCAAGTTTTAATGTTGCCAGTTCTACTACACCCGTTCTTTATAAACAATCGCAATAGGTTTATCCGCAATATTGTGATATTGATTTACCAAGACAGAAGTCCTTACATCGTAGATATACAAATGCCCTTTCAGAGCTTCCGTTTCATCTTTTTCATACAAACCAACATATAGTAAGGTTCCATCCGTGTTCATCGACAAACTGGTGATCTCCATTCCCTCAGGTATCGAAATAACAGGTGTTGTCGACAACCGTTTCTTCAAATCCCAGTAATATATACCATCCTCGCACGTGTAATACAGACAACTACATGATTTACTCCCGGCAAGCAACGAATTCCGGTTAACTTTCAGTGAAACCGGACTATCATAGAATTGAAGAATGGTCGGGTTACCTAAGCTGAAAGTTGTCTGGGACAAATAGATATAGGAAGGCATCACTTTATAGGTAGCTATGACATACACGCTACTCCCAACAGGACAAATACCCCAAATATTAAAATCGACATACCTGTTTAAAGAGCTATTTACCCCACCGAGCGAGGGTGAATAAAACACGGACGTTTCATAATTAACAAACACGGGTCTATCCACCGAAACTGCCGCATCAACATCCAGATCTTTAAAATATTCTGTCAGCACTAATTCATCTAAAACGTAATCATACACGTATCCCCGTCTGTCACGTGAGACGAGATATATGTTGCTATTAGCAGAAACCCCGGCAAACTTCACGAAAGCACATCCCGGATATAATTCCTTAAACGAGGTCATTCCTTCAACATCAAAAGTCCGGGAATCCATATTATAAATTCTTCCCTCCTCACCGGAACAAACCAATAAACGATTATTTACCTGCACCATGTCGGTCACATCTTCCATTTTCGTTTGCGGGTTTATCAGCTCCATTATATCCGTCTGGAACGTAGGTACTTTCCCGGTATTAATTTCCTCTTTTGTTAGTGTTCTCATAAAGGAAATCCGTCCTTTTCCATCCCCGTCCCGACTTAACACCGTGATCCCTTCCGAAAACTCGGTATCTATCTGTAAAACAAAATATTTATAACGAATCGTTTCCCCGTTATCAACTCTCAATCGTAACCCGAAAGTTCCCAGTTCCCGAAAAGCATATTTCAATTCCGGATCGTGCGACACGATATGTAACGAATCTTTAATCGGATAAGACGCCATTCCATTTTCATCCGTATTCAACGTTCCGTAACTCCATTCATAAGCGAGAGGTAGCTCATCCCCTAATTGTTCCACGCTCAAATCACTTACCACAAATTCCTCACCGAAATAAGCCGTCAGCGTGTCATGAGGTGCGGAAATCGTGATTTCCGACAACTCCCGATCTCCCAACGAAGACTGATCATCCAGACAGGCTCCCAGCCCGAATAAGGTAAAACACAAGATCCCGATACTGTATTTCGTTTTCATCTCCAATAACTTTTATTTGCTTAACGAATAAACCGATCCGGATCAACCATGGCAAACCCTTCGTACGTGTTTTCCGGATCACTATAATACTCGTAAGCAGGCTTCAACACGTATTTTATCCAAATCATATTTCCCGGCATCTGAAAGAAGGCTGTCGGGGCATTTTCCAGAAACTTCCCGTACTCCTTCTCTTTTTCGGCATAAAACACGGGTTTTAACTCTTCCAAGGCCCAAAAGTTTTCCAGTATCTTCAAATATAATCTATCATTATTATTGTTATATTCTCCCAGATAATAACTGGCCCACCAAGCCGGTTTTGCCAGTTTTCCATCCATAATGGAAAGGCAATAATGATCCCCTTCCATCGGCCTGAAATAGTCGTTCTCCCGAAACTTCAAATAAAGAAAAACAGGATGATTCATCAGGTCTTCCGTCCGTTTCAATTTCAAGAACAACACGCCTTCCACTTCATTTTTAGGAATGATCAAAGTACCGAACTCGTAATGTTTACCGAATTCCGCCGTGGTTGAATCCTCCACGACTTCCAACTCAAAATATTGATCCTCATCAACAGACATTCCCATGCTCTTCACCGGAATACGATACTCCACCTCTTTTTCTTCATAAATCGCGAAACTGAAAAATACCGTATCGGGAGCCACGTTAGAAACATATTTACCAAGATCCCAATTAAAATAGATACTTCTCTTCTGGTCCGGATTGTAATAGATAGCCTTGTTCGAACAAGCTCCTAACAAAAGAAATATTCCTGTATATATCAAATACTTTATCGTCATACGTTTTCTAATTTTGTAATTTAACGAGGATCAAGCTCTTCCGTGGGTAGAGGCAAGGTGTAAATTCGATCACTCCCTTTTAAAGTTGCATCTAACGCATGAACATAGACATCCCGATTCAACCTTTTTAAACAAAACCACCATTGCCCTTCTCCAAATAACTCTTTTCTCCGTTCGTTCATAATATCATCCAAAGTAATATCTTTACCCGTATCTCGATCCGCAAATTTCACCATGCCTCTAGCCGACACCACGGCATCCAAATAATCTCTTGCATGTTCTTTATCTCCTTCCTCCAATAATGCCTCAGCCATAATATAATACATTTCCGGAATACGAATCATACTAAAACCGAAATATGCACCTCCGGAATATTCAGAAGCATCATTTGATTCATCCATAATTTTAACACAAATATCTTTCGAATTTCCTGTATTTTCTTTAGAAAGAAACCAAGCAGATAATCGTTTATCTTCCCCCGGTTCCGGTCCTTCTGTATTTTTATATAATAACTTCCAATTACTAGGAAGAGTCATCAATGTCTTCACCATATGCATATCATATAAAAACGAACTAATCTCAGTTGTATATAAACCCCAAATTGTCTCAGATAAAGAAATTCGTCTCTTCATAAATGTTGCTAAATCCTCTTGATCTACAAATTGGAACTTCTCTGATTGAATCACTTTATCCGCATACTTTTTAGCATTTGTCAAATCCCCTTTCATCCAGTATACTCTAGCCAACATTGCTTGCGCTGCATACAAATTAAAATGCAATTCTCTGGCTCCCGTAAATCCCTTTCCTCCACCTTTACGGATCTTTGGCATCAAAATTTTATCTTCAACCAAACAAATTTCAGCCTCTTTCAAATCTGTAATAACTTTCTCATACACCTCTTCCACTGATGAAAAAGGGGTCACTTTAAACGTGTATTTTGTCACATAAGGAATCGCCTCAGCTTTCGCATTTTCGTTCGTAGAATTTATATGTACAGCAAACAATCGTAACAAATCAAAATGAATTGCAGCCCGTAATCCCAAAGCCTCTCCACGATATAAATCATAATACTTAAAGTCTTTCACGCTCTTTTGATCCAAATTCTCTATTATGTTATTTAAATAACTAATTACTAAATAACTCTGAATCCACATATCTTTACATGAAACTCTTGCATATACATCGCTATAATCCAAACGAGATAAATATATCCAGTATCCTTCATCTGTTAAAAAATTTTGAGCCAAAATTTCAGGAAATAACACAGACATATCCCCACCATACATATCCTCCTTCACCATCGACATATACACCCCATACAACGCATCCTCCACACCTTCTGCCGTGCTGAACATATCATCGTTCACTACCTCTGATTCGGGATTTATATCCAGGAAATTTCCACATCCCAAGAAAAATAAAGAGATACACGCCAATAATATTCTTTTCATCATCATCTTCTGCCTTTAGTAATTATCAAAATGTCGGTCTAAACATGATATGGAAACTCCGTTGAAAAGGATATTCCGTACCTCGTTCCTGTTTCACGGAGGAGAACCGGGCAATATCGGCAACGCCTATGCCTAGATTCAGTCTCTTAATCCCGATCTTGCGCAGATAACCGGGTTTAAATTCGTAATTCAACATGATACTCGTTATCGCGAACGTGTTATCCCGTTCCACGAAACGCTCGGAATACCGATTCTCATCGCTCACGCTCTCCGGAATCCCCAAGAAACGCACCAAGTCGCCCGGTTTCTTCCACCGTTCGGTGAAAGCCCGACGATCCACATTCCCGTAGGGATCAATATACTCCACTTTATTCGCCAAAGTCGTGTTGTAAATATCACCACCAAACTTGTACGCCGCGGTAACATTCAACGTGAATCCCCGGTACGACAAGCTCGTGAAAAGACTTCCCTCAAGCATGGGATTCGTGTTCCCGACCTCCACTCGCTCGTTCTTATCGTAAGTAAACGTGTAATTTCCATTCTTCTTGATATACACCTCTTGCCCGGAAGCCGGATCAATTCCCGCGGAACGCATGGCATATATACCAAACTGAGATCCCCCTTCCACGAACATCGGTTGAGGTTTCACGCCATAATAAGCCGCCATATTCTCCGCCTTCAACGCATCCGAGATACTCGTCAGCTTATCAAACACGTGCGCCCCGTTTACCATCACCATCCAAAGCAGGTTATTCCGCTTGACCACTTGTGCAGAAATGGAAAACTCGTAGCCCGAATTATGTAACTTACCCATATTCACCAACACCGAAGAAACACCGACAGAAGACGGTAAGGTCAAAGGCATCAAGGCATCCCTCGTTTTGTTCACGTAGTAACTAGCCTCCACGTTCACCCGTTCTTTCCAGAAAGTAGCCGTCAATCCCCAATTATACTTTCGGGTAACCTGCCATTTCATATCGGGATTCCCCATCGTGATCGGAACCGCACCCATCCCGCCATAATGAATCAAGTCGGAATCATAAAGATAAGTGGTCAAAGCCTGATAAGGCGTGAAAGTCACGTTAGCCGTTGAACCCACGCTAAACCGAAGACGCAAAACGTTCAACCAATCGAAATTCATGAATCCTTCCTCGTGCAGATTCCAACCGATTCCCGTCGACCATACCGGGGCAAAACGATGTTTACTGCCAAACTTCGAAGAACCCGCAGTCTTGTAGGAGGCATTGACAAAATATCGTCCCATCAGATCAAGACTACCGTTCGCGAAAAACCCCACCTCTGCCGATTCCTTCTCTCCACCCACGGGACGCGTGGTCGCGTACTGAGAGGCAAATTTAATATCCGTCATCTTGTCCTTCATAAACCCTTCCGCCTTCACCTGCATCGAAGAAGACTTGTCCTTCCCGATATCCGTACCCGCGCTCAAGGAAAGAACCGTAGTCCCAGCATCATTCAGCAGTAAACGATAATTAAGTACCAATTTCCCCGCCCAATTCGTCGTCTCGGTTGAATATGCCGTGTAAGTCCCTTTCTTGTTTTGAGGAATCTCCTGCAAGGTGAAACTCGCGTCCTCCGGGGAAACATACACCTTATTCCACGTGTCACCCTGTCGCACACTCACGTTTCCCGTGATAAACAAGGTCTCGTCCATATCCCAGCGTAACGACAAATAATTCGTGACCGCTTTATTCTGACTCCTCGAAAAGCTCGCCAGCGTGGCATTATACAGTGGATTCACTTGCCGTTCCATTGTCCGGTTTACCGGATCGAAATAATAATTCCGTATATACTCCCCGTCCTCGTCATATACCGGGTTGTACGGGTTCAACCTCGTGTACCGCGCGAAACTCCCGTAAGGACTATTCTTTCCCTCGGTCATGGTATAAGCCAACTGGTAAGTGGCCACCACATCCCGGGCAAACCGGTACGACAAAGAAATATTCACCCCGTAATTCCGACGATAATCACCTTTCATCACACCATATGTATTCGACAACCGTCCCGTTACCTTGTACTCGATTCCACCACCCCGCCCGGTCATCGTGGCAGAATGACTATGCGTGAAAGCATTCCGCAGAGGTTTCGTCGTCCAATCCGTGTTAACACCCCGGCGGATATTCTCCAGCTTGTAATCATAAGCCGGGTCAAGACTACCATCTACCCGGTCATACAATCCCGCCAAACGTTCCAGTTCCAACTTTTCCTCCGCATCACACAAGCGAAGAGAGGTCAGGTCGGGAAAACTGAACATCGGCGTGAAATTATAACTGAATCTCGGCTTATCCGACTTTCCCCGCGCCCGTTCCACCAGAATCACACCGTTTGCCGCCTTCTCCCCGTAAAGTACCGCCGCGGACGCATCCTTCAGCACCAAAATCTGCTCTATATCGTAAATATCCAGATCATACAAATCCTCCACGGAAATCTCTACCCCGTCCAGCATAATCAAGGGAGCGTTCACCCCTTCCTGTCCTTTGGTCATGATTGAACTCGCCCCGCGAATCAGAATCTCAGGCACGACATTCGGGTCAGACCCCGCCTCGTTATTCTCTACAATCCTCAATCCCGGTGTCAAGATTGCCAATGCCTGTAACAGATTCGTCGGGGACACCCGTAACAAATCCTCTCCCTTGATCCGGGTAATCTCCCCGGTAAAAGCATTCTTCGCCTGCGTGTAATACCCGGTCACGATCACATCGTCCAACTCCTTCATATCCTTCACCATCGTCACCCGGATATGCCGGGCACCGGTAACCGTGACTTCTTGATTCTTCATCCCGACAAACCGAAAAAGTAACACGATTTCCTTTTGTTCCGGAATTTCCAATCGGAACTTCCCGTCCGTACCCGTGACGCATCCCAAAGAAGTCCCTTTCAGGACAACCGTCACGCCCGGAAGTGGTTCGCCATCTGCATCCTTCACTTCTCCCGTGATCACGATCAAGGAAGAACGTGATTCACCCGCCACGGGGATTTCCGGAAAACATACACAGCAGAACAACAGAATCCATTTCACAACACCACATAAGTTGCTGTCAAACTTCAATACCAAGTCTACTCTCATTTAATTTGATCTTTTAATACCATACGTGCAAGATATGTTTCCATCACTTTATTGTCTAAACATATCCATTCGCACCTAACATCATTCATCGCACCACGCAGTATAAACCCGTAAAATACATCATCACACCATCATTGCTACCTGACGCGAACCCTCAATTTATTTATTCACGTTCAATCGCATAATTTACATTCTCTCCCTGTTTTCTACAACTATTTCAAAACAAGGAGAGCAAAAATAATAAAATAAATAAAAAGTTTCAATCAAGCAAGTATCGATTTTGACGAGTTGCAAGATTAGGGAAAAAAGAGAGATCAAGTTTCAATTTCACAAACAAAAACAACACGAAGATTCTCTTTTCGTCCCGAAGACAAGACAAATATACGAATTATAAACCAATGATATAGAATATTACAAGCAAACTATTCTTTAAAAGAAAAGCCGGAGACACCACTGGTACGGTCCCATATTTTTGCGAAGTTGTTTTAACGCCTCTCCCTTTTTATTTTTAATCGTCTGTTCGGAAAGATTCAACTCCTCCGAAATCTCCTTGGTAGAATACCCTTCCAGACTCATCGCCATGATTTCTTTATAATCACCCGCCAATCGGGCAATTTCAGCCCAGATAATCCGCTTCACCTCATGTTCTATGATTTCCCCCTCAATATCGATACTGGATGCCTGTTGCAACAGGACTTTATTCTTTATGTCCAGATGCCGTAACTCGTTCAAACAAGCATTTCTCACGCAAGTATACAAAAAACTGATAATCATCTGAAACGAGGTAAACTGTTTCCTTTTCTCCCACGCCTTGATAAAACTCTCATGCACGATGTCCACACAAACATTCTCTTCACGCAAGAAACGTCCCGCGTAAACTCCTAATGTTGCAAAATATTGATCGTACAACAATTCCAAGGCTTTCTCATCCCCTTTCACAAAACGCTCATATACAACTTCCCGTTCCATAAAATCTATCATCATGCACTTTATACGAATAAACATTCGGTTCCCCGCTTACAAAGTATCATCTTCTCGGACAACACTATTTCAAAAATACACAAAATACTTCTTATTCACAACAAAATAGAGACCGAAATGATTTACCTTCATTCATATGACGAGATATTATTTATGTCATAAATCGTGTAAAGGCTCTGTTAGCCTTTACACGATTTTCATGAATCATTTCACACAAACATTTACGCTATACACGTTCTTTATAAATCACACGAACCGGCCTGTCCGCAATATTATCATATGTTTCGAGCAACTCCCCGCTATCTGCATCATAAATATACAAACCTCCTTTCAATTCCTTCGCACTACCAGACTCGTACAACCCAACATAAAGTAATTTTTGATCGGGATCAACAGCAATGGTCGTTATTTCCATACCTGTCGGGACAGTGATAGAAGGAGTTGTTGGCAACTGCCGCCCGGGGTCCCAACGATATATTTCATTATTGTACGTGTAATAGATACAATTATACACCTTTGTACCCACAGTCATTGAATTACGATCCATGCCAATGGGCTGCGAACTTTGATAATCCACCGTATTCGCTGCGGTAGGTTTGGCAAATGAGGCTGATGTTCGAGGTATATAAATATGCAACGGATCATTCTTATCTGTGGAGAATACATACAGATAAGTGTTGATAAAACAAGCATTAACGATGTCATAATTCGTAAAAATCGTCCCACTATTCACCGCACCTGAGGACGTACTAGGGGCATACATAGTTGAAGTTCCATAATTTATAAACACCGGTTTACTATGAGATACCCCGGCATCCACTTCCAAACCGTCAAAAGCATCCAATACCAACAATTCATCCACGTCCGTCTCGTAAACATAAGCTCTCTTATTTTCCGAAAGTACGTGCATATTACTATATGCCGATATAGCGACGAATTGCTGAATATTGGCCCCCGGAAACTTACCAGCAAAAGAGGTCGCAGTTTCGATATCAAAAGAACGGGAATCCATATTGTAAATTCTACCGTTACTTCCCGAACTAACCATCAAGCGCCCTCCCTGCTGAATCATGTCTGTCACATTCTCCAACTCCATTCCGGGATTAGCTATTTCCATTATATCCGTACGGAAAGTCGGTACCTTTCCCCCACTGATCTCCTCTTTAGTCAACGTCTTCATAAAAGAAAGCCTTCCTTTCCCGGCATCATCCCGGCTCAAAATAGTAATTCCCTCGGAAAATTCGGTATCTATCTGAAGAATAAAGAACTTGAATATTGTCGTTTCACCGTTATCCACCTTCAAACGCAAGGCAAACGTACCCAATTCCCGAAAAGCATATTTAAGCTCTGGATCTGTCGATACCACGTGAAGCGTGTCTTTAATCGGGTAAGGTTTCACGGCTCCCCCGGAAATATCCAGATCCCCGTATGCCCACTCGTAAGTTAAAGGCAATTCCTCCCCGGACTGCTCTATTTTCAAGTGATTCACCACAAGCTCCTCCCCGAAAGAGGTCGTAAGCGTGTCATGAGCAGCGGTAATTGTCAGTAACGACACCTCTTTCCTCCCGGAAGTCGTATCATCATCATAGCAGGAATACATCCCCACCATGAGGCAAAACAGCATGATTATATATAACTTCATTTTCATAACTTACCATTTAATTTTAAATTCTCTTTTAGCGGATAAACCGATCCGGATTCACCATATCAAACCCTTCATACGTGTTCGCTGGGTCAGTATAGAAATCGTAAGCAGGCTTAAACACGTAATTTATCCAAATAATATTACCCTTCACCTGATAGAATCCCGCCTTGGCATACTCCAAGTATAACCCGTATTCTTCCACTTTCTCTTTATAAAAGATAGGTTTCAACTCTTCCAGTTGCCAAAAATATTCTAGCATCTTCCGGTAAAGGCGATCATTGTTCCGGGCATACACCCCCAAGAAATTGGGAGCCCACCATTGCGGTTCGGGCAAAGCACCATCCACGACCGACAAACGATAGTAATTATTAGCAATCGGTTTGAAATAATCATTCTCCTTAAACTTGAGATAGAGTATGACCGGATGATCCATAATATCCTCCGTACGATCCAAAATAATAGACAGATACCCTTCAACCTCATTTTTCGGGATCACCAGTTTCCCGAATTTAAAATGCTTGTCATACTTAGCCGTTGAAGAATCCGCGACAACTTCCACCTCGTAAGTCAATTCCTCGCCAAGCGGCATTCCGGCCACCTTGATCGGAACTCGATACTCGTACTCGGTCTCGTTGTACAAGGCGAAACTGAAAAACACGGTGTCACTTGCTGTTTTCGTGACAGAATTATAACGATCCCAAGTGAAATAAATGGATCTTTTCTGATTCACGTCATAGTACACGGCATCATTGCTACACGCCCATATTCCCATGCAGAGGAATATTCCGATATATAGTAGATATTTATTTCTCATAACATTCTTATTTTAATTATTCAGGACGATAATCTTCCTCTTCCACGGGCAACGGCAGAACATATATCTTATCACTGCCGGGAATGGTGGCCCCGGTCGCCCCACTCAATTTCACGGGACTGTTCAATCTCTTCAGACAGAACCACCATTGTCCCTCCCCGATAAATTCCTTTCGGCGTTCCGCCATAATATCACTCAGCGTAATATCGACAAGAGGAGTCCGGTCCGCAAATTTCTCCATCCCTCGGGCATCAACCACCGCATCCAGATATTCCATCGCTCCTTCTGCATTTCCGGTTGCAAGCAGAGCCTCTGACATAATATAATACATTTCCGGAATTCGAATCATACTTGTTCCCAGATAAGGCCCCCCGTTATAACTCGTCGTGAGAGAAGTCGTATCGGATACATTTCCCATCACTTTCACCAATATATCCACCGGAGTTCCGCTCCTATTGTATGTCCCAAACCAATTATCCAAACGGTAATCCTTCTTTCCGGTAGGCCCTTCATAAGCATAGATACTTTTAAAATCCGTGGTCAGATCACCCAATCCCTGCCTCCGCACGTGCTGGGTCAGCCAGTCGGAATAGACTTCCGCGTTGTACAGCCCCCATATTGTTTCCTCCATCGACACCGTTTTCTGCATGAATGTATTCAAGGACGTCTTACTAGCGAAACGGAACTTATTGGACCGAATCACCTTGTCCGCGTAAATCCGGGCACTATCCAGATCACCCTTCATCCAGTAAACCCGTGCCAGAGTAGCCTGCGCCCCGTATAAATTGAAATGTAACACACGGGCCCCGGTAAATCCCTTTTCATTTCCCACCCGTTCGGCAGGCATCAGAACCTCATCCTCCGACAAATACGCCTCCGCTCTTTTAAGCTCGGCTATCACTTTCGAGTAAATTTCCTCCACCGAAAAATAAGGTGTCACCTTAAAATCATACTCCGTCACGTAGGGAATAGCTCTCGCTTTTGCCGCTTCATCGATAGAAGTCACGTGTACGGCAAAAAAGCGCAGTAAATCAAAATGAATAACCGCCCTTAATCCCAAGGCCTCCCCCATGTATAAATTGTAATGCCGGAAATCCTTCTCGCTCTTACTTTCCAGATTATTTATAATATTATTCAAATAACTAATCGCCAGATAACTGGTCTTCCAGATATTCTTATACATATTTCTCGTTTCACTCCGCTCGTACTCGAAACGCCCCAAATAAGGCAAGTACTGATAAGTCGAAGTGAAATTCTGTGCCAGAATCTCCGGTATCGTCGTGGACATCAGTCGTCCATACATATCCTTTGTTACCATCGTCATGTACACGCCATAGAGGGCATCCTCAACACCGCTTGCCGAATTGAACATATCGTCATTCACCACTTCCGAATCCGGATTCACATCCAAAAAACTATCGCACCCGAGAAAGAAGAATGGTATACACAGTAGAATTATTATCTTTTTCATACTCGTTTCAATTTACTGTTTATTAAAAAGTCGGTCTGAAAGTAATGTTAAAACTCCTCTCGAAAGGATAGGAAGTTCCCCGTTCCAACTTCATAGAAGAAAAACGGGCTATATCATTCATCCCAAACCCGACATTCAACCGTTTAACCCCGAATCTCTTCAACCATTCCGGTTTAAATTCATAATTAATCGATATGTTCCGGATCTCGAACAGATTATCCCGTTCAACGAAACGCTCTGAATACCGCTTGTTATCGCTTTTACTTTCCGGGATACCCAGAAAACGTTTCAAATCACCCGGTTCTTTCCACCGATCGGTAAATGCCCGGCGATCCACGTTTTCCCACGGATTTATGTTCTCCACCTTGTCGGCTAGCGTGTTATTGTAAGCATCGCCCCCGAATTTATAACCGGTAGTAATATTCAGCGTGAACCCCTTGTACGATAAACTGGAAAAAATACTCCCCTCCAAAATCGGATTCGAATTTCCAACTTCTACCCGTTCATCCTTGTCGTAATCAAACGTGTACTCTCCTTTGCTATTAATAAAAATCTCTTTTCCCGATGCCGGATCAATCCCGGCCGTACGCATGGCATGAATACCAAACTGCGAACCGCCTTCTTGGAACATCAACGAAGGACGAGCCCCCAAAGACTGGGCAACCTCGATTGACTTCAAGGCGGTTGACACGTTTGTCAACTTATCCATCGTGTGAGAGCCATTCACCGTGACCATCCAGAAGAGTCCTTTTTGCTTGATCACGTGCGCCGAGATCGCAAACTCGCATCCGGAGTTTTCCAATTTTCCCATATTCACCTGCACGGAGGAAACTCCCACGGACCAAGGTAAAGAAATCGGCATCAAAGCATCTTTCGTTTTATTCTTGTAATAACTGGCATCAATATTTATCCGTTCGTTAAACAACGTGGCACTCAACCCCCAGTTATATTTCATCGTGATCTGCCAGTTCAGATCCGGATTTCCCATCGTGATCGGTACCGCCCCGATTCCCGCGTAATGAATCAGATCTGTCGTGTAATTATAAGTTGTCATAGCCTGATAGGGAGAGAAAGTCACGTTAGCCGTTGATCCCACGCTAAAACGCAACCGTAGCATATTCAACCAACTCACGTCATCCATAAAACTCTCTTTGTCAACGTTCCATCCGATACCTGCCGACCACACCGGGGCAAAGCGATGGTCACTCCCGAAACGGGATGATCCGGCCGATTTATAGGAACCGTTCAGGAAATAACGTCCCAATAACTCGAAACTACCGGTCCCGTAAAAACCGACTTCTCTAGTTTTCTTGTCTCCACCACTCGGACGGGTAGAGGCATATTGAGAAGCAAATTTAATATCTGTCATACCATCTTTCAAAAATCCTTCCGCCTTCGTCGTGATAGAAGAAGAATTCCCCATTTTAAAATCTGTACCCACGTTCACGGTCAACACCGTGTTACCTGCCTCATTCAGAGGCAAACGATAATTTAACGCAATCTTTCCCGCCCAGTTCGTACTCTCGTTATGCGTGAAAGAATAAGTGCCTTTCTGGTTTAAAAACTTACCTTCAAACGAAGAATCATCCGGCGACACGTACACCTTCGTGTAAGAATCACTCATATTCACGTTAATATCGCCCGTGATGAAAAATGCCTTTTTAATATCCCACCGCATACTCAGGTAATTCGAAAACGACTTGTTCCGTCCCTTGTTAAAACTGGACAACGTTGCGTCGTACAACGGATTTCCTTGATTCCGGGAATCATTGGCATTCGAAAGGTAAGGATCAAAATAATAGAGTTTTATATACTCCCCGTATTCGTCATACACCGGATTATACGGGTTCAGTCTCGTGTATTTCCCGAAATCCCCGTAAGGACTTGCTTTGCTATCGGTCATCGTGAAAGCGAAACGGTAATTAAAAGTCAATTTATCCGTTAAGTGATACGCGAAAGAAAAATTCGCCCCGTAGTTCCGGCGGTTATCCCCTTTCATCACGCCATAGGCATCCCTGAAACTCCCGCTTGCCCTGTACTCGATCCCGTTTCCCCTACCGGTCAACGTCACCGAATGATTGTGCGAGAAAGCCCAGCGTAAAGGCTTGGATGGCCAATCCGTGTAAACACCCCGGCGGATATTATCCAACTTGTAGTAATACGCCGGGTCAAGGCTCCCATTCACTTCATCGTACAACCCGGCCAAACGTTCCAGCTCCAACTTCTGTTCTGCATTACACAAACGCAAGGACGTCAAATCCGGATAACTAAAATTAGGCGTGAAATTATAACTCAAGCGAGGCTTGGATTCCGTCACTTTCGTTCTCTCCACCAAGATAACGCCACTGGCAGCTTTATCCCCGTACAACACCGCCGCAGAAGCATCCTTCAACACGGTCACCTGACCAATATCGTAAATATCCAAGTCATACAACTCCTGTATCGAAATCTCAACCCCATCCAGCATAATCAAAGGCGTATTCACATCCGCCTGATTCTCGGTCATGATGGAATTCGCCCCCCGGATCAGAATCTCGGGAATCGCGTTCGGATTGGACCCCTGCTCGTTATTTTCCACAATCCGTAAACCCGGCACCAATGAGGCCAGCGCCTGAATCAGATTCGTCGGGGACACTTTCAGCAAATCCTCCCCTTTCACCGTGGTCAATTCCCCCGTGTAGGCATTTTTAGCCTGCGTGTAATAACCGGTAACCACGACATCTTCCAACTCACGAGTGTCTTCCTTCAAAACAACATGCAACTCCTCGGATTTCGTCACCGTGATGATCTGGCTTGCCATCCCGATAAAATTAAATATCAGTACCATCTCCTTTTGCACGGGAATTTCCAGCTTAAACTTACCCGCCGCATCCGTGGCCACACCCAAAGAAGTTCCTTTCAGCAGAACCGTGGCTCCCGGTAGCGGGTTACCGTCAACATCCTTAACATCTCCGGTGATAGTCACCTTGTCAACCGTTTTCGTTTCCTGTCGCTTTTTAATAATCACAACATCATTCACAAGCGTGTACGTGTAAGGTGTATTCTGTAAACAGTAATCCAGAATCTCCCTTACCGTCACATTCTTAAATTCTTTAGTAATAAGAGGGATTCCCTGAATCTCCTCGTGGTTATAAACGAAATCAAGTGATGTCTCCTTTTTCAAGGTATTCAAAACCTGCAACATCGTGGCTTTCTCGAATTTCAAATTCAGAGGTGTTTTCTCATCGAATTTAGGTGACATTCCGCCACCAAAACCCGAAAAGCTGAATAAAATCAAGCAACCAAGCAACATGCATACTTTCGTAGCCCATTGGCTATAGCTCGCCTGTTTCATAGACAAGTTCTTTCCCATTTTCAGTTTGTTTAGGTTTGTAAAAAACACATAGAAGACCATTTCGAGATCTTTTCAGCACTTAAAACCCAAAAAGGTTTTAAGTGCTTGTAACATTTATTTTTTATTCAGAGCATTCAACGCTTCGTCCAAAGCATAAAGCATCGTCTGGTAATGTGCTTTCGTATCGGAATCTGCCGAAGCCAATCTACTGTTCAACAAATTCTTCACACGTAAAGCATAAGCGTAGAAATACGTTTTCGAATCATCGATCGTACGGGTATTCACCCGGTACTGCCAATCATAACCATGTCCGAAAGAGGTTAGTTGCTTGGCCACAAGTCCCTTCCCATGAACTTGTTCCAATTCCCGCAACTCATTCTGGTATTGTCCCACCAATCCGGTCGGGTCCAAACCGTAAGCTACAATCTCATCCACGGACGGCATAAACGCATTCTCCATTCCCAGCCCCTCGTCCGGATCGGCTAGCACCTTCACCAGCTTACTCTTCTTGGTAATCACGTCAGCAGCCTGATCCACCACCAAACGTTGTAATATCTTCTCCCCCGAAGTCGGCTTACGCCCCTTTATAGCATTCTCCCACACATGGTTGTACAAATCATCAAAGTAAGCCTTCAACGTGTAGGGATCTTGAGACACGTGAGCAGACAACACCACGTTCTTATACGTTCCTAACAACTCCGTTGCCGTGTAGTAACACACAATCGGTGGCAAGGCAACCCGTAGTCCGAATTGATCAGTCAACCCCGTGTTATGTAACCAATCACTATTTTTCAATTGCTTGATCACCCACACAAAAGAGTTACGTTGCACTTCTTTCGGCACGGATTGAAATGTCTTTCCGGCAGTACCCGGTTTCACCTCCGTCAGATAAATACCCCCCACGTTATGCATAACATTCTTCAAGTAACGATAATACTGATTTCCCAGCTCGTTATACAGATTCTCTCGATGCGAGCCATCCGTATCATCTGCAAACCAATCATTCATGTTAGCCACGATATATTTCAGATTCTTGATCCCGTAATCCCCGGCCTTAATCGCATCATCCCCTAAATCCTCTTCCAGCGCGCTCGGATCGTAACGGGCAATCACCTGTTGCTTTCCATAACGATATATGGGATCTCCTGCATGTTCGTCAATCCAACTCTCCAACATAGCTTGTTCCTCTTTAGCCGAAAGACCATACAGGGGCGTGTACAACCACTTAATCACATACTCGTCATAAATACCCAAATTAGGTGGGGTCAACTTCACTCCCTTATCTCCGGGTTGCGCCACGTAATTAAAGCGGGCATAATCCATGATGGAAGGCGTCGTCCCGTACTTTTGAGTAAACTTTGCAGAACGTAACGAATCAACCGGATAGGCTGCCGATGCCGACATATTGTGCATCAACCCAAGAGTATGCCCCACCTCGTGAGCCACGATATATTCAATGGATTCTTCCAGAATATTATCCGGCATTTTCTTGGTACGCACGGACGAGTCAACTTGAGAAGTTTGTAGAAAACGCCATTGATTGGCCAACTTCACGACATCATTAAAAATAATGACAGACGCATTAATGATCTCACCTGTTCTCGGATCAGTCCACGAGGGTCCCATGGCATTCGTGATCGCAGCCGGAACATAACGAATACAAGAATATTTCAGATTGTCCGGATCAAAAGTCGGATCATCCTTCGGGAAATCCCGCACCTGAATCACGTTCTTCAACCCGATCTTCTCGAAAGCAACATTCCAGCGCAAAGCAGCCTTCCGCACGGGTTCCTTCCACATGGCAGGGAAAGCATCATCCACATAAAACACGATCGGTTTCACGGGTTCCACCAATTCACCGCGTTTATAGGCCTCCACATCTTTCGGCTCCACCCGCCAGCGATTGGCCAGCGTGTAAATCTGAATCCGGTCCTCGTCGGTAGAAATATGTTGTTTCGTATTCGTAACAAACACCCCGATCCGGGTATCACTCACCCGTGGATGCATCTTCTCTTCCGGCAACAACAGTAAAGTACGGGTTGCTTTCACCGTCAAAGGCTCGTTTTTCTTCACGATAAACATCCCCATCATCTTGGCCGACACGGAATAGGAAAGATACGACTTTACCGTCACGTTATCATCAAAAGCCTTAATTCCATCCAAAATAGAACCCGCACTATTAAACACGGCCGTAATCTCAACCATTCCTCCTCCACTGGAAATCGGTGCCAATCGCTCCGAGTTACCGGTAAACAAAGAGGTCATATCAAGCAAAAAAGCAGAACTATCGTTCGTGTAGCAATATATTTTATACGAACCAATTATCGGGTCCATAAAACTCCTTGCCATCACTTCCCGCATATGCCCCTCTTGAGGGTTACAAGTCGCGGACACGTTCACTTCTCGCATAAAAATCGTGCTGTCCGTCTTCGTGAATTTTATATGCATTGGATCTTTTGGTTTATAACCGATAGCACATAGGTTATTATCACTCGCCTCCGAAATCGTCGAGGCCAGTAACATTTCCCGCCCCAGATATTTCACGGGAAACTCGAAATAAACCTTCCCATCCAACTTATGCAAGGTCACGAATTCCCCCCGGGCTGTCTCACACGATTTATTCTTTACCAACTTATCATATTTACTTTGCCGTTTGGTCGGTTCTTTTTTCGTTTCCGTTGCCACTGTCTTTTTCTTTCTCGCAGAAGCGAATGAAGTCTGAGTGCATGGCAATACTAATAGTATTACCATACCTAGGGTAATCCATCTTTTCATGTATGAAATTTTAAATAAAAATTATAATAACACCTGTTTTCTATTCCTGATGCGTGTATACCACGATCTGTTTATTATTCATCTTAAAGATTACATTTGCAGCTTGTTCCATAATTTGCAGGATAGCATCTATACTCTCGTACCTGGGCATAAACCCGGAAAATTTATACTCCTTGATCTCCTCATCATCAAACACGAACTCCACGTCATACCAGCGGGAAATCTTTTTTAACAAATCCTCCAGACGTTCCTCGCTGAAACTGAACTGGTCTCTCGTCCAAGAGATATAGGACTCCACGTTCACTTCCCGGGTCATCACTTTCGAATCGGCCACGGCAGCCATCAGTCCGGGAGTCAACGCGACAACCGTATTCCCGCACTCGATATTCACCCGTCCCTCGACTAACGTCGTCATCGAAACTTCATCGTTCCGGTAAGCGGAAATATTAAACGTGGTTCCCAACACACGCACGGCATACTTCTCACAATGCACGATAAAAGGTTTCGCGGCATCCTTTGCCACTTGGAAAAATCCTTCTCCTTCCAGGTACACCTCCCGGGTATCGCCCGAAAAAGATTGAGGAAACTTTAACCGGGAATCGGAATTCAGCATTACCTTCGTACCATCCGACAACTGCAAGGAATAAGCCCCGCCACGAGGTATTTTCAGCGTATTGTACACCAAAGAATCCGCCGTCCGGGGGGTATGATAGATCAAGGTTTCACCATTATTACTCACGAAAGGTAATTGCTCGTCAAGCGTGTCCGCCATCCCCGGGGCAATCAGCAAAGTATCCCCTCCCGGCAGGATCAACGAAGCACGCTTCCCAAAAGAAAAATGGTTGCCCGACTCCACCCGGGCCACGGGCAGTACTTCCTCCCCGCCTGTCGAAAACATCAGATAAGAAGATACACTCAATAACACGATGGCAGCCGCGGCAACTCCACGATACAAGCGTCGGATGGAATGTCTCTTCCGAATGTCTTTCATGACAGACGGCCACGACCGACGAGCATTAAACTGCTCGTATAAAGGATATTCCGTGTGTTTCTCGTATTCATTTTCCAATCGTTCATACAACTCCTCGTTGGCCTTGGAACGTGATTTCCAAGCCGCGAAGGAAGTTTCCTCTTCGGGAGACAAACCTCCTTGAAGTCTTTTCACGATCAACTGGATAATATACTCTGTTTCCTTTTTCATTTCGTGCTATTTTACCTTATAACACTTCACGAAGAAAAAGGTACCGATAAATTCGAATCTTTTTTTAATAACTTGTAAACAAATCCCTAGTGAGCCTCCCCATACTCAACAGTGACTCGCACCTATGTCTCACTAATACCTCAATCATTTTTCAAGCAAAAAACAACAAAAAGTTTACCCCCTGTACAGTCAACCTATCGTTGACCTATTAGTGAAACACCTAAGAGACTGCGAAAAGAGTATAACGCAATCATACTAAATTAACCTCTAGGATTTCTCCGTCAACCCCAGTTCCAAGGTTGAAACATACTGAATTTTCCCTTCATCCAGCAATTTCCGGATTTGCTCGACCACAACTTCCTTGTCCTCACCTAATTGACGTACCAACTCCCGGATATTCGTATTTTGCCTGGCAAGCACCTGCAAAATCCGTTCCTCCAAGCTTTTCCGCTCTTCCCGATGCAAGCGTTTTTTCTTCCCGATACAGACATCACATATCCCGCAAGGTTTCTCTTCCTTCTGCCCGAAATACTCCATAAGCAAAAGCTGGCGACACGTTTCGTCATCCCGGATATAACGGGCCATGGCCCCGATCTTCGTGACAAACAACTCCTTCCGGTTCTCGTAAGCCTCCCGCCCGATCGTGATATAGGACAATGGCAACCGGGGCTGGTAATACACGATGTAAGGTTTCACGTCCCCCGGCACGTAGCGAATAATCTTACGCTTTGCCAGAGAAATAAAAGCATCATACAGCACCTTGCGTGTCACATCGAGCTGATCAGCTAAAAAACCTTCGTCCACGTAAGCATCCTGCACGAAAATTCCGGCATAATTTCTCATCAAGAGAACCATAAGTCTTTCCAACAAAGGATCACCCGTCTCGAACTCGTACAACCGATCCCGTAACACGGTGAACATTACCCGGGAACGGGAATTTATATCTGTCGTGTACCCCAAGAAACCCACGACCCCCAGAATACTAATGGCAGACATCACCCTCGCCTCGTTGAGTTTAAAATTACGGGCAAATAGTTTCAAATTGAACTCGAACGCCCGTCCCTGTCCCTCGCCCTCACCCAACTGGTAATAGTTCGCCAAGGCCTCGTACACCCTCAATATATAATCTTTCGGGGGAAAAGCATCATCAATTCGTTTTTGTAAACCCCCCAAAGCCGCCCGGCTGGAAAGTAACACGGCGTATGCCCTTTTTCCATCCCGTCCGGCACGTCCCGCCTCTTGGAAATAGGCCTCCGGACTGTCCGGCACGTCATAATGCACCACCACTCGCACATCAGCCTTATCAATCCCCATCCCGAAAGCGTTCGTCGCCACCACCACGGGAACTTTCCCGCTTTTCCACGCCTCCTGCCGACGTGCCCGCTGCGCGGAAGACAACCCGGCATGATAAAAGTCAGACTTTATCCCCGATTTGTTCAAGAAAGCGGCAATCGAAGAAGCCTTCAACCGGGTACGCACGTACACGATCGCCCCCCCCTGCACCTTGGACAAAATATTGAATAATTCCAACGGCTTGGCTTCTGTGTCCCGGATCACGTAGGAAATATTTTCCCGACGGAAACTTTTAGAGAGGACGTTCGGGGTTGAAAAATGCAGTTGTTTCTGAATATCCTCCACGACCTCTGGAGTAGCCGTGGCCGTGAGTGCCAGCGTGGCCACCCCGGGAAAGAATTCACGCACCTCTGCTATTCGCAAGTACGGGGGACGAAAATCATACCCCCATTGAGAAATACAATGAGCCTCATCCACGGTAATCAGACACACGTTCATCAACCTCAATTTTTCCCGGAACCGTTCCGAGTACAATCGCTCGGGTGACACGTACAAGAACTTAACCGTGTCATATATACACTTATTAATGATCGACTCCACCCGGTCACGCCTCATCCCCGTGTAGATCGCCTCGGCCGGAATCCCCCTGTTCTTCAAATCCTCCACCTGATCCTTCATCAGGGCAATCAAGGGCGTCACCACCAGACAGACGCCCTCCATCGCTAGCCCGGACACCTGGTACGTGAGCGACTTTCCCCCTCCCGTGGGCATAAGGGCAAGCGTGTCCTTCCCGTCCAGCACGGAACGGATAATCTCTTCCTGCAAGGATCGGAAATCATCGTATCCCCAGTAAGTCTTTAATATCTCTTTTATATCACGGGTCATTCTTCGAATTCTATTCGCAAAAATACAAAATAGACGAAAAAACTCTCACAAACTCGTATATTTAAATCGCTTTTTATTATTTTCGCCCGAATATTAATCGCATAAAATCATGAAACTACAACATATACTGATTTTTATTCCCTTCCTATGGGCTTGCAACGATAAGTTCGCGAAAAACGAGCAACCTGTGGCAAAGGTTTTCGACAAATACTTGCTGAAATCGGAAGTTTCCGGCTTTATTCCCCAGGGAACCCCCTCGAAAGATAGTCTCATCATGGCACAAAGCTACGTGCGGAACTGGATTACCAAGGAATTACTGCTGCACAAAGCGACCCAGAACCTAAGTGACGAGGAAAAAAACATTCGGAAACAAGTGGAAGACTATTCCTCTTCTATCTTGATCCATAAATACAAGGAGAAACTGATTTCCCAGAAACTCAGCCGGGAAGTAAGCGAACGTGAAATCTCGCAATACTACGATGCGAACAAATTCAACTTCGTGCTGAACACCCCGGTCGTGAGAGCCTTGTTCGTGGTGATTCCTAAATCCGCCCCGAAAATCGAGGATGCCCGCAAGTGGTTCCGCTCCAAGGAAGCCAAAGACCAGGAAGCGTTGGAAGAATACTGTATCACCTCGGCCAAAAAATTCGACAATTTCAACGACCAGTGGATTGAACTGCGCAACCTGCTGAACCTCTTGCCCATCACGTCGGCAGAATGGGAAAGCAAGTATAAAAATAAGGAGTCCATCGAAATCGAGGACGATGAGAATTACTATTTTCTCAAAATCAACGAGCTGCGCCAAGCCCATGAAACAGCACCTCTCGGTTACGTGAAAAAAGAGATTGAGATATTACTACTGAACAAACGTAAAATCTCCTTCGAGGAGAATCTGGAAAAAGACATCAACGCAGAAGGTCTCCGGAAAGATTACGTCAAAATATATTAACAGGATTAGAAAAATGAAAATAAAAATGCGAAAACAAGCGGATTATTCGCGGATTTGAAGAAAAAGTATTAGTTTAGAGCGTTTTTATTGAGTATAACCTTATTCATAAATTATGAGATATTTATCACTGCTTGTACTGTTATTTTTAGCTAGTTACGCCTCGGCACAAAAAAACGTGATCGACAAGATTATCGCTGTCGTGGGTGAAGAAATCGTGTTGAAATCGGATATCGAGAACCAATTTTTACATGAACAATCCCAAGGATTAGTAAATTCTTCCTCCGATTCACGTACCAGAATATTAGAAAACTTATTAGTTCAAAAACTATTAGTGGCTCAAGCTAAGATAGATAGTATCACGGTCACCGACACGGAAGTGGAAAATGCCTTGAATTCCCAGTTGGAACAATACGTGCAACATATCGGTTCACGGGAACGCCTGGAAACTTATTTCGGTAAATCATACGAGGACATCAAGAACGAAATGCGGACCCCGCTTCGGGAGCAGATGATCACACAAAGGATGCAGTCTAAAATCGTGGACAACGTTCGCGTTACCCCTTCGGAAGTCAGGTATTTTTACCGGAAATTCAACAAGGACAGCCTTCCGGAAGTACCTGATAAATACGAAATCCAACAGATCGTTATCAAACCGAGAATCAGCGACACCGAGAAGGAGCGCATCCGTAACCGGTTGAGAGAGTTCCGTGAAGAAATTCTTGCCGGCAAACAAACATTCAACACGTTAGCCGTACTTTACTCGGAAGACCCCGGATCTGCAGCCAAAGGCGGTGAATTAGGTTACCAGACCAAAAGCGCATTGGCCCCGGCATTCGCAGAAGCAGCATTCAGCTTGAAACCCGGCAGAGTATCTAAAATCGTGGAAACAGAATTCGGTTTCCATATTCTTCAATACATCGACCGCCAAGGAGACAAAGTAAATGTACGTCACATCCTGCTTCGTCCCCGTATCTCCGATGAAGAACGGCAAGAAGCAATCCAACATCTGGACTCCGTGTTGACTTACATTCATAACGGAGAAGCCACGTTTGAAGAAGCCGCAGCTTATTTCTCCATGGACAAAAAGACCAGAAACAACGGTGGATTGATTTTCAACGAGGAAGACGCCGATTCCAAACTACCTAGAGAAACCATCGAAGGAGAAATGGCCCGTCAGGTAAACAAGCTGAAAGTAGGAGAAATTTCCTCTCCTTTCTTGGATCAGACCCGTACAGGTGAAGAATACAAAGTGATCAAAATCAAGGCTTACTATCCTTCCCACACGGCTAACCTGGACGATGACTGGATCAGCTTTGAAAACGGATTGAAAAGCAAGAAACAACAGGAAGTTCTTGACAAATGGATCAAGGAAAAACAAGCAAACACCTATATTCATATCGACGAAGATTACAAGAACTCCAAATTCCATTATGACGGATGGTTCAAGTAATTGACAAATTAAAATTTACAAGTAAAGATTGATGATTTTTCCGCGATGAGAGCAGGTTTATGGGTTGGGATACTATGTATTGTATGGGGATTACTCCCCTTGCAGACAGTTGTAGCACAGGGAAATAAAAAAGCTAAAGTCAAGATCGTTAATGCGGATAGTTTGCTAGTGGGAACACTGGGCAAACCGTCCAGATTTATCGGTAACGTACACATGACACATGAAAACACGCTCATGTGGTGCGATAGCCTCTACCAGTATGAACTACCGGACTCTAATTATCTTGAAGCATTCGGCCACGTGCGGGTGATCAAGAACGACAGTATTCGAATGTCCGGCGACTACATGTACTATGATGCCAACAAAAAACTGATTCAAGTCCGCCGAAACGTCACGCTGGAAGATCCCCAGATGGTCTTGACCACCGATTTTCTGGATTATGACGGGTTATTCGACATCGGGTATTACTTCAACTGGGGACAACTGAAAGATAGCCAGAACACGTTGGATAGTAAAAAAGGAAACTACTTTACCCAGACGAAAATAGCCCTCTTCAAGGATAGTGTAAAAGTCAATTCTCCCGAATATTTGATCTTCTCGGACACCTTGAAATACAACACGGAGACCAAACTGGTTTCCATTCTAGGCCCCACGAACATATACGGGAAAGGAGAAGATAACAACACCCTCTACTCCGAGGATGGATGGTATGATTCCAACTTGGGACATGCCGAACTATACAAGAACAATCGGGTTACCCACTTGAGTTACGAGGGCGTGGCCGACACCATGGTAATCGACAGTATAACTGGTATGGCTTATCTCTACTGGAACGTCACGCTCGTGGACACCGTGAACAACGTGATTGTGAAAGGTGAATACGCGCAAATGGACCGGGAACAAAACAAGGCATTTGTCACCGATAGCGCCCTGTTAATCATGGTCGGAAAACAAGATTCTCTTTTCGTACACGGAGACACCCTCTTCATGGATCAGGACTCCGCCAAGAACCAAATTTTACGGGCTTACTACAAAGTCAAGTTCTTTAGTCAGGACTTGCAAGGATTGTGTGATTCTATGGTCTACCTTTCTGTCGACTCCACCATCACACTCCACAATGAGCCGGTGGTATGGGCCAGCGGAAACCAAATGACCGCAGAAAAGATTTCCTTGCTCACGGGAAACGGAACGATTAAGGAATTCTACCTGAATACTAAGGCCTTCATGGTCTCTCGAAGGGAGGAAACCGAAATGTACGACCAGATCAAAGGGCGAAATATGACCGGTTATTTCCGGGATAACGAACTCTACATGGTGTACGTGAACGGTAACGGGGAAACCATCTACTTCCCCGATGATAAAGGAAACATCATTGGTGTTAACACCGCCAATAGCTCCAACATCCGTATCATGATCGACAAACGGAAAGTCACGGACATCGTCTTCATTAACAAGCCTGACGGGGAACTCAATCCCTTGTTTTTGGCCGATCCCGAAGAAGCCCGTCTGAAAGACTTCCGCTGGTTGAAATACATGCAACCATTGAACAAATTCGACATCTTCAAAGAAACCCAAGAACCTGAACCTGTCGAGAAAGAAGAGGAAGAAAAAGAATAATGTAATCAAATTAAACAATCCTCTATTCCTAAAATAAATTTGATTATCAGCCATAAATTCCCTATCTTTGTAAATACAACGAAAAAGGATGCATTATGACAACGAAAAAACCGAAACCATATAAAATAAAAATAGAAGACCAACAATCTTTGCATGAGCCATCTGCAACTTATCAATATAATACAGACCAAATAGCAGCTTTAAAATTAGAGGCTCTAGAAGAGATTATGGACCTTAATCAAACTGAATTATTACGAAAAATCATCAAATACCTGAAAAGAATAAAACAAAATTCTACCCCAAAAATTAATCCTAATACATTACAAGCGATGCTTGATGCCAAAGAAGGTAATACCATCAAATGTGATAGTTTTGAAGATTACCTTAAAGCTATCAAATAATGTATAAAATTGAAATTACGCATCAATATCTAAAAGATGTAAAACTAGCAAGAAAACGCCAGTTAGATGAAAACAAATTAAATCAAATCATTCAATTATTAGCAATAGGCCAAGCACTTCCCTTGAAAAATAAAGATCATGCATTAACAGGGACTTATTCTGGATTTCGGGAGTGTCATATTCAACCAGATTGGTTACTCATCTATGCCATCAATCATCAAATACAAATCGTGCGATTAATACGAACCGGATCTCACTCGGATTTATTCTAAAGCACCTAAAATTCTCATAATCTTATCAGAATTCCCTAACGCTGTTCATAGTATATTTTTCTACATTTGTGAAAAATAAAACGATATGCAGCTCCGAAAAAACCTTAACCTCTACTTATCGGGCATCGTGGTCTTCACGCTGACCTTGCTTTTGTTATCAACGGCATTCGTCCTAGACGAGAGTTTGGGTAACCGGGTAGCTAAAATTTTCTGGTTCTACAAAGTCATTATCGTGGCCGGTATAGCCTGCATCCCGCTAGCATGGACACGTCCTTTTCGTTTTTCGCTGCTCGACCTGCTGGTTCTTCTGTACGCGGGCTACACCCTCTTTAACGATCATTACACAGGCTCGATAACTCCCACCCGGACGGGACTCTTCATATTGATCATCGTCACGTATTTCATATTCCGACGGCTGACAACATTCGCTCCGCTCGGTTTCACCCACACGGCACTTCTTCTCTCCGGGGCAATAGAAGCCATCTGGGGACTCGCCCAGTTATACGGTTTCACCCCCTCCCAACACAGCCGCTTCGAATTGACCGGATCATTCTTTAACCCCGGCCCCTATTCCGGTTTTCTTGTTGCCATTCTACCGATAGCCTTACACTACACGCTTACAGGCCACCAAATCGCCCGAATCCTGTCGGGAGTAGTTCTCGTACTTCTCTTACTCGTCCTACCCGCCACGTTAAGCCGCGGGGCATGGTTAGCTGCCATCACGGGATGCGGTATCGTGCTAAGTAACTACTTCCATCTACATAACCGATTGAAAGCCCTGTTTCAAAAACATAAACTCACGGTCTTCATCACAACCATCTGCATATTCTTTCTTGTAACCGGGACACTCATCGGGATATACCGTTTAAAAAAAGAATCAGCCGACGGACGCTGGCTCATTTGGAAAATCTCCTCCACCCTCGTTACCTCCCACCCGATAACAGGTGTCGGATTCGGGCATTTTGCCGGAGCTTACGGGGAAGCTCAAGCCGCCTATTTTGCTGCAGAGAAACGTCCCGCGGGAGAAGAACTCGTGGCCGATGCTCCCGAGACGGCCTTCAATGAATTCGTGCAAATCACGACGGAAACCGGAATCATCGGTTTATTACTTTTCCTGACAATCATTATTGGAGCTTTCAAAGCTGCCCGGCACTCCAACAGCAAGGCCGCAACAGGTATGGTCGGTTCGTTAGCCGCCTTCCTCGTTTTTGCCTGTTTCTCCTACCCGTTCAACGTGTTACCCCTTCTTGTCCTCTTCACGTTACTCTTGGCCCAATGCACACCCATGCAACCGGGTTCCCGCTGGCTTTCCGGCATTTTCTACACGTTCCTGTTTCTCCCCGTCTATTTCCTCGCCACGGGACAGCAAGAACGGGAACAGGCCTACAAACGCTGGAAATCCGAACAAATCTACTTCAACATGCAAATATTCGAACGCACCGTCGATAATTACAAAAAACTCTACCCTCTTCTGAAGGACCAACCCGCCTTCCTTTTCGAATACGGGCAATGCCTCTCCCGCACGGGACAACCCGAAACCAGCAACCTCATTCTTGAAGAGGCCTCCCAACTGTCAGCCGATCCGATGATCCGCAACATCATGGGCAAAAACTACCAGACCATGAAACAATATACCCAAGCAGAATCCGCTTTCCTGAAAGCCTCTCGCATGGTCCCCAACCGCCTCTACCCGCTCTACCTACTCGCCCAAATGTACAACGAAAGCGGCCAGATCGACAAAGCCATCATGACTGCCCACCTACTACTCGAAAAAGCCCCTAAAGTCCCCTCTTCCGCCACCGAGGAGATGAAACGGGATATGCAAAAACTAATTAAAGATATTCAATAGAGATTCATTTTACATCCCCCCTCGTATCCACCACTTCTATCGCCGGAATGACTGTTGGAACTTTTGTCAGTTTATTCATCATTCCCTTGTTTTATTACTATTTAGAACGTATTTTTATCTCAAGAAAAAAATGAAAAAAGTAATTAAATCCATATTCCAGTACGTGGGAGCCATACTGTTAGCCATCGTGATTGCCGCCCTGTTACGCTTTTTTATCGTGGACTTTTACAGCATCCCTTCTGACTCGATGTACCCCACCATCGAACCGGGAGATTTTATCGTGGTGAACAAAATGTACATGGGAGCCCGCTTTTACAAAAACTTCGACTTTCTGGACGGCGCACACCCGGAAACTGTGCGGACACCGGGATTTTCTTCCCTAAAACGTAATGACGTGATTGTTTTCAACTTTCCTACGCATACAAACGGTCGTTGGGACATGGATTTAGGGACATTTTATGTGAAACGATGTATCGCCCTTCCGGGAGACACGCTATCGATCATCAAGGGAATCAATCACGTCAACGGCAAAACGGGATTCGGAAACGTGGAAGAACAGCAACGCCTACATCATTATCACGGGGAGTACGCCCCGGGTATTTACAACGCTTTCCCTTTCGATTACTGGCACCGTTGGAACATCCAAGACTTTGGTCCCCTATACCTTCCCGCCGCGGGAACCACCATCCTACTCGACACACTAAATTTCTCGCTTTATCGTCACCTGATCGCTTACGAAACCCAAGCTCCAGTACACTCGCAACAACGCCAACTCTACATCCGAGACTCCTTGATCCGGGAATACACGTTCCAAAAAAACTGGTACTTCGTGGCCGGAGATCAAGTCTTCAACTCCAGAGATTCTCGCTATATCGGTCCTATTCCCGAAGACTTTATCGTGGGTAAAGCTTCGTTCATCCTCACGTCAAAAGACCCACACACGAAAAAATACGTGTGGCAGAGATTTTTCAAAAAGATAAAATAAGGGATCCGCATAACACGGACCCCCACGCCCCCACGATCACTCTTTGTTTACTTCACGACAAAAGTGTAAATGTCTTTTATGACACGGCTATACCCCTCGTTTGTAACTCTAATCGAAACCACATACTTACCAGCTGGAGCTTTATGTTCTAAAGGATAATAAAAACTTCCGTTTCCTATAATCCTCAATTCCTGTTTAAATATCATAGCATCTCCGCCTTCTGTCGCAGTTACTTCTTCGATAGAATAAATCATCGGATCAGTTCCTTCTATACCCTGAATAGGTTGTGTTACCCAAGGTGCGTTATTCTTTACACGTAGGGCATCCACAACCTCATCTAGATCCTCGATTTGAGGTATTTCCATGTTATCAGGTATATACTCAGCATTTTCAGTCTCTAAATACCCTACCGTAACATCATTACATGCAATAAGAAACACGACACATATTAAATATATAATACTACATCTCATAATCAATTATTTAAAGTTCATCATAATCCACCTAACACGTAATTATAGCTCAACGAATGTACAACCCCATTTGTAGGCTGTATGTTAGAAGAAGCAATATCAATAGTCACATCTTCCTTTAAATAGATCACCCGTACTCCCCCTTCTACAACATTACCATAATCTTCATAAAACAGCCCCATCCAAATACTCTTTCCAGAAAGAGTTGTATAAACATCTCCCCCTTCCTGTGTAAGATATTTTCCTTGGGGAATATCGTCACGTAATATCTTCCCGGCAAACAAGTGATCCTTAACAATTTTAATACAAGCATCTTTATCTATGTCATTGATACAATTTATAAACTTGTCATTCATCCATTTTCTAACAGAGTGATTCGTGGGACCTATAAAGGTGATCGGGTCTTTTCCCTCGAACAAAGGCACCAATTCTGCCCTTTCTATTATCAATCGTATTGAATCCCAATTATAAGAGTCACTTCTTAAATATTCATACATATTTCCGTCGAAATGTTCTTTAGCTAATCCCGTATTCTCAAAATTCCAATTTGTAGAACACCCTCCTATCAAAAGGAGTACGATCATTGTAACTAATAATTTATTCATAATTACATTATATATTTTACCAATCATTACCATCTTGCTAACCAATACGGATTCTGACGCATTAAAGTATTACGCTGCATTTCCGTATCCATTATCGGAACATATAACGCTCCATCTTTTACATCCTGTTCGGAAAGTTTTTCGAACGTTTCAGAAATCATTCCCGGAAAATTATAGTATCCGTTCCGAACAATATCATAATACCGTTCTCCGTCAAAAAACATTTCTCGTTCCCTCTCTCGGAATATTGCCATCTGTAAACCTTCAGTATCAGTATCCGCAGGATATATTTTTGCATGAGCCCGATTTCTAACATAATTCAAATCATCTTCTGCCCCCGGCAAATTTGCACGACAACGTGCTTCTGCTCGTAGTAAATAAATCTCGGCCAATCGCCAAAATATTTTATTACCGTCTACATTTATCATTTCTGCCGGAACCCAAGCAGCATCCAATAATGGTTTACGCCAGAAATATGGATAAGCGTAGCCTCCCGTAACCTCATTATCAGCTTCTGCCATTTCATCAAATTTCCAAAAATAAGCCGCACGTCTCAAATCTTCATCACCCCAAATTTTCTTTACTCGATCATTCTTTATGAGATAAAGATTTTCATATTGATTATTAGACAAAGAACCAAAGGGGTTTAACGGATACCCCCCATAACCATAGTTTGCCCCTATATGGAAATTTATCCCCGGAGAAAAACGTCCGGTCGTGAAACCAAAATCAATACTACTATTCAACAATTCAAAAACAGATTCAGAACTCATGCGATCCATGACAACAGAACAGACTTCTTCAGGCGTATCGACCATTTTATAAATCCCCACTTTATTTTCAATAATTAAAGTACAGTACTTTTCAGCCTCTTCATAAGCATCCGAATCATTGAATAAACCACCTTTCCACGCATAGATATTAGCTAAAAGTGCCGCAGCCGCTCCTTTATGTGCATAATATTTTTTCAATTTCTGTCCGTTATAATCAACTGCCTCATCATAGTTTTTTAACAGATCAAAAGCTCTCAAAGCATTAGACAACGCTGTATCTAATACAACTTTCGCATCACTACGCCCTAACGGATCTATACTTTTGGCATCTCTAGTAATCGGAGCGTTCCCCCAACGTCTAGCAATTTCATAATACATTAACCCTTTGGCAAAATAGCAATGTCCCTTATAAAAATTCTCTCTATCTTTAGGTAAATCCTGAACCCGATACAGATTATCCAATATCAAATTTGATTGAAAAATTACATTATAATGAAGTATCCAACTCGTTCCGGCAACTTTTTTAAAAGCCTCAACAGAGAGACTTTTCAATTCATTGGCATAAGAATAATATTCATTACATTGATCATATACTAGTCCCATTTTATGATGAGGTTGTAATTGATATTGAAAATATACTTCTCGTATTTTAGCATACATATCAATATACGTTTTGTGTACATCCTGTTCATTTTGGAAATAGTTCGTATAGGTTACAGCAATTTCAGGCTCTACATCCAACATGTCTCCACAAGAACAACACATTAATAATCCCACTAAATATAACAATCTTTTTAGTCTCATGTTTTTAAAAATTAAGAGTTAAACCAATGGTCCATTTTCGTGCCAACGGGTAAGTATTAAAATCATCCTGCCCATTCTCTATGCTGACAACCTCCGGATCAACACCCGAATAATTAGAAAGAGTAAACACATTTTCTCCTGTAATAAACGCTCTTAATCCAACCATTCCCACTTTTCTAGCCCATTCTTTCGGAAGATTATAACCTAACGTGAGTTGCTTGAGTTTCATGTAAGAAACTGTTTCAAGATTAGATTCCAGCATACCTCCCATGGAATTCAACGTGCCCAAACGAGCATACTGAGCCTTATGATTGTCTTCCGTCCAAAACGAGGCTTTATCTGTATTGATATACAATGCCCGTCCACCTTGTCCACCATTATAAGCATCTAACGAACGAATATCATAAGTTTTATACATATCCCTTCCCAAAGAATAGGTAAAAAGTAAATTTAAATCAAAATCCCGCCACCTTAGTTCATTAGCCCAACCGCCATAAAGTTTCGGCACGGAAGAACCAACTCTCACGAAATCAGATATATCTATTTTACCATCACCATTGACATCCATAACTTTAGGATCTCCTGACGTAAAATATTGTGTTTCAAACATCGGCATTAAATATTTTTTAGATCCGTCAGCTTGATAATAAACAGGAACTTCATCCTGTGAATTATAATAGCCATTGTCTTTATATAGATAAATATTGAAAAGAGGTTTACCTATAATAAACGAATCCTCATCTTTACCCGAATAGGATTTTTCAAAACGATTCCAATTTCTAGAAGCCGTGATTTTACTTCGCCAAGTAACTTTAGTCTCTCTAAGAATATCACAAGTTACTTCAAATTCAATACCTTCATTGGAAACTTCCATGGCATTCCGCCATTGCTTAGAGAATCCACCTAAAAAACTTCCTCCACTTGGCAGGTTCACTTTCCACAATTTATCTTTCGTATAACGATAATAATAATCAAATTTAAATTTGATCCGATAATCAAGAAAATCCAAATCCAATCCCAAATCATATTGATCCGATTGTTCCCAACCCAGTTTTCGATTCAATATGCCGCTAGCCCTCATTCCTCGTTCTCCATCATAAATAGCGCCTATTTCCATCAATCCATGAGCAAGATAAGCCTTATCAAACTGTACTCCGGATTGACCCCAGCTTGCTCGAATTTTTCCATAACTTAACCAATTAACTGATTTCAAAAAAGACTCGTCTGAAAATGTCCAACCAATAGCTACTGACGGAAATGTTGCCCAACGTTGATCTTCACCAAAAACAGAAGAACCATCTCGACGCAAAGTAAACTCAAACAAATAGCGAGTTTTAAAATTATAAGCAAAACGACCAAAATAGCTCAAATTTATCTTTTCTTCCAATTTAGAAGAAGCATGCACGGTTTCATAAGCCTCAGGATCACCCCATTCGGGCTTCGTGTATTTAATAGGAGTTGTCCCCTGTATATAGTGAATGTAATCACTTGGAGTACCTAGAGCATCAGCATCATTTTCAAATAATTGAGATTTATCCATAGAAATTCCCAATAATAACTCAAAATTGTGTTTCTCTCGGATCGAAAATCTATAATTCAGAAGAGCCTCTCCCTGCATGAAAATATTCCGCGTAATTCCCTCCTCTATATAATTTTCATTCATTTTAGATACATCCATCGTGCTAGGACGAAAGAAGTTACGATTATTCTGATTATAATCAATACCGCCATCTACCCTTACATTCAATCCATCTATAAATTCAAAACTCAATCCCATATTTCCCATGAACCGATAAGAATTATTTTTATCAATCTGTTCATTAAGAGCTTCTAATAATTTATCTTTTACCACACCAGAATTCAATGTTAAAGAAGAGGCCGTTCTCGGATCCACCGTTAATCCCTCGACCTTATAATTCATTCTTTTCCCATTCGGAGACTTTCCTCGACTACGATCCGTATAAGCTGCATAAAGACGAGTATCTAGTTTTATCCGTTTATGAGGTTGAATATTTAATCCCACATTCACATTCATCCGATTAAAATCACTACTCAACATGATTCCTGATTCACTATAATACCCGGCTGCTACCATATAACGAATTAACTCAGTTCCCCCGCTAGCCTGTAAATTAACATTGTATACTTTCCCCGTGCGAAAAGCTTCTTTATACCAATCTGTAGCATTATTATAAAATGGATTCAAACTATCCTGTAAGACTCTAAGTGCTTTTATATCATTTTTGTCAATAGGATTACCTTTGTTCCAAAAATAATCATACTGTCCTCCCATAAAACCACTTCCCTCGGCAATTGAATTAGGATATTCCCCAGTAAATAAACTCGCTGTACGATAAGCTTTTAATGCTGCTATATTATAATTTCGTTCCATCATCCCACCATAATGTTTCGGAGCTTTCGGAAAAATAGAACCTGTATATGAAAAATTAGCAGAAAAATTTGAATGTCCTTGTTTCCCTTTTTTAGTCGTAATAAGGATTACGCCATTTCCACCTCTGGAACCATAGATTGCAGCTGAAGCCGCATCTTTCAACACTTCCACGGATTCAATAATAGACGGATCTATTTCCGCAATTGTATTGGTTCCCGTACGAGGAGAAGTGAATGAATACATGGGTACACCGTCAATCACATAAAGAGGAGCACTATTACTAAGAGGTTCATCAAACTGTGAATTAAAAGTATTATACCCCCGAACAACAACTAATGTTCCTCCTCCTCCCGGAGCCCCGGACTGATTTACAACCTCTACTCCAGACATGCGTCCTTGTAACAAATTTTCAAAACTTGCGGTCGGAAGCTCCTTCATCTCATCTGCCTTTACAGAAGATACGGCACCAATTAATTCCCTCTTTTTACGAGAACCATAAGCAATCACTGTTACTGCATCCAATTCAGATAAATCCTCATCCATTACAACCAGCACTTCTTTACCCCGGTGAAATACCATCCTCTGCATCTTGAAACCAATATACGTGAATAACAAAGTTCCTGTCGAATCCTTTACCGGTAAAGAGAAATTACCATTCACATCTGTCGCTGTACCTGTTGCCGTTCCGGCAATCACCACGGAAACACCAACTAATGGTTCTCCCTTTTTATCTTTCACCACGCCTTTAATTATTGTTGCGGTTACCTCAATTCTATTTTCAGTACCTTTTTTAGCAATAATAATCGTGTTCTCTTTAATCATGTATGATAAATTCGTTCCATCCAGACATCTATCCAGTACGGTAGCTAACAATTCATCATTAACCTGAATCGTAATCCCTTTTACCGTTGCCACAAGATCCTTATTGTACAACATTCGATAGCCGGACTCCAATTCTATTCTTTTTAAAACCTGTTCTAATGCCATATTTTCCAACTTGAGAGTAATCCTTTCCTTTGTCTGCCCGAAGGAAGTAAAACTTGTCATCATACTGAAAAACATCACGATAAGTATGAAAAAACACTTTCGCAAAAGGATATACCTCGGACTACACGACTGTAGTCGCCAATCGTTCAATTCATTCATATAATTCAATTTTAATAAATAATGATTTTATAATCGAGTTACGCGTACTGTTTTCGAATCTATAATTGTAAAACCGATCAAATTCGTGCATCTCAGCATATCCAAGACCTGCAAGATATTTTCATGTCGTTTGATACTCCCGTAAAAAACGAGTTCTTTCGTTTCCGGCTGATCAAATTCAAAAGTAAGATCATACCAACGTTCTAATTTTTTCGCAATGGACCCCAAACTCTCATCATGGAAAGTTAGGAAACCTTCATGCCAAGCTATGTAAGGAGTGATATCCACTCTCTTCTTTTCTATCTTTTGAACCTTCGGTACGAAAATGGCGATCTCATTCGGAACCAACGACACGCTTTCTGTAGCCGCACACTCCGGACAACTCACGTCAACAGAACCAGATACCAATGTAGTTTGCACTATTTTTTCATCCGGATAAGCTGCAATATTGAAAGAAGTTCCCGTAACCTTTATTTCCAATTTCCCACTATTCACGATAAAAGGTGAAGAAGTATCCTTCGCTACCTCAAAATAGCCTTCCCCGACAAGTTCAACCCGTCTCGTCCCCTTAGAAAACTTCACCGGAAACTTCAAACGAGAATCGGAATTTAACCAAACTCTTGAACCATCGGATAACGTTAACAGATACTCTGTCCCCCGGGGAGTAATCACCGTATTATACATAATCTTTTCCCCTTGCGACATATCCTCCTGTATATTTTGATAAACAATTCCCGCCGTGTCATTTGTTGCCACATTTCTTCCATCAGTTTCCTGTACTTCCAACACTTTGGTCAAAGAAATAGTCTTTCCATCAGAAAGTTGTAACTGTACACCGGAACGGTCAGGAGACGCAAGAGTTATCATGGAATGTCGTTCCCTTTCATTTGTCCCCCGCTGCCACAATATCATACATGTAACCACAATCAGCAAAGAGGCTACCACACTTCCCCACCCGATCCAACGCATCCGGTTAACCATCTTCTTTTGTTGTATTTCAATTTTCCGGAAAACACGCTCATATCCATTCTCCACATCCGTTTCTTCATAAAAGTGCATATCTTGAATAAACCGGGAAAAATGTTCATAACTTTTCAAGAGTTCCCGATTACGTTCGTCTTCTGCCAACCAAGCATCTAACTCAGCTTTCTCAGAAACGCTTAACGTTTCTCGATAATACTTAAAAAGTAATTGTATAATGTGATACGTTTTCCTGTCCATGAAATCTATATTATTTACAATAAAGACACATGAAAAGAAAAAACGACTAAAAAGAATTCAACTTTTTTTCAAAAATTATCATTAACAACAAATCTTTTTTACTCAATTTATCCCTAAGTAAATGAATAGCACGTTGTTTATGAACTCTTACGCTATTGATAGAAATTTGTAAATTATCCGCTATCTCTTGGTTTTTCAATCCTTGAATATATGCCATACGAGTAACTTCACGACATTGAGCCGGTAAAGTTTCTATAGCTTGATAAATTCGGGAAGAAATTTCAGATGAAACGATGGCATTCACAATATCCGTATCATCGAATATTGAAAATTGATTTTTAGCCTGATAGTCCTTGACGATATTATTATGCCTAATTTGATTAAGACAAAGATTTTTAGCAGTCAAATACAAGTAATTCTTTATAGCGACTTCATGTTGACTAACATTCTCTTTCTGATTCCAGAAATTCACGAAAGTATCTTGAGCAATATCCTCTGCTTCTTCCCGATCTCCTATAATTTGGAACGCAAAATAAACAATCCTGGCATAATAAGTCACAAAAATCTTCTTAAAAGTAACATTCCCTTCCAAATTATCCTGTAGTAAATTCTTCATATCGGCCAGATTGTTTTATTCATACACCAATAAACATTATAAAAGATTTACAAAATTACAGAAATCACGGACAAATCAAAGAATGTTCACAAATCTCGAATAAAAATACAAAATATTTTGATTCCCAAGTCAATCTATGATCATCTAAGATGATCACAGGAATCCTTCGAAATAAATAACGGCAACTCTCGTTGCCGTAGACAAAGCGTTCCGTAGATGTCCATAAACCTTATGGACTTTACAAACTCATTTCATCCCCAACTCCTCTCGCAAGAAAGGAGCCGTCACGGATTTTTTATTCTGAGCAACTTCTTCCGGCGTTCCGGTGCAAACGACGGAACCACCCATCTTACCTCCACCGGGTCCCATATCGATAAGATAATCGGCCACTTTAATCACATCCAAATTATGCTCGATAACGATTACGGTATTTCCTTTATCAACCAGCTTTTGTAGCACTCCCAACAATATATTTATATCCTCGAAGTGTAATCCGGTTGTAGGCTCATCCAGTATATATAACGTACTTCCGGTATCTTTCTTCGAAAGCTCGGTAGCCAGTTTAATGCGCTGGGACTCTCCCCCGCTTAACGTGGTACAAGGTTGTCCAATCTTGATATACCCCAACCCGACATCCTGTAACATCTTCAATTTGGATTGCAGGTGAGGCAGATTTTCAAAAAACTCTACCGCTTGATTAATCGTCAGGTTCAACACATCGCCGATGGATTTTCCTTTATAGCGAACCTCCAAAGTTTCTTTGTTGTAACGTTTACCATCACAAGCTTCACAATGCACGTAAACATCCGGAAGGAAATTCATCTCGATGGTCTTCACTCCCGCACCTTTACAAACCTCACAACGTCCTCCGCTCACGTTAAAGGAAAAACGTCCGGCCGTGTATCCCCGGATTTGTGATTCCGGTAACTTTTCAAATATCTTCCGAATATCGGTAAACAATCCCGTGTAAGTTGCCGGATTAGAACGAGGGCTTTTACCTAACGGGCTTTGATCCACCACCACGACCTTATCGATTTCAGTCATCCCTTCTATCGATTTATAAGGTAACGGTGCAGCCAAAGCATTATAAAAATAAGCACTCAATATCGGATGCAAAGTTCCATTAACCAAAGAAGATTTTCCACTACCACTCACCCCCGTCACGCATATCAATTTCCCCAGAGGAAAATCGACATTCACATTTTTAAGATTATTTCCGGTACATCCTTTCAAAGAAATTTTCTTTCCGTTCCCCGCACGACGTTCTGCCGGGATAGTGATAACCTTCTCCCCTTTCAAGTATTGTGCCGTCAGACTATCACTTTTCAGAATATCGGAATACCCCCCGATAGCCGTAATCTCCCCTCCTTTTCTTCCCGCCTTGGGTCCCAAGTCCACGATGTAATCGGCATTCTCCATCATCTCCTTATCATGCTCCACCACGATCACCGAGTTACCGTTATCCCGCAATTCCTGTAAAGAATGAATCAACTTCCGGTTATCCTTTTGATGCAACCCGATACTCGGTTCATCCAATATATAAAGGACGTTAACCAACTGTGAACCGATCTGTGTCGCCAGACGAATACGCTGAGACTCCCCTCCCGATAACGTCATGGACTGGCGATTCAAGGAAAGATACTCCAAGCCGACATCAAGCATAAACTTCAAACGAGTCCGGATCTCCTTCAAAATCTCCCCCGCAATCTGTTTCTGTTTATCCTCCAGATGCTCCTCCACGTTACTGACCCACTCGTACAAATCAGATAATTCCATATTGGCCAACTCGGAAATATTCTTCCCGTTTATATAGAAATGTAGAGCTTCCTGGTTCAAACGTTGACCGTTACACACGTCACAGGTCGTCACGGAAATAAACTGTTCCGCCCATTTATTCGCTTTCTTGGAAGTCGAATTTTCCTCCTGCATGGTAACATACTTCAATATTCCCTCGTACGTCGTGAGGAAATTGGACGATACCCCGATCTCCGCATTCTCCAAACGGAATTGCCCCGGATAACCGTACAAAATATCCGTCAAGGCCTCTTCGGGCAAATCCCGGATCGGTTGTTTAATATCGGCACCGTGTTTTTTCAGAATCGTTTCGATCTGGTAGAAAATAAGGGAAGCCTTATATTTTCCAAGAGGTAGGATTCCCCCGGCATGAATGGATAATGAATTATCCGGGATAATCTTTTCCATTGCTACCTCGTTGACAAATCCCAATCCCTTACATTTCTTACAAGCCCCGTGAGGCGAATTGAAAGAAAAAGTATGCGGGGCCGGATCTTTATAGGAAAGCCCGGTATCCGGACACATCAAATGGCGGCTATAATATTTAATCTCATCAGACTCGTAATCTTTTACCGTCATCACGCCCTTCCCATGTTTCATGGCAGTGGCCACGGAATTCTTCAAGCGTTTCAGATCAACCTGATCCATGACAATTTTATCCACCACGATTTCAATGTCGTGCATCTTGTAACGATCAACACTCATCCCGATCGTTATTTCCCGCAACTCACCGTCCACCCGTGCCGAGATAAAACCATTCTTCCTTAAATTCTCGAATAACTCCCGGTAGTGTCCCTTACGCCCTTTTACCACGGGAGCCAACAACAAGATACGCCGTCCGGCAAAATCACGCTGCAACAATTCCAATATCTGTTCATCCGTGTACTTTACCATCTTACTACCTGTAGCGTACGAGTAAGCCACCCCTGCACGGGCATAAAGTAAACGCAAAAAGTCATAAATCTCGGTGGTCGTTCCGACCGTAGAACGTGGATTTTTATTCGTGGTTTTCTGTTCAATTGAAATCACAGGACTTAACCCGGTAATCTTATCCACATCCGGACGTTCCATCCCTCCCAGAAAACGACGGGCGTATGCGGAAAAAGTTTCCAGATACCGACGCTGCCCTTCGGCATATATCGTATCAAAAGCCAAGGATGATTTTCCACTCCCGCTTAACCCGGTAATCACCGTCAACTTATCCCGTGGAATCGTCAGATCTATATTTTTCAGATTATGCTCTCTGGCACCAAATATGGCTATATTGTTATCTTCTTCTTCTCTGTACTCCATGAATTCCTATTCCTTAAAAATCAACTTACAAAGATAGAGAAACTATTTCGAATGGAAGAAAAATTTATGATTTATGATTTACAATTTACGAATAAAAAAGCATAAACTTCGTACAGAAAAAATCTAAAATTAATACATGGTGGGATTTGTGGTTGGAATCAAAAATCTAAAATCGAAAATAAAAAATAAAAAAAGGAGGGATTTCCTGTAGCGTCTTAAATGGAATACATTGGGACTGACGAAAAGATGTTGTATGTATGTGTGTGTGCGTGCGTCTGTGTGTGTGGTGTGTGTGCGTGGTGTCCCGTAGGATATATTCCAGTACTTTTAAGAACTCTATCAGAAAATCAGCTTAAACCCCAGTCAAAGCTATCCCCTCTCTTTATGCTAGATGATTCAATCTAATAACAGCTAAAAATAAATCATAAGTTCATCATCTATTCTACCTCTTTAACGTTACCGCTAAAGAAAGGTTTCGTTTTTTCTCGAAAAAATCGAGAAATTTTATTTTTCAATTATTCAAACTAACTCTTCAATCTTCAACCATCAAGAAGCATTCCTTGATTGTGAATACATAAAGTATAACGGGAATTACTTGGATAGGTTACACCTTTCAGTAAAAAAATCATGATTTTTTTGTTCTGATGAAATTCGGAGTAAATATAAAAAGAAACTACCCCCTCCAGCTCCCCCTTACACAGGGGGAGAGCTGATTACCAAACATCACAATATCTCAACGTAGCGTGTCCTCCCCCTGTGCAAGGGAGAGAGCTGATTACCAAACATTACAATATCTCAACGTAGCATATCCTCCCCCTGTGTAAGGGGGAGAGTGATTACCAAACATCACAATATCTCAACCTAGCGTGTCCTCCCCCCGTGCAAGGGGGAGAGCTGATTACCAAACATTACAATATCTCAACGTAGCATGTTCTCCCCCTGTGTAAGGGGGAGTTAGAGGGGGTAGTTCCCGAAGAACACAAAAAAAAGAGCGTCTCACGACGCTCTTTCTTATATGAAGATTTTAAATCTTACTTTTTCACGGCTTCTTTCACCTGATCGTTAGGAACCATTTGTTCCTTAAAAGTATAGGCACCGGTTTTCGGAGACTTCACCATTTTGATGATTTTTGCAAATCCCCTACCATCTGCTGTTTTAAGTGTTGCAACAACTTTCTTTGCCATAGCTTAATTATTTTATTTCTCTGTGTAAAGTTACTCTTCTCAGAATTGGGTTGTATTTACGCAACTCCATTCTCTCGGGGGTGTTCTTTCTGTTTTTGGTAGTGATATAACGAGACGTGCCCGGCATTCCGGATTCTTTGTGTTCCGTACACTCCAAAATCACCTGTATTCTGTTTCCTTTGCTCTTCTTTGCCATCTCTTCTTACTTTATACGTTCTTAATTAAACCATTGGCAGTAGCTTCTTTCAAACAAGCACTAATACCTTTCTTGTTGATCAGGCGCAATCCGGCTGCAGATACATTCAAACGGATCCATCTATCTTCTTCTGGCCAATAAAAATTCCTCTTAAACAGGTTGATCTCGAATGTTCTCTTCACTCTTCTTTTGGAGTGAGAAACATGGTTACCAACCATCGCTTTCTTTCCAGTTATTTGACAAATTCTTGACATCTCTCAATATTTTTATAAACGCTTTCCAAACAGGATGCAAATTACGCACTTTTTATTCAAACAATCAAATGTTTCGGTAAAAAAGTTTCAAGTTTTTTTTACCTCAATATAAAATATAATATCACGAGGAATATTGCCAAGGCCATAAATTCCCGGATCACTTTTTTTCTTCTCTCCGAACCCGCCTTTGTATCGGCCTTTCTCAAAATATCAAGCAACGCCCCGGTAGGACAAAAATAGTTACACCAAGGACGGGCAAAAAATACGGATAAGAGTAAAAATATGACAGCCAAAGCAATCACCCACCCCGTTGCAGCGGTCAATAAAAATGCCGGAAAGGGTTCCAACGATGCCAATTCTAACGGGATTCCCCACAACAACAGAGCGAGAATCACCATAAAATAGATCACACGAGTATATTTAAATATATTCTTCCACACTCCCTTTGGGGCTATTTTTTTCTTACGAACTTTCCCTACCAACTCCTGTGCTGCCCCAAAAGGACATAAATACGCACAATAATAAGCCTTATTTAGGAACAAAGGACAGGCCAAAGCCAGCACGGCGATCACGGGCAACAAAACACGTGCCCCCCAGGGTACCCCGTTCAACAACCAGTTAAACAACAACTCTAAAGAAACGAAATACCCGGACCAAAAGCCTAAAATCAACACGGAAGAAACCTGCAACACGTAACGCCAGCGCTTCATCCGACTTCCCCAGAACATACTGGCTAACGCCAACAAAACCACGATTCCCCCCAAAACGTGTTGCAACAATTTCACCCAATCCACTTCAAAACCTCCCCCATCACGTTCCAAGTGAAACTCCAGCACCCTTTTCACGCTTCCCCGGATAGCATCACTCGACATTGTGGCTCCACTCACTGCTTCCACGTTCAGCAGCGCTGCCTCTTCCAACGTCTTACCATCCCATGCCGAGAACAGATTCTTTTTCTCCAAACGCCTTAAAAACCCGGGCGACTCGCTATTATCTAATAGGGTAAGTCCTAAAATCACCTCCTCCTCGGAAACAGCCAAAAACAAAGGTACATTCCCGGCATAACCAATCAGATCGTCCGCAATCGGGGTCGTAACAAGTAATTTACCGACCTCCTCCCCACCAGCTTTAACGACATAATGCACTTCATTTACTTTCTCAACACTCGTACAAGTCGGAAAATATTTCTTCACCGCATCCAGAGGAACAATATTCGAAACTTCAGCTTTCACCTCTTGATTCTTCGGGACCTCGTTGGCCGTCTTGAAATTCAACGAAATCAGGTAAATGACAACACACAACAAAATCACCTTAGGTAACTTCGTGACAAAAGTCGCAACATTCTCTTGTATACTCATATCAATCTTATCCATTTTTGAAGGACACAAAAATAAGGAGAAAATCATTTATTTGTATATTCTGCCCGACTTAATTATATTTGTCACATTCTAAAACCAAATAATAAAATTCAAAATGAAAAAAGTCACTTACTTAGTTTGTTGCGTAGGACTAGCGCTGCAATCCTGCCAATCAGGGCAAGTGAAGAATGAAAACCCATTTTTCAACACGTATGAAACCCCTCACGAGGTTCCCCCTTTCCACTTGATTAAAAATCAACATTATCTCCCGGCTTACGAGGAAGGGATGAAGCAACACCAAGCAGAAATCGATGCGATCATCAACAATCCGGATGCACCGACATTTAAAAACACGATCGACGCTCTCGAAACTTCCGGCGAATTACTGAACAAAGTAGCTTCCGTGTTCGGCAACCAACAAGGAGCGAACACGAATGATTCCATCAAGGCTATTGCCAAAGAGATTACCCCAAAACTTACCGCTCACTGGGATGCGATCAACTTAAATGACAAACTTTTCGAACGAATCAAAACGGTATATAATAATAAAGAGAAAGAAAATCTGACCCCGGAACAATTAACCGTACTCGATAAATATTACCAAGGCTTCGTTCGAGGTGGAGCAAACCTCTCTCCCGAAGACAAGGAAACGTTCAAGAAATTGAATAGCGAGTTATCCATGCTCAGCCTGCAATTCGGCGAAAACTTGTTGAATGAAACCAATCGTTTCAAACTGATCATCGATAACGAAAAAGATTTATCCGGCCTTCCCGAGAACGTGATTGCCACGGCAGCAACCGCAGCCCAAAATGCCGGTTTAGAAGGGAAATGGGTATTCACCCTTCACAATCCAAGCATGATCCCATTCTTGCAATACGCTGACAACCGGGATCTAAGAGAAAAAATTTACAAAGCTTATATCAACCGTTGTAACAACGACAACGAGTTCGATAACAAAGAAATTATATCCAAGATCACTTCCCTGCGAGTGCAAAAAGCCCAGTTGCTCGGTTACGATACCCACGCGGCATTTATTCTCGACAATAACATGGCCAAAACTCCGGAGAACGTGTACAACCTGTGTAACCAAATCTGGAATGCCGCTCTCCCGATAGCTAAAAAAGAAGCGAAAGAACTTCAAGACATGATTCAAAAGGAAGGTAAAAACTTTAAATTACAACCTTGGGACTGGCGTTATTACGCGGAAAAAGTAAAGAAAAACAAATACGGGCTGGACGAGAATGAACTCCGTCAATACTTCCCGTTGGAAAATGTCAGAGAAGGTGCTTTCTACACGGCCAATAAATTATACGGAATCACGTTCACGCAACGTACCGACCTCCCCGTTCCCCACCCGGACGCTTTAGCATTCGAGGTAAAAGAAGCGAACGGAGACCACATCGGGATTCTATACATGGACTTCCACCCGAGAGAAAGCAAACGTTCGGGAGCATGGATGAACGCTTATCGCAAGCAATCCGCACTAGGTAAAAAAGTAACCCCGATCATCACGAACGTGTGTAACTTCACCAAACCCACGGGGGATGTTCCGGCGTTATTGAGCTTTGACGAGGCACAAACCCTTTTCCATGAATTCGGCCATGCACTTCACGGTCTATTGTCACAATGTACATATAATAAAGTATCAGGAACTTCTGTTCCCAGGGATTTCGTGGAACTCCCGTCCCAAATTATGGAGAACTGGGCCGCTGATCCCGAAGTGCTGAAAGTTTACGCCCGCCATTACAAAACGGGAGAACCTATCCCGCAAGAGCTTATCGACAAACTAAAAAATAGCGGACATTTCAACCAAGGATTCGTCACAACCGAATTCATGGCAGCCGCCCTACTGGATATGGCTTACCATACGCGTAACACGACCGATCCCGTCAACCCGAACGAATTCGAAAAAGCCACGTTGGAAAAAATCGGCCTTATACCAGAGATTACAGTACGCTATCGCAGTCCTTACTTCCAGCACATATTTGCCGGAGGTTATTCTTCCGGCTATTACGCTTACACGTGGGCCGAAGTACTGGATGCCGATGCTTTCGAGGCATTTAAAGAAACCGGAAACATCTTCAATCCCGAAAAAGCAAAAGCATTCCGGGAGAACATTCTTTCTAAAGGAGGCTCCGAAGATGCCATGACCCTTTACCAAAAATTCAGAGGTCAAGAACCTTCTATTGATCCATTACTAAAACGTAAAGGATTAAAATAAAAAAATTAGAGGATTGTGAACACAATCCTCTAATTTTTTTTATTTTTTCACGCAACCTTTTCAAAAAACCTGCATCTAATAAACGAATTCACACTAAGTAATAAAAACGGGTTTATTGCAAGAAAATGGATGCTCGAAGTAGTTCCAATTTTAGGGTTAGTAGTAAATAGTGAAAAAGCTGTCTCTCGTCAAGACAGCTTTTTTTGATTATATTTGCACCACTCGGCAATCCCACACTCTTCACACTTCGGCTTTCTTGCCACGCAAACATATCTTCCGTGCAATATCAACCAATGGTGAGCCGTGGACAGCCACTCGGCAGGAATATGCGCCACGAGTTGTTTTTCCGTTTCCAACGGTGTCTTGGCTCCCGTTACCAGCCCGATACGATCGGCTACCCGGAAAACGTGCGTGTCGACAGGCATGGCCGGACGTTTGAAAGCCACCGCCTCCATAACATTGGCCGTCTTCCGTCCCACCCCGGGTAACGTCTGCAATAACTCGAAATCATCCGGAACTATTCCATTGAAATCTTCCATCAGCTTTTTTGCCATCGCTGACAGGTGCTTGGATTTATTATTTGGGTAAGAGATAGACTTAATCAACTCGAAAATCTCCTCCACGCTTGCCTTAGACATAGACTCCGCATCCGGAAATTGCTCGAACAAAGCGGGAGTCACCATATTCACCCGTTTATCAGTACACTGTGCCGATAAAATTACAGCTACCAGCAATTGGAAGGGATCATTATACTGTAATTCCGTGTTGGCTACCGGCATACGTTCTCGAAACCATGCCAGTACCTTATCATATCTTTCCTCTAATCGCATAATATTAATTTCTTTGCCTACAAAGATAAGAAAGCTGAAAATTAAAAGCTTCTATTTCACCCTAATTTTCTCCCTTTTTTAATTTTGAGCCGACCAGTCCGGCCACCAATTGCTCCGTCTGAAACCACAACTTCCGACAAGCCTCCACATCAAGAGCCGTTTTAGGTAACCCCACCTGACGTTTATTCCTGAAAAAACCTCCCGATACATTCACGTATCGATCGGAAGTTGCCAAAAGTATAGCCGTCATCGCCCCCCGTTCCGGAGATTTAATAAACGGACGAAAAAATATATCCGCTAAGGGGTCATACCATTTATGCATGGTAATCATCCCCGTGTTCACCACGCCCGGATCAACAGCATTCACGGTAATTGCACGTCCCTGTAGCCGCCGGGCCAGTTCTGTAGTGAACATCAGTATCGCCAATTTTGAATCGGGATAAGCCTTAAAACGACGATAATGTTCTGGATCCAATTTAAAGAAGTGATCTCCGACTTCCCCCATCTTACAAGTAACCGACGACGTGTTAATAATCCGAGCCTTCCCTGTTCTTCCCATATTCGGAAGTAACCAATTCGTCAACAACCAAGTCCCCACGTAATTCACCCCCACAGTCATCTCTAACCCGTCCCCGGTTGTCGTGAAATCCCGACACATGATCCCCGCATTATTCACCAGCACGCTAACCTCCCGTCCGTTCAACCCGTCAACAAAAGAACGGATGGAAGCAACCGACGCCAAATCTAACTGATGCAACTCCACCCGACCGTTTCCCGTCTCCCGCACAATTTCATCCCTCACTCCCGCCGCCCGTTCAACATTCCGACAAGCCATAACCACGGGAACACCCGTCCCGGCAACCGCTCTCGTAATCGCCTTTCCCATGCCCCCATTGGCCCCGGTGATGATAAACAAACCCTTGTTCATTTTAGATTTAATGATTTATGATTTTAGATCCAACTAATTTCTTGATTTATGATTTTAGATTAGGTGATTTACACCCACGAACTGCCTCTTTTCTTAATCGTAAATCGTAATTCATAAATCATAAATTAATGGATTCTTTCATTTTCAATTTTTAATTGCTTTTTTAACCTTCCTCATCACCCACCTTACTACTCCGTAAGGCCAAAAGAACATAAAGCCGATAAAGAAATAATTAATTACCCCGGGTATCATTTGGGCTCGATGACGGAACATCCCGTTAATTGCACGCCGGGCAAGCGTGGTCGGTTTCATCATCACACCGATTCGCACGGCCAACCGTTGCAAATGAAGAGGTAAATTATATAAATCGGTAGCGATTGCTCCCGGGCAAACCGTGGTAACGTTCACCCCGTAATCAAGCATCTCCAAACGGAAAGCACGGGAAAAACTCTTCAAAAAACACTTCGTGGAAGCGTATAACGAAATGTCCGGATAAGAAAACCAAGCCGACATGGAAGACATATTGAGAATATACCCTTTTCCCCGTTTTCTCATATCCTCGCCAAAATAACGACAAAGCAATACAACCGTATTCATATGCAACATCAGCATGGTTCGCACAACCCCAACGGAAAGATTCACCACATGCTCGTATCGGAAAATACCAGCATTATTCACCAGCACCTCCACCTGTAATCCCAATGCCACGCAAAAACCATGCAAATGCTCCGCTGCATCCGGTAGTGATAAATCCATGTAAAGAGGCCACGTCTGCACCTCGTACGTTTGCGAAAACTCCCCGGCACGTTGCGTAAGGCGCTCTTCCTCGTTACTGACCATCACGACATCATACCCCCGGGAACACAACTCCCGGGCATACTCCAAACCGATTCCCGAACTGGCTCCCGTAACAATGGCAACCGGATGAACGCTAGACAGATTCTGTACTTCCATAGGTTACCACATTTCAATTTTTCTTTGAAGCCGATTCCAATTCCTTCAATAACTTCTGGGGCAAATCCGGAATATGCTTATGACAAGCCATCTCCCTAGAATACATACGGGCTATACAATAATTCGCATGTTCGCAAGCATTCCGGGCATTCTCCTCCCTCGCCATCCGGTTCACGAAATCCGGTTCATTCAACAAGGCACGAGCCATCGACACCCCGTCAAATCCGGCATCCAACACCATATCAATCTTTTCCCGGGAAACCAATCCCCCCACGTACACGAGAGGTAACTTTACCGCTTCCCGGAATTTCAACGCATCTTCAAAAAAATAAGCTTCTTTAAATGGCACCGTCGGAATCATCATATGTCCGGCAATCCGAACGCCTATCGGTAACCAAAATTGTTGCATATAATACGTCAGACTACGGATAGGCATAGCCCCCCTCATCACGTACATCGGAGCCCGGCTGACAAAACCGCCACTCAGAATCAAGGCATGAGCCCCAGCCTCTTCCAGTGCCTTGGCCACCTCTATACATTCTGGCACCTCCATCCCTCCCCGGAATCCATCCCGGGTATTCATCTTCACCAACACGGCCATATCGTCCCCCGCCGCCGCCATCACTTCTGCCATCGCCATACGCATAAACCGCATCCTATTCTCCAGCGATCCCCCGAACTCATCCTTTCGGTGATTCGTGTAAGGAGAAAGGAACTGACTGATCAGATACCCGTGTCCGGCATGAACCTCCACGGCATCAAAACCCGCTTCCCGAGCCATATTCACGGCCCGTCCGAATGCCTTTGCCATCTCCACGATCTCCTCTTTCTTCATTCCTCGCACCAACGTCGGTGAGTATATATTAAAACCACTTGAAGCTGATATAGGCGTGCAACCACAGATACCCTTATGCGACATATTTCCGCAATGCCCGATCTGGATGGATGCAGCCGCACCCGTGGCATGTATATCATCCGTGAGCTGCCGTAATGCCGGAAGAATCTCCGGCCTCAACCATAATTGATGGGGAAACGATAAACCACTACGAACAATAGCCGCATAAGCGATCGTCGTCATCCCTATCCCCCCTCGGGCCACCGAAAGATGATAATCATGTAACATTTCCGAAGGTGCATTCCCCGGACACATACCCTCAAATGCCGCTGCCCGTATGGTTCGATTACGCAAGGTCAGCGGTCCGATTGTTAATGGCGTGAATAACTTGGATTCTCGTGTCATATGCTTAATATATAAAAGGAATCACTCGTTTCAGACGACGTTTTTCCACCTCGTCTCCGAACATCCCTAAATATTTGTGATAAATTGTATTAGCTCTCGGTACTAAATTAGCAAACGTCCAAATAGCGAAAACGGCCCCGGAAAGCGACCACGTGAGAATGGCAAAACCGATCCATTCAACAATCTCGCCAAAATAATTCGCCGAAGTCACGTAACGAAACATCCCTCCCTTGGGCAAATAATGCCCCGTGTCACCGGGACGCCGCAAATGACGAATGATGTGATCCGACTGTATATTCGTGAACATCCCGGCAAAAAACAATACCGTTCCGATAATAAACTGCGGGGATGTCAACCATTCCGGAGTATAAAGATCCGACGGGGCAAAATAAAATATCCATCCCCCCTGCATACACGCATTCAACACGTTAAACGTGATTCCCATCAACATGATTCCCATCGGCATTCTCCCCTTACCTTTCAGTAGTAACGGGAAAATAAACGCACGCTGAAAATAATGTATCTCGAAAAAAATAAAGAAGATCAACGGCACCAACTCATACCCCCTATCCGAAAAATACCAGAAAAGTGCCATCGCAATAAAAACAGGAGCCTCCATCAATACCCAGCCGATCCGGTTATTTATTGGTCGCCCCCACTTGGCATCGAAAAACATACCATAACCCGCTTTCACAAAGTACAGGGCTACAAAAACAATAACTGCAATTCCGGTCATCACGGCCAGAAAAATATGAAATACATCCATCCTACAATTTTATTGATTACACGAATAATCAACAAATATCATGCCAACAAACAATAAATGTTAATAACGATAGAAAAAAATCAAATCCGGCGTAAAATACCTTTTCATGGACACTCGCATATTTAGATTCGGAAAACGAGATTAATTCGGGAAAAGCAAAATCCCAAATAATGTAAAATAACGTTACTGATCTTGCATCAAATTTCTACCATATTGCGAGCCGCTCCCATTCCGCTCCCATTCTCTTCCTATTCCGCTCCTATTATAAATGCAAAATATTGTAATAAGATATTAGGTATTTATAATCTTATAAGTACATGCTACCTGCTTTATAACATGGTCATAGTTATATCGAGTATAACATTCTCCCGATGAGTTAATTTACAGATTCAGACCATTTTACTTTATCCCACCATGCGGCCCCGGCAAACCGTCCCGAAAACGAATACTCACGTGCGTCCCGTCACAGAAAGGTTTGTTCGATGACGCTCCGCAACGGCATAGCGTAACCCGGTTACGAAGTTCGTACCTCACGCCCTCCGTGTCGTCAATCGGAATCCCGCCCCGTACAAACAAGGGACCGCTACAACGCTCCTGTGGGTCTTCCAACAGCACTAACGATGGCTCCAGTTTATTTTCAATAAATTCCCCCTTATCCTTATCCCAAGCCTTCAAACGACCTGCCGGACAATAATTAGCCTCCCGGATTGTCAACTTCCTAGCCTCCGGATCATCGGACTCCTCCACGAGATTCCAAACCTTCCCGTAAGCATCACAAAAACGGGCAAAAGCACAATACTTCTCGTTGTCCGTCAACTCAAGCGTGGGTCCGTCAACCACATCGGCATCTTTCAATAAAGGAATATTATCTGCCGTTAACGAGGGGTCCCAATTCGTGTTCAAGTGCGCCCCGTCGCAATACGGTTTATTGGCAGAAGCCCCACAGCGGCATAAAGCCGTGGGTTCGTCATTCATATCGTACTCAACCCCATCCCGGTATGACCAAGAACTTCCCTCGTCATTCTGCACGATAAACTGTTGTTTTAAAAGCGGATGACCATACACCAAGTAAGGCCCTTTTCTATCAACTACAATGGAATACTTTTTATTGATTTCAGGTGTTCCCGGTTCTATCTCTCGTTCTTTCATAGTTAAATCAGATTAATTATTACGGTTAGATATACCTACAAAAAGCCTTTTTTGTTTCTTTCCTAACCAAATATTTTAGAAAAAGTTGCAGACTGGGAGGCAACATGAAATATGTACCCGCAACTCTTTCTGTTTTACTTCTTTATTCGGGTAAAGAAATAATGTTCCTCATCCGAAAGGTCAGCATTAAACGTGTACCCATCCCAGTTGAAAGCCTTCAACTCCTCGGGTTCCTCAACACGGTTCATTACGACATATCTCGTCATCGTCCCCCGTGCAATCTTGGCATAAGTACGAATCGTTTCGTATTTACCATCCCGCCATTCTTGAAATTCCGGTGTAATCACTCTCACCTGTTTCCTCAGCTCGTCCATCTTCAACGCTCCCTGAATATCCATACTGGCCAAATTCACCATAATCCCTCCAACCTTACGCACATCTTCCAATAATGGAGTTGTCAGCTTCGGAACCCAATAATCGTACAGGTTCGCCCCATCTAACTTCACGGCAAACGCAATCCGGTAGGCCTGAATCAAATCCAACGGACGCACCAAACCATAAAGTGTTGAGATAATCCGAACACGATCTTGGGCATACTTCAAGTCCTCTAAAGAAAAAGAATTCGGATCTATAGCTTTGAAGACACTCCCGTTATAAGCAAACAAAGCCTGTTTGCGAGGATTCGAAAGTGAACCGAACCTCTGATAACGTTCGTAATTCTCCGCAGCCAGCTTAGAACTGATCTTCAATATTTTCTCTAACTGGGACTCGGAAAAGCGGCGCATTTGCCCTGCCAAATATTCCGCCTCTTCCGCATACTCCGGGGTAGTACCCGGAAACTCCTGTTCCACCACGGACATATCCATGGTTTTGGCCGGTGATAAAATAACTAACATCGTCTATCTGAACTCTTCAACTTTATACCCCGCGTTCTCGAACGCCTTCTTCACCGAGTGCGTGTCTCCGGTCTTCAACATAACCGTCAGCACCTTGTCCGGATGTTGCAAATCCACGCTCCATTCCGTCACGTCTCTCAAACTATTCAAAAACGGAGTGACTTTCGATACGCAGCCACTGCATTTCAACGTTGTCTTAAATCTGAACTTTTTTTCCATGTTGCTTTCTTTTATTGGTTTATATAATAGCTACAATTTCTTCCATTTAATTCTCAAACTATTAGTCACCACGGACACCGAACTGAAAGCCATCGCGGCAGCCGCAATCATCGGGTTGAGTAAAAAACCGTTGATCCCGTACAACACCCCTGCCGCTAAAGGAATACCAATTATATTATAAATAAACGCCCAGAACAAATTTTGTCGAATCGCCCGCACCGTCTGATGCGAAAGTGCGATAGCACGGGGAATCACGTTCAGATCGGAAGTAATCAATGTCACCTTTGCCACGTCCATGGCAATATCCGACCCTTTCCCCATGGCAATACTCACGTCGGCCTGAGCCAATGCCTGCGAATCATTGATCCCGTCACCCACCATAGCCACCACTTTGCCTTCATGCTGTAAGGCCTGCACGAAATTAGCCTTCTCACCCGGCATCACTTCGGCCTTAAAATGACGAATGCCCACCTGATCTGCCACGGCACGAGCCGTCAAGGCATTATCCCCGGTCAGCATATAAACATCAATTCCTTTTTCATGCAGCGTCGCAACCGCCTGACGAGAACTCTCCTTGATCTTATCGGCAATGGCAACCAATGCCAACACCCGGCCCTCTCCGGCAAAAAAGACAACCGTTTTACCGTCTCCTTCCCACCGGACGGCAAGTTTCTCGTTATCATCGTCTAAAACAACATGATTCACTTCCAACAAAGCCCGGTTACCGACAAGATATACCTTATCCCCGACTTTTGCCGTCACCCCTTTACCGGTCTGATTTTCGAAATCCGAAACTAATATTTCATTCACGACCTTCTCCTTAAACTTCTGTACCACGGCATCTGCCAGCGGATGTTCCGAACGCCGTTCGATCTCCAAAAGAATGGATTGGTAACGCTCGTCTTCCGCCCCCGGAGTCCAGTGAATATCCGTCACGACAGGTTTTCCCTCGGTGATCGTTCCCGTCTTATCCAGCACGATCGCATTCACCCGGTACATCAGCTCCAAGCTCTCCGCATCCTTGATCAGTATATTATGCTCCGCCCCTTTACCGATCCCGACCATGATCGCAGTCGGCGTCGCCAATCCCAGCGCACACGGGCAGGCAATAACCAGCACCGTGATGGACGTCAGCAAAGCATGAGTAAAAGCAAGGTCTCCGCCTATCAGCATCCACACGATAAACGTGATCACCGCGATCCCCATCACTACCGGAACAAAAATTCCGGCAATACGGTCCACCAGTTTCTGCACGGGAGCTTTACTTCCCTGTGCCTCCTGCACCATTCGGATAATATTGGCCAACACGGTTTCTCCCCCCACCTTATCGGCACGGAAGCGGAAACTTCCCTTCTCGTTTATCGTTCCGGCATACACGGGTTGTCCTTTCACCTTCTCCACGGGTATCGACTCCCCGGTAATCATGCTCTCGTCGACAAAAGAAGATCCTTCCGTCACTTCTCCATCCACCGGAATCTTTTCCCCCGGTTTCACAACCAGCACATCTCCGACCTCTACCTCACGGATAGGCACCTCCTCTTCGCTGCCGTCGGCAAGAATTTTAGTCACCGTTTTGGGTTGTAACCCCATCAATTTCTTTATCGCGGTCGAGGTACTGAACTTAGCCTTTGCCTCCAGCAAACGCCCCAACAAAATCAAAGCAATGATCACAGCAGCCGCCTCATAGTACACGTGAGCCTCCAATCCCCGACTCGTCCAGTATTCCGGCCAAATCGTGTTGAACAGACTGAACAAAAACGCCACGCCCGTACTGACTGCCACCAACGTGTCCATATTCGCACGTCCGTGTTTCAACTGCATATAGGCATGAACAAAAAAGTCCCGTCCGAAAAACGCCATCACCGGAATGGTAAAAGCCAGCATAATCCAATTACCATAAGGCATATGCATAAAAAACATACCGATCACGAACACGGGTAACGCCAAAACAATAGCCCCGCTTGTCTTTCGTTTTAACGCGAGAAACTCTTCCCGCTGTAAATGATCCGCATGATCCGTATCTTCCGTGTTTTCCACCACCAGTTCGTAACCGGCAGCCTCCACGGCCTTTTGAAGTTCCCCGGGTGTAATCACCCGCGGATTATAATCCACTAAAACGGTTGAACCGGCAAAATTTACCTTTGCCTCGTAAACTCCCTCTTGAGCACCGAGTGTTGTTTCCACATTCAAAGCGCAGACAGCACAACTCATGCCCAAAACTTGGAAAGTCTCTTTCGTATGAATTTCTTTTCCTGACATTTCACATTGTTTGAATATATGTTTACGGAATATCGTAACATTTAGTTACAACCTTACCATGAACAACACTTAAGTTGCATCAAATCCTATACCAGCAACATATTCTACTTTAACGTTTTCACAAGAAATGAGTGTATACTATTGACGAATTACGAGTATTTGACCTCCTTACTTACAAAAATAGCATTAAAATCACCTGTGCCATAATGACCCTCACGAACATCGTCAACGGGTAAACTGTTGCGTAAGCCACCGAAGGTGTGTCACTATCCACCGTACTATTCACATAATTCAATGCCATCGGGTTCGACATACTCCCACACAACATCCCGGCCACCGAACCGAAATCAATCTTCATCCATTTAATGGACACAGCCGCTACAAGAATCACCGGAATCACCGTAATGGCAAATCCCAATCCAACCCACAACGCCCCTTCCGGACGGAACACGGTTTCGAAGAAATGAGTTCCCGCATCCAATCCCAAACAAGCCAAATACATGGAAAGCCCCAGCGCCCGTAACATCAAGTTGGCACTGATTGTCGTGTAAGTCACCATGTGAATCCGGGGACCGAAAGCCCCCACGAGAATCCCCATCACAATAGGTCCCCCGGCCAAACCTAACTTTACCGGAAAACTAATTCCCGGAATCGTCAAAGGAATCGATCCCAACAACAATCCCAATACCATCCCGATAAAAACGGCCACCAAATTAGGCTCGTCCAAATCCTTCACGGCATTCCCCACCACGTTCTCCACCTTTGCAATAGCCGATTCCTCCCCGACTACCGTCAACCGATCACCCAACTGCAAGGTCAGGTCCGGCGTGGGCAACAACACGATACCTGCCCGATAAATGCGGGTTATATTTATCCCATATTGATTTCTCAATCGCAACGCCCCTAATCGCTTCCCGTTAATCTCCGACCGGGTAATCACGATCCGGTGGGATACCAACTGACTATCAATAGCGTCCCAGTCAATATCTTCCTTATTCCAATCCCTCGTATCCCGCTTCCCAATCAACATGGTCAATGCCTCTACATCTCCTTCTGTCGTAATCATCAGCAAACAGTCCCCCTCTTTCACCATCGTATCAGATGCCGGAATAATCACCTTCTCATTCCTCCACAACCGGGAAACCACGAACTTCTTCGACGATTGCCGGGCGATCTCTTGGATGGTCTTACCGAACACACCGGGATTACTCACAAGAAAACCTATGACTACCGTCTTCTTGTGACTATCTTCATCGCTTTTCTTGAAAAATATACTGGATGCGAAAAGTTTACGCACCAAAATAACGGCAAGAATCACACCCACCACTCCCAACGGGTAAGCCACAGCACACCCCAAAGCCAAATCCGATTGCTGAATAGCGGGATCATTCAACTGTTTCAAAGTTTGCTGAGCCGCTCCCAATGCAGGCGTATTTGTCACTGCACCACTCAGAATTCCCACCATATCCGGCAAAGATACCCCCGTGGTCCAATGAAATCCCAAAGTCATCACGATCCCCAACAAAACCACCAACATGGCTAACATGTTCAATTTCAATCCACCTTTTCCCAAGGAAGAGAAAAAACCAGGTCCCACCTGTACCCCCAAGGCATACACGAAGATAATCAACCCGAAACTCTCCGCGTAATTCAACATCTGCGGATCGATCGACAATCCGAAATGCCCTGCCACGATGCCCACGAAAAACACGAAAGTTACTCCTAGCGACACGCCCCACATACTGATTTTCCCTAAAGCCAACCCCACAGCAGATACCAGCGAAACCACTATTACAGCTTGAATCACTGAATGTTCTGTTAATAAACTAGTCAACCATTCCATAATCTTATCTTTGAACGCCAAAATTAATTAAAAAAACAGGAATACGTATCGAGGGCTATTTTGTTTTTAATTTCACTTTTCCTAACTTTGCGAACAACCAAAGTTGGATTATGGAACGTGTGCAAGATAATAAACAGTGTAGCCTAGTGTTTGAACAATTATTCAAGCAACACTATCGTGCCCTATGTTTCCATGCCATGAGTTTAGTAAATGACTTGGATGCCTCCAAAGACATTGTACATGACGTGTTCCTTAGTTTGTGGTATCACCGGGACTCCATTGATTTCACTCGCCCCATGTTTCCCTATCTGTTTAACCTCACTCGCAACCGGGCGTTGAACTATCTGGAACATAAAAAGATTCAGAACAACCACGTGCGTCAACATCTTGCAGACGATCCGACTTACACGTTATCGGATGATCCCGCCCGAGAAGAATTAGTAGAACGCATCCTGGCCCGCATCGAACTCCTCCCCGAACGTTGCTCGCAAGTGATGAAACTCAGTTTTATCGAATGTAAAAAGTATAAAGAAATTGCCGAAGAATTAAATATTTCGGTGAATACCGTGAAAACTCACATCACGACAGGCCTAAAAACCTTACGGGACGAATTTCCCGTTTCTCTCCTGTTGCTCCTGTTCACACATCCGTATCGACATCTCGACTGATCCGGCATCAGTCATTCCTCCCGCTACTAAACACTCTAAACCTTTCTTTTGCCTTATCCAACTCACCCTCATCCACCTCGATGCCCGGTATAAAGAATGAAGATTCTATCCCGAATTGTTTCTTTTTAGCAGACTTATTCCAATTCCCGACAATTTTCCCATTATACAGAATCACCGGATAGAAAATACCAAAGGTATTAAAAGCTTTCCTGTAATACTCCGGTGCCAACACCATCGAACGATCTTTATAACTGATGAGATACTCGTCATACGAAGGTAACAAATGTACCACTTGCTTCGCCCGTACATTCCTTGCACATGAATTATGGATTAACCAATCCGTCTCCCCCATTCTTTCCGTGATCAGTTCTGAATCAATCAACCCAACCGCCTGCTTCGCTTCTGTTATAGACAACCCTGACCACCAGATAAAATCCTGTAAACTAGCAGGGGAATGACTCCTAAAATATTTTATTGCCAACTTCGCCAAAGCCTCTTCCTTGTGCAACTCCTTCATAGGGGGAACCCGTTCATCCAGTAAAGCGTAAGTCCGTTTACTCCCTTTATCTACTCCATTACAAACAACACCATCAACTTCCGCTCTCCCTAAAAAATATTTCACCAAATCATCCCCCACGATAACTCCCGCCCGATTCAATTCCTCACCAATCTCCTGCCGGGTTAAATATCTATTCCCTTCCAAAACTCTTACGATCACATCATGGCCCTTGATATATAATTCCTCCGATATTCCGTGATTCTTCCAATACGAATCATACGCCAGTTTCACCCGCCTGACTGACAACTTCAACATCCACCGAATATCCTCCGCCACCACCAGATGCCAAGTCGGACGCAACACGTGAGTCCTCAATATCTCCCCCTTCTCCAAAGCTGCCTCCACCTTCCGAATGTCCGGTTTCTTCAACCGCAAGCCCACAGCCCACTTCGCCATACTATACTCCTGTCCCTGCAATGCACCCATCCATGCCACAAGCTCCTTGGGATCATCAAAAGCCGGGTTCACCAACTGCTGGCTTCTCAAACGAATATCTGTAATCATATATTTGTATTTTTTAGGACCTCTTCGTTCATTTTTTCCAAATATATAAAGAACGTACTAAAAAATAGCAGGATCAGGGAAAATAATCATCATTTAGCCTGTTCTAGTTTATTGTACTCTTCATCCGTAACCGGTTCGAGCCACTCGTTGGAGGTTTTCTCTCCGGGAACCTCGAAGGCCAAATGAGCGAACCAACTATCAGCGGCTGCCCCATGCCAATGTTTCACGTTGGCCGGAATATGGATGACCGTACCGGGCAAAATCTCCACGGGAGTCTTACCTTCCTCCTGATACCAACCACGTCCGGCAACACCGATAAGCATTTGTCCGCCACCTTTCGTTGCACGATGGATATGCCAATTATTGCGGCAACGCGGTTCAAAAGTAACATTGGAAATCGCAACTTGCTCACGAGAAACCGGTGCGAGGTAACTATTACCAATAAAATACTTCGCGTATGCCGTATTCGGCTCGCCAATAGGGAAAATCATTTCACGTTGGAAAGCTGCCTTAGCATCATTACCGGTCGTGTCTTCCGCCCACACCCCCTTTGCCAAATTAAATGCCGCCCACGCTTTCGGCCAACCGGCATAAAAACCTATATGGGTGATAATTTCAGCGATTTCCGTACGGGTAATTCCGTTCTTTTTCGCCGACTGAAGATGAAAAACAAGCGAATTATCCGTAATTCCCTGACTAATAAGGGAAGTAATCGTTACTAAACTACGGTCACGCAGACCAAGTTTGTCGGTGCGACTCCAAATTTCACCAAAAAGGACATCATCATTGAGTTCGGCAAATTTAGGAGCAAACTCTCCGAGTTGATTACGCCCAGCCGTCTGTACGATCTTTTCTTGTGCCATAACATTAAACGTTAAAATACTGAATACTGAAAATAAGAGAAATTTATTCATAGTCATTTTGTTTATTGAATGAAGTTATTGATTTGGTTGGCAGGATTAAGCGGCATCTGATCAGCGAGAGTCAATCTCTTGACCATGTGCAACGTTCCCTGTTTGTACTTTTGAAAATGTTCCGATGCTATATGTAACTCGTAAGCCTTTTGACTTGCATAAGTTTCGAGAATAGTTACCATACAGGGATTTTCCTTTTCGCTGACAGCATACATGGTTAGCACTCCCGGTTCGGTACGCAGAGAAACCTCTCCCACTTCGGTCGCAAACTTCATATACTCTTCAAGATACTCCGGATAGACCTCTATTTTTGACAGACGCACGATACCATCGACCGCCATCGGTTGCTTAGCACACATACCGGGTTCCGCATCCAGATTCAAACATTTGCCAATTACCTCTCCCGTGGCAAGGTAAGAATAAGTCGGGAACTCAAACAACACGGGCTTTAACCGAGTATAATCGAGTTTGTCATTCCGACCAACAACATCGGAACTTGCATAGGTATTGACTACCGTACAGATAAAATTATCGAAGCCTTCGGTTTCGTAAATATCCACCACGTTACACTCCATCGTCAAAGGCGACATATCAATAATAGGCGTACCATTCTCCCCGATATGATAAGCGAACACGTCCGACTTATCAACCGTCTCCCCGCTCACACTTCCCACATAATCCGCTTTGGGCAACATCTCACGACTAACGAGATTGATGGAGAATTTCTTTAACTTCTTAATTCCTTGATTGGAATAATGCTGTTTACTCATACTGACGAGTATACGATCGTGACCGATAATACCCGTATGTCCAACAACAAGCCAATTTACTTTTCCTTCCACCTTCGTTCCAACAACCGTCATCGGCTTCGGATAAAGAGCCAACAGGCTTCCGAGATTTTTCTTTTTTATTTCCATGATATCGGGTTGATCCATGTTCTCTTTCACTGCCGGACCGCATGACAGCATAACAAGTAATGCAAAACTCCATATCGTTTTCAAAAGATTTCTCCCATCCATAATTTGCGATCTTTTATTGTTTAACTTCTGACAACAAATTTACGGCAATAAAACAAATGGGTTTGTATATGATTTACGGATATTCATACCCAAATCCTCGATTCTGTAATTGGATAAATATTTTGATCATAATATTTCATTTGAAAGTCATCCTTAGAATTAGATGTAACTATCAGTATTAACAGTATTTGCTATTTTTCATGTAAAATATTTCATTTTTTACTCACCCATTTTTCAACCTCACCTGTGTATATAGTGTAAAAACATCAAGCCAGATGCAAATGAAAGAAAAACTGGATAAAATAGAATTCATACTGGAACACCTCCGAGAACCGGAACGGTTACTGGAAGAGGAATTTGTAAATTGGTTTCAGGAAGAAGAGAATAAACACGTGTTCGAGGAAGTGATCACAAACCGAATGGCATTCTTAGAGAAAGAATACGGTCAACAAGTGGAACCCGAACAAGAATGGCAAAAATTATGGCAGCAAATGCAAAAGGATTTTCATACTCCTACCCCGGATAAAAGAAAAATCAACCGAAGAGTATGGTATTCCATGGCAGCAGGAGTATGCGTGCTGATGACCCTAGCCGGAGGAATATTACTACAACAAGGGAAAGAGAAAAAATCAGTTCCTCCTATGGCACAAATTGAACACGTGGGAAAAAGAAGCGCTCAACTAATCGTTTCCACGGGAGAAGTTCTTGATTTGTCGCAAAAAGAGATTTACCAGAAAGCCGTGGACGGGACGTTGATCACAAACGACACGTTAAAACTGCTTTCTTATCAAAGCGAGACAAGGAAAACAAACACGACCGAAACCAATGCCCCGGAAAAGGTAAACAAAGAAACCGTGTATCATACATTACGTGTCCCCGCTGGGGCTGACTACCAAGTAACATTGGCTGACGGCACAAAAGTGTGGTTAAATTGTGAATCAACTTTACGGTATCCCGTGGAGTTCGGAAATGAAAAACGGGAAGTATACCTAGATGGCGAAGGATATTTTGAAGTAAACAAAGCCACGGAGTGGCCCTTTATCGTTAACGCAGAACAAATGCGAGTAAAAGTCACCGGTACAAAGTTTAACGTGAAATCTTACTCCACCGAACCCATCGCACACACTACCCTCGTCGAAGGTTCCGTATGGGCTTACACCGGTCAGACACAAGTGCAATTAAACCCATCCGAACAATTCCGATATGACAGGGGAACTGGGATGACATCGGTACAAAAGGTTGACACGGAACTCTACACGGGATGGATTGAAGGTATGTTCGTGTTCCGGAATCAACGCTTGGAAGACGTGATGAGCGACCTCGCACGTTGGTATAACATGACTATATTCTATTCCACGGCAGAAACCAAGGAAATCCGCATCTCCACGAACCTAAACAGATACAAAAATATAGACGATCTACTGGAAATTATTAATGAAAGTGGTAAAGTGGTGGCTGCCCGCAAGGACAATACCATAACTATCCACGCCCGATAATAAAAAAAGGATCGGGGCCTGCTCCAACATTTCCCGATCCTCTGTATTAATTAGTTATAATTAAAACATTTCAAAGGTATGAAAAAAAGATGGAAGAGTAATTTTCCGTTAGGGAGAAAATTGCAAAAAATTTTTAGATGTATGAAATTAACCTTTCTACTACTCACGTGTTTTGTCGTTCAGGCTTTTGCCAGCCTGAATGCACAAACTGTCACGATCAAAAAACAAAACGCATCACTGGAAGAAGTGATTTGGGAGTTAAAACAGCAGACCCGGTTCACCTTCATGTACAACAACGAAGACATCGCCCAAATAAAAGGGATTGATTTGAATGAAAAAGAAGTGGACGTGGAGAAAATTCTTCAAAAGTGCTTGAAAAACACGAACTTGGAATATGTCGTGTTAAACAATGCCATTGTCATAAAACTCAAAATGAACACGTTGGACGAAAAAAAGTCTGTCACGCTAAAAGGCTGGGTTTACGACAAGAAGAAAGAACCCATTCCGGGAGTAACGGTCAAACTGACCAATATTAATCTAGGGACGGCTACCAACAACAAGGGATGGTTCTCTCTTTCACTCCCATTAACCAAAGGGACACTGGAATTTTCCTTCGTGGGCTTTAAAACCCAGAAAATAAATTTCACGGAAAGAACAGATACATTGCGAATCATTTTAGAAGAAGATGTACAAACGCTGGATGAAACAGTGGTTGTCGCTTATGGAACAACAACTCGTCGGAAAGCTACCGGAGCTGTTTCCGTGGTAAAGGCTGAAGAATTCAAGGGTATTCCTTCTGCCAATATCGCCAATCTTTTACAAGGTCGTGTAGCCGGACTCGACATTACTAATCTTTCCGGGGCTCCCGGTGGTGGTGACGTGGCCATTACTGTAAGAGGATATAACTCATTGGATGTAGAAGCCGGACGGAGATTCTCAAATCCGCTATGGGTAATCGATGGAGTACCTTTAAACACGTTTACTTCCCCAATCACGGGAACCAATTTACTTTCCGACTTGAACCCGGATATGATCGAGTCCATACAAATATTGAAAGATGCCTCTTCAGCTGCCATATACGGTTCAAGAGCAGCTAACGGGGTTATCATCGTTACTACTAAAAAAGGAAGACAAAACCAAGATGCCACCTTTTCCGTGAATTTTTCAGAAACATGGAGTATTCTCCCGGAATATCCAGCCCTGACAACAGGAAGAGCAGAAAGGTTGTTACGCTTGAAAAGTACGGAAAATCAGTTTAGAGCCTACCTGGACAAGAAAACCAACAGTTACAAATATCCTCAAAGTCTGGCAGAACAATACGAAAACACTCGAGGAATGTATCATGGTTTTTGGTTCCCGGATAAAAACAGTATGCCGGAAGGAAACGGGAGTATATATCAAGATAGTCTGAACGCATTCTATAATCACTCCACGAATTATTTTCCCATCTATTTTGAAACGGGCAAGGTCACGAATGCCAACATACAGACATACGGCGGTAGCGAACGAATCACTTACGGTATCGGGCTGGGATACTACAATGAAACAGGTGTTTTTAAAGGTACCGGGTTCAAACGAATCGATTTAAATTCTAACATGAACGTTATTCCTGTCCCCCGACTAAACGTTGACATTCGTTTCAATGCCTCACTGGCACAAAAGAAAAGAGCCACATCCAGTGCTGATGACCACTTGCGCTTTAGTGGGGCTTTGGTCCCTATTGAAACCATTCCCGGAGAACCTTATAAACTATCATCTTTGCTACCCGGAGAAGAATCTGTTGTATGGCAGGAAGTTCTGAAAGCATACAAAGGAACTAAAGAAACCAACCGGGCCATCCGTTTACGCAGTAATTTCCGGTTAGGATATGATATTATCGACGGGTTGAATATCTCCAGCTCACTAGCCGCAGACTATGCTATAAGTCGAAGAAATTATTTTTCCCCTTCGTACATCGCTAGTGATAATAACTCCATCTCCATCGGGGAAACAGGCATCAACCTAATGGTACTGAATGAAAACCTGTTAAGTTATAAAAAAACAATTCATGAAGATCACAACATTGAATTTATGGCAGGTTTTTCCTATCAATATGATCAAGAAGAATACAACGGAGGATCAGCCCGAAAATCCCCAAGTGACAAAATTTACTATGCACCTTACGGTATGCCTGATCTAGAAACCGTTGGTTGGGGAGATTACACGGAAATCCGAGCTCTTAAAGATTACCAATCCGACATGCAGGAAAAGACACTGGTATCCTACTTTGCTCGTTTGGAATACGGCTTCCGGGAAAAATACCTTTTTTCAGCCAGTATCAGGAGAGACGGAAGTTCCACCTTCGGGAAAAACAACCGCTGGGGAACTTTTCCATCCATTGCTGCAGCATGGAGTTTTTCGGAAGAACCTTTCGTGAGAGATAATCTCGGATGGGTATCTTTTGGAAAAATTCGGGCTAGCTGGGGACGTTCCGGAATGCACTTTTCCCAAAATTACTTGGCACTGGGAATTATGAATGTAGGAAGTACATCTTACCTTGGGAATAGTTATATCGAACCACAATGGGGTGACGGGCTTTATAATGACAAATTATCTTGGGAAGAAACGGATCAGTACGATTTCGGGTTAGATTTGGATATGTTTGATCATCGTTTAGGAATCACGATTGATTACTACTATCGCTATACAGATAAATTACTAGATCGGGTCCGCTTACCTAGTGCTGGAATAAACACCGGATACCAACAACAATGGCGCAACGCTGCTGCCGTTTCTAATGAAGGATTAGAAGTTATGGTCAAATACGAGATTTTCAGAAAGTCCGATTTATATTGGAAAATATCTGTGAACGCCGCCCGTAACTGGAACCGGTTTGAGAAATCCTACACCGGAAAAGATTTAGATTTAGTCCGAGTAATCGGAAAATCACTAAACGGGATATACGCCTTGAAAACAGACGGATATGTAGATTATCAAGATGAAGTCCCCGTTTTCTATAATCAAATAGGTATAAAAGCTCCTTTAGCTTCTGAAATGGGAAGTAGCACATTCTATAAACCGGGAGATTATAAATTCATCGACGTGGATGGAAATCGCAAAATCACCGCTTTTGACGATGAAGTATATTGTGGAAGTGCCTTACCAAAAGTCTCCGGGGGGATCGTGAATGAGTTCCAGTGGAAAAACTTTGATGTAAATATCCTATTAAGTTTCCAATTAGGACGACACATGTTAAACATCACTCAAACGAGGTGTTTATCCGATTTTGGAGCGGCAGAATATCCGACTATTGTCATGAATTTAAATAAAGTATCTTTTTGGGAGAAACCCGGAGATAAATCGGACTTCCCTAAATGGCAATATGACTGGGACACTTATTTGTGGGGCGGACGATATGTTGATCGAAGAGTTGAAAAGGTAAACTGGCTAAAAATAAAAACAGTATCTATTGGTTACACTTTACCCAAAGCATGGATGCAAAAATGCGGGCTAGACGAGTTAAGAATCTTTGCCAGCGGGGAAAATCTATACACGTTCACCAATTATTCCGGTATTGAACCTGAAATCGTGGACATCCGCAACGGTGAAGACGTGGGAAGTTCTTACCCTTTAGCTCGCAAATTAACATTAGGTTTAACATTGAAATTTTAGGCGATGAAAAAACGATATTTATTTTTAACGGTAATCGGGGCATTTATGATGTATGCTTGCGAAGAGTGGGTGGAATTAAAACCGGAAAACTCCGTTACCTTCGAGAATGCCTTCGACACGGAAAAAGACATCGAAGCAGCCTTATTCGGGGCAGAACAAAGCTTACGAGTAAACATGACCTCAGCCCCGTATTCACCAGAGATGCGAGGTGAATTTTCAGATTATCGTCAGATTAATTCTTATGACTTGTTAAGAGAAGAAGATCCCGAAGCATATGTAGCACAATGGAACTGGAATTATAATGTAATTGCAGCAGCCAATGTTGCTTTACCCTATATTAACAAAGTCGATATGCCACAAGAAAGACGGGACTTTTACAGGGGTGAAATTGCTTTTTTCAAAGCATTCGTTTACCTAGATTTAGTCCGTCGCTGGGGAGATTGCGTGATGATACAGGATGAAGTGGAACTAAAACCTATCGGTAAAACGACCTGGCCCAAGGTGACAGATTATGCCATAACTTTAGCAAAAGAGGCCGTACGTCTTCTGCCGGAATGGAATGAACTGAAAGAATCCAGTGGAGCTTCCGTAAGCCATCGGGCCCGCCCGTGCAAGGGTGCTGCCAACGCCGTACTAGCCCATCTATGTGCTTGGAAAGCCGGATGTAAATACATGGCCCAACCACAAGACCGTGACTATGACGAACAACAATTATGGCGAATGGTAGATTCTGCTTGTAGTGCAATTATCAACAGACAGGATATTTATGATTTAGAATCAACACCCGATGAGGTTTGCACCAAAACATTCGTAGATGGTGGTAAGGAATGTATTTTTGAAAGTGTATTTCGAGGATATTGGAATGAATTTGACGCAATGACAGAGAGCAACATAACAAACCTAGGAAGATACTACGAAGCGTACCCGGCTATCCCCGGCAAAAAAATCGGAGATAACAAAAAAACAATGTATCGCATACTAAATTCAACCGTCCGGGAAATGTTTCAGGACTACACCGATGGAAGTACCCCAATCACTGATTTACGTCGGGATGCTTGGTTTTACGAATTTGAAAAAATGGAACAAGAAGACGAAGAAATTACCGGAGGATATGCCTATCCTTACAAATGGCGTTACGCTCGGGTTGCCACTGACGGATACATGGCCGGAGAATTCATCAACTTTGATCAAAACAAAATATGGTGGAGACTGGCAGACATCTATCTATTACGTGCGGAATGTCGGGCCAGACTAAACGACCGGATTGGAGCTATCGCCGATTTGAATAAAATCCGAGACCGGGCAAAAGCCAAACGCTACAGTGAATCCGAGTATGACGGCAATCTACGCTATGCCATATTCAAAGAACGGGAAAAAGAATTATTGATGGAAGGGACCCGCTATTTTGATGTATTACGGAACGGGTACTATAAAACGGAGCTTTACGGAAATTTCCGAAACGTTTCTGATCAAGACGTGGTTGACGGTGTATTTTTCAATGCATTAGAAGCCCCTTTGTTTTGGGATAATTCATTGATGAGACAGAATACCTATTGGCTAAAAAGACAATAAAAAGAACACATATAAAAATGAACATATCATGAAAACAGGATTAAATATATGGATATACTTTCTAATTCTCGCAGGACTTTCCGCCTGTGATACAAAGCAAGACTGGTTTGATTCCGGAATCAGCTCACCTTATCACGATTGCAGTATCATGGAATATTTACAGAAGGACACAGCTAACTGGAAATTAACCGTAGAATTAATTGAAAGGGCAGAACTCACCCACATTTTCGAGGGGAAGGATCCGAATTACAAAGAAATCACGTTTTTCGCACCTCCTTCCCTATCCATTCTTCGCTACGTGTGGGACAAAGCATCTGGAAAAGAACAATTTCCCGGAGATCCAGATCGTTGGAGAGCACTCTCGGAAGACGAAAAAAATCATCCGGAACATCTCGTTCAAGCACTTGACAAAGATTGGTGTCGGGAAATGGTATTACGCCACGTTATAAAAGGCAAACATCTGAAAGATGAAATCGCTTTCCGGAACCGGGATTACGAAATTGAAGCGGAAGAACAAACAGGGGGAACAGATTTTACTTGCGAAAGCGGGAACAAATTACGAGCTTACCGGGAAAAAACAAATTATGGTGGAGTCACGGACGCCGGAGCAATTTTCATGTACCTTTATTCGTTTGATGCCATGGAAATGGTTCCATTAGCCTCTCCGGATATTCAACCGTTAAACGGGGTAGTACACGCGTTAAACTACAATTATGTACTAGGTAAAATCTAACACGGAACTTAAAATTTAAAATCATGAAGAATCTACTCATATTGGGAATACTCGTTTTTACAGCCTGTCTGGGATCGAGTTGCCAAGACGTAACGATTGGCTTTTTACAAACAGAAGATGCCGGTTATAATCCCGACACAATGGTCGTTAAGAAAGAACTGGACACCACTCCACCTCAATTAGAAGAAGTGGATAATCCGCTTTACTATGAATTATTAGCAGAAAACCCGGAATATTATACCCCGGAACTCTTGATCAGCTGGGGCATTTTACCCACTCAAATTATAGAAGTCGGTGCCGGAGAAGATTATCAACGGGCTCAATGGGGTACGCCATGGGTAAGTAACCCGATTGAAGGAGTGGACGGGACTACTCAGATATACGTTTCCATAAAAGACATCAAAACGACAACGGGAAATGCCGAGAAGATGTGGGAATATTTGAAAGTATATGGTGCTGGGACCTTCGAAGTGCCTTTAAAACATGATATTCCTATCGGACGTTATCTGATTTCTCTGAATTTTAAAAACGAAGGATACTCCAAAGATGTAAACGATTGTTTCACGATAATCGTGAAATAAACGGGCGGTAAAAGAAAATATCAAAACTCGTTTTTAATCGAAAAACTCCTCCGTCAGCTTCGCTGCCTCGTTTATAGAGGGAGTACAGCGAAGTCGGGAGGAAGTTTTCCTCCTTGTCTCGCTATTCTTAAACCCTCCCCTTACAACAAGCTATCTTTCCTTTATCACTGCCTTGAGACACCTACGAAATTCAAATATAACACCTACACATCATATACACACATCAGTATTCATACTATGTACTTGCAGTGTTCATGCTATGTTCATGGTCATAGGGAAAGATAGCCTAACCATAGCTAATCATCGGACAATCCTTCAGTTCACTTCACCTTTCACAACCAGCTGGATCTTGGGTTGACGGGGATCATTACAAAAGAGTGTGATCACTTTACGCTGTTTACCGCTCCGCCCCGCAGAGTGGAAAATGACATTCAAGTCCATTTCCTTGCCGGAAAGAAGAACACGCTGACCGGGGAGTACCGCGGTACAACCGCAAGTGGTTTCTATTTTACGTATGATCAAGTTACGTTCCCCAACATTTTGGATTTTAAAAATCATCTTGGACTCCTCTCCTTCCCGAAGTGTTCCGAAATTACGTTCCGTCGAGTCCACCATGAAATGAGGGGCTCGTGCTTTTTCCTCCTCGCTCCAATGATCAAAATCCTCCCGTACAGGTACATCAATCATAAAACCGTAATTATAATCCACCTCCCCGTTTATCATGAAACGCATCACGTTATAATAATTACCCAACATGGATTCATTCTTTAAACGTAACGTTACGATTAACGTGTCGCAAGTCCCGGGCTCCACGGTATATCCTCCTAAATTCCAATCCTGTTCAGAGTGTCCGATTTTCTTGCAAGCAACCTCCGGAATATGGCTAAACCCCTCCAGGCGAATTCCCGTTTTCGTGGGATTATACACCAGCACCGTATCAGCATATTCCCTACCAATATATACCTCATCCCACCCCGCTTTTTCCTTACTGAAAAACAAATCTCCTGCCGGGTAAATACACTTTTTAGAAGGCTCGTCCGCAGAACAAGCTCCTAATAAAAGGGTGATAATGAACCATCCAAATGCTCTCATCTCTATTCAACTTTAGAAACTCAAAATTACTACTTTTATAATGGAAAACGGAAAATACCCTCTTGAAAATGAAAAAACGAAGGAAAGAGGCGGGATATAGATAAAAAAATCCTAATTTCGTGCCAATTTACATGACACAAAAATGCGTAATTACGATTATATCATTGTCGGGAGTGGTTTAGCGGGTCTTTACACGGCCTATCGTGCATCTGCCTACGGGAAAGTTGCACTTTTAACTAAATCAAATATTAGGGAAAGTAATTCTTATTTTGCCCAAGGAGGAATCGCGGCAGTCACCGGAGAAGATGACGCCCCGTTATTTCACTTTCAAGACACGATCACGGCAGGAAGAGGTTTATGCGACTATCCCGCGGTGAACGTACTGGTAAATGAAGGGCCTGCCCGCATACAGGAATTAATCAATGACGGTATGCACTTCGACACGGAAAACGGAGAACTGGCCCTAGGTCTAGAGGGTGGTCACCACCAAAAACGAATCCTCCATGCCGGTGGAGATGCCACCGGAAGAATGATCACGAATTTCGTGATTGATAAAGTGGAGCATTGTCCTACCGTGGAAATATTCGATAATCATGCCGTCATTGCCTTATTACAAGACGAACATGGATGTTACGGTGTTAGATGCTGGGATTTTAACGAGAACCGGGAAGAGGTATTCTCTGGACATAACGTGTTCTTGACTTCCGGAGGGACTTCAGCCATTTATAAACGCACGACCAACCCTCATACCACTATTGGTGACGGTTTGGCTTTAACCTATAACGCCGGATGTGAAATCGTGGACATGGAATTCATTCAATTTCATCCCTCCGCGATCTACACGCCTACCGGAGAAGCATATCTGGTGAGCGAGGCTGTACGCGGTGAAGGCGCACACCTATTAAATCAACAAGGTGAACGCTTTATGGTGGGAAAACATGAACTGGCAGAACTTGCCCCACGGGACATCGTGGCACAGTCCATATTCCAACAAATGAAAGAACACCATGAGGACTACGTTTATTTGTCGTTAAAACACCTTGACCCGGAAAAGATCAAGAAACGTTTCCCCAACATCTTCGAGAAATGTGCGGAATTGGGCATCGACATGACAGACCGTATTCCGGTTGCTCCTGCCGCACATTACACCGTGGGCGGGGTGAAAACGGATCTCACGGGACGTACAAATATCCCACACCTGTACGTGTGCGGAGAACTTGCTTCTTCTGGAATCATGGGAGCCAACAGATTGGCATCCAACTCGCTTATCGAATGCTTGGTTTTCGGGAAACGTGCGGTGGAAGACTCCGTATGTAACCGACGAGAAGCCCCGATTCCGGAAACCACACCTCTATTCTCCCTAAATCATCAAAAACTGGATGCCTACCTGTCTTTAAAAAACAAGGTCGCCGACATCATGACTCAAGAAGCTGGTATTATCCGCACGGCAAACGGATTACAAGAAGGATTGGAAAACTTGCTCCACTTGGAACAAACCGAAATATTTGAAGAGAATGAATACTATTCGCTGGTAAGTAAAAATCTACTTACCGTTGCCGAATTAATCATCCGTTCCGCCCTCTTCCGTAAAGAGAGCCGTGGCGGTCATTTCCGTTCCGACTACCCCACCCCGAATGACAAATACGTGTGTCACATCATTCAGCAGAAGGGTAAAGAAATCAAGACGACACCGGTAATTAGCAAGCTAAAAGATAAAAGTTAAAAAATAAAAGTTGAAAGTAGGAAATTAAGAAGTGTCAGCCTTGTGCGGTTGGAATCTAAAATCCAAAATTTAAAATCTAAAATTAATATATGTACGATTCGCTCATAGACAGACTCATCGACCTTGCGATAGAAGAAGACATCGCAACGGGAGATATTACGACCAACGCCATTATCCCGGTACATGCTAAAGCAGTTGCCGAAATGAAAGCAAAAGCTGACGGTGTTATTTCCGGGCTGGAGATCGCAAAACAAGTATTTGAAAGATTTGAAAAAGATATAGTATGGGAACCTCTTGTTACTGACGGAACCGCTGTGAAGAAAGGGGATATTATCCTGCGCATCGAGGCCAGCTACCGCACGTTACTTTGCGGGGAGCGTTTATCACTGAATATCCTGCAACGGATGTCCGGTATCGCAACAGCTACCTCTCACTACATGAAAGAATTAGCAGGAACACATACTCAACTACTGGACACCCGGAAAACAGCTCCCGGCCTGCGAGTACTGGACAAAATGGCCGTACACCATGGAGGTGGTTCCAATCACCGGATGGGACTTTACGATATGATCATGCTGAAAGACAACCATATCAAGATTGCCGGAGGAATTCCCAATGCCGTGAAAGCTGTAAAACAGAACCTTCCGTTAAGTATCAAAGTGGAAGTGGAAACCACAAACTTAGAAGAAGTTCAACAGGCAGTGGAGGCTGGCGCAGACATTATCATGCTCGACAACATGAGTAATGAAGCAATGGCTGAAGCCGTGAAACTCATAGCAGGCAGAGCCAAAACAGAAGCCTCTGGAAACATGAGCATTCCTCGTTTGAAAGGCGTTGCCGCTACCGGAGTTGATTACATCAGTGTTGGTGCCCTCACCCACTCGGTTACGGCGATGGATATTAGCATGAACATTAAAATGAACTAAAAGATAAAAACTAAAAGATAAAAGTTGAGGATTATAAAACTTACTTTCGTAAGTTTCAATCTAAAATCTAAAATTTAAAATCTAAAATTATTATATCTTTGAAGTCTCAAAAAACAAAGTTATGACGCAGACAGAGATTATCGACAGGATAAAACAACTCAAGAAAGAGAAAAACGCCATCATTTTGGCGCATTACTATACTCGTCCTGAAGTGCAAGACATTGCCGACTATTTGGGTGACTCCCTGGGACTTTCCCAGATGGCCGGAACCACCGAAGCCGATATTATCGTCTTTTGCGGTGTACATTTCATGGCGGAAACAGCATCCATCATCTCTCCCAACAAGAAAGTATTAATTCCTGCGGAAGGAGCCGGTTGCTCCTTAGCCGAAGGCGTAAGCGGATATGACTTGAGAGAATGGAAAAAAGCAAACCCGGATGGCCTTATTGTCAGTTACGTGAACACCACAGCTGAAGTAAAAGCTTACACGGACTACTGCTGTACTTCTTCCAATGCCTTGAAAATCGTACAAAGCCTGCCGAAAGATAAAAAGATACTTTTCGTTCCCGATAAAAATCTGGGAGCCTATATACAAAAGGTCACCGGACGTGAAATGGAAATTTGGAACGGAGACTGTTGCGTACATAACAAAATTGATACTCAGATGGTACTGGATAAATTGGAAGAATATCCCGATGCCGACGTGCTGATTCATCCTGAATCCAGTTGTTCGCACGACGACCGGATATTAAACCATCCCCGTGCTTTCATGTATTCCACGGCAGGAATTATCAAACATGCCAAGGAATCCCCCAAACAACGATTTATCATTGCCACAGAATTGGAAACCATTCACAAACTCCAGGCAGATAACCCGACCAAAGAGTTTATCCCAATTCATCCGAAAACCATATGCGGCCAGATGAAGAAAGTAACACTGGAAAAAGTACTTGAAGCCCTTGAAAAAGAGCAATACGAGGTACGACTCCCGGAAGACTTGAGAGAGAAAGCTTGGTTACCCATTCAACGTATGTTAGACCTTAGCTAAAGGATTCGGAAATTATCGTTTGTTTAAATGTACGGCCCCGTGCGGCCGGAATCTAAAATTTAAAATCTAAAACCTAAAATTAAAATATGAACGTATCACTGAACTGGTTGAAAGACTATCTAAAGATCGACCAAAGCACTGAAGAGATTTGCAAAATTCTGACAAGTATCGGACTGGAAGTTGGCGGGTACGAAGAATTTGAGGCAATAAAAGGGGGATTAAAAGGATTGGTCATCGGTCATGTGTTAACTTGCGAGGCACATCCCGATTCGGACCATCTACACGTGACGACTGTTGATTTGGGAACGGGTGAACCGGAACAAATTGTCTGCGGGGCCCCTAACGTGGCTGCCGGACAGAAAGTAGTCGTTGCCACCGTAGGAACAACCCTTTACAAAGGTGATGAAGAGTTCGTGATCAAGAAATCAAAAATACGAGGTGTAACCTCTAACGGTATGATCTGCGCCGAAGACGAAATCGGTGTCGGAACCGATCATGCCGGAATCATGGTATTACCCGAAAATACCCCGGTTGGAATACCAGCCGCAGACTATTTCAACGTTTACCGGGACACGGTTATCGAAGTCGATATTACCCCGAACCGGATTGACGGAGCCTCACATCTCGGTGTAGCCCGTGATCTAGCCGCTTATTTACAACAGACACAAGATATTCACTATACTCTTCCCTCCGTGGAAACTTTCCAACCGGACAGTACGGATGCTAAAATCACCGTACGAGTAGAACGTCCAGAAGCCTGCCGTCGGTATGCCGGAATATGTATTGAAGGAGTAACCGTAAAACCTTCCCCGGAATGGTTACAAAACCGGATGAAAGCTATCGGATTACACCCGATCAACAATATCGTGGACGTGACCAACTACATTCTTTTCGGCCTGGGACAACCTTTGCACTCTTTCGATAAAGACAAAGTAAAAGGCAACGAGGTTATCGTGAAAAGTGTTGCCCAAGGAACTAAATTCACAACTCTAGACGGAGTGGAAAGAGAGTTACACGAGGATGACCTGATGATCTGTAACACCGAAGCCCCCATGTGTATCGCCGGGGTATTTGGTGGACAGGAAAGCGGTATCTCAGACACGACAACAAACGTGTTCTTGGAAAGTGCTTGTTTCGACCCGGTATTTGTTCGCAAAACAGCTCGCCGTCATGGTTTGAACACGGATGCCTCTTTCCGTTATGAACGGGGAACAGACCCGAACATCGTGATCTATGCGCTGAAATTAGCCGCCATGATGATTAAAGAAGTTGCCGGAGGTAAGATTACTTGCGCTCCCATCGACATCTACCCGGAACCCGTGAAAGATTTCGAAGTGTCCATAAAATATGCTCACGTGGATCGATTGATTGGTAAAAAAATTGACCATGAGGTAATCAAAAACATCCTCCGTTCTCTTGAAATGAAAATCGTGGAAGAGTGCGAAGAGGGTCTTTTAATGCATGTCCCCCCCTACCGTGTTGACGTGCAAAGAGAGGCTGACGTGATCGAGGATATTCTTCGCATCTACGGTTTCAACAACGTGGAAGTACCTGCCAGCGTGAGATCCACGTTAAGCTATTCCGAAAAGCCGGATGACTTCCAGTTGAAAAACATCATCTCAGACCTATTAGCAGCAAACGGATTTTGTGAAGTAATGAACAATTCATTGACGAAAGCCAGTTATTACGAAGACTTCAAGTGTTTCGACCCCACGCAGACGGTAATGTTATTCAACCCTCTGAGTGCAGACTTGGGAGCCATGCGTCAATCCCTGCTCTTCGGCGGACTGGAAAACATTGCTTACAACATCAACCGGAAAAACAACAACTTGAAATTATTCGAGTTCGGTAAAGGCTACACCTTCAACAAAAAAGAAGGCATTGACAACCCGCAAAAACAATACAAAGAAGACAACTTGCTTTCTCTCTTCATCACGGGGAATAAAAACATGACCACCTGGAATGTCAAAGAGACGAAAACTGACTTCTTCTATTTGAAAGCGTATTGCGAAATGATATTAACCCGTCTAGGACTTCACCCCGATAACTTGAAAATTGATGCCACAGACAAGGACATCTTCCGGGAAGGACTGACGTACAAAGCCGGGGATAAACATATCGTATCCATGGGTATCTTGAGTAAAGCCTCGCTGAAAAAAGCAGATGTCAATCAAGAAGTCTACTACGCTGAATTCTCGTGGGAAAACATTCTGAAAGCCATCAAAAACCTCAAGGTAACCTACACCCCGCTACCGAAGTTTCCTTCTGTAAAACGGGATTTAGCCTTGTTGCTTGATAAGAAAGTCACTTTCAAGGAAATCAAAGAAACAGCGTTCCGTACAGAAAAATCATTACTGAAATCCGTCACGTTATTCGACGTGTACGAGGGAGAAAAACTCGGTACAGACAAGAAGTCCTATGCCGTCAGTTTCACCCTTCTCGACGAAGAGAAGACCCTCACGGACAAACAGATCGACAAAATCATGAACAAGTTGATGGGTACCTACAAACACCTATTCAACGCCGAGATTAGATAGTTAAGTCTACAGGTTACAAGTTAAATATTAACTTGTAACCTGTCTTTTAATTTTCCATTTTCAATTCTCAATTTTCAATTGCATGAAGTCCCTTCTCCCCTCCTTTATCCTTATTCTTCTATACTTTATTGCTGAAGAGTTTTTTGGTCCGAAAATCGGTTTAATAGCCGTGATCGTATTAGGAGCCGGAGAGTTTTTCTATTCATGGATGAGGGAGAAGCGTATCAACAAGATGACACTCTTCAACACCCTGTTCTTCATTGCCCTTGCGGCAGTCAGCGTGTTGCTCGAAGGAACTTCATTTGAGAGGATACAACAAACCATCGTGGAAGCTGCCATGTGCGTGCTAATCGGGATATTTGCATTTTCGGAAGCGGACATGACTCAGACATTGCCCGAATCATACCGCAAGACATTACAGATCACCCCGGAACAGCAACAAGCCATGCACCGGATGCTACGCCTGCTATTTTACCTGCTCGTATTGCATACCGTCCTAGCTTTCACTTCTGCCTTTATCTTTGACGAAGAAATACATCAATTCATAGAAGGACCTCTATTGTATATTCTGATTGCCCTATTCTTCCTCACGCTGTTTGTTAAGAACAGACTACTTGCCAAAGCAGCCAGTCAAGACGAATGGTTACCTATCGTGAACGAGAAAGGCGAAGTCGTCGGTAAAGCAACCCGTAGAAGTTGTCATTCCGGTTCCATGCTCCTGCATCCCGTCGTGCATCTCCACCTGATCAACGGACAAGGGGATATTTACCTGCAAAAACGCAGCATGAAAAAGAACTTTCTTCCCGGAATGTGGGATACTGCCGTAGGTGGTCACGTTGCATTGGGAGAGAAAATAGAAGATGCTTTAAAACGGGAAACTTTCGAAGAATTGGGTATCACGAAATTCAAGGCCCGTTTCCTCGGTTCCTACGTGTGGGAGAGTTCCCGCGAACGAGAACTCGTATTCCCCTTTCTTTGTACCTCTCATGACGCCATTCACATCAATAACGATGAAGTGGACGAGGGGCGTTTCTGGTCACGCAAAGAGATCGAACAAAATGCAGATGCTAACATCTTCACCCCGAACTTTTTACACGAATACAATCGCCTGTTGAAAAAGATCAAATAACCGGCATCTAACTCATAACCACGTAAACCTGACCGGCCTGGTATTTAACCACCCGTACCACTTTTCCTCTCTCGATAAAAGCACCCGTGTCTGACACGGCATCATACACCTCGTTTCCGATCATGACCTTCCCCGCCGGACGTAAATTCGTGAATGCAATTCCCTCTTTACCGATCTCTTCCTTTGCCGCCATATCCACGCCCACGAAACCATCCTCCACTTTCTGCTCTGCATGAAGGGCAAAATTCAATCGCCGGGAACCAAACAATTTTCGGCTCAACCAAATACTCCCGAATAGCGAGAGTAACGAACAACTCACCACGAAAAACAACGAGCGAATAATAGCACTTGTGAAATCCGGCAAGAAATCAAACGTGAAATCATCAATCCCCGCCAATACCAACGACGCCACCACGCAAACAATTCCCAGTACCCCGGAGACACCGAAACCCGGTATCACGAAGATCTCCAGCAGCAGCAGGATAATCCCCACCACAAACAAGATCATCTCCACGTAATTTGCCATTCCCTCCAGATACAACGGGGCAAAATACAACAAACACGCTGTTATCGCAGCCACCAAGGGAAACCCAATTCCCGGAGTCTGTAACTCGAAATAAATTCCCCCGATAATAATCATGATCAGAATCCCTTGCACGATCGGGCTAATTAAAAATCCGATAAACCGATCCATCGTCGTCGGTTTATACTCGTGTAACTCGTAATTCGTAACACCCTCTTTTTGCAACACTTCTGCCACATTCTCCGCAATCCCGTCACAGAACCCGTATTGCATCGCCTCATGCGGAGTAAACGTTACCACTTTCCCACTATCCGTTACCCCCTCGACCACAACCCGCTCGTCCACCATAGCTTCGGCAATCCTCGGATCCCGTTTCCAACGAATCACACTTTGCCCGTTCTCCATCACAGTATCTTTCCCATGCGCCTGAGCCGTGGCCCGAATCATCGATCGCATATATGACTGGTACTTATCGGGCATGACATCCCCCGTTTGGTTCACCACTGTTGCCGCACCTATATTCGCCCCCTCCCGCATATAAATGCGGTCACAGGCAATAGAAATCAGCGCCCCCGCGGAGGCTGCATTGTTATCGATAAACACCCATACCGGTTTCGGGTAATTCAATATCAAGCTACGCAGAGAATCGGCATACACCACCATTCCCCCGTACGTGTTCATGTGTACCAAAATAACATCTGCATTTTCGTCCGTAGCCCGGTCAAAAGACCTTTTCACCAACCGCCATATACTAGGACCGATCTCGTCCTTAATATCCACCTTGTAAACCAGTTTCCGATTCTCTCTAGATTCATCCTTCCCCTCCACGGCAAACGCCGACAGACTTCCCACCAACAAAATCAAAACTACCAGCCACTTTCTCATCATGTAATTCTTTTATTTTTTAATATTTTCCTCGTTTAACTGTTTCTCCACAACCACCGTTCCCGCCACAACCGAAAGCAATGACACGAAACTACAAACCACGATACTTCCCCACGGAATCATCAACGACAAAGCAAACACCGTCCCGATAGCCGTCACGCTTCCCGCATTATGTCGCATATAACGAACACTCTCCTTCACCCGGAAACGCTTCCTCTCCACAGCATAATCCATAAAAGCAAACCCGTAAAAATAAGCCCCTACTCCAAAAGTCAGCACAGGCATAACCAATCCGGCCAAAGGAATAAAAGAACCGAAAAACAACACAATCATCACAAGTAATTGCAGGATCATACAACGTAACGAAATTGCAATACCCCGTCCGATTTCCCAAAACAACTGTTTCAAATTAAACGAGTATTCTCGTCCCGACACAATTTCTTCCGTCCGTTCCGAAAGCCACGAGTAAACAGGTGACATCACCACCATTACCACATATCCCCCAAACGAAATAAATAGTATATAATACAGGAAACGGGTTAACAACTTTACTAAGAATCCGGCCACTCCCGACACCCATTCCAACCACGATATACCCTCGATCCACTCCGTCATTTTCACTTCGATCACACCGGAAAGTCCGTCCCCCAAATACCCCACGGCATAATTACCGGCCACGAACAACACGATAACAATCACCACCGGGAAAAGCATAAAATACCACAACTTACTAGAAAACAATAAACTTATCGCCTTCCCGTATGCTCTTATTCCTCTCGAAAAATCTCGTGCAAAACCCATAAACAGTGCATTAAATTTCCCGTAAACTTAAACATTTTTTCGCAAACATCAAGGCAACGACACTGCCTTAGAGTTCATAAAGTCTATAAACTTTCCAGACCTTATGAACTTTACGAACTATTTTGTACTTTCGCGTGGAAAGTAAATTCCTTGATTTAACAATAACGTGAAAAACAAATAAATATGCAAGCATTAACAGCAATTTCGCCAATTGACGGCAGATACAGGGACAAAGTAGATAGCCTGGCAAACTACTTTTCCGAGAGTGCCTTGATTCGTTACAGGGTAATGGTAGAGGTTGAATACTTCATCGCTCTCTGCGAGTTACCGTTACCACAATTACGGGGATTCGACCACGCGCTGTTTGACAACTTGAAAGAAATATACCTGGACTTTACCGTCGAGGATGCCCAAAAGATCAAAGACATCGAGAAAGTAACCAACCACGACGTGAAAGCTGTGGAATACTTCATTAAGGAACGGTTCGACGCACTGAACCTCCACGAGTACAAAGAATTCATACACTTCGGGTTAACTTCACAAGACATCAACAACACGGCAGTACCCTGTTCTTTCCGCGATGCCATTCACGACGTGTACTACCCCGTAATTGACGAACTAATCGCCAAACTCGAAGAGCTGGCCGAAGAGTGGAAAGACGTACCTATGTTGGCAAAGACCCATGGGCAACCGGCATCTCCGACTCGATTGGGTAAAGAGATCCGTGTATTCGTCTATCGTCTGACCAAACAACTGGAATTACTGAAAAAAGTAGCTTGTTCCGGTAAATTCGGAGGTGCCACCGGGAACTTCAACGCCCACAACGTGGCTTACCCTGAGATCGACTGGACTGCATTTGCCAACAAGTTCCTCACCGAAAAACTGAAAATAGAGCGGGAACAATACACCACCCAAATATCCAACTACGACAACTTTGCCGCCGTGTTCGACAACCTGCGCCGCATCAACAACATCGTGGTGGACTTGGATCGTGACTTCTGGACGTATATCTCCATGACCTACTTCAAACAAAAAATCAAGGCCGGAGAGGTTGGCTCGTCAGCCATGCCCCACAAGGTAAACCCGATCGACTTCGAGAACTCGGAAGGTAACCTGGGAATAGCAAATGCAGTGCTTGACCACCTCGGCAACAAACTGCCAATCTCCCGTCTGCAACGCGACCTCACGGATTCCACCGTCTTACGTAACATCGGGGTACCCTTGGCCCACACGATCATCGCCTTCAAATCCACGCTGAAAGGATTGAACAAACTGATCATCAACAAGGCGGCCATCGAGGCAGACCTAGAGGATAACTGGGCCGTGGTAGCCGAGGCCATCCAGACCATACTTCGCCGCGAAGCTTACCCCAACCCGTACGAGGCGTTAAAAGCCCTTACCCGAACCAACAGCAAGGTAACACAAGCCTCCATCGCTGAGTTTATCGACACGCTTGACGTATCAGCCGAGTTGAAAGAACAACTCAAACAAATCAGCCCGTCAAACTACACGGGAAAACTATAAAACAATTGAAAATTGAAAATGGAGAATTGAAAATGTGTTCTATTCTCATTTTCAATTTTCAACTTTCAATTTTCAATTATTATGCGTGATTTCATACAAATTTTGAAGAGGTTCATCCCTCCTTACAAATCCAGACTCGGAAAAAACATATTCTATAATATTCTTTCCGCCGCTTTCGGCTCTGTTTCGTTCGTGTTACTTGTACCCGTGCTAAACATCCTTTTCAACGTGACGGAAGAAGTAACAGAACTCGTACCATTCGAACTCAACAAGGAGAGCTTGATGACGAACTTCAACTACTACGTCACGCTATCAAAACAACATTTTTCCGCATCAACCACCTTACTATTTGCTGGTGGTTTCTTTGTACTGGCCGCATTATTCAAAACGGGATTCTCCTATCTCGCCTCCTACGAGATCGTGTTCATCCGGAACGGTGTTGTACGCGATATTCGTCGGAAAATATACCAAAAGATATTATCATTGCCTCTTCCCTTCTTCTCCGAAGAACGCAAGGGTGACATCATCGCCCGTACCACAGGTGACGTACAGGAAGTGGAGAACTCCATCATGAACTCGTTGGAAATGTTCTTCCAGAACCCCATCATCATCCTGATCTACCTCTCCGGAATGATCTTCATGAGCTGGCAACTAACCCTGTTCGTGCTAGTACTATTGCCCATCATGGGTACATTAATCGGTAAGGTGGGAAAAACCTTGAAAAAGCGCTCCAAGGAAGGGCAGGACAAGATGGGCGAAATCCTGTCAAACATCGAGGAAACCCTTTCCGGCCTCCGCGTGATCAAGGCATTCAACGCCGAGGATAAAATGGATAAACTCTTCACCTCGCATAATGAACAGTATCGTCAGATCATGAACCGTTTGATGTGGCGTCGTTCACTCGCTCACCCGATGAGTGAATTCCTCGGAACTATCGTCGTGGTAATCGTCGTGTGGTTCGGTGGTCTTCTTATTCTCGGGCAGACACCTCTCATGGACGCCTCAAGCTTTATCGCCTACATCGCTCTCTTCTACTCGATCATCAACCCGGCAAAACAATTCTCCACGGCACTATACAGCATCCAGAAAGGAGCCGCCGCCATGGACCGAATCGACCAGATACTGAATGCCGAATCAACCATACTGGAACCCGAACAACCGAAACCGTTAAACGGATTCAACAAAGAAATCGAATACCGCAACGTGAGTTTTGCTTACCGTCCGGACCGCACCGTCCTAAAGGACGTGAATGTCAAAATAGGAAAAGGACAGACCGTTGCCCTCGTCGGACAATCCGGCTCCGGGAAAAGTACCTTTGTCGATCTCCTGCCCCGTTTCTACGACGTGATCAAGGGTGAAATCCTGATCGATGGCATCAACATCAAGGATGTGTCATTACATGGTTTACGCGAACTCATGGGGAACGTGAACCAAGACCCGATCCTCTTCAACGATACTATCTTTAATAACATCGCCTTTGGCGTTGAATCGGCCACCCGGGAAGAAGTTGAACGGGCAGCCCGTATTGCCAATGCCCACGAGTTCATCATGCAAACCGAGAAAGGGTATGACACCTGTATCGGGGACCGCGGAGGCAAGTTAAGCGGTGGACAACGCCAACGCTTGAGCATCGCCCGGGCCGTGTTGAAAAACCCACCCATCATGATCCTTGACGAGGCGACCTCTGCGCTGGACACCGAGTCTGAAAAGCTCGTGCAGGAGGCCCTCGATAACCTGATGAAAAACCGCACCTCCATCGTCGTGGCCCATCGTCTCTCAACGATCCGCAACGCTGACATGATCTGCGTCTTCCATGAGGGTAAAATCGTGGAACGGGGACGCCATGAAGAACTGCTGGCACTGGACGGCATCTATACGAAATTATACAATATGCAAAACTTCTGATCATGAGTATTGAATCCAAAGTCCTCGGTCAACAAGTTGCCTACCCGACTGATTATTGCCCGTCAATTCTCGTTCCGGTCCCACGGAACCTGAACCGGGAGATTTACGATATTCATACCCCGGAAGAATTGTTCCGAGGATTCGACACTTGGCACGCCTATGAAGCAGGATTCTTAACTCGAAATGGATTACCCGTATGTGGGGTTCTAAAACTGATCTACCCGGCCAACAGCCCGTGTATCGTGGAAAGTAAATCGCTGAAACTATACTTGAACTCCTTAAACATGACCCGCCTCGGGGAAGACATTCCATCGGGCATAGAAACATATCTCCAAACCGTGAAATCGGACCTCGAACAAATACTGCAAACCCGTGTAGAGGCCACGTTTTTCCGTCAGGTTCCCGAAAAAACGTATTTTGATTTTCAAGACTACACGCTGCTGGAAACCACGCCCGGTATCGAACGGGAAACCTTCACCGAGTACAGTGAAAACCCGGCATTACTGGAAAGCCGGACAACCGGAAGAGGGGAAATCAAGGTAGGCAGCCACCTGTTACGGAGTAACTGCAAAATCACGAAACAACCCGATTGGGGCAGCATCTACATCCATATGCAAGCCGACCGCCTGCCGGATCATGCCTCCCTCTTGAAATACATCGTCTCCCTGCGAAACGAGAACCACTTCCACGAAGAGATATGTGAAATGACCTACAAACGCTTGTGGGACCTCTTCCACCCGGAGATTCTCGCGGTATCCTGTATCTACACCCGTCGTGGGGGCATCGACATCTGTCCCTCCCGAGCCAACCAAGCAGAATACCTCCCGGAACATCTCCAAGCCCCGGAAATATTAACCCAGAAATTATTAAGACAATAGCAACCAATTAGTAATCAGCTCTCCCCCTGTGTAAGGGGGAGTTGGAGGGGGTAGTTGGTAAGCAAAAGGACTGCCTAAACGATATTTAGACAGTCCCTGCAACCAGTCCCCACTTTTACGGGTCTGACAACCACTTTACACTATCATTTTTTGATTCGTTAAACGAAGGTTTATAGAGATCGTCCAAAACGATTTTCAAAAGGTCATGTGCGAAGAACAATTACTATCGTTTAACCATTGATTACAAACATATTAAACCTTATGACAACTTTTTTGGTAATTAAAAGAAAATAACTACATTTGTCATATCAAAAAAGGTTCGTTAAATAATACTCGAAATAAGCCCTAGTTTTTACCCAAATTACACCTTCCAAGCCTCAAAATCAGTTATATTAATTATTCCCGTCGACTTACAAAAAGCAATACGATATAAAATAAAAAGACCGCACCTGAATATTCAAAGTGCGGTCTTTTTAATAAAACTCATCTATCTCACGTCACGAAACTTACGAGTTTCTATATTTCACGGGTAAACGCCTAAAATTTCCAACCGGCTGATAACTGGAACACCCGGTTCTGGTTATTACCAACAATATCTTTCTCGATCACGTTCGTCAACCCCAAATTGTAACGGGCAGAAACGACCAAGCCCATATTGAAATCGTAAGACAATCCCATGGCAAAACTCAAATCCACTGTGTTCAAATGATCAATATCCGTTTTCACTTCCGTTCCCCCGGATTTTGTTTTATTCTTACCATTCAAGGCAAAACCCAGTTGCGGCCCAAGATCAACGCTAACCCCTTCCCAAACATAGAATTTAGCCAAAACAGGAATATTCAAATAATTCACGCGGGCCCACGTCTTCACACCCCCAGACTTTCCTTTATCTCCTTGACGAGAATAGATCAACTCCGTCTGCAAACCGAAAAGATCATTAAATTTAAACTCGGCAAAAGCTCCCAGATGGAAACTAAACTTACTCTTGTTCAAACCGTCACTAATACTTGCCACGTTAAAACCGAACTTCGGACCAAAATAGAATTCCGTCCCGGTTAAACCTTCCACCTTGTTTTTAAACGACGTTTGGGCCTGCACGCTACCTAACATGACCATGACAAGCACCACTAATAAAAACTTCTTCATTCCATTAAATTTAAGGTTAATTATGGTAGAACTAAAAAACTCGTTTTTTAGTTCGGTTACAAGTTAACAGGTCACAAGTTACAGGTTAAAAATACCCTGCACACACCAGAACCGTTAACATCAATAAACACTCGCAACAAAAAACGGACCAAAAGGTAGAACCGAAAAAACAAGTTTTTCAGTTCGGTTACAAGTTAACAAGTTACAACTTGCAGTTTTTTCCAACTTTTAGCTTTTAGTTTTTAACTTTTAGCTTATCAAGTAACGTCCCGTTACTTAATAATCCTCCCGTACGTCCCGTCATTCAATGCCTTCACGGCAGCTTTCAGTATCTTGTTCTCCTCGTTAGAGATTCGGTACAACTCGTTCATATTCCAAAGATCACGGGCGATCAGCGACTTTACGAACAACTTGATTTCCGGCACGATCGGGGTGAAAAGGTTCTCGTCCTTCTTCACGCCTTGCTTCTCGCCACTTTTTACGATCTCATCGATCATATCACCTGTCACCTGAAAATTCTTCTGGAACATCTCGAACTTCGGGTATTTCTTTTTAAGCGATTCCCGATTCTTGTCCACGTAATTCAACACGTATTCATTGATCACGCCCTTTGCCAGCAAACGATTAAAGTAGCTATAATTGATCCCTGTGTCAATCGGCACAAACACGTCGGGAATAATACCACCCCCACCGTAAACCAGACGATGATCCTTCTTCGTGTAATACTTCGTGGAATCCGTCAATTCGATACTATCGGCACTGAACATCTCGCCACTATTATACCGTTCGAACACCTCGGCCTGATAATCCTTCCCCTTGTAAGGCTTCTGGATACACCGACCCGACGGCGTGAAGTAATGCGACACCGTCAGACGAACCATAGAACCGTCCGTCAACGGGAATTGCCGTTGCACGAGTCCCTTACCGAAAGAACGACGTCCCACGATCAACCCGCGGTCCCAATCCTGCACCGCTCCCGACACGATCTCGCTGGCAGAGGCCGAGTTCCCGTCAATCAACACGACTACCCGTCCGTCTTGGAACAACCCTGCCGGCGTGGATGACTCGCCCATGCGCCCGAAAGCGGGACTATCCGTGTACACGATCAACTTCTCCCCGTCAAGCAAATGATCAGCCAAACCGATAGCGGCCCCCATGTAACCGCCCCCGTTTCCTTGCAGATCGATAATCAGGTCTTTCATCCCCTGCGCCTTCAACTCCTTCACGGCCTTCTCGAACTCTTCCACCGTCGTCGCAGCAAAACGGGCAATCTTGATATACCCGATATTCTTATCGATCATGTAAGAGGCATCAACACTATAAATCGGAATCATATCACGCGTGATATTGAAATCAATGATCTCACCACCTCTCTTCACTTTCACTTTCACGATAGACCCTTTCTCGCCTTTCAACCGTTTCCGCACGTCCGTGTTACTAATCCCGATCCCGGCAATATTCTCCCCGTCAACGGCAATAATCCGGTCTCCGGCCAACAAGCCCACCTTCTCCGATGGTCCCCCGGCAACCACATCCACGACCAGCAACGTATCGTTAAGCACGTTAAACTGGATCCCAATCCCGAAAAAGCCCCCGTCCAGCGGTTCATTCGCCTCCTCAACCTCCTCTTTGGAAATATACACGGAATGAGGGTCCAGATCAGCCAGTACCTTCACGATAGCATCTTCCGTCAATTTCTTCAAGTTCACGGTATCCACGTAAGCGGCATCAATCATTTGCATTAATCGCTGGTACTTAATCGCTTGTTCCTGCACCTCACGGGGTTTCCGTTGTGCGTCAGCATTTTCCCAGCTCAAACAGGCGATTAGCAATGCTACCGCCGATAGTAATACTCTTTTCATACTTTATTATATACTTTATGTTCTTCCTATTCTACGTGTAAGTTGCACAAATGTAACAAACAGAAAGTATTAAATGTCCTAACAGACTCTTAAATTATTTATTTTTCCAACTCGATCAATTCAAGGTTCTCGATCCGTTCCCCGTTAATCTCGAAACGGGCCGCGGTCCGCACCGTGTGGAATCCGAATTTCCCGGCTGCCCCCGGATTGATATGCAGGCATCCCAATGCCTGATCGTACTTCACTTTCGCAATATGCGAGTGACCGCACACGAAAAGCTGCGGGCGTTCCCGCCGTAACGTCTCCGCAATCTTCCGGTCATAATGCCCCGGGTACCCCCCGATATGAGTGATGACCACTTTCACGTTCTCGCAGTAAAACACCTCTTTTTCCGGGAATATCCGACGTAATATACCCCCATCAATATTCCCGTACACGGCGTGTAACGTGAATCGTTGCGCTAGCGCGTCCGTGATCGCCACGTCCCCGATGTCCCCGCAATGCCACACCTCGTTACAATCCTTGAAAAACTCCACGATCTTCGGGTCCAACCACCCGTGAGTATCTGATAACAAACCGACCTTTACCATTTTAGATTTTAAATTTTAGATTCCAACCGCACAAGGCCAACGCTTCTTAATTTCCTACTTTCAACTTTTATCTTTCAACTTTTAGTTTTTATCTTTCCAACTACCCCCTCTAACTCCCCCTTACACAGGGGGAGGATGTGCCGCATTGTCACATCGTAGCGCCTTCTTGCGTTCGTCTCTCCCCCTGTGTAAGGGGGAGCCGGAGGGGGTAGTTCTTCCATTTTCAATTTTCAATTATTACCACGCTTCCCCTCTCCACCGTGTTCTCCACGAACAAACATGCCGGAACCTCCTGCTGCATTTCCTCGACATGAGAGATCAGCCCAACCACCCGGTTCTCGGCCCGCAAGGATTTCAAGGTTTCGAAGACAACACTCAACGACTCCCGGTCCAGCGAACCGAATCCCTCATCCAGAAAGAAAAAGTTCTGGCTACTCCCGGTCAAATGACGAATATTATCCGTTAATGCCAGAGCCAGCGACAACGAGGCTTGGAAAACCTGTCCCCCGGAAAGCGTGCGGGCGCTCCTCACCCGTCCCTCGTTCATGAAATCACGTACCACGAAATCATTTTCCTCGCTTAACTCCAGTTTCAAACGCTGGCGGGTCATCCGGTAAAAACGCTCGTTCGCCGCGTTACAAAGATTCTGCAAGTAAATCGACGAAACGAACTTCACGAAATCATTCCCCCGGAACAATCCCTTCAACATCTGCAAATTCATCAACCGAGACTCCAAACCTTCCAATTCCTGCCCTATCTTCTCCCGCACCGCGACACGGGTTTCCATATCCTTGATCTGGTTCCCTAAAGCTCCCTGTTCTGCCAGCATCTCCCGTTCCCGTACCAACGCGGCCTCCACCCGTTGACATAGCGCAACGTGTTCTTCCTCGTTATAAAACACCCCGGCAAGCAACACCTCCAACTCCGCTTTCCGAACCTGCACGGCGTGAACCTGCTCCCGGTAACGGTTAATCTCTCCCCGTACCCCGGGCAAATCCAGCTTACCTGCCAACACCTCCCGAACCGCTGCCAGATCGGGATAAGTCGAATCTTTCAACAAACGACTCAGCTCCTGTACTTCCTCTTCCAATTCCTGCTGCAAACGAATCACCTCCTTGCTTTTTTCCTCCACGCTCCCTTCCCACCTCCGGAAATCCGCCTCGATCACCTGCAACCGTGCGGCATCCCGTTGATAATCCCGCCCAACCTGCTCGAAACGCTGCCTGCATTCATCCAGCTCCTTGCCGATCTCCATGTTGGGTACCCCCTCGTACTCCTTTTCATCAAACCCGGCCTGCTGCTCCCGCAACAACCCGACCTGTGAATCCCGCTGCACGATCTCCCGGCTGATCTCGTCAAGACGGGCGACGTACTTTTCAAGATTCACTCGTTTTTGCTCGATGCTCTTCTCCATGTTCCCTCGTACCGTCTCCCCATCCAGTTTCTCCTTGTTCAAGAGTGCCACCCGGTTCATCTCGTCTGTCAAGCGTTGCATATTATCGGGTGTAAACCCTTCCCACGTGAAACGGGTCAGATGCTCCCGTAACCGTTCCCGCGCAACATCCTGCTGTCGGGTGATTTGCTCTTTCCTTTCCCCTGCCGACCGCAACCGTTCCCCGATCACGGTCAGACGGGACACCATCCGTTCCAACACCTTCCCTTCTTCCTCCAAGCCCGCGACACGGTCGGCCTTCTCCTTCAACTCACCCTCGACTTCCGTGGCGTGCAAGGGTGCGGGATGCGACAAGGCCCCGCAAAGGGGACAAGGTTCTCCCTCCGACAACTCCCTCGCGAAATCCACCAATCGCTGGCGAGTACTTAAATGTAACCACTCCTCCCGTATCTCCTTCACAGTAGCGGCAAGTTGTTCCTGCCTCTCCCGGCAAGCCTCCTGCAACGCCTCGCGTGTCATGGCCTGTAACGCCCCGAACGCGGGATATTGCTCCTGTACCATCCGCACCTCCCTTTCCTCACGGGCGATTTCCTTATTCACCCCGGCTAACTCTTCCTGCCAACGGGTCAACTCTTCCCGAATGTGCTGTTGTATATTATACCATTCCCGAATGTCCGATAACATCTTCATATCGGGAATCGACTGGTTCAACTGTTCTAACCTCTCTTTCTGTTCTCGTAACTGCTCCTGCAACATCTCGATCTCCCGCCTCGTTGCCACCACGATTTCTTCACCCTTGCGGTGTCGCTCCTTCAATTCATCCCGCTCCTTGCTTATCGCACGTAAATGCAGCAACCGTTCCAAATGTCCGGCACGCTCTTTCAACACATCCCGTCCCTCGTACGCCTGTTTCAATTGAGAGAATTGCCCGGAAAAACGAGTAAGCTCCAACTGTTTAGCGGTCAGTTGCTCCCGGTAACCGGACAACACCCGCGCTGACTCTGCCAACCGCCGCCCTGTCTCGTCGTGGCGGCTCAATGGTTGCTGGAACTGCTGCAAACATCGCTCGTACTCGTCCACGCGAGCCTGCAAACCCGCCATCGCCTCCCGTTGTTCCAACAGCTTTCGTTCCTCTTCCTGTCGTGCCACCCGCTCGTCGGTGAGTTGTTTCACTCTCTTCCCTCTCTCCACTTGCTCCTGTCCCTCGTGAATCTCTTTTTTCACCCCGGCAATCTCTTCCTGCAAGGCCACGTAACGCTGTTTCCGCTCGGACAACCGCTCTCTGTCCACCTCTCCCAATCCCGTGAGCTGTCCCCGCAAATCAATCACCCGCCGGGTCGTCTCCCCCTCCAGGTAAGCCACCCGCCCACTCAGATCGTAGCGCCGGAGTTCCCCGAAAAGCTCCATCATCATATCCGTCCGCTCCTTGTCCCGCAACATCAGAAACTCTTGAAACTTCCCCTGCGGGATAATCACCACCCGCTTGAAATTCTGTGCCGTCAGCCCGATCGCCCCGACCATTTCTTCCCTCGTACAGGGCAACCACTCGTCGCCCTCCCACACGTGGTAAAGGTACTTCGGTGAACTCACGTCAGCAAACCTCTTCTTGCTCCGCCTGCACTCCACCGTCGCCCGGTACAGTCGCCCGTCCTCTCCCGCCCGGAACTCGAAGTCTACGAACAGGCGGTCGGATTGCAGGTTCATCACGTTATATTTCACATCATTATTCAAACGGTCAATCGTACCGTAAATGGCATAAATCATCGCCTCCAATATCGTCGATTTACCGCTCCCCACCGGACCGAATATCCCGAACAACCGGGCTTCCGTCAATCGGGTAAAATCTATCGTCTGGCGCTCCCGGTAGGAGTAAATACCTTCAAGGGTTAATTTAACGGGCAACATAGGAAATTGAAAATTAAAAATGATAGAACCTGTAACTTACTGATATCTTTTAACTGTCACTTTTCCTCGAACCGCCATCAATCGACAACGCCTCACGGAAAAGTGACATAATTTCTTCATTCGGTTCCTGTCCCTTGCGCTGGCGGAAGTACTCGGCAAAGAGGGCGTTAACGTCCGAGCGCAAATCGTGGATAGAGGCCACACGATCGTTCACGAGAGAAGCGTCACGCACGTCCGGGATGATACAAACTATACCGTCATGTGCGGCATGCAGGGATTTTACTTCTTGCGCCGTGAGGAAAGTACCCGTGGCAACGGTCAGTTCCACCCACATGTCGGGATGCTCCGCGAGCCATTGCAAGGCAGCCTCCACCCCCTCGAAACGACGACGCACCAAGGGACGCCCGCTCGTCAAACGACGTTTCGTGACACAGGCCGGACCTCCCGGTTCAAGGTTCACGAGCGTCACGTATTTATCCTGCTCGGCCTCGCTGAAACTGTAACTCAATGGACTGCCGCTGTATACCGCGGGACAAGGCTCCATGTCCACCGTTTGCCAACGATGCAGGTGTCCCAGTGCCGCGTACTGCATGGCCGGGGGAATCAACGAAGTATAGACAGCATCGGCACCGCCGATATTGATCGGTCGCTCATCCTCCGGCTCTTCGGGCAACTCACCGCCCTCCCTCGCCATGAAAAGATGAGCCACCAACAGGTTCACCCCCTCCGTATCGCAATACTTGTCGGCTACCCCTGCCCAGTGATCCCGCAGGAAAACCCGCAACCCCTCGTCGGCATCCTCCGCACCCATGTAGCGTTTGGCCCGTTGCCCGTTCGTGTAAGGGGTAAGTAGCACCCGCAACGGGTAATCAAACCCCGGCAAGCGGAACTCGGCAAACCCCTCATCCGACCGAACCAACATTACCCCGCCTTCCGTTCGCGTCTCCCGCGACACGATCATCGGGTTCCCGGCGAAGAAGATCCCGCTCTCCCGTGCCAGCACGTCGGGCGAATCCACCCGGTCCGGAGAATCGTGATTCCCGGCAATAGCTACCACCAGCCGCTGCCCGCCCCGTGCCAACCGATGCAACGTGCGGTAAAGCAACTCGATCGCCTCCACGGGCGGGTTAAACGTGTCGAACAAGTCACCCGCCACGATCACCGCGTCCACGGCCTCCTCGTCGGCCACCCGCACGATCTCATCCATCACGGCCACTTGCTCCCCAGCACGCTCCCGGTCATTCAACCGCTTTCCCAAATGCCAGTCTGAAGTATGTAATATTCTCATTCCTCTATTTAATTAGAGCCTCCACGTTCCGGAGTCCCTCGTCAATACTCTCTTTCACGCCGGGCAAATCCCTCGCGTACTCTTTCGCGATCCTGAAATACTCCCTCGCCCGGTTCAACACGGCCCGCGTCTTCCGGTTATAATTCAACAGGAAAACCGCCTCGTTATAGTACGTCACCGCCATTACCTCCTTGTTCCGCGGGTTAAAACGGTTCGCCCGCCGGGCAAAAAGCATCTGCCGTTCATCCCTCGGCAAGCGCCGGAAAACCGTAATACTATCCATGTAATTATAATAATCTCCCCGTTCACCATCTGCCAAATTCCCCTCGATAAACGCGTCCATAGGGTACGGCCTGTCGGTCAACTGCCATGCCGGATCAGCCGGCATGTGAGTGGTCAGAAATTGCTCGCCCCGCGTCAACACGTACTCCGGGTTCCAATGCCGCTTGAACATCCATTCTCCCCCGGCATCTCTCCCCAACGCTCCCACGGCCCACATCATATCAACGTGCCACCACTCCCCCGCCACCCGCACGGCGTTCCACACGTGATTCGTCCGGAGACACGTTTCCCCGCGCTCCCGGCCATCCTCCACCACGTATCCTTCCACCCGCTCGTTCTCGATCCCCAACCTGTTGCATAACTCCCCGAACAACCCCGTGAAATCCCCGCAAATTCCCTTCCTCTCCTTCAACACGTCGCGGTAATCCCCGTCCGGGCCTCCCGTGAGGAACTTCCCGACATCAATCGCCATATACTCGCGGAACCACCCCGCCAGCACGATCACTTTCTCCCGTTCCGTCCGTCCCCACCGGGCCACGCTGTCTACAAGTGCCTCCACGCTCACCTCGCCGGGAAGACGCCTTCCCCGTTCAAGAATACCTTCTTCCCCCGGCAAAACTTGCGCCGCGAGGGATACCCCCGAAAGGACGGCCACCGCCGTCAACAACCATTTCACGGACGCACGCACCCCTATCATTTCACGAACCCCTTTAACATCCGTATTTCCTCCGGCCACAACGCCTCGTCCGGCGTTTCCAATATCAATGGAATACCGTCAAACCGTTCATCCTCCATGATCCACTTGAAAGGCTCTATGCCCAACGTTCCTTTTCCCAAACTGTCGTGGCGGTCCACCCGTGAACCCAGTTCTTTTTTGGCATCGTTCAGGTGCATACCCCGCAGGTACTTGAAACCGATCACGTTATCGAAATGCTCGAACGTCTCGGTGAATCCTCCCGCCGAGGCCAAGTCGTAACCCGCGGCGAAAGAATGACAGGTATCAATGCAGACGCCCACCCGGCTCTTGTCCTCTACCCGGTCAATAATATAGGCAATCTGCTCGAACGTGTAGCCGAGATTCGATCCCTGCCCCGCCGTGTTCTCGATCACTGCCGTCACGCCGCAGGTCTTATCCAGCGTCAAGTTAATCGACTCCGCGATCAGCGCCAGACATTCCTCGTCGCTGATCTTCTTCAACGTGCTGCCGGGGTGAAAATTCAACCGATCCAGCCCCAACTGCTCGCAACGCTGCATCTCGTCGAGGAAAGCCTCCCGCGACTTCGCCAGCGCATCCGCGTCCGGGTTGCCGAGATTAATCAAATAACTGTCATGCGGCAATATCTGTTTCGGCGTGAACCCGAATTCCTCGCAGCGTTCTTTGAACAACGCGATACTCCCCGCCGTCAGCGGTGCCGCCTTCCACTGCCGCTGGTTTTTCGTGAACAAGGCAAAAGCCGTCGCCCCGATTTCGCGGGCGTTCAACGGTGCGTTCTCCACTCCTCCCGATGCACTCACGTGCGCTCCTATATACTTTCCCATAGCTTATTTTATATTATATGCAAAGCTACGATAAAGAATTGAAAGTAAAAATTCGCCCCTTTTTAATTTTAGATTTTAGCTTTCCAACTACCCCCTCCGGCTCCCCCTTACACAGGGGGAGAGATGATTACCAAACACACCACCATCCCCCAACGTAGCGTATCCTCCCCCTGTGTAAGGGGGAGAGATGATTACCAAACACACCACCATCCCCCAACGTAGCGTATCCTCCCCCTGTGTAAGGGGGAGGGATGATTGCCAAGCACACCACCATTCCCCAACGTAGCGTATCCTCCCCCCGTGTAAGGGGGAGGGATGATTGCCAAGCACGTCACCATCCCCCAACGCAGCGTGTCCTCCCCCTGTGTAAGGGGGAGTTAGAGGGGGTAGTCGAGATCCGAAATTAGCAAGAAGGGTTGTTTTTCGCTATCCAGCAACGAATCACCTCTATAACCGCCTCCGTGTTACTCGTTACTTCCTCGTTTTCAAAACGTAGAACATGAATCCCCGCGATCTCTTTCAAATACTTCTCCCGTTCCCAATCATGCTCCTGCACGATAACATCATCATGCACATTCCCATCCAGCTCTATTCCCAGCCGGAGAGAAGGACAATAAAAATCAAGAATATAGGGTCCGACACCGTGTTGTCTTCGGAATCTATAATTATCTATTTGTTTTTCTTTAATATACTGCCATAGGAGCTTTTCCGCTGGGGTAGCACTTGCACGTAATTCTTGTCGGAGAGTTTTGGTGTTTTTGGGATTCTTTTGGAGAGGAATAGACATGGCTTATTTTATTTTTTAATGTTATAAATGTAATGAATAGTTTGATATTTCCCAACTACCCTCTTTTTAATTTTAGATTTTAGTTTTCCAACTACCCCCTCCGGCTCCCCCTTACACAGGGGGAGAGATGATTGCCAAGCACACCACCATTCCCCAACGTAGCGTGTCCTCCCCCTGTGTAAGGGGGAGGGATGATTGCCAAGCACGTCACCATCCCCCAACGCAGCGTGTCCTCCCCCTGTGTAAGGGGGAGTTAGAGGGGGTAGTTTTTTCTCTCTAAATACTAAACTTCTTTCAACTTTAAACTTCTTTTCCTATCTTTGCACCCGCTAAAAAAAACACGTAATCAGCATGGGTTTCAAGGAAGAAATATTAAAACGACGCACGTTCGGTATCATCAGTCATCCCGACGCGGGTAAAACGACCTTAACGGAAAAATTATTGCTTTTCGGTGGCGCCATTCACGTGGCGGGAGCCGTGAAGTCGAACAAGATCAAGAAAACGGCCACCTCCGACTTCATGGAGATCGAGCGCCAGAGAGGCATCTCCGTGGCCACTTCCGTCATGGGTTTCGAGTACAAGGACGTGAAGATCAACATTCTTGACACCCCCGGTCACCAGGACTTCGCCGAGGACACCTTCCGCGTGCTGACGGCCTGCGACAGCGTGATCATCGTCGTTGACTCGGCGAAAGGCGTGGAGACGCAGACCCGCAAGCTGATGCAAGTGTGCCGGATGCGCAAAACCCCGGTTATCGTGTTTATCAACAAGCTCGACCGTCCCGGACAGGACCCGTTCGACCTGCTGGACGAGATAGAGAAAGAGCTGCAAATACAAGTCACCCCGTTAAGCTGGCCCATCGGTAACGGCGACCAGTTCAAGGGCATTTACAACATACACCGCGAGAATCTTTGCCTCTACTCGGCAAGCGTGCAGACCATCCAGGATGGCATCGAGATCAACGACATCAACTCCGGCGAACTCGACGAGCATATCGGCGAGCGCTCGGCCGACAAACTGCGGGAAGACCTCGAACTCGTTCGGGAAGTATACCCCGCCATAGACCGCGCGGCGTACCTCGACGGGCAAGTGGCCCCCGTGTTCTTCGGATCGGCACTGAACAACTTCGGTATCCGCGAGATGCTGGACTGTTTCATCGAGATCGCTCCCAGCCCGCTTCCCCGCGAGACGGACGAGCGCCTCGTGCAACCGGACGAGGAGAAATTCACCGGTTTCGTCTTCAAGATTCACGCCAACATGGACCCCAACCACCGCGACCGCATCGCCTTCGTGAAAGTGTGTTCCGGCGTTTTCCGGCGTAACACCAACTACCTGCACGTCGGTCTGGGCAAGAACCTCAAGTTCTCCACCCCCACGGCATTCATGGCGTCCAAGAAATCCATCATCGACGAGGCGTACCCCGGTGACATCGTGGGTCTTCACGACACGGGTAACTTCAAGATCGGCGACACGCTAACGGAAGGCGAGAAACTTCATTTCAAGGGTATTCCCAGTTTCTCACCGGAACTATTCAAATATATCGAGAACGCCGACCCCATGAAATCCAAGCAACTGGCCAAGGGTATCGACCAGCTCATGGACGAGGGTGTGGCCCAGCTGTTCACGAACCAGTTCAACAACCGCAAGATTATCGGAACCGTCGGCGCGCTCCAGTTCGAGGTCATCGAGTACCGTTTGTTGCACGAGTACAGCGCGGCCTGTCGCTGGGAAAATATCAATCTTTACAAGGCTTGCTGGATCGAGGCTCTCGACCCGAAGGAACTGGAAGATTTCCGTCTCCACAAGGCACAGTACATGGCCAAGGACAAATGGGGACGTGACGTTTTCCTCGCCGAATCGCAGTACATGCTGCAAATGGCACAGGCAAACTACAAGAAACTGGTGTTTCACTTTACATCGGAGTTTTAGGGTTTATAAGGTTTATAAAGTTTATAAACTAAGAAAACATTCAAGGCGTGATCTCACCCTAGAATCTCGTCGGCGTCGCGGGCGACACGGAGATAGACGGAAGTGGAAAACTCGTCCTGCCCAGAACCCGCCATGTAGGGATAAAGGTGGACGATCTCGTCCGGGGAGAGGGGCTTGCCGGTTGCCGTCACTGGATCGGGCAGCGTGAACGTGGCTACCCGTCCGGCGCGGGTGACGTTGGGCAAGTGAAGTACGCGGGGTGCGTCGGGCAAGGAATCGTAGAAGTAGCCGATGACAAGCGTGTCCTTGTCCCTCGTATCGTTGGGGATGCCGTGGGGTCGCCACTCAATGGTGATCTCCCAGCCGCGACGGGTGACGCGGGTGAAGAGCGGCACGGCGAGCCACCCTACGCTGAATATGAAGGCGCGGAAATTCGCCACGCCGTTCTCGTCGCACGCGGTGCCGTTGACCTTGTGGCAGAGATTCGCAGGAGTCATGTTCGTTGTCTTCGCGAGGGACACCCACGCGTTGAAGTCCTGCAGCTTTCGCGTGAGGATTTTCACGAGCCGCGACACGAGGGCGAACACGCTGGCCCGCTGGCGCTGGTTCAAGGTACGGGCGGCGCGCCGGCGGTCACGTTCCTCGCTCGACCCGGGGAAGCGTTTGCTACTACAATGGCATAATTTACCTTTCCGGTAGTACGTGGTCACCCCGTCGCAACGGGTGGTTTCCGGTCGCTTGCCGACCGGCCGCGTGATTTTTTTCTTCTTTTTCATAACACCTCCTTGTTAAACGTTCCCGTAATCCTCCAACAATGCTTAAAGGCACCTTAACAACAAATATACTAAATTTTCGGTAAATTACCAAATCATGCATGGTAAGTGTTCGATTCTGTATCGAACACTTATCGAACACTTGTCGAACACTTACCGAATGACTACCGAAGGTGACGTTAACCTACAGTGAAGATAACCAGCATCTTACACGAGAACTGGCAGGAATCCCATTATTTCTTACTTTTGTCAAGAAAAAAGGCTCTATTTATACCCCCGCGCGTTCCTTGATTTCCCACCTTCATGCCCTGACACGAAACGAGCCTGCACGAGCTGTTGTTACCGATAAATTTAATACCTTTACGCTGGAGCAAGAATTGAATATGGACGAAACATTACGGGAATTTTTCAACGACGTGTACGAGATCACCCGGCAGATCCCGCGGGGAAAAGTACTCACCTACGGCAGGATCGCCGCGCTGGCGGGACGACCGCAACACGCCCGGTGGGTAGGCCGGGCAATGGCACAATCCCCGGACGACAAGACGCTTTCCTGCCATCGTGTCGTGAACAGCGTCGGGCAAACTGCCCCGGGATGGCCCCAACAACGCACCCAGCTCGAAAGCGAGGGCGTCACCTTCCGGGCCAACGGGTGCGTGGACATGAAAAAGCACTTGTGGGAAATCTTAACTGCGCCTCATTCAGGAGGCTCCTCGTAACGATTCATAATTTCAATGACGTTGCCGTTATCGTCCCGGATGGTGTCGCGCACCCATTTACCCGGTCTACGCTGTATGTACGGGATACGAATCTTGTTTTTTTCCGCACGGGATAGCTTGTCGTAATCCTTAATGCCCATGCAGTGGCCGAAGGAAACGTGAAAAATGGTCAAGTCTTCGTGGAAATAGACTTTCGCGGAATAATCGGTATAGAATCTCTCTTCTTCCTCGTTGTAAGGATATTCCACGGTGTAAAACACTTGCCCCGCGTAGGCCTCTATAAACTCTGGATAAAGATCGTTCCATGCTTTAGATACTCGCCTGTACCTGATAACAGGTTCCCGGTATTCCCGGTAATACTCCGGTCCATGCTTCAACACGACCTGCTTCGCTAACTTGATCAGTTTCTTGTCAAGTTTCATTTTGGCGATGCTGTCTTTGATAATTACCGTGTCTTGTTCTTGAGAATATGCTATACGATTGATTCCCAAGAGACAAAGCACGATGAATGATATGAATTTCAGTTTTTCCATCTTTATATATTATTTAAGGTGTTTCTCTTCTGTCCGGACCATAAACGTACATTTTCATCGGATTATTTGATATATTCACGGGACTTCCCGCCAATACTGTATATGAATAATCATACACGATCCCCGGCAGGTCGCTATTATTATCATCTTTAGATGGTCCAGGTGGACGTTCAAGTCCGTGTACGGCCCAAGTCATGGGATAATGAGAATGTATCGTTCCAACTATCAAGTCAAAAGTTTCCCTGGGATCATAGCTTTGTTCTGAATAAACAAAACGAACAGTTCCTTTGCCGGGAGCAGTAAGTTGTATTGGATCACCCGGGATTGTTGATCCGCAATGATATTCTCCTGTTCCCGTGTTCAAATAGATAAAACAACCGAACTCTCTTGTTGTATGAGTACTTTGATTTAGCCTGCTATAATTTACGGTCTCATTCCACAATTCAATCGCTCGATTTTGTACCACTGGTAAATCTTTGAATTTGGAAATGGAAGGACACATCTCTGTAACATAGACTGTATTAGAATTTACTTTTCCCGTTTCTCCTTCAAAGTGTACAATCGCGCCGAATTCGAACCTTCCCGCAGAAATAGCTTTACGCGGCCAAATCCATTCTGTCGTCTCGTATAAAACTCCTCCTTGCCTTGTCCCTACCCTGTTTACGAGATACTCGATATTTGTTATTTTAGGAATAGGCTCTTGTTTTGTGTGATAAATGTCCACTATCAAATAATATACATCACCAATTTCAACTTCACCGGTGAGTTCACTTGTTGTTAAGTTCACCACAATATGCCCCGGGTCATCCGGTGTTATTGGAGGTTTTTCCGTGTTACCACCCGTGTTGCCACCCGTGTTACCACCTGTATCACCAGTGTTACCCGTGTTGCCACCTGTACTACCACCCGTGCTACCACCTGTACTACCACCCGTGCTACCACCTGTACCACCCGGGGTATCCATCCACAGAAACGTAAAGGTTGCAATGATACTCATATCACTAAGACAACGTGCTAATTCAATGTAATAAATCACTGCAATGCTTTCACTAGGGGCTAGTACAAAAATAATATCTTCTTCAACTATTATTTCTATACCGCGATGTACATAACGAGCGACTTCATTTGCGATCTCCTCGAAACCATCCGTGTTAATTCCATTAATAATAGCAAATCCCTCATCATCTAGATAATTATCGGCCTCCAATGTATAAGATGCATAATAACAACCACCACTTCCCCTTGAAAGAGGTGAATATAGATCTGAATTTGCTTGATTAACTATCAATTTTTCATCAATAATGATGCCATTTTCTTGCCATTTCCGGGATATCGAAGATTTAAGTATACCTTGCATAAAAATATCGGATTTAATGTCTTCTTTTTCTAACACGCAAGAAGCACCTATTGAACACTCCGACAAACATTTGTTATCTTCACCGATTTCTACCGGGAGAGCTACCATTCCTATTAGCGTGCTATCTTTTAATAATGGCAAAACATACTGCCACCCACGGCTCCCATGGTATACAAGTGCAACTTCATTGGGTGGAATATCACCGAGACGTGTCAGCTCTTCCCATTGCCGTTTTCCATCAGAACCGGATAGTAGGTGATCCATGAAAGCTTGCCCGATCTTGTCCAATTTTTCCATTTGCACGTCATACCCCACGTAATCGTCGTTACAAGATAAGAATATGGTCAAGATAAAAAAAATACTGGATTTTAAATAACCAAAAATGACTTTCCTTTTCATAACGTTAATTTTGAGTACAACAAAACTTTTAACAACTCTATAATCGACTGTATAAAAATTCTATTTCTACAACTTTCAAAACTTATGTTATTTTACTATTGTATCGATGATCTCTAATCTCACCTATTACGGCATTTTATAGTTGCATTATTTTCTGCAATTTAAACATATTTCTATAATTAACAAAAAATACACTTGCATTTTTTATGTTCCGTTTGCAAAAAACTATATCATACTATATTAAGAAATACATACGTTCATCCATTTTATATAAATTCTAAATTAGAAAAAATTGTAGAGTTCAAAGAACGTTCTGGTGGAATATATAGTAACTTTTCAAGACCTATCATTGCAGGTCTTGAAAATAATCCGTAGCTTTGCCGTGAAATATTCTGAAGGGGTGCCTAAGAAGCGAGGGATTTCCCGATACTTCTACCTGCCGCGAGAAGGCAGGGTAATACAACGGGCTGAGATTATACCCATGAACCTGATCCGGGTAATGCCGGCGGAGGGAAAGAGTTATAATACACGTGCAAATTCCGTTTGAGAGCAACCCTGATGAAGTTAGTAAACGATTAAACTATCAGGTTATGCAAGTATTTATAAACGACAAATCCTTCGAATGCGCTCCCGGCACGACACTCCACGAAGTTCTGACAGCCAACGCTATCCCGACGGGCAACATCGCCATCGCCGTGGACTTTAACGTCATTCCCCGTCCCGACTGGGGAAAAACCGTACTCCAAGACGGCAGCAAGATTATCGTTATCAAGGCAGTACAGGGAGGATGAAAGAAAAGATAAAAGTTAAAAACTAAAAGTTGAAAGATAAAATTAGTAAATTAATTAAGATATGAGCCAAGAATTTACCATTTCAAGCGGCCCGCTACCCGGGTCGGAAAAGATTTACGTGAAGGGCGAGATGTTCGACATCGAGGTGCCGATGCGCCGGATTAACCTCACGCCCACGGTTGACACGGACGGGACGAAGATCGAGAACGAGCCTGTCGTGGTTTACGATACATCGGGACCTTACACGGACCCGAACTACACGGTGGACCTGCACAAGGGACTGCCCAAGATCCGGGAACAATGGATCGCCGACCGGAATGACACCGTGAAACTGGAAGGATTGAGCTCCGAGTACGGCCGGGCGCGCCAAAATGATCGCTCGCTCGATGCCTTGCGTTTCGAACACGTGAACACCACGCCGAGAGTGGCGAAACCGGGGCACCGCGTGTCACAGATGTACTACGCCCGCCAAGGGATGATTACCCCGGAAATGGAATACATCGCCATCCGCGAGAACCAGATGGTCGACAAGATCCGGGAGGCTTACAAGAAAGAGAAAGGCGAGCCGCTGGGCGCGAACTTCCCGGAGTATATCACCCCGGAATTCGTGCGTCAGGAAGTGGCCGCCGGACGGGCCATCATCCCCGCGAATATCAACCACCCGGAAAGCGAGCCGATGATCATCGGACGTAACTTCCTCGTGAAGATCAACGCCAACATCGGGAATTCCCCCATCACCTCGTCTATTTCCGAGGAAGTGGAAAAAGCCGTGTGGGCCTTCCGCTGGGGAGCCGACACGATCATGGACCTGTCGACCGGGAAAAACATCCACGAGACACGCGAATGGATCATCCGTAACTCGCCCGTACCCGTGGGAACCGTGCCGTTGTACCAGGCACTGGAAAAGGTGCGGGGCAAGGTGGAAGACCTCACGTGGGAAATTTACCGTGACACGCTTATCGAACAAGCCGAGCAGGGCGTGGACTATTTCACGATCCATGCCGGGTTGCGCTGGCACCACGTGCCGCTGACGCTGAAACGCCTCACGGGAATCGTGTCCCGCGGGGGAGCCATCATGGCGCACTGGTGTACGACCCACAAGCGGGAAAGTTTCTTGTACGAGCATTTCGAGGAAATCTGCGAGATTCTCGCCAAATATGACGTCGGGGTATCCATCGGCGACGGGTTGCGTCCCGGTTGCATCGCCGACTCGAACGACGAGGCCCAACTTGCCGAGTTGAAAACACTGGGAGAACTGGCCCGGGTGGCCTCAAAGCATGACGTGCAAGTGATCATCGAGGGACCGGGACACGTGCCGATGCAAAAAATCCGGGAGAATATGCGACTGGAACAGGAATGGTGTGACGAAGCCCCGTTCTACACCCTCGGACCGCTCGTGACGGACATCGCCCCCGGTTACGACCACATCACCTCCGCCATCGGTGGTGCCATGATCGGCTGGTTCGGGACATCCATGCTCTGCTACGTGACCCAGAAGGAACACCTCGGACTGCCGAACCGGGACGACGTGAAAGAAGGCGTGATTACCTTCAAACTCGCCGCCCACGCCGCCGACCTTGCCAAGGGACACCCCGCTGCTTACTACCGGGATTACGCCATGAGCAAGGCACGTTTCGAGTTCCGATGGAAAGACCAGTTCCATCTCGCGCTGGATTCTGAAAAAGCCTTACGTTTCCACGACGAGACGTTACCCGCCGAGGGACACAAAGAGGCTCATTTCTGCTCCATGTGTGGGGAACATTTCTGCTCCATGCGTGCCAGCGAGAAGTTGAGAAAAAAATTAAAATAATGCCATGTTGATCATCATCACCCCTCCCCACACCCTACCTGACGAAGAGTGTATCGTGAACAGGCTCTTTGAAAGCGGATTGCACTTGCTGCACCTGCGAAAGCCGGGAGCTGACCGGGAAACGCTGGAACGTTACATCCGGGGTATCCGACCACGTTTCCGGGAGCGTGTTATCCTGCACGACCACTTCGAACTGGCGGAAGAATACGGGTTAAGAGGGATTCACTTGAAATACAACGAGGCACGGACGTTCACCGGGCGGAATCGATTCGCGCACGTGAGCGTGTCGTGTCACTCCTTCGAGGAAATCGACGCCCTGCCTTTCGAGCCAAACTACGTCTTTCTCAGCCCGGTATTTGACAGCATCTCCAAACCCGGATACCCGTCGGCTTTCACCCCGGAATACTTGAAGGAAAACTTGCAAAAGAGACGCGTACCCGTGATCGCCCTAGGGGGAATCACCGCAGAAAAAGTCGCAGAATGTCGGAAAATGGGATTCCGCGGGGTCGCTTTGCTGGGACACGTGTGGGAACAGCCGTCGGAGGCCGTCGACCGTTTCACCAATATCTTACCCGACGAGGTGCTAAGTATTGCCGGGTTTGACCAAAGTTCCGGGGCCGGGGTGACGGCTGACATCAAAACGTTCGAAAGTTGCCGGGTATATGGACTTGGAACGAGCAGTTCCATCACCTTCCAGAATCAAAACACGTATCTCGGGACGAAGTGGCTCACGCCGGACGAGATCATCCGGCAATGCGACGTTCTCTTCCGGGAGTTCAACCCCGCTTACGTCAAAATCGGGTTGATCGAAAGTTTCAACACGCTGGAACAAGTGGTGAACTATCTCCGGACGGCTCTCCCCGAGGTAAGGATTATCTGGGACCCGATACTGAAAGCCAGTGCCGGGTTCCAGTTCCATGACGGGGAGAATCTAACACAGTTGCAGGATATACTTCGGAAGATATACCTGATTACCCCGAACACGGACGAGCTGAAAACACTTTTCGGGAATCACCCGGACGTGGAAAGCCTGCAAGCGCTGGCCCGCGGCCTGAACCTCAATATCCTCTGGAAAGGCGGTCATAACGACGGGGCGCTGGCCTCCGACCGGCTGGTCACCCCGGACAAGGTGTACACCTTCTCGGTGACACGGGCAAGACACGGGAAACACGGGACGGGATGCGTTCTTTCCTCGGCTATCGCCTCGTATCTCACACTCGGCTATCCCCTTCCCGATGCTTGTCGGCTAGGGCAGCACTACGTGGCGGGATTTATCCGCTCCAACGACACGAACCTGGGGATGCATAACCGCGTGGAAAGCACCGCCACGGAAGTTGACTTGTACCGGACTCCCTTGCAATACATCACCGACTACAAGGAAGGGGTTTCTATTCCCGAACAGGTAGAGGCCGTGTGCAAGGGGGGATGTCGCTGGGTTCAACTACGGATGAAAGAGGCTGACCGGGAAGAGTTTACCCGCATCGGACGCACCGTGAAAGAGATTTGCAAACGTCACGGGGCCTTATTCCTTGTCAATGACAACGTGGACATCGCCCTTGAACTGGATGCCGACGGGGTACACTTGGGAAAAGAGGACATGAATCCTCTTAAAGCCCGCCAGATTCTCGGTTACTCGAAGATCATCGGAGGAACGTGTAACACGTTTGAAGACGTGGTGACCCGTTTTCGTCAACAGGTAGACTACATCGGTCTGGGACCGTTCACGTACACCTCGACGAAAAAGCGCCTCAGCCCGGTCCTCGGTCTCGAAGGTTACCGGAAGATCATGGAGGCCTGCCGGAAAGAGGGTATCTATCTCCCCGTCCACGCCATCGGGGGCATCCGGGAGGACGACATTCAACCGATACTAAACACGGGAATAACAGGTATCGCCCTCTCTTCCTTGCTTAAAAACAGCGAGGATATAACGGGGAAGACGAGAGAAACGATGGAACAATTGAAAATAAAAGAACTCCCTCCCCCCTTCGGGGTACTCCCTCTATAAACAGAGGGAGAGTTGAGTTACTCTTCATCTTTGGGAAGAGTCACCAGCTCCTCCTCTGTTTATAGAGGAGGTGGCAGCGAAGCTGACGGAGGAGTTCAATCTAAAATCTAAAATTTAAAATTAGTATGGCTTTAAAAATAGCAGACAAAGAATTTACCTCGCGCTTATTTACCGGAACCGGTAAATTCGCGTCGAATCAACTAATGGAAGATGCCATACTGGCATCTGAATCACAACTCGTAACCGTCGCGCTGAAACGCGTGAACATGGACGGTAAGGACGATGATATTCTGGCTCACTTGAAAGCACCTCATATCACCTTGTTACCCAACACTTCCGGCGTGAGAACCGCCAAAGAGGCCGTGTTCGCCGCGCAACTGGCGAGAGAGGCTCTCGGCACGAACTGGCTGAAACTGGAAATACATCCCGATCCCAAATACCTGTTGCCCGACCCTATTGAAACCTTGAAAGCGACCGAGGAACTGGCAAAGCTGGGATTCGTGGTGTTACCCTACATTCAAGCCGATCCGGTACTTTGCAAACACCTTGAAAATGCCGGGGCCGCTACCGTAATGCCGTTAGGCGCACCGATCGGCACGAACAAAGGGCTGGTGACCCGCGACCTGCTGGAGATCATCATTGAGCAGAGCAATGTCCCGGTAATCGTGGATGCAGGAATCGGGGCCCCCTCCCACGCTGCCGCCGCCATGGAAATGGGTGCTGCCGCCGTACTGGTGAATACCGCTATCGCCGTATCGCCTAACCCGGTAGAAATGGGACGGGCATTTAAACTGGCCGTGGAGGCCGGACGTATGGCATTCGAGGCAAAACTTGCCAAACAATACCGCCACGCACAGGCCAGCTCCCCGTTAACGGCATTTTTGGATTAAATGAGTTCATAAGGTTTATAAACCTTACAAACTATTAAATATCAAGTGAATGACTTCATTTTACGATACCTTGAAAACCTACGACTGGGACGATGTGAAACAGAACATCATGGATAAGTCGAAAAACGATGCTATCGCGGCAATCAATAACCCGCATCGCACGTTAGATGATTTTATGGCGTTGATCTCCCCGGCGGCAACACCGTTGCTGGAGGACATGGCCGTGGAGGCTAACCGCCTGACCCTGGAAAGATTCGGGAACACGATCCAGTTGTACATTCCCTTGTACGTTTCCAATTACTGCACGAATTTCTGCGTGTACTGCGGTTTCAACCACGATAACGATATTCACCGGAAAATGCTTACTCTCGAAGAGGTACAGGCGGAAACCGACGTTATTACCGGGTGGGGATTCAAGCACCTGCTGCTCGTGTCGGGCGAGGCGCCTGCCGTGACCACGGTGGACTACTACGAGAAAGTGATCCGCTCGGTACGGGACAAGTTCTCGCAGATCGCCCTTGAAGTGCAACCTCTCGACACGGACGACTACGCCCGGCTACACGAGGCCGGGTTGAGTTTCGTGTGCGTGTACCAAGAAACGTATAACGAACAACAATATCCCAAGTACCACCCCAAGGGACGGAAGGCAAATTACCGCTACCGTTTGGAAACTCCCGACAGGGCATGCACGGCCGGGGTACAGAAAATGGGTATCGGGGCATTGCTCGGTCTGGAAGACTGGCGCACCGACTCGTTTTTCACGGCCCTGCACTTGAAATACCTGGAAAAGACCTACTGGCGTTCCAAATACTCGATCTCTCTTCCCCGCCTGAGGCCACACGCCGGGGCTTTCATGCCTAAAGACCCGATCAACGACAAGCAGATGGTGCAACTGATATGCGCCTACCGCTTGCTGGATCAGCAGGCTGAAATCTCCATATCCACGCGGGAAAGCCGGGAATTCCGGGATCACGTGATGCACCTGGGAGCCACGTCCATGAGTGCCGGGTCGAGCACGGAGCCAGGCGGGTACGTCGTTCCCCACAAGGAACTGGAACAATTTGCCATCAACGACAACCGTACCCCGCAAGAGATGGTCGAGGCCATCAAGGCACAAGGGTATGAACCCGTGTGGAAAGATTGGGACACTTGGATGTAGTTAACAATAATAGGGTTTGGTAGCCGCCAAACCTTATTATTATATGCTTGATAACTTCTTTTAACTTTTGAAAAACAATAAATATTCTTCTCCTTTTGTTACGTTTGTCTTTTTAATACTCTAAAATCATTTTAATTATGGTAGTTGCATATTTGCGAGTCAGCACAAACAAACAACATTTGGAAAACCAGCAGGAGGAGATCAAGAAATTTGCAGCCCACCGGGGACTTGATATTGACAAGTGGTATCACGACGTTGTCAGTGGAAAAGTACATAGTAATGACCGAAAACTAGGCGACCTTCTGGAATCTTTGCAGGAAGGTGATTGCCTTATCGTCACGGAAGTTTCGCGATTGAGCAGGACATTGATTGACATAATGAATATCATCAATACCTGTATTCAACGTAAAATTGTTCTTCATAGCACGAAAGAAGGGTACACTTTCGAGAATAACCTGAACAGTAAAATCCTAGGATTCGCATTCGGGCTAGTCGCGGAAATCGAACGTAATCTTATATCCATCCGGACAAGAGAGGCTCTCGCGGTAAGAAAGGCCGAGGGAAAAAAACTGGGGCGCCCGTATGGCAGTTGCCCGCAGTTGAACGTGTTGATACAAAACAAGGAGAAGATTATCGAACTCATGGATAACAGCGTACCTTACAAGAAAATAGCCAAGAAATATAAAGTATCCATCTGCACCGTCAACCGATTTGTCAAACAACACATTAACGAAAGCAAGTAACAGGAGTAGAACAAATTAGAATTTTAATTACCAATGCCACTAACCAATCAAGAACAAAAACGTTATAATCGACACATTATCCTACACGACATTAGAATTCAAGGACAAGAAAAAATTAAAGAAACGAGCATACTGGTCGTAGGAGCCGGGGGATTAGGCTCACCCATACTATATTACCTCACGGCAGCAGGAGTCGGCCATATCGGCATCATGGACGACGATGTTGTTTCGGAATCCAACCTGCAACGCCAAATATTATACGACACGACTCACGTGGGAACCCCGAAAGTCACCGTCGCCACCACGAAATTAAAACAACTAAATCCATTCACCCGGATTACACCATATTTTACCCGGTTATCGCTGGATAACGCACTGGAAATCATTTCCAAATACGATATTGTGATGGACGCAACAGATAATCTCCACGCCCGTTACCTGATTAATGATGCCTGCGTGAAGCTGGGAAAACCGTTCGTTTACGGCAGCATATGCGAGTTCTGCGGGCAAGTGTCCGTGTTCAATTACCAGAACGGCCCCACTTACCGGGACCTTTTCGAGTACAATGACGAGATCGAGAATTTCTCGCAACCGCTGGGTGTCATCGGGGCATTACCGGGAATTGTCGGTTCCCTTCAAGCGAACGAGGCAATTAAAATCATACTGGAGAAACCCGGCGTACTTTCCGGGAAATTACTGACTATTGATATATTGAATAACACGTACCTTACTTTTGCCATCCGGAAGAAGGGACGGGAGGAGGAATCCTTGTTCAAATAAAAAATGAACTGGCATTGCCAGTTCATTTTTTATTTTCTCTCGTACCCCGGCTTACCGAGCAGCATGAACATATTGTTCTTGTAGGCCTCCACGCCCGGCTGGTCGAAGGTGTTCACCCCGAGGATACCGCCGGAGATGCCGCAAGCCAGCTCGTAGAAATAGAATAGCTGACCCAAGTAGTACTCCGTCAGTTCCGGGATAATGACCCGGATATTCGGTACCCCACCGTCCACGTGGGCAAGTTGGGTTCCCAGTTCAGCCATCTTGTTTACCTCATCAACGCGTTTCCCGGCTAGATAATTCAGTTTATCGAGGTCATGGGCATCGCAAGGCACTTGCAAGCTGTATTTCGTTTTATCGATGGAAAGAACTGTCTCGAACAGATTGCGACGTCCTTCCTGTATGTATTGTCCCATGGAGTGCAAATCTGTCGTGAAGTCAACGCTGGCGGGGAATATACCCTTATTCTCTTTTCCTTCGCTTTCCCCGTAAAGCTGCTTCCACCATTCGGCAACGTAATGCAGTTTCGGGTTGAAGTTCACCGTGATCTCGATCACGTACCCCTTTTCGTAGAGGGCGTTCCGAACAGCAGCATAAGTGGCGGAAAGTTCTGCTCCGTTACCTTTGCTGTACGCCCGCATATCCACGGCCCCTTTGACTAAAGCCCGAACATCAAAACCGGCAATGGCCACGGGGAGCAATCCCACGGGGGTCAGCACGGAGTAGCGTCCCCCGACATTGTCCGGAATAATAAAAGTCTCGTACCCTTCCCGATCTGACATCGTTCGCAAGGCACCCTTTTTCTCGTCGGTAATGGCAACAATTCTCTCCCTCGCCACGGTAATTCCCTCCTGCTCGATCAATTGATCTTTCAATAAACGGAAAGCCACGGCAGGCTCGGTCGTGGTTCCCGATTTGGAAATCACGCATATACCGAATTTCTTATCTTTGAGGAACGCCTGTAACTCGTATAGATAGTCCTCGCTCACGTTATTTCCCGCGAAAACAACTTTCGTACCGGAATAAGCATCAAAACTACCGGACATGGCCTCGATCACCGCCTTGGCTCCCAGGTAAGATCCCCCGATGCCCACGATGACAACGACATCGGTTTGCTCCCTTAACTTGTTGGCACAAGCAGAAATACGATCCAATTCATCATCCGTGATGTGAACGGGCAGATCGAGCCAACCCAGAAAGTCACTCCCTTTACAAGTTCCGTCTTCCAAGTCCTTTAGAGCTTTTGTTGCTTTTTCTCGTTGCACGGCGATCTCTTCTTCCCCTACAAACGATAACACCTTCGAGTAGTCAAGTTTTATGCGATCCATTGTTTTCATGTTTTATATATTATTCCTCCTTCCTGGCTTTCAGCATATCTCGGAAACGAGAGGCACTCTCGTAATCCTCGTTCTTCACTGCCTCATCCAGTAAACGGGTTAATTCTTCTATCGTGAAGTTATACTCGGTTGTTTCAGATTTCTCCGGTTCAACAGGCTTTTGCCCGCTAAATTCTCCCGCTGTCAAATCGGAGATCGGGATGGCTGTCTTGGCAATCACGCTGGCCGCGATGTAAATCGGACAATTATAGCGCAAGGCAAGAGCGATGGCGTCAGAAGTACGCGAATCAATCTTCAGTAATTCCTCGCCATTCCTGAAACGCAGTTCAGAGTAAAAGATACCGGATTCCCAACGATATATATAAACCTCTTCCAAAACCACTCCCAGATTATCCGCCAGACTCTTCATCAAATCATGCGTCAAGGGACGTTGCGAGTGCAGGTGTTCCATCTGTATGGCAATGGATTGAGCCTCTGCGATCCCGATAATGATGGGGATGCGGAAGGCATCGTTCTCTTCCGCCAGAATCAGCGCGTATGCTCCGGTTTGTGACATACTCTGATAAGATAACCCGAAAACTTTTAACTTAATCCTGTCCATAAGCCTTGTATAACTTTAGATCTACGATTTTCTATTCTTAGTTGTTACAATTAATGTACCATTCCGGCTCGCCTGCACCGGATTCAACGCTACGATTTTTTCAACGGAGCCCTGTATATACGGGCCAAACCACCGAGGCTTGTCTCACGATACTTGGCCTGCATATCGCAACCCGTCTGCATCATGGTCTCCACCACGTCATCGAAAGACACCTTGTGCCGGCCATCCGAGAACAAAGAATAGATCGCGCATTCCCGCGCTTTCTGCGAGATAAAGGCATTTCGCTCGATACAGGGAATTTGCACGTACCCCCCCACGGGATCGCACGTCAAGCCTAAGTTATGCTCGAATCCCATTTCCGCAGCATACTCTATCTGCATCGGGGAACCTCCCAATATCTGGGCCGCCGCACCGGCTGCCATAGCGCAAGCCGTTCCCAGCTCTCCCTGGCATCCTACTTCGGCCCCGGAAATGGAACCGTTGGTTTTCACGATGTTACCGATTAACCCGGCCGTGGCCAGACCTTTTATAATTCGTTTATCACTAATCTCCTGATCGTGTTTCAAGAAAAACAACACGGAAGGCACGACCCCGGCAGACCCGCACGTGGGAGCTGTCACGATCTTACCTCCTGCCGCATTCTCCTCGGCAACTGCCAAAGCGGCAGCAAATACCATTCCCATGTGGCGCAGGGTACCTGCCGATTGCTGGGCCCGCACGTGGTAGGAACAAGCCTTGCGTGCCAACCTTAGGTTACCGGGTAACACTCCCTCGTTTTCCAAGCCGTTATGAATACTTGTAACCATCACTTTCCAAACTTCTTCGAGATAGTCGAAGATTTCCGGTCCCTCGTGCAGTTCCACGTACTCCACGAAAGAGCGCCCCTCGGCCTTGCACCACTCCAGTATATCCGTCATTTTCGTATCGGGATAGACATCCTCCTCCTTGAAGGTTCCCAGTTCATCCCACAAAGCGCCACCACCAACACTGTATACTTCCCAACGATCCACGACTTCCCCATTTCTCAAAGCCTCGAACAACATCCCGTTCGGATGATGGGGCAGGGATTTCGTGGATTCCCATATGATTTCCGTATCGTCCGGCCGATTGATCATCTTCTGAATGGCAACATCCGTTCCGTGGCCCACTCCTGTCAGGGCCAAACTCCCGTACAAGGTCACCCGGTAGCGCTCGGCATCCGGATTCTTTTCCTTAAAATAATGTGCGGCACGTCCCGGTCCCATCGTGTGACTGGAAGAAGGCCCGTACCCAATTCTAAATATTTCTCTGATTGATTTCACGTCCTAATTATTGTTATAGATTTTATTAATGTCTTGATTTATGATTTTAGATCAGGTGATTTCCACCCTATATTAATGTTTTTTTGAATCATAAATCGCGAATTAATTGGTTTACAATTAAAAAAAGGCAGGCCTGTAAGCCGGGTTCTGTACCTTGCGGTTTCTATCATTTATCTACTCCGCGAATCACTCCGCGGCTCTAGCGACCTACCCCCTGGCATCGGTCGGGCAAACCTAAGCGCCAGTGTACATGGTCTTGCAACTCGTGAGGCGTACGGCTACCCCGATCGCCCGGGATACCGGTGAGCTCTTACCTCACCTTTTCACCCTTGTTCCGCGAACGGAACGGTTATTTTCTGTTACACTACTGCCCCCTCTCGGAGACCTTCCCGTTAAGAAGCACGATGCCCTGTGTTGCCCGGACTTTCCTCTCTCCCTCGCGGGACAGCGATAGAACGGCCTGCCTTTATATTTTAGATTTAGTGATTTTAGATTTTAGATTCCAACCACACAAGGCCAACGTTTCTCACTCTAAACTCGTTAAATCTTCTTCATTTTCAACTTTCAATTCTCAATTTTCAATTAATTAAGAATTGGATCTTCCGGGAAATTCGCCCACAGCTTGTATCTTCCGCCCAGAGAACTCATGGCTTGTTCCCATAATCCCTCGTTCGGGATGGTAAACAGCGTGTCGGTAGGAATTGTCCCCACCATCCAAGAATTCTCCTGCAGTTCATTCTCCAACTGGCTATCTGTCCAGCCACTATACCCTGCAAAGAAACGAATCTCGCCTTCCAATACCTTTCCGGCTTTCAACATCTCCGTCAAAGCCTTAAAATCACCCCCCCAGTATATACCCTTCGCAATCTCTTCCGAGTCCGGTATGTCATTTCTCCGATGGATGTAATACAATTGATTACGTTCCACGGGACCACCAATGTACACGGGGAAATATACGCCTTCGAGTTCTTTTACCAACTCGGAAGTCGTGTAAGGTAACGGCTTGTTCAATACAAAACCCACGCTCCCGCTCGGATCATGTTCCACCATGTAAACCACGGAACGATTAAAATACTTACCTTCCAGAAAAGGTTCTGCAATCAACACCTTTCCCACCTCAACACGGTCATCGTTGTGACGTATCTGAAACAGATCCTGAAATTCCTTTTCCACTAGTTAATATTTTTACAAGTCAAATATATCTACTAACTTTGTATTGATAAAGCGTTAATGCAAAGATATAAAAATGTGCAAAATATTTATCATATCACTCCTATCTTTATTTATTAACAGCTTTGCAACAGCGCAGAGTGTTGTCCCGTCCGTGATTATGGGTAGGGATACCGTGCCTCATGTTCTTCTCCATGAAGTAGATGTCGTCGCCCGATTGAAGAATCCCCGAAAATACGCCCGCCAGCAACAACGGAACCAAAGGATGGTTTATAACGTGAGAAAGGTGTTCCCGTACGCAAAAATAGCCGCCGCCAAGATCAACGAGATTGAATATAAACTAGCGCAAACGGATTCCGAAGCAAAAAGAAAGCAGATTATCAAGAAAGAGTACAAGGAACTCATGCACACGTTCAAACAACCGTTGATGAAACTAACCGTCACGCAAGGGAAGATTCTCGTTCGCCTGATCTACCGGGAGACAAACAACACGTCGTTCAATCACATCAAGGAATACAAGGGAACCGTGAATGCCTATTTCTGGCAATCGCTGGCCCTGTTGTTCGGCAATAACCTGAAAGCCGATTACGAACCGAACGGACGAGACCGGGAAATCGAGCAGGTCGTGCGCTCGATCGAAAAGGAAGCCCCTTCTCACATCTCCCGGCGATAAATCCTGTTCTTGGTGCTAAAATTACCACTCTTTGATATGATCGGAATTTAAAGTTTATTACTTTTGCCTTATGAAATACGAAGAGATAGTTGCAGATTTAAAAGCAGGGAAATATGCCCCGATTTACTTTTTATCGGGGGAGGAATCCTATTTTTTGGACGATATAGCGACACGCATCGAGAAAAACGCCCTCACGGAGGACGAGAAGGCGTTTAACCAAACGATATTGTACGGGAACGATGTCTCCATGACCACCGTGACCGACACAGCCCGCCGCTTTCCCATGATGTCACAACGTCAGGTTGTCATTGTCAAAGAAGCTCAGAATATCCGGGATTTCGAGAATTTACTGCCTTATATTGATCATCTTCAACCGACAACGATCCTCGTGTTTCTCTATAAAAACAAGAAACCGGATAAGCGTAAAGGGATTTTCAAGAAATTAAGCAGCTCTTCGCATTGCATCTATTTCGAGTCGGCCAAACTTTACGACAATAAGATCCCGGACTGGATTATTTCGTACTGCAAAGACAAGAAGTATATGATTTCATTGAAAGCCGCAGGTATTCTCGCGGAAAGTCTGGGGAACGATTTGAGCAAGGTGGCTAACGAACTGGACAAGCTCATGCTCCTACTTCCCGGTGGCGGTGAAATCAAGGAGAATCTGGTTGAAGAACACACGGGGATCAGCAAGGAATTCAACACGTTCGAACTCACGGCAGCCATCATACAGATGGATCACCTGAAAGCGAACCGTATCGTGAATTATTTCGAGGCTAATCCCAAGAACAACCCGCTGGTTCTCACGATCAGTATGTTGTTCCGGTACTTTCTGAACCTACTGACGTACCATTACCAGAAGAAAAGTACTCCCAACCAGCAGGAAATGGCCCGGTTGCTGGGCATCAATCCTTATTTTCTGAAAGATTACACGGAAGGAGCGAAAAGATATAACGCCATGAAATGCGCTAACATTATCTCTTGGTTACGAGAATATGACCTTAAATCAAAAGGTGTCGGCAATGCTAACATTTCTGATGGTGAACTACTGAAAGAGCTAATATTTAAGATAATGCATTGAAATTCGCCCGTGGTGAATTTCAGGTTACAGGTTGAAAATGAAAAAGGCTATATTTTTGGATCGGGACGGGACCATCAATTCTGATGAAGGTCATTATTACATCTACAAGGTTGAAGACTTCGTTTTCAATCCCGGTGTTATTGACGGTATTCGTCGGCTGAACGAGGCGGGTTACTTGATTATCGTCGTTACCAACCAAGGCGGGGTCGCTAAAGGAGAGTACACGATCGAAGACGTGGACAACCTCCACGCCCACATGTGCAAGGAACTGGAAAAGCACGGGGCGCACGTGGACAAAATATACTACTGCCCTCATCACAGTAGTATTGCCCCCTGCAAATGCCGTAAACCGTCGCCTTACATGATCGAGCAAGCTATTCGGGAGTTCGACATTGACAAATCCGCCTCATGGTTAATCGGGGATGGCTCTCGGGACATCGAAGCGGCAGAGGCAGCCGGAATCCGGGGAATTAAAATACCGAAAAACAGTGATTTAACCCCGGTTATAGACTCTATCCTCAAGCAATAAGAAGGTTAACTCGCCATGTTCGAAGTCTTGTTTGCCTTACTGCCTATGGTTATACTGGTCATAGCCATGGGGATATGCAAGTGGCCCGGGGATAAGAGTAGCCTGCTTACCCTGGTTATTACCGTTACGCTGGTCACTTTCGCCTTTGGTATTCCCACACGAGAGATCGGTTTCACTTTAATAAACAGTACCGCACGTGCTTGTATCACCATTCTTTCCGTTATCTGGAGGCCGTGTTTAGCTATAATATTCTGCTGGATTCCGGTAAGATTGAAGTGTTAAAAGACCAACTGGCAACGATTTCCACGGACAGGAGTGTACAGGTATTACTGATCACATGGGGGTTCGGGGGCCTACTGGAAGGAATGGCCGGCTACGGGACCTCGGTCGCAATCCCGGCTGCCATACTCGTAACGCTGGGATTTCGCCCGTTGTTCGCCGTACTCGTGAGTCTCATCGCCAACAGTGAACCCACGACATTCGGAGCCGTCGGTATTGCGGAAACTGTTCTCATGGAAGAGACAGGCTGCCCGTTGCCTGAATTGTGTAAGGCTACCATTCAACAATTATATCCTTTTATATTCTTGATTCCAATTACCTTGGCTATATTGGCCGACAGACGCCGCCAAGCTTTACTCAAGAACATTTTGCTCGGCACGCTTGTCGGGGGCGTATCTTTCCTAGCACAATACGCCACGGCCGTATATCTCGGTCCGGAGATGCCAGCCATTCTAGGCAGTATTTGTTCCATCATTATTATTATCGCATGGAGTAGATGGACCGAAAAAAGTGACATAATTCCCACGAAACACTCGCCCCGACAAATATACCAAGCGTGGAGTGTCTACGGCCTTATCATTTTCTTTATATTACTGGCTATTCCCTTCAATTTCAGGGCAACGAGTTTATTGCTTTTTGCCGGAGCTTTTATCGGGGGACGGATACAGGGTGTAACGACAAGCAGGCAATTCACGTTACTCGGCCAAACTCTTGTACAAATCCGCAGTACCATTATTATGGTTATCGCTTTGGTCGGTATATCCGCACTCATGGAAATATCCGGTATGGTGCAATTACTGGCCGACACACTCACGTCCATCTCCGGGAAGTATTACGCTTTCTGGTCCCCTCTGGTCGGGGAAATAGGAACATTTATCACGGGTAGCGGTACTTCGGCAAACATTCTTTTCGGGAAGTTACAAGCAGGAATCGCCGCAAACATGGACATTGATCCTTCTTGGCTTGCCGCCGCCAACACCACAGGCACTACCGCCGGGAAAATCATCTCCCCCCAGAGTATTGCCATTGCCGCCTCCGCATATCAATTACAAGGCCAAGAAGGGGAAATCCTAAAACAAGCTTTCCCTTATGCACTCGTGTATGGAATAATACTGGGAATTATCGTCTTTATCGGGTGATTAAAAAGCTGCTAGCAATAAATCAATATCTCTGGAAACCAAACCATAGCGATCAGCAATTACCCGTTTGGTCAACACTCCATTATAAACATATACCCCATGCCGCAATCCTTTGTCATTTTTTATAGCGGCATTAAAACCTCCCGCCCGGGAGATCTTATCAAACAAAGGAGTGAATAAATTACTATAAGCAATGGAAGCCGTACGAGCCACTCTCGACGGGACATTCGGGACACAATAATGGATTACCCCGTTATACACATACGTCGGATTCTCGTGGGTGGTAGGACCTGAGGTTTCAATACATCCGCCGTGCTCGATGGACATATCCACGATTACCGCTCCCTGTTTCATCAATCTCACCTGTTCTTCAGACACGGTGATCCCCAAATCATCATCAAAGAAACGTAAAGCCCCAATCAGTACGTCGGCAGATAACAGTGCCCGTTCCAAAACCGGCTTGTGAAAAACAGAAGTATATACCCGTCGCCCCAGACAATGATTTATCCGACGCAGACGCTCCAACGAATGATCGAAGACTTTCACCTCTGCCCCCAAAGCCAATGCCGTGCGAGCCGCATATTCACCCAAAGTTCCGGCACCTAGAATAACCACCTCGGCAGGCGTGATTCCCGTCACCCCTCCTAACAAAATTCCTTTACCTTCTCGGGAATTACTCAGGTACTCGCTAGCAATCATGATCGCCGAACTTCCCGAAATCTCGCTCATCATCTGTACCACGGGATAAGTCTCGTTCTCGTCTTTCAGAATATCAAACCCGACAGCCGTAATCTTCTTCTGCATCATCTCGACGACAGCCTCTTTGCGTAATTCAAAAAGCTCGATGGGCGACATTATAACCTGCCGATCATGCATCATCTCCACGTCTGCCTGCATCACCGGAGTCGGTTTCAGTATAATATCCGCCGTGTACACTTCCTCGCAGGTATCCAACATCTGGGCTCCCGCATCGGCGTACTCCCGGTCATGGTAATGTGCAGCCTCTCCGGCTCCTCGTTGTACCATTATCGTATGCCCCATATCAACCATCATGGCCACGGCCTCCGGGGTTAAACACACCCGGTTTTCCCGTCGCTCGGTCTCGTTCGGTAAACCGATTGTCAATCGTTTCTGCCGGTATTCCGCAAACACCTCTTTTTCCTGGTATAGAAACCACTCCCGATTAATCTGGGCTCCCAATAATTTACCCGAGTTATCCATAACCTACACTTTAAAGTTTTTCTTCAATCACCAATTCTCTCCGGCCATCTGCCAGTTCGGAGAACTTACATATCAACGTGTTTTCCGGCAACAGAGGCTCCACCATCTCCGGCCACTCGATAAAACAACGATTCCCGCTATAAAAATATTCCTCGTAACCAAAGTCCATGGCCTCTTCGATGTTCTTCACCCGATAGAAATCGAAATGAAAAACCGAGTCTCCCGTGGCTGTCAGATACTCGTTTACGATAGCAAACGTCGGGGAATTCACATCATCCTCTATCCCCAAACACCCCGCTACCGCTTTCACGAAAGTGGTCTTTCCCACCCCCATCGGCCCGTATAGAGCATATATCGTGTTGTTTCCGGTACTTTCCAAAAACTCTTTTGCTACCCGATTCAAATCATCAACACCGTCAATTATCCAGCGCATAAACTTTCCTCTATTTTATGAATTGATTAATTACCTTTGTCATATACCCGATTGAAGTATACCACAAAGGTAATTATTAGTAAACGAAAAAACGAAACTAAAAGTTAGAATCTCCCCTACTTCTCAACTTCTTCAACGATCTCATCCTGTTGTCCGGCCTCCGTGTTTTTCTCTTCTGTGGCAGCACCTTTCAGGAAAGTCGGTAGATTAAGCCCGGCCATGTTAAACAGATCATTCAACGGGGGAACTGATTTCATCATGCCCGAGATGAAGTTAGCCATGGAGGTATTCCCGTTCCCTGCATTATTGCCATCCCAAACGGTAACCTTGTCGATCTTGATATTCTTAACAGCCTCCACTTGCGTTCTCACCAGCTCCGGCAATTTATCGGTAATTAACATCATCACCGCCTTGTCGGGATCTCCGGCAGCGGCTTTCACGATTTGAGCATATCCTTCCGCCTGTTTTGTCAGCACCTCGTATAAACCTCGTGCCTCCGCATCCATCTTGGCAAAAATGGCATCCGCCTCTCCTTTCGCCAACCGGCGCAAACGTTCCGCCTCGGCCTCCGCGTCAATAATAGCTTTCTCCTTGTCAATCTGTGCGGGAACCACGATATTAGCCGCTTGTGTGGCTTTTTCTCTTTCGGCACGAGCGATCTCGGCCTCTTTCTCTGCCATGTACGCCTCTTCCAAAGCCTTTGCAGCTTGCACTTTCTCTGCCGCAATAGCTTTACGGGCAGCCTCGGCCTCTCTCTCCCGACGGATGGCATCCGAATCGGCAATCAAAATCTTGGCATTGTTTTCTCCCTCCACCGCAGTTGCATTAGCCTCGGCCGTCCGGATACGAGTGTCCCGCACGGTTTCTGCAATACGAATATCTTTATCCCGATCTGCCTCAGCCTTACCGATCTCACCGAATCGATTCTGCTCGGCCACGCTTTTCTTGGCATCATTGATCGCTTTCGCTGCCGCTTCTTTTCCCAAAGCCTCGATATACCCGGACTCATCCCGCAAGTCGGTCACGTTCACGTTGATCAGTTTCAAACCGATCTTCCGTAATTCGGCCTCCACGTTAGCACTCACGTTAGCCAAGAATTTATCCCGGTCGGAATTGATTTCCTCAATATCCATCGTGGCAATCACCAAACGTAACTGCCCGAAAAGAATATCCTTGGCCAAATCCTGAATATTTTCCTGCCGTTGTCCCAACAAACGCTCTGCCGCATTCGTCATACTATCCGGTTCGGTAGAGATACCCACCGTAAAACGACAAGGCACATCTACCCGTATATTTTGTTTACTTAAAGCGTTCGTCAAATTACACTCGATAGAGATCGGGGTCAAATCCAAAAATGAATAACTCTGGAACACAGGCCAAATAAAAGCCGCACCTCCATGAATACAACGTGCGGAACTCACTCCCCCGGTCGCATTCTTACCGGTCCGTCCATACACGACAAGAATCTTGTCTGACGGACAACGTTTATAACGGGACAATATCGCCGCAAACGTAACAAACAATACCGCCACGATGGCGACAATCAAATACAAACTACCTTCCATACTTTCCATATATTCCTAAGATTAATAATAAATAGTCATTTAAAAACGCTCCACCAGTAAAGTGCTGTCGTTAATCACTTCCACGACCCGAATCGGGGCTCCCGTCTCCAATTCCTCACCTGTCGTCAGGGCATCAAATTCCCGAATGGCTCCCTGTATCGAGATTTGTACTTTCCCTTCTCCCCGTTTTTCTCCCGGAATCTTCAGGTACACGTTCCCTTTACACCCCACGGCATTTGCCATATTGATCGTCCCACTTTGTTCCATACGGCTCATGAATCTGAAAATAGCCATCACGGCCATCACCAGCAACACGCCGATCACGGCCGACACGAGAATCAACACGAACTGGTTTTCTATCGCTTTTTCAAAAGAGATGATCGACCAACCGAACCCCAGTAGGAAATTGATGAAATTACGGAAAGTAAACAACTGGAAAGGACCGCTATCTCCGTCAATCGCGGTATCCGCACTCACGTCAACATCCATTCCCCCATCCGTATCCATCCCAATAAAAGTCATGATTGTCTGGACAACAAATACCAAACTGGCAAATAGCGTGATGCACCACACCGATTGCATAAATAACCCCAGAGAACTCCACCATTCTTCCATTACATTCAATTTAAATTAGACGATATTCACTAACTTCCCCACAAGCACACTACTACACAAATATAAACATTTTTACAGGACTTCCTACCCTCCATTAAAATTAAATATACATTCTACCGATCTGGGTAAAATACGAGATTAAATATCTAAAAATAAAAGAATAACAAATCAAAACTAGAGTTTAAAGTTTATTAACTATAAAAATTAGTTTTCAAACTAAATATTTTAGTTCTTTGTTGCAAAAGAAATAAACTATGAAAGGATTAACTAGCAAAGAGGAAGAAATCATGGGCTTTTTCTGGGAGAAAGGCCCTCTATTCGTGAAACAGATGCTTGCATTTTACGAAGACCCGAAACCACATTTCAACACGTTATCCACTATCGTGCGCGGGCTGGAAGAAAAAGGTTATCTCTCCCATGAAGTTTACGGGAACACCTATCAATATTACGCGATCATCAGCGAAGAAGAATTCCGCAAAGGCACCTTGAAGAACGTGATCAGCAAATATTTCAACAACTCGTACCTCAGTGCTGTATCTTCACTCGTGCAGGAGGAGGACATTTCATTGGAAGAATTGAAACAACTCATTTCCGAGGTAGAAAAAGCACACGATAAATAAACAATTTATGGGTACTTTCTTTGTCTATATATTAAAAACATCCATCTGTTTAACGGGATTTTACTTGTTTTACAGATTATTACTCAGCAAAGAGACCTTCCATCGTTTCAACCGGGTAGCATTACAGGGTATTCTACTGTTGTCCCTGCTTATCCCGTTCTGTGAAATAACCGTTCCCAAAGAATCGGAAGTACAACAAACGTTACTAACCATTGAACAAATTCTCACCCTAGCAGACCACGTTCCACAAACAGAAGTAGAAGTCCTCCCTTCATCCATCCCGTTGTGGCTTCCCGTCCTGCTGTGTATCTATTTACTGGGAATTCTTTTCTTCCTCGGACGTAATATTTATTCACTGTCTCATATGCTCCGGCTATTGCATGGCGGAAGGCAGGAAAAGTTAGAAAAAGGTATTACCCTCATCATCCATGACAAGAATATCGCTCCTTTCAGTTGGATGAAATACGTGGTCATTTCCGAGAAAGATTTGCAGGAAAATGGCAAGGAAATTCTCATCCACGAAATGGCACACGTACACAATCGCCATTCCATTGATCTGCTGATCAGCGACATTTGTATCATTTTCCAGTGGTTCAACCCCACATCTTGGCTCTTGAAACAGGAATTACAGAATATTCATGAATACGAGGCTGATGAAACGGTTATCCGTCAAGGCGTCAACGCAAAACAATATCAATTATTATTAATAAAAAAAGCTGTCGGCACAAGGCTCTACTCTATGGCCAACAGCTTTAATCACAGTAAACTTAAAAAACGAATAACTATGATGTTAAAAGAAAAATCCAGTCCTTGGGCCCGGATGAAGTACCTCTACGTACTTCCCGTTGCGGCAATCACGTTAACCGCTTTCGCCCGTCCCGAAATCTCGAACGAACTAAACGAGATTTCAACTATCAAAATTAATGATATTACTTCAATTCTCGATGCAAAAGAAGTAAATAATTCCCTTTTGACAGCCGACACCACCCAAAAAGTAGAAGTTAAAACATCTACAACCATATTTAAGGAAGTAGAGGAAAGTAGCCCAAGTACTCCCCGGTACACTAAAATCAAGGTAAAAAAAGACACTACAAATTTGAAAGAATATCAAATTTCAATCACCAAAGCTATTAATGTTGCAACAGACTCGTCGCTTTTCACGCAAGCGATATCAACTGCACCCAGTCTATTTATTGTAAATGGTCATGAAATTTCTGCCGATTCCGTAAAAATGATCAATCCTAATAAAATTGAAACAATTACTATTCTAAAAGATAAATATGCTAGCATTCTATATGGAGACAAAGGAAAAGATGGTGTTGTTTCAATTACTTACACTTCCGGGAGTCCGGACAAAAAAGTAACCTCTTATAAACTGGCAGACGGCACCACAATCTATTTAGAATCAGAAAAGTCAACAAGCGGTTCTTACACGATCATCCATGCGAAAGACACGTCCAGCTTTAAAACCGTGGAACTAAAAGGCGAGGCACGATTCAAGATTGTCGAAAAAGATTCCATCATCGAGTATCAAGTCACCAGTGACACGTTAAAATACTATATTCAAAAGAAAGAAGAGAAGTAGCATTTTCTTGTGCAACAATAAAAATAAGAAATGGTAGCCTCTACGAAGTTACCATTTCTTATATACATTTATCTCCCCCTCCTTCTCAACCAGATAAAAACAGCTATCAACAACAACATCCCCGGATATCCCCACATAAAAGCAATTCGAACTCCATTCATGGCCCGTTGGCTCAAATAAACTGTATCATCAGGCGGAACTGGACGACGAATATCAATCGGGGCTTCCCCATCCGATAACCAGTAGAACACCCCTGCAATCACGGCAAAATTAGACGCTTTCACCGTCTTTCTATAAATGCTGACTTCCCCGTTACTGATACAATCCGCATCACCCAGAATCACGATTTTCTGCTCTTTACTTCCAATCGTACGCAATAAGACCAAAGCTGTGGGATAAGATTTTTCGACCTCACCAATAACAGGATTCAAGCTCACCGAATCATCAACAAAATTCGTCGTTTCCAATTCATTCCAACTTCCAATCGTATCACTTACCAACATGGGAATCACTTGGAATCCTTTACCCTCCGAGTATGCCAATCCCGTACACCCCGGCATCGTGACACAACGATTCTTCTCCAATAACCCTTCAAACACGTAAGCTAATTCACAAATTTCCGGAGTAGGACGTGCTTTTATAAAATTTGGCAAGAAATTCTCATTTCGTTCCACCAGACAACCGGGCATGAAAGAAACCCCAAAACGTTCCACCAACGGATTCATATATTCCTGTCGATTCGGTTCTCCTGCAATCAATAAATTTCCTCCACGAGCCACGTATTCATCCAGATTCTTCATCTGCTCATCCGTGATAGGGCTTCGCAATTCAGCAACCACCAAAATAGAAATGTCAGCAGGAATCTTCTTTTCCAACGTGACATCCTCAAAAGCGAATCCCTGATTAATTAACGAATAGCGAAACGGCTTATCTTGGGCAATACGATTATAATTCCGATCTCCATCCTGCTTACTATCCCTCTCCCCATGTCCGATCAGGAACCCCACTTTCGGCATATTTGTAGTCACCAATCCTTTCAATGCGATAGAAATCTCCGCCTCGGAAGGCAAACGCTTGTTATCATCGAACACCCTCAAAAAAGTTTTTTCCCCACTTTCCCGTTCTATCAAACGTACAAAATGATTACCTTCTGAAGAAAGATCTATTTTTTGTCGAATCTGCTCAGGGGAAAGAAACATCTTGAAATCCATCTCTAAGCCTTTAGCCAATTCTCTCGCCCGTTCTTCGTCATTCATATCCGGATAGCGCTTATCCAAATCCTCATTCTTCACCTTGTCGTAATAATAAACGTATTTCATCTTGATTTCCGGCTTAAATCGAAGGTATTTCTCGAAACGTTCCAGATCTGTATTGATTGCACTCGGCAAAGCAATCCAGTAATTTTCATCCAACAAATTCGTGTAAGTCGTAATCGTCAACCCACCCTTTAGTTGTTTTACAATTTCCTGACTATTAGGAGTCAATGTATTTACTTTCGTGCGGGTTGCATCATAAAAAACTTTAAAAACCGGACGAGAAGAAAAATACCCGATCAACACGACAATCCCAAATATACCAACATACTTTCCCACGGTAGCACTCAACGCCTTTTTCTGTCGATCAGCTTGCAACTTGATAATACTCCATGCGAGAAATAACACTACCACCACGATAAAATAAAGCACGTCCTCGCTGCATATCAACCCGTTAATAAACTCTTCCGCCCTCCCGGAAATAGATAACCAATAAGTCACGTCCCGCACGAACGCCATATCCTGACCAACCGAACCGATAAAATTCAAAACGGACAAAACAGCCAATGTACCCATCGCAGCCACCATCTGGTAGGAAGTAAGGCAAGACATGAACAAACCAATTGCTGCATAGGCACAAATCAATAAATAGATTCCTAACAACCCCGAAAGCGTTAACGACAAATCAAATGATTCCACTGTACACATCCCGAAAATAACATAAACGAGAAGAATCCCAACTAGCACCAATGCAAAAACCATCATCGCCAAAAACTTTCCTAACACGATATGCGTGTTCGTCACCGGCGATGAATATAACAATTTGACCTCCCCGCTACTAAACTCCCGGCTCATCAATCCCATCGTCAGCAAGGGAATATATAAATAAAGATATTGTTGAACCGTGGAAAAAAGTCCCATCCATCCAGCAAAAATATTTTTAGTCACACTTTGCAATCCGTAGCCCAACTCCTGACTTTTCACTAAATCGCCCATCACCCCACTAAATCCCATACTCGTCTGAAACGCAAAAATCACGATAATCAGCCAAGCGATCGGGGAATAAAACAAAGTCTGTAACTCTGTTTTAGAAATTTTATATATCATACTCAATGTCTTCATCTCAATATTTTTTAGCGTGTATCACATTCTACTTTTTTGACAATTCGGCAAAAATAGTATCTAACGAACTCTTTTCCAGACGAATTTCCGTCAGCTCCCAATCCCGGGCCACACTGGCTTGCACGATACGATTCGTGACATCCCGTTTATCCGTGAAATGTACCCGGTAATCAGAACCACCTAATTCTTCCACTCTCGACACCCCCGGGATCGCCGCCAACTCTCCCACCGGAGGAGCCGCAGCCAAAGAAACAAACAACGTATTCGGAACAATATAATTATCGAATTCGTTCACCGTTCCGGCAAACACCAACTTACCCTGTTCAATCATTCGGATATAGTCACACGTGGCTTGTACCTCCGACAGAATATGAGTGGAAAGAATCACGGTCCGCTCCTCGGCAATTTCCTGAATCAAATGCCGGATCTCCACAATCTGGTTTGGGTCCAGTCCGTTTGTCGGTTCATCCAGAACCACAAACTTCGGGTTATGGATAATAGCCTGCGCAATCCCGATTCGCTGTTGATATCCACCGGATAAATTCCGAATTAACCGTTTACGGAAATGTGTAATATCACACCGCCCCATCACGGCCTTGACCGCACGAGAAACCTCTGCTGCCGGAATCCAGCGCAAATTCGCCGTAAAGTTCAAATACTCCTCAACCGTCAAATCCATATTCAAAGGTGGTTTCTGCGGTAAAAAACCAATATGCCGTTTAGCGTCAACCGGATTTTCTGCCAGATCAACCCCTTGAATATACACCTTCCCTTCCGTCTGTTTCAACACCCCGCACATAATATTCATAATCGTAGACTTGCCGGCTCCATTAGAGCCTAGCAAACCATATATTCCATTTTTCGTGATCTCAAAATTAATATCCCGAACAGCCCATTGCACACTGTAACGATGAGACAACTTCTCTACTTTAACAATCGATTCTCCCATAAATAAACAATTTGTGATTTCATACTATAACAAACCGAACGCCAAGCCTCCGGCAAGACAGGCTACAAGTTGACGAAATTCAAACTTGTAACCTGCTTTTTTTCAACACCTAAACATCTCTCTAATTTTCCCTCACGAACTTAAACACCAGCGTAAAATCCTGCTTCATCGGTTCCTTACCAAAAGCGGAAGAAACTTTTCTATCATTATACGTTCTCTGTAAAAAATCTGTCGGTTCGTAATCAAAAATACGCAATTCCAGCGTATTCCCACCATCCAGCACCCGGAACCCAACTTGAGCTTTACGTAAACTTACATTCGTGGCCGAATAATTCACGTTAGCTTCGCTCATCTCCATCGTCAGTACAGATTCAAAAGGTGGGTTATCCCCCATTTCATACAAGTACTCCTCTTCCTCTTTCACGGACGTCAAGTCACAATTTCTTAAATAATGAGCTAAATCACCCGTGAGCAAGCTAACATTCATTCGATTCGCAATTCCCGACGTGAACACCAGTTTATCCGTTTGCGGGTTATTCTCCGGCAAATGTTCCAAATCGGATTTATCTTCATTAAACACGGAATTCTTCACGTGAGTAAGACTTGTAAATCCATTCATCCGCCACGTTCCTTCCAAATCCTTGAAAGTCGTGGGGCCATCAATCGTGATTGTCGTCCGGTTCCTCTCTCCTGCCAAGTAATGCAAATCACTGTCGGACATACGCAGCACGATTTTATCCTTACCCTCCTCTTTTTTCAAACACTTAATCTTTACTTGTGCGGACGAACCCTTCGTCGGCATCACCAATTCCAAGCCCCCTCCCTCAATCTCAAAATGAGTGCCCAACACGGCCGTCGAAGAAGGATCGATCTCAAACGGAACGGTAACCGGATAAGAGGGATGCGTGTAACTTGTACCTCCGATAAACAGATTCATGGAAACCGTCAAGGAACTCTTCAAGATATATGCATCTGCCGCAAAGGAAGTTGTAATCACCTCCTTCGTTTCAACAGGAATCAAAACAACCCGATAGTTGCCAAAAGCATACCCCGGCACATCCGCCAGTTCCAAGCGAATCTGCCTGTCTGAATACACGTTATCCACGGGAGTAATCACCACCTTTGCTGAATTTTCCCCTTGAGCCACCACGAACTCGTGAGCCGATAATGAATACTCTTCCCCTTCAACCGCCGTACCGAAAACTTCAAAAGGAACGGTCAACTCTTGTTCTGCCACCTCGGATAACCCGATTTCAACCTCTATCGCTTGATTAGAAGATAATATATAAACAGCCCTTTTGAAAGAAACCGTCCGGGCATGATCGTCATCCTCAGAACAAGCCGTGAAACACACAATCGCCGAAAACAAAACGATCAATCTTAATATATTTTGCATAGTCATCTCATTTACTGGTTACTACTGGAAACAGCCCGCACACCGATAGCTTCTTCGTACACTTGTTTTTGGGCAGCGATAATATCTCTTTCCGCATCCGTCAACCGAGGTAATGCCGGAAGAGTAAAGTCCATATCATTAAACGCCTCCTCACGGGGTGGCAATTCATTCGGTTTTTCACATCCCCAGCAAAAAAGCATACCTAACATCACACAACAAAAATATATCTTTTTCATAGCTTTCATTTTTTAAAGATTTTCATATCCGGGATTCTGCACCAAGTTCTCGTTAGCAATCAGATCGGCTTTTCGGAGAGGGAACGTGTAGAGGTACTTCTCGGTCGTGTACTTCACAAAATTATAACCAACCCAAAATTCCGGAGAACCGTTTCGTTTCAACTCAAACCAACGATCCCCCTCCATAAACATCTCCTTTCTCCGTTCATTCAAGACAGCCGACATCAACGGGGTTAACTTGGCTCCCGTAGCATCCGTCTTTATCACATCACTCTCGTTCACGGTCGGTAACGTGGCTACCGTATAAGGAACATAATCAGCAATCCGCTTAGAACGCAACAAATTCAAATAAATCAGAGCATTGTCAGTATCCGACAAATGAGCGTAACTCTCCGCAAGAATCAAACACATCTCAGCCGCACGAACGCAAACCCGAATACCTTTCGTGCTAAAATATTTAGAATCAAAAAACGTCGTGTAACGAATATCCCGTTCTTTTTCCGGGAACAGATTAATCAGAGACATATTCACCGGGCGAGTCTTGACATTCTTCAAATTCCGGTTGTAGGCCGTTAGCGATCCTGTGATAAACGTGCGAAATAGCATATCCCCTAGCTTCCCTTGTGGGGACTGGATCATCTCTTTGTATTCATCCCCCTCGACAAGAGGATATTTATCTAAAACTTCCTTTGCCATTTTTATCGCATTCTTCCAGTCCTGAGCCCAGAAATAGGTCCGGGCAAGATAAGCACGAGCAACATCCGCCGTGAAACGATACTGTTCATCCGTTTGATTCATCTGAATGGCCGTTTCCAAATCCCGAACAATAAAATTCACCAACTCTTGAATATTCCCTCTCCCCGGTTTAGCCTCTATATCAAAATGTTCCACGTTAGGGACACCCATAATTTCCGTGGCCCTATCCTTCTCGTACGCCTCGCAACACTCACGCATCAGGTTAAAATACATCACCCCTCTCATCGCGTAGGCGGTTGCCAGAATCTTCTTCCCTAACTCCGTGTCTCGCTCTTTCAGATTATCTATAATAATATTATAATCCTTAATAAGGCTATAATAATTCATAAATCTATACTGGGCCGAATTAACATTCGTACCGACATAAATATATGATAACGCATTACTTGTCATCAAACTGGTATTCAGATTATCAGAATAACATTCCAACTCGATTATCCAAGCGAAAGACCCCAGCATATTCGCAGCCCCGGCAGTCCCTTTATCTATTGCGGACAATTGATTATTGATCAGCGTGGCATAATCCTCGTCCGTTTCAGGCAAAACCTGCCCGTAATTTTTTACCTCCAGATATTCATCACAGGAACAACACATTCCTACAATCAACATCATCATATATAACTTCAAAACTTTCATAGACATTGTTTTTAATAATTTCAAAACTAAAAACCGACACTCAAACCGAAAGACATCGAACGGGTAACCGGATAAGTCGCTCCCGGAGTCTCCGGATCAATTCCCGAATAGCCGGTAAACGTGAAGAAATTATTCATCGTGAAATACATCATCAAAGAAGATAATCCCATCCTTTGCAGCATTGATTTCGGCAAATTATATGAAAGCGTAATATCACGGATTCTCAAATAAGAATTACTCTCATAAAAAGCACCATTCACAATAGAAGCATACATTGCATTATAAGTCCCCAGCGACAAAGACTCTCCTAAATAATCCACTATTCGCGGGTATTTCACTCCCGTCGTACGCTCTTGCGTCCACCGATTCGTCACGTTTTTGTTCACGTTCAAGTGATTACGATACAAATCACTGTAAGCGGATTGAGGCGTTTCGTTTCCATACCAAGCCACCTTATCATAACTTGCCGGAGAATTCATCAAACTACTAGTCTTTCCCCCACAAGCGTAAGAAGCCCCCACGTTCAGCCTCAAATTTTTGTACGTGAATTGCACATTAAAACCACCCGTCACCGGGGCATTCTGCGTCCCGATATAATAACGATAATTCTTCACCTCGTTCAAATCGAAAGTCTCCTTAATATCAGCATCCGGTCTCAACTTGTAAAGATAAAGTCCCGTCCAAGGATCGATGCCAAGCAACTTTCCCCCGTAAATTCCATCCTGCGGATAACCTTCAAACCTACCGTCCACCAACGTCGCACCGTTAGAAGTACGGAAACGAGCTAATTTATTGTAATTCCAAGCAACATTCGCCCCCACGTCAATACCAAAATCACGAGTTTTCAACGCCGCCACCCGCAACGTACCTTCAATACCTTTATTCACAATATCAGATGCGTTATAAACAATCGATTTGAATCCGGTTGTACTTGAAAGAGCCGAATTAGAAATAATATCAAAACTCTTTCGGTAATATCCTTCAACCAACCCACTCACCCGGTCACCAAACAACCCAAAATCAAGAGCCACTTTCATATCCCTTGTTTTCTCCCAGCGCAACCGTGGATTCGGGGCCTTATCAATACTCCCGGTTTTTTCCCCGTTCCAGTAGGAAGAACCGTATTTAATCACCAACTGTTTATACACACCCTGAACGACATTTCCCGTGTATCCACCGGCCACTCGCAAAGTTAACCGACTGATATAAGGTTGCAATGCTGCCATAAAATTCTCCTGATCCAGATGCCATGCCACCCCCAATGACCACGTCGGGTTAAACTGTTCCTTACTACCGAAATTATTCGAACCGTCCGTGCGGAATGCCGCATTCAAAATGTACCGATCTAAAAACGTGTAATCCAAAGAGGCATAAAAAGAAGCATACGTGTTTTCCTTAATCGACTGCCCGGATAAGTCATCCATTAAATTGGCATAAGAAGACGCATCCGATCCATCCGGATCCGGATTCACAGGCGTAGAAAAATTACCGGTATCCGGATCGTACCCGTAACGTTTCGTGTAAAAACGCTTGGACTTATTCCCTCGTAACTCCGCTCCCCCTAATAACGAAATTGTATGCGTATCCCAGAATGTATCCATGTAAGACACCTGAGCCCGAGCATCATAACTATCACCGGAAGAGGCGGTTTGCGTGATAGAACCGTAAGGTGTCCAGTTTTCATTCGTCCGGTCAAAATAGAGCCGGTCCGTGAAAGCCGTATAAGTATCTTTACCAATTACGTCCTCTGATTTATTATGATCGTAGGAATAAGAAACCAATCCCGATACAGCCAACTTACTAGTAATGTTATACCTCAAATTCAAAGAACCGGAAGTTGTCATTTTGTCATTCTTACCTGACGTTTCATCAATCTCCCGCAAAACATTAAACCCATTAGACGGGAGCAAATCCGTACTGATGTTACCATCATTTATTGCCGACAGATTCTGGTAAGTCATATCTGCCCGGTAACTCCCGTCCTCGTTATAGGGACGCTCGTAAGGGTTAGCAAAATAAGCGTAAGAAAACGGATCAACACTACCGGAATAAGAACCCGCAACCAAACGGGACACCTTAACAGTCGCATCAATCGTAATCTTTGGGGAAGGCATCATGTGTAACTTCAAATTCAGATTGTAGCGGTCATAATCGGTTTTACGCACCAAACCCTCTTGGGAAGCGTATCCCATAGAAAAATAATACGTGTATTTTTGGTCACCACCGGAAAGAGACAAGTGATGATTCATCTCGAAAGAATTCCGGAACAACTCGTCAAACCAATCCGTGGAATGGGATGCCAAATCATTTAAATAGGCTTCCTGTTCTGCCGCACTCATCGCTTCGAATCCTTCATCCGTCCAAAGTTTACCGTCGCGTCCCAGTTTATTTGCCCGGACCATTCCCGTTATCCCGACAACCGCCACGTGAGGGGCACTGGCAGCAAAAGCATCCGCGGAAAACTCATCCCATAACTCTTGTTCCCAAGCTAACTTCTCTCGCGAATTCATCAAATTAGCATCCCGTTGCGGTTTTAATCCCATCGTCAAACTCATCGAATAATTCACCCTCATCTTCCCGGGACGTCCTTGTTTCGTCGTGACCACGATCACACCGCCTGCAGCTCGTGAACCATAAATCGCTGCTGCAGCCGCATCCTTCAATATCGTCACGTTCTCGATATCGCTCGGGTTAATTCCCGCTACCCCGTTCACGAAAATCTGGTTCAAATTACCGGATTTAATCTGATCGGTATCAATTTCCGGAAGGTCATCCTGCAAGGGTACCCCGTCAATAACCCACAAAGGCTCGGCATCTCCCTGTATCGTGTTTATACCGCGAATCCTAATCTTCGACGACTCGCCCGGACGCCCGGAGGTAGCTTTAACGGCAACCCCGGCTACTAATCCCTGCAAAATATCATCTACCGAGGTAGGAATCTTATTTTCGAAAGCATCTTTCGTCAAAACAGCCACTGATCCGGCAGCCTTACGCTTCGTGGTCTCGCCATATCCCGTGATAACCACCTCTTCCAATTCCCCCGCTTTCTCTCGCATTACCACGTTTATTTCCCGCTGAAAATCAACGATTTTAATCTCCTGTTTTTCCATTCCGACAAACGAAAATGCCAGCACGATTTCCCTCTCCTTCGGAACAGCAAACGTGAAACGCCCGGCTGTATCTGTCACGACACCCATGTTCGTACCTTTAATCAATACCGTCACACCCGGAAGAGCATTACCATAAGCATCCAGCACCCGTCCCTTCAAACGTTCCTGTTCCACCTCTCTCTGGGGCACATCCTTCATTCTCACTATAGCAATAACCCCGTTCACCAATTCGTAAGTATACCCGCTTCCCTGCAATATTCTCGTCAATAAATCATCCAATCCCACATCCTTCAAGTGTAAAGTTACACGCCCCACTCGTTCCAACTCGTTACCATTATAAAGGAACCCTTTCCCCGTTAATTGCTCCACCTTTTTTATGCACGCTTTCAGATTTGCATTTTCCACCTCGTACTCCGCAATTTGCTGGGCTTTCACCACCGAGAATCCGTTTAAATTAAATGCCACAAGCAAGATAATCAAATACTTCATGGCAAGGAATGTCCTATTCCCTTTTAAAGGAATGACCAACTCCCTACATTTTGATTTTTTTTTCATAAATTTGTAGAGTTTACTTTGTTAAACATCATATGAGATTGGCAGAAGGTTGTGGTTAGCTGTTCTGCCGATCTTTTTTATTTATCTATATAAATCATTTTTCCCCTTACCTCAATTTTCAAATCGGAAACCCGTTCAATCAAATCAATGATAATTTGAAGATTGTCAAAACGAGGCAATTTACCGGTGAAAAGCTCCTGCCGGACCTCCACATTAGCATAAAAAACCTGAATATTATACCATCTTTGCAGGATCGTGAAAACTTCCTCCACGGTATTATTATCAAACTGAAAAGATCCATCCCGCCAAGAAACAAACACGTCCACATCGACCTCCTGAACATTCATCTCCCGGCTATCCCTATGGAATAACAACTGTTCTCCCGGCAAAATATCTACCTCTTTTCCCGGGTTCATCCGGTCACTTAACCGCACGTGTCCGCTACAAAGTGTGGTATGAGCCAACGGGAAATCAGAATAAGCTGAAATATTAAAAGAGGTTCCCAGCACCCTAACGTTGAACTCATCCGTCTTCACGATAAACGGTTTAGCTTCATTCTTCTTCACTTCAAAATAAGCTTCCCCTTTCAACTCGACTTCCCGAGTATCTCCCCCGAATGCCACCGGATAACGTAATTCAGACATCGCATTCAACCAAACTTTCGTACCGTCCGCCAGCGTTAGGGAAAACTCTCCCCCTAACGGGGTACGAATCATATTGTATTCCTCAACCATCACGCTATCTTTTTTCTTGTGGTAATAAACCACATTCCCTTTTACTTGAATATTGGAATTCCTTTCCCGAAGTTTAATCTCCATCCCTTCATGCAAATCCACCTTCTGCCCGTTTGCCAAAATCAATTCCGCATATTTTCCACCCGCAGACAGGGCAACCGGAACCTCCTCCCGAACTTCCCCTGAACGATTCATTAAAAAACAAAAAGCTCCACTGAACAAAAGTAACACGGTTGCCGCATATGGCAGAAGCTTTTTCATCATCCTGTTCGGAACATCTTGACGCAAACGACGTTGATTTCTCCGGAAAGCCTCCGCCACGTCCACCCCCTCGTATTGCTCGTATTTATATTTCAATTCGACAGCAGAAGATAACTTTTGATAGAGAACTTTGTTCCGGTCATTTTCCTGAAGCCATCCCTCCAATACAAAGTTCTCCTCTTCCGTCAAAGTTCCCAAAACTGACTTTACAATTATACTCTTGATTTTCTCGTTATCCACATTCATACCACATCATATTTACTATACATACACGCAAAACAAGGAAACGTGCAAATCATTTCCCTATTTTTTTGAAAAAATAATCTTTATTATTTATCACAACCAGCAATACACTGATTTACAAAATGATATATACATAATCTACTCAAAAGCACATTATTCCCACAAATTCTATAATTACAAGATATCAAATGTAACAAAATGTTATAAAATTATGACCAAATTCTTATCATCATGCAACCCGCTCCCATTCCGCTCCCATTCCTCCCCTATTCCGCTCCTATCATTATAACAATATATTATACTTACATAGCAAGTATTAACACGATAATAAATATTTAATAATAACTTGATAACACGATAAACACAACTTGTAAACTTCATCAAAATAGTTCCGACGTTTATCTTTTTATGAACCTTCAACAAAAAAGATGAATTCAAAAATCACACCAATAACATATTAATCCCAAAATATAGAAGCTGATAACATTATTTTGTAGTAACTCTTTGCCCCTTCTCAACTGGCTCCTGACGGTTTCTTCCGATATTTGAAGCATATCAGCAATTTTTTGATTTTCTTCCCCGTCCAGTTTCAACAAAAAAATCTGGCGACAACGTTCAGGCAGTTTTTGGATGGCAGCATACAACTCTCTATACACCTCTTCTTCCATCATTTCCCGCAAAAAATCCTCGTCAGACTGTTTTTCAAAACCCTCGATAGAAACAGAATGGGTATCCCTTAAATAATTTAACGAACGATTGCGCACAGAACTATAAATATAAGCATGAAAGGATTTGTCATTTATCAACCTTTTACGGTCCTCCCACAAACGACAGAAAAAATCCTGTACAATATCTTCCGAGGCATCCCTATTCTTCGTGAATTTTATGGAATAAAGTAATAGAGGGGTGTAAAATTCATGAAATAAAGTCGCATACGCCTCCCTGTCTCCATTCGACACCTGCCTCACTAATATTTTCATGGACTCCATCATAACCTTTTATTATTGTATCACACCCATCATCAAAATTGGATCTGTTCAAAACCTCTAAACGCCTCTATTGATTTTAACAATTTCCAGATACAAATATCAAATTTATAAATAAAAATGACAATCCCCATATATGATGAAAAATAAAATGTCCACTCCCAAATAACGGGGAAGACTTCACGTTACTATATAAAACAACTAACCACCCCTTACGGAGTGGTTAGTTATATTTTTCATCCACCTGAATAAATTAATACTCGTCCTCGTTGAAGAAAAAGTCATCTTTACTCGGATAGTCTGGCCAAATATCTTCAATACTTTCAAATATTTCCTCATCATCCTCGATATCCTGAAGATTTTCGATCACTTCCATAGGTGCCCCGGAACGAATGGCGTAGTCTATCAACTCATCTTTTGATGCTGGCCAAGGCGCATCTTCCAATTTTGAGGCAAGTTCTAGTGTCCAATACATAGTTATATCGTTTTTAATGTAATTTCTTATTTTTGCCGCGAATATATAGTTTATTTCTAATAATACAACTTCTTTTTTCTAATAAGAAGTTATTTAGACACATTAAATCTAATGTATCGAGATAAATAACGCAAAACGATCCAAATTGTTACACTAAAAACTATTCATCATCGGAGAAGTGAATCAACACTTTTCGATACGTGTTGAATATCTTCGCTTTAGAAACAAAACCAATATATTTATGATCTTGAAGGACGGGTAGATTCCACGCTTTCGAATCCTCAAATTTCTTCATGACTACCTCCATCGAGTCATTAATGTCAATCACCACGGAAGGCGTTGTCATAAAATCCCGCACGTAGGTTTTCGAATACAATTCCTGATTAAACATCACTTTACGAATATCATCCAGCAAGACGATCCCCAGTAATTGCTGGTTGGAATTCAATACAGGGAATAGATTCCGGCTTGATTTCGAAACTACCTTTACCAGATCACCTAATGTCGCATCCACTTCGATCGTCTTGAAATCCGTTTCCACCACCTTGTCCAATTTCATCAAAGTCAACACAGCTTTATCCTTATTGTGAGTCAACAAGTCTCCCTGCATGGCCAAACGACGGGCATAAATAGAATAAGGTTCCATCCCTTGGCTGGTCAGGTAAGAAATAACCGAGGTCAGCATCAAAGGTAAGAATAAGGCATAACCTCCCGAAATCTCGGCAATCAAGAACATGGCTGTTAACGGGGCTTTCATTACCCCGGACATTGTTCCCGCCATTCCCGCCAAGACGAAATGACTGGGTTCCACGATACGGATTCCACTCATATTAATCAACATCGCCAACAAATACCCGGCAACACCACCAGTGAACAAACTCGGTGCAAAAACACCACCAACACCCCCACTACCATTGGTTAAGGCAGTGGCAATCACTTTTACGAATATCAACCCAACCACGAAAAGGATCATCATCCAGGCACTACCCCGAAAACCGAAGAAATAAGTATTATTCAATAATTTATCGGAATGTCCAGCCATCATGTCATCCAAAGCCGTGTAACCTTCACCGTATAGAGGGGGAAACACGAAAATAATGACACCTAATAAAGCTCCACCGATAGCTATTCTTTTCCATGTTTGCTTGATACGCCCTAGAAATTGTTCTACCCGGAGATTCATCCGAACAAAATACACGGACAACACCCCGGCAAAGATTCCCAGTATAACGTAGTAAGGGAAATTGGCCATCACGAATTTATCCGTGATCTGATAAGAAAACACGAAACCATCCCCCATGAGGAAGAATGTAACCACATACGAGGTAATAGCCGTGAACATCAACGGTACCAATGAGGCCATCGTCAGATCAAGCATCAACACTTCCATCGTGAATACAATTCCGGCAATCGGGGCTTTAAAGATCCCGGCAATGGCACCTGCCGCTCCACAACCGATCATCAAGGTCATCACCTTGTAGTTCATCCGAAACAAACGTGCCAGATTCGAACCGATGGATGCCCCGGTCAACACGATGGTAGCCTCCGTCCCGACCGATCCTCCGAAACCGATGGTCAGGGTACTGGCAATCATCGAGGTATAGTTGTTGTGCGGCTTGATCATACTATTACGGCGGGAAATAGCATACAATACCTTTGTCACACCATGGCTGATTCCCTCTTTCACAAAAAATTTCACAAATAATGTCGTTAGCAATATTCCAATAAAAGGGTATATAAAGAAAAGCAAGTTACCACTATCCACCTGCATCCGCTCCGTGAAAAACATATGAGTAAAATGTACCATATTTTTCAGCACAACTCCCGCCAACCCGGTAACAATACCAACCAGGATGCTCAACATGACAATAAATTGCTTTTCCTTGATGTAGCGGACACGCCACACCAAAAACTTTCCCAATAACCCTTTTTCGTTAATCGCCGCCATGATCCAAAAGTATATCAAACTATTTTTTCATTATACCTTTTATCGAACCATATTGCGGGTAGAAATCAATAGAAATGCCTTCATTATTGATGACATCCAAAGGGAATTGCTTGATGAATCCGAGTTGTGGTATGACACAACGAACAGTCATCACGTTCTCTTTCCCTCTCAACAAGCACAAATCAGCAACAGCCGGTTCTCGATAAGAGAGTGACGGAACCGGACGGGAATTCCCTCCTTGTTGGGCATCCCTCTTCGGAATGTAAATACTTTTCAACTCAACGATATAAGGAATAGCAGATACATTATTTTTTGCCGTAATCCCATCATTCGCGGAAAAACGGAATAAAACAATTGACTCGTCAGCTTTTTCCGGAACAAAAGAGATGGTTTTAACCACTTCACGTTTTTCCCTTTTTCCCATGAACAAACTCATGTAATTCGCTTCAAGCTCATCTAGAGCTTTTAAAGCCTCAGCCGTGGCCGAACCTCCGGCTAGTAATTCCAGTCTCTTTTTACGAATATTGAATATCTCTGACGTGATCTCGTCCACGTAATCTTTATTTTCTTTTAACACATGACGTTCTATCGGGTCCCATACCCGACGAATCTCGCCCTCTACTTCCATCTCCGTGAAATTGGAATCAAGTACTTCTTTTTGGGTGGAGCGAATACCAAAATACACGTAATTGATACCTGTACCAACGCTTTTCTCCTTTTCCTCGTAAACAATCTCCTCCTCATCAGTCCGGTTCGTGTTACCACTTCCCACTCCAGCTAAAAAACCTTCAGGAGTCACATTTAATAAAATAGAGTTATATTCCCCAACAGCATTCACGGTATAAGAAGCCTTCGGATCAGGCAAGGCCCTCGGAATAAATTTGATGTTTTTGATCGCCCACTCTTCGCCTTCACTCGTGATCTCAGGAGAGACGCCTAACTGTTGTTCGGCATATTGCCGGAAAGGTCCCGGAATCAAACGACAACATTCCATCGTAACAACCACGTCATAACTGATCTTTGGTAAAGTATAATCAACTGACACCTGCGTGGTCAACTCTCTCTTTTTCTGTCCCGCAACAGACAGGGATACTAATCCCACTAACCCGATTATAAAAAATAACTTTTTCATCTTTCTATCGCTGTTTAGCCATATTATATGTTTCCATCTTTTTCCACACCAAACCTAATTTATCGGCAATATCCCCGGCACGCACTCCTCTCATTCCCTGTTCTTCCACGACCAAATCACCAGCCAGACCATGAGCATATACCCCGATTACAGCCGCATCCAACGGAGAATGACCACTTGCCAGTAAAGCCGCAATAATACCCGTCAACACGTCTCCTGCCCCACCCTTGGCCATTCCCGGGTTACCTGTCATGTTAAAATAACATTCCCCCTCTGGAGTGGCGATTATCGTATGTGCACCTTTTAGTACGACGTACACTTGGTGTAGACGTGCAAAGGTGCTTAATTTATTTAATCTATCAAAATCATTTACACTTTTTCCTGCTAATCTTTCAAATTCTTTCGGATGGGGAGTTAGTACCGCTCCTTTGGGAAGCAACTCTAACAATCCGGAATTCGACGCCAACAAATTCAAGGCATCCGCATCCAACACAACTTTTCCTTGCCATACGGATAACAGTTGACGAATTCCTTCTGCCGTGACAGGTGAAGTCCCGATCCCCGGACCAATCCCAACCGCTTGGAAACGGGAAAGATTGTCTACACCGGAAAAACAAAATTCATTCCGATCCACTTCAACCAATGCTTCCGGCACGGAAAGATGAATCACTTCTTTCAACTTACAGGGAACATGCATGGAAAGTAGTCCCGTCCCGGATCGAATGGCCCCTTTGGCCGCCAACACGGCAGCCCCCATCATGGGATAAGAACCCGCTATTAATAAGGTATTACCCAAAGTTCCTTTATGAGAAAACTTTTCAGGTATCAATAACCGGGATGCAACCACTTCTTCTGTCAGATAATAATAAGCAGCAGGATACTCCCGCAATATAGCCGGATGCAAACGGATATCTAACACGTCCCAATGCCCCACGTAAATTACATTTTCCGGAAACATAAAGGCTAACTTGGGAAATTGAAAAGTAAACGTATAATCAGCTTTTACGATCGCCCCGTTATTTTCCCCGTTATCCTCTCCCATCAAACCGGATGGAATATCTATTGCCACAACCGGATGGGACAAACAATTTATCCGATGGATTACATTTCCCAAAAATCCCGTTACCGGACGGTTTAACCCGGCCCCGAAAATGGCATCCACGAGCACGCTATTTTCATCCGGCTGCAAATTATCCGGATTTTTCACCTCAATATAACATCCTCCCATATCAATGAATCGTTTCCTGTTCACAGCACAATCCGGAGATAGGACACTGTTTCCATGCAAACCGAATACCTTGACATTCAATCCTTTTTTTAACAGTAATCTTGCCACGACATACCCGTCACCCCCGTTATTTCCGAAACCAGCCAGAATGTTAAAAATATGGTTATTGGGGAAAAAAATCAATAATTTTTCTGTAAAAACAGTCGCTGCCCTCTCCATCAAATCCAACGATGTTACCGGCTCATTCTCAATCGTATATTTATCCAATTTTTGTAAATCCGAAGTCTTGAAAATTTTATTATTCTTCAACATAGCGATAGGTTTCAAACGTTTTCAATGACTAAAGATAAAAAAATAATTTATATTTGCAGACTATTAGCGTGAATGAAAAAATTTAATTATTTACCAATACAAATTAAAAACAAAAGTTATGTTCAAAAATCATCCTAAAGGGTTGCTTACTGCGGCTCTAAGTAATATGGGAGAACGTTTCGGCTATTACATCATGAATGCCGTGTTAGTGTTATTCCTATGTTCTAAATTTGGTTTGAGCGAAGCCGCCAGTGGTACCATTTATTCCTTCTTTTATGCTGGTATTTACATTTTAAGCCTTGTCGGAGGTCTTATTGCAGACCGCACGCAAAACTACAAAGGAACCATTAAGACTGGTCTTGTAGTTATGGCAATAGGATACATTATCCTATCTGTTCCAATCCTTGCGACATCGCAAAATACAACTTGGTTATTGACTCTTACTTGTGTTGCCTTGTTTCTTATTGCATTTGGTAACGGTTTGTTCAAAGGTAACTTACAGGCCATCGTGGGTCAAATGTATGATAATTTTGAAGCAGAGGCAGCAAAACAGGGTCCAGAGGCTCTCAAAATCGCAAAAGACAAGAGAGATTCAGGTTTCCAGATTTTCTACGTATTCATCAACGTGGGCGGTCTAATTGCTCCGTTCATTGCTCCGGTTTTACGCCAATGGTGGTTGGGTGTAAACGGATTATCTTACAACGCACAACTTCCAGCCCTTTGTCACGAGTACGTTAATAATGCTGCAAACATGGCTCCCGAAGCACTTGCCAACTTACAGCAACTTATGACGGCTGCTGGTGGAGCTATTACCGATATGACTGCTTCTTGTCTCCAATATCTGCAAATTTTCAATGAAGGAATTCACTACTCATTCATTGCCTCTGTTGCAGCCATGCTTATTTCTCTTGTAATTTTCTTTGTTTCACAAAAAACATTCCCGAATCCAGCAAAGAAAGCTGCTGCACAGAGTGTAACCTACACGGCAGAAGAAAAAGCTGCTATGGCTAAAGAGATTAAACAAAGAATGTATGCCTTGTTTGCAGTATTAGGTATAGTGATTTTCTTCTGGTTCTCGTTCCACCAGAATGGAATGTCTCTTTCATTCTTTGCCCGCGATTTCGTTGATTCTTCCGCAGTTGCCCCTGAAGTATGGCAAGCTATCAACCCATTTTTTGTCATCGTTCTTACCCCAATGATCATGGCTATCTTTGGATTCCTTGCAAGACGTGGTAGAGAAATCTCAACCCCAAGAAAGATCGCAATCGGTATGTTCATTGCAGGTTTGGCTTTCTTGTTCCTTGCAGTGTTCTCAATGATGAAAGGCTATCCTTCTGCAGACACTTTCAAAGGTCTTCCTATCGCAGAACAAATGGCAGCAAAAGCTCATTGGTGGGTTCTTATCGTTACTTACTTCTTCTTAACTGTTGCAGAGCTATTTATCTCTCCTCTAGGATTGTCATTCGTATCAAAAGTTGCTCCAAAGAGCATGCTTGGTTTGTGTCAAGGCCTGTGGCTTGCTGCTACCGCTCTTGGTAACCTTCTACTTTGGATTGGCCCGCTCATGTACAACGCATGGCCGATTTGGCAATGCTGGTCAGTATTCTTGATCGTATGTCTTGTATCTATGGGAGTTATGCTTGGTATGGTGAAATGGCTTGAAAGAGTTACAAAATAACCTTATTTATCAACAATAAAAAAGAGTTCAGAAAATTCTGAACTCTTTTTTATATCAAAATCAGTTCTTAAAAATTGATCTGAAGTCCTACCCCCAACACTTCCTTAAACTGCACTCTCGGCCCTGCCGTTCCGTCTTCTTGGGCGATCTTTACATCATTATCATATAACAAGTTTGTTGATAAAGTCGTCGAAAACCATTTATTAATGGCCATATTTAATTGAACCTCCCAGCGAACATCAATGTTCTGAGGATCTTTCAAATAATTAGAATACAATTCCAGACGAGAATAAACCTTCATATTAGGCAAAAACTCATAATTCACTTCTGCCTTCAAGTTTGCACCAAACTCAGATAACAAATGTTTTCCCTTATCCACACCGAAAGCTCCTTCATCCGACAAACGACTATCAGCTACAATAGTTCCCCTCCAAGAAGCCGGGGTAAAAGTGGCCGTAAATATCTTATTCGGACTCCAAGTAACACCGGTACCAATCATCAAGTATCCCGGAGCCATGAACTTTGAAATAAAATCAGAATCCTCAATATTATAATCGTATCCTTTCGCAAACTGCGTATTAAAGTTCAATAAAGCACTCCAGTAAAGTGTTTTATAAATCTGATACCCATAAGTGGAAGCAAAATATATCTTATCGTTTGTTTTCCGGGCGCTCTTACCATCATTTTTCGTCAAACCGTATCCCAGTTCCAAACGATTTTGCCACAACTGACGATCTCGCTTAAAATCGGCACTATATGTTATCTGGCTATCAAATGCCAAAGCAGACTCACCTCCGGCAGACCAACTACTCAAACTTACTTGCGTTAATTTTAACCCGAAGTAACCGGCTTTTGTCCACGCCGTATCTCTTACCGGCTGCGCATACAATTGTCCAAAACCCAATACAAATAGGGCAATAACAAAGAATCTTTTCATCATACTCTTATTAAATTATTTAGGTTTAAATTATACTATCTTTTGACTGATAAACGTGAAACAACAAAGATTTGTTATAAAAAAAGCAGGTTATTTTCTAACCTGCTTTAGAAGAAGTCTTTTTTCACTTATATTTTAGCACATAGTTCAGATATTTTCACAATCACACTTACGATTTTTTCCATAGAAGACACGGGTATATACTCGTAACGTCCATGCCCGTTATGTGCCCCATTGGACAAATTCGGTGTAGGCAATCCCATAAATGACAATCTTGCCCCATTAGTACCTCCTCGAATAGGAGCAATCAAAGGTTTAATCCCCAGTTCTGACATGGCCTGTTTTGCTATTTCCACGATATATCTTACCGGTTCCAAACGTTCTTTCATATTCGCATACTGATCCTTCATTTCCAAAAGTACTGGTAAATCATACTTCTTTGAATATTCACGAACGCCATTTTCAATGACATCCTTTCTCCATTCAAAACGTTCCTTGTCAAAATCACGAATCAATATTTCTAGCAAGGTCTCTTCTACAGTCCCCTTGATAGAATAGATATGGAAGAATCCTTCGTAACCGGAAGTGTATTCCGGAGCATCCTTTTTAGGAAGGCTAGCCATGAATTCATTAGCCACCTTGATTGAATTGACCATTTTATTTTTGGCATATCCCGGATGGAAATTACGCCCTTTAAACGTCAAACGAGCTAAAGCCGCATTAAAATTTTCATACTCTAACTCACCGATTTCTCCCCCATCCAAAGTGTAGGCAAATTTAGCCCCGAATTTTTTCAAATCAAAATGATCAACACCTTCCCCGATTTCTTCATCCGGCGTAAAACAAACAGCAATACGTCCATGCTTAATTTCCGGATGTTGAACCAGAAACTCCATTGCCGTCAGGATTTCAGCAATCCCCGCTTTGTCATCTGCTCCTAAAAGCGTGTTACCATCCGTAACGATCAAATCCGTACCGACATAATTCATCAGTTCCGGAAAATCATCCGGTGACAAAGTGAATCCCTTTTCCTTGTTCAACAACACGTCATTTCCCCTGTAATTCTCGATAATCTGAGGTTTCACGTGTTTACCCGTCATGTCCGGACTGGTATCCATATGAGCAATAAACCCTATCGAAGGACACTCTCTGTCAGCATTAGAAGGTACAAAACCCATGACATATCCGTAATCATCCACGGCTACATCCTGCATTCCCATTTTCTGCATTTCCTCGCAAAGAAGATAGGCAAACTGCAACTGTCCCGGAGTACTCGGAACTAAACCTGTCTCCCGATCCGATTCCGTGTGAATCTTAGCATACCTGATAAAACGCTCAACTACTGGCAGCATAAAATAATTTTAGATTTTAAATTTTAGATTTTAAATTGTTGAATTTAGATTCTAGTTTTTCTCTCGGCTTGATTCATTCAATCTAAAATCTAAAATCATTCAATTTAAAATTAGTAGGCTCTCGCAATCAATACCCTCTTATGAGAAGGTTTACCTGTTACCATACATTTACCCTCCTCTTCGGGAGCATCGAATGGAATACAGCGGATGGTTGCTTTCGTTTCGTTCTTGATAAGTTCTTCTGTTTCCGGAGTTCCATCCCAATGACACAGGAAGAATCCACCTTTCGTGTCCAACAAAGTCTTGAACTCCTCGTAAGAGTCCACTTTTGTAATCAATTTAGAACGACGTTCCAAAGCCAGTTTGTATATATTTTCCTGAATTTCCTCCAACAACGTCTCGATATGTTGTTCCACACCTTCCAATGGCAATGTTTCCTTGGTCAAAGTATCACGACGAGCCACTTCAATCGTACCGTTTTCAAGATCACGTTCCCCCATAGCCAGACGTACCGGAACTCCTTTCAACTCGTAATCGGCAAATTTCCAACCCGGTTTCTGTGTGTCACGATCATCAAATTTCACGCTGATTCCCGCAGCCTTTAATTTATCCATCAAACCGCTAACCGTTTTACGGATTTTTTCTAATCCTTCCAAACTCTTATAAATAGGCACTATTGCCACTTGCAACGGGGCTAATTTCGGGGGTAATACCAAACCGTTATCATCGGAATGTGACATGATCAGCGCTCCCATCAAACGGGTAGAAACTCCCCATGAAGTTGCCCATACATATTCCTGCTTTCCCTCTTTCGTGGCAAATTGTACATCAAAAGCTTTCGCAAAGTTCTGGCCCAAGAAATGAGAAGTTCCAGACTGAAGAGCTTTCCCATCCTGCATCATAGCTTCGATTGTCAAAGTATCCAATGCTCCGGCAAAACGTTCCGTTTCACTCTTATGCCCCATAATCACCGGCATTGCCATCCATTTCTCTGCAAATTCTGCATACACCCGAATCATTTTCTGAGCCTCCTCAACAGCCTCCTCTCTCGTCGCGTGAGCAGTGTGCCCTTCTTGCCACAAGAATTCGGCCGTACGCAGGAACATACGCGTCCGCATCTCCCAGCGCATCACGTTCGCCCATTGATTACAAAGGATAGGAAGATCACGATAAGACTGAATCCAGTTTTTATAAGTATTCCAAATAATCGTTTCTGAAGTCGGACGAATAATATATTCCTCTTCCAATTTAGCTGCAGGGTCCACAACAACCCCACCTCCATTCGGATCATTTTTTAATCGATAATGAGTTACAACCGCACATTCTTTCGCAAACCCCTCCACGTGATCAGCCTCTTTTGAAAAGAAAGATTTGGGGATTAACAATGGAAAATAAGCATTACTATGCCCCGTTTCCTTGAACATCTTGTCCAATTGTTGTTGCATTTTTTCCCATATGGCATAACCGTAAGGCTTAATCACCATACATCCTCTTACAGCTGAATTCTCTGCTAATCCGGCTTTTACGACCAGATCATTGTACCATTGCGAATAATTTTCTTCTCTTGAAGTTAAAAACTTAGCCATCTCATTATTTTTTGATAAAACAGCAGCAAATTTAAAACAAAAACTAGGAAATCCGATTATTATTTTCTATTTTTATAACATAGAATACAAAACAAGCCGTATGGGATGCTTGTAACAGGGAAACACCGAATGAATGGTACGCATTTTGTTAGAAGTAAATAAACCAATAGTCAATGAATTTGTCATACAAAAAAGAAATTAATATTATTACTATGAAGATAGCATTATATTTTTCAGCATTAGCAGTCCTATTAGGCGCTTGCTCTTCCTCGCAAAATTTCACACGAGCGCAGGAAGATGATATCTACTATGTTCCTGGTAAACGTTCCCTCTTCGCTCAAGAAATTAAAGACAAGACCGGAGTGGACATCACCTCGAATACTTCTTCTAGTTCTCAAATTAGTAAAAACACAAACAATGATAAAGTTTATCCGAAGGAAATAGATAACAGTGTAAACCCGAAATCTCACTCCATCGGCATGGCTCGTTATGCAACTGAAAAACAGGTGCAAAAAGAAGAGACCAGAACCGGACAAACTGTTAATCGGATTGCAGTTCCGGCAGATGACGGGTACTGGATCGGAGGCTTTAAAGGTAGTGAAAATGATTTAGAAGAGTGTGTTCGAATCATGAATCGTTACCCGGAAGGTTTCGCCTATTTCGGAAACGGATACGAAATTGCCCAGAATCTTTCGTTCAGCTCCGACTGGAACGTGTACACGATTGATGGTCGCTACTGGTGGTTCCCCAGCAGTTCGAACGTGGGACTATACTCTCAATTAATTTTCGGTAATTACCCAAAATACATTTGGACCGTGATTTGGAACGATCCTCGTTTTGATAGTTTCGCATGGAGTAACAACGTAAGTTTCGGCTGGAACCGCTGGGGATGGGGAGCCTCGTTCGGTTGGGGAAACTCTTGGGGATGGGACCCATATTGGAACAATTACTATGGTTACGGTTATAATCCGTGGGGTTGGGGGCATGGATTCTACGATCCATGGGGCTGGAACCCTTATTGGAACCACTACTACGGTTATCATCCACATTGGGGACACCGTCCGGGACATGGACATCATGGCCCAAACTGGGGTAACCATCGACCGGATTGGGGTGGTGCCAGCAAACCAACTGTAACTACTCGGTATGCACCTAAAAAGCAATACACGACGAATAGAAACGCCCGGTCATATAGTACCTATTCAAGAACTTCAAGAAGTTCCGCTATACAATCCAGATCAAATAGTAGCCGCTACGAGTCCGGCTCAAACTACAATCCCTTGCATAACAACTCCAGCAATTCATCAGGAAGTTATTCCAGAGGAAACAGCGGATCTAGCTCGTATGGAAGTAGTTCAACAACACGCTCCAGCAGTGGAGGTAGCGGACCTGTTCAACGTACAAATTCGGGTAGTAGAAGATAAGTCTAACTAACATCAATTGTCTATGAAAATATTATATATACTTCCGACATTACTCCTCTTCTCCTTCTTCGTTTCGGCTCAAAACGAAGAGGATGCCCTTCGATTTTCCAGACAAACCCCATTCGGTTCTGCAAGAGTTACCGCAATGGGAGGAGCATTCGGTGCATTAGGTGGAGATTTAACAACCCTATCCACAAACCCAGGTGGTATTGGAGTATTCCGTAAATCTGAAATCAGTTTTACATCCATGCTCGATTTTGCTCACGCAAAAACAAAAGGTATTGATAATGAAAAAAATATGTATCTATTAGGAGGATTGGGATTCGTATTATCATTCCAACCTATGAGTAATAAATGGAAAAATATCAACATCGGTTTTAATTATACGAACCTAAATAATTTCAATCGAAATATTTTTCAAGGCTATTATGAAACTAATGGAGATTCATCCTTATCAAATATATGGAAAGAGGAAGCAGACGGTTTATCCCCGAAAGAATTAAATGATTTTACCACAGGACTTGCTTATGATGCATATATGCTTTATTTAAGCCCGGAGGCTTTAGAAAACAAGGACTATGACTACGAAACTCCAATTAGAAGTATAGATCAGTTACAACATTATAAATACACGAGAGAACGGGGTTTTCAAAGTGAATATGCCATATCGGCAGGGGCTAATTATGATGACAAATTTTACTTTGGCATAACTTTAGGAATTCAATCACTACATTACAAATCGTTTTCCGTGTACACTGAAGAAATTATTGGAGAAACAAATAACAAATTGGAAAAGTTCAGTATGTACCAAGACTTTACAAGTAGTGGTGTCGGGATAAATTTCAAAGCAGGTTTTATATATCGTCCGATCCCAGTTCTCCGTCTAGGTTTTGCTATTCATACACCTACATATTACGATCTTGATGCTTATGCCAATAATAATGTTTCTGCTAAATTCACTGAACTTCCGGTTGAAGATGCCAAACCTACGGACAACTTTGAATATGGAGAGAGTGCATGGACAGATTACTCCTACAAATTAAAAACACCGTGGAGATTTATGGCAAGTGCCGCAACAGTTCTAGGCCAAAGAGCTATTATCAGTTTTGACTATGAATATGTTGACTATACCACGGCAAAATACTCAAATGATGGTGCCAAAAATGAATATTTAGAAACTAACAATGCGATAAAAGCTATTTACAATAGTACTCATAATTTCCGTGCCGGAGCAGAATATCGATTTAATAGCGTGTTCTATTTACGGGGTGGTTATGCCTATTCTGCCTCACCTTACACGAAAGGAGAAATGAATGAAAAGAATGACATTCAAATAATCACGGGTGGTCTAGGATTAAATTTCGGAGTATTTTACGCCGACCTTGCTTATCTTCACAAGGCCTCCAAACTAAATGGTCTATTTTATTACTACGAAACTTCAAAAGGTCAAGTGATCGAATCACCTGAATTCCAAACGAAATTCAAAGACAACGAATTCAGACTAACATTAGGAATCAGATTTTAATAAATAAGAACGGGGACCAATCAATCAAAGTCCCCGTTTCTTCTTTTGCCATCTAGCAAATTATTTCTTCATCTCAAATCCTAAAAGAATCTCATCATACCCATCCATTAGTGAAGGAGTCGTTTTATCTGATTTCTTCAAAGCAGAAGATAATACACTGACAAAGTTCATAAGTTTTTCTATATTGAAAAGTAATGACACCTGTTCTCCTGATTTCACCAACTGCACTTCCACGCTTTTCACCGTGATCGTTTTTGCCAACATATAACGCAATGTCAATACTCGTGTTTTCTCGTCCAAAGAATACGTTCCCTTTAATACCTTCTTTCCTATCGTATTCGTAAACGTACTATCATTACTAAACGTATAGCTGAAATTCCCCGGAACAATCCCCAACTTCGTGTAAATATTCACCATTTTTTTCTCCAATGCCGAAGTTACCAACGAACCGCTCGCTTCTTTCAACAAATCCCCACTCGTCATTTTGCAAGCAGGCTCCACGTAGTTCCAAGTTCCTTGAAGATCCGAAAATTTAATCACGTTACCTGTTACAAGATTCACCACATCCTTTACCTTCGATGAATTCAAAATGTCCTTCAATGATTGGGCTTGTGCCATTTCTACTCCCCCAAAACACATCAATACACAACAAATCACAATAACTCGTTTCATAAAATATAAAGTTTAGGTTTAAACACAAAAAACCTGTCTATCAGACAGGCTTCGATTTGAGCAAATTGGGGGATTCGAACCCTAGACCTACACATCACGAAAGAACCTGTCAACCAAGACATAATTACATATCAAAATATAAAAAACACTCAAAAAGAAGGCTTATGTAACAATTATGTAACAACATCAATAAATAACATCTCGCATAACCACTCTAAGCCCTACCTTAAATCCGCTTATTTTTCAATAAACGAATGCAAATATAAGGTTTAAATTCTATATTTCAATAGGTCATAATTGAGACAAATTATACTTGTAAACATCAATAACACTAACATTTACCAACATATTAAAATCATTAAAACATATTGTTCAGAACAACACATTAATATAAACAAATTATTGTCTAAACACATGCCCTCACCAATGTCTCTAGACACTAATAACGCATCATAATTCTTATCTAATTAATTTATTACGACGGGCCTTAAAAGATATTTAGGTCCACTTTTTTTTGTTTTTGTTCATTTCTAATTGCTTCCATATCTTTTTTCAACAAATTAGAGCCATCGCCAAAGACAACATAATCAATAGAACCTGTATCCTTCCAAAAATAAATTTTCACCAAATAATTCCACTCCCAAGAGTACTTAGTTGTACCACATTCGTAGAGAACTTCATAATACACCCTTCCTTTATTTTCACCATTAGAAACTACTTGACAAGATATATTCAAATTTACCCGTTCTATATCATAACGTTCATCACCAAATTCTAAAATGACTTTTATAGCCAAATCAAGCATGGTGTTATCCCGTTCGATTTTTGACATATTTTTTTTAAGATTGTGAAAATACACTCATGGAGCAACATACTACCAAAGAAATTAATCCAACAAAAGACATCTAGTTCTGTTACAAATAAGCCTCTTGAACTTTTCCAAAACTATCTATGATGGAGCAACTTAGAGCTACGTCATCGTCCTATAGACTTTTCACCTTCCCGTTATTTGATAATCCTAATACATTGCCTCAAGGATTCGTAGGAACACCCCAACTCCCGGTTCTATCGTTCCATTTTCTATCTTGGATATATAAGATTTATTCGTTCCTATTTTTTGAGCAAGTTCTGTTTGTGTCATTTTTTTCTTGCTTCCTTGCATCATGAATAATCTGTCCCACACAATAAACATAAGCCTCTTTACGAAACTCTTCCCGTTCAGGACTTCCTACCTTACCGTATTGTTCATCCATCCATGCATCCACGTTGTAAATATCCTTACTGATTTTTTCTAAATTCATAATGCTCCTATCATCATTGATGTGCTAATTTAAGCTGCTCTTCTAAAGCCTTCTTGATATAACCATTTATCGTAGTTCCCGCCTCCTGTGCAAGCATGGCAATCTTGCTATGAATTTCTGGTGAAATTCGAATATTCAAAGTCCCACTATAAGGCTTACGAGGTTCTATCCCATCAGCCACACAACCTGCAATATAATTATCAATACCAGCCTCAAAATCTGCTTTTAACTCATCTATAGTATTCCCCTCGTAAAGAATTAAATCTTTACTCATCCCGAGTACCTTTCCAAAAAGACAATTATCAGCCTTACTATACTCGACAGATCCTTTGTAACCTTTGTATTCCAAGTAATCCATAATTTTCCCCGATTCTATTTTATTAAACCATTACTTTTCAAATGTTGATATACCGTTTTCATCATCCACTCCTTCATTATACTACCCGGATGGGGTTTATGAATATCGATATACTGCCCCGTTTGTTCATTTTTAAATCGCACCCGAGACCCCGAAGTTGCTCCTTTATTATGCTCATAATACCCAAAAATAGATAGTAATTTTAGAGTTTCCTCGTAAGTGAAATCTTTAGGTAGCTTTCTAAAACGTTCAACCAACTTTTCTTTAGTTCCCATGTTCTTTATTCTTATTACAAATGTAACTAAATTTAGTTACACTACAAAATATTACAACCAATATTTTATGGTCGCATAAAATATTTATCTAATCTCCTGTTTGAAATAACAAATCAATCATCCTTCTATTCGCTTGATCGATTCTCGTAAAATCCTTGTCAATATACACGTCAGCCATTTTATGGGCTTCGTTCACGTGATTCAAACAAAGATCAATATCATCCTTCGAGATATTTAACACGTTTCTTGCTATCGTGGCCCATGAATGCCGGACAGAATAAGCCTTCGTGTCTTCCGGGATCAGCCGCCCCCCCCCCGCAATTTCTCCTTCTCTTGCTTATTCTTAGTCTCTTTTATCTCGTTCTTGATACTTTCATTAACCTCTTGCACAACTCGCTTAAACCCATTATTTACGGCCCCGTTAAAAACCGAGCTATCACTATACAATTTATAGAACGAAAACAATCGAACTTTACCCGGATCGGCATACTTTTTCATCAATCTCTCTGCCTCCGACTCTATATTTTATTGATATCTCTGCATTATCTCCCTCCTATCTTTGGTCTTGCTTCTTTGATAAGTGATTCTCCCATTCTTCCGACTTGAATAAGGAACATTGAACATATCAACGGTATTCATCCCAACAAGGAAAAAAGAAAGCATGAAAACATCCCGGGCAAGTTCCTGACGCCTCAACCCATTTTCAAGATTCATGATTTTACGGATATTTTCAAGATAAATATTCCGTTTCTTCGGGGGATTAGGCTTTACCACTTCAAACTTGCGAAACGGGTAATGCTTGATTACCGGATCACCAAGCTCATCATCATTATAAAAATCAATGGCCTCGTTAAACACTGCACGAATATCCGCCATATAATCGTGGACCCCTGTATCCGTCAATGGCTTTCTTTTAGTTGTCACTTCCCGCCCGAACTGGTTTACTCGCACGATTGTCCGTTCTGAACGCAAGAACTCTTCAAACTTCTCCAAAAATTTAGAAGTGACCTTTACTATATTCAATTCCTGCCCGGAAAAATCAACAAGAGCGTTAATTGTCGTCTGGATATGCTTTGCTCGCTTTTCCCTCCCTGCCTCGAACAATTTAGCGACATATTTCTTAGCAAAAGCAATAAAATCGATACAACTAACCTCGTTCTGTTTCTTCTTTATAAACTCAACAATATCTTTAGCTGAATAATTACTCACATCATTCCCTAAACCACGAACAATAATATCCTCGCAGTCCTCTATTTTTTCCAATAACAACTTCAAAAGAGTCTTATCTTTTACTTCAAAACTCTTGTTCAACCGCTGCGGTACTACATAATAATCCGTCTTTAAATAAGCATGTTTTCTATTTTGGGTAACCCTAATTGAAACTGCATATTTCTTATCTCTTCTCTCGTAAGACTTGTCGATATAAATACTAAACGTAGGCATATTTTTCTGTAACGATTCTGTAACATAACCTCATAAAGGTACAAAAAAACTATGCTTTTTTACACGAAAAAAAGAGGTCTAATCTCTTCGAAAAGGCCTCTTTTTATAGCTAACTTCTTGATTTTCAGCGGAGCCAATTTGGGGACTCGAACCCCAGACCTACGCATTACGAATGCGTTGCTCTACCAGCTGAGCTAAATTGGCGATAACGGGTGCAAATGTACGACTATTTTTGTAATTTGAAAACGATAAATCAATTTTTTTCAACTCAAAACCGCACATTTTTTATACATTTGCAGCTACATTTTAATTATCAATAAGATGAAAAGAGGAATATCGACAATTATTTTTCAATTTGCTCTATCACTTTCCCTATTTTTATTATTGATCACGAACGTTTCGGCCCAAAAGAACGCAGTAGAGACCTCCGGAGATGTCATATATTACGCAACTCCAGTCTTCTGTTTGGCAACCACCCTATTGAAAAAAGATTATCAAGGAACCAAGCAACTTGCTTTCTCTGCAGTTATGGCTGTTGGAACAAGTTACATCTTAAAACACACGATTCGTAAAAAACGCCCTGATGGAAGTGATCATCATGCATTCCCATCAGGACACGCAACTGTTACTTTTCAAGGAGCTTCCTTTTTACAACGCCGATATGGTTGGAAATTCGGTGTCCCCGCTTACCTTTTATCCATTTACGTCGCTTGGGGACGGACTTTTTGCGATAAACACGATTGGTGGGACATTCTTGGTGGTGCTGCCATTGGCATCGGTAGTTCCTATATTTTCACCAAACCCTACGGTCGTACACGGATCACCCTCACCCCTACCGTACTCCAAAAGTCCCCTGGAATCCACGCCTGTATCACTTTCTAACAGACTTCTAAATATTTTGTTAAAATAGTATTTAAAGAAATCATAAACCTTTTTTTAATCATGGAACATCCATTTTATATGTCTATTTTTGTTTAAATCAGAACAACAACATATAATATGCAACCTCATATCTACAAAATAATCTTTCTTTTATTCACGCTAACCACACCCGTGATCATGTTTGCCCAAACGCAAAAGAATGATACAATTAGAAAAGATACAACAACCACAATACCCGAAAAAAAAATTATCAAATACACACTAAAAGGTATCGTAACAGGAGAGACTGATGACGAAACTCTACCAGGTGCACACATCTACGTTGGAGAAGATAAAAAACCAACTACGGTAACTAATGCGATGGGAGAATTCACCCTAAAAGACCTCCTTCCAGGAGAGCTGGTTATTACCGCATCCTTTGTTGGTTACCAAGCTACAACCCAAAAATATCTGGTAAAAGTAGATACAAATGTCGGAAGAATTAAACTACTTCCGGAAGTACTGGAAGAAGTCGTTATTACAGCAAAACCACCTTTGATCATTCAGAAAGGTGATACAACAGAATTCAACGCAAACGCCTTGAAAGTCCCGGAGGATGCAGAATTGGAAGATTTGTTGAAAAAATTACCCGGTTTTCAAATCGTCGACGGGAAATTAATGGCAAACGGGGAAGAAGTCAAGAAAATCTATATCGACGGAACCGAATATTTCCTTAGTAACCCGATGGCTGCCCTCCAGACACTTCCGGCCAGTCTTGTCAACAAGATAAAGATGTTTGACGGAAAAAGTGAAGAAGCTGATTTTTCAGGATATGATGACGGAAAAAGATTCCGCTCATTAAACATTGAGACCAAAAATCCTAACCAGTTGAAAGTATTCGGTAAAGCTAACCTAGGATACGGCATTTCAGAAGACCTAGAAGATTCATTTAAAGATAATAACTATAATCTAGGCGTTTCAGCTAATGCCTTCAACAAAAAGCAGAAATTTTCCATACAAGGAAGCCTACGTAACACCAATCAAGGTTCCGAACTTCCTAATGCACAATACCACGGGAAAGGTGGGAATAATCGAGGGAAAAATTACTCCGTGGACTTCGCCAACACTTTTAGTAAAGGTACTGATATCGGAGGAAGTTACAATGGTAGCAACAGCGAGTCTTATTCTGCCAATTCCAGTATTCAGGAATATTTCCCTTCTGAAAGTTTCCAGAGCAACATTTATAATTCAGAATCACATTCGTGGTCTGAAAGTTCAAGTCATAACGTGAATACCCGGTTTAATTACTCCATGAACAAGAAAAACAGGTTCTACTTCACCCCTTCTTTTTCATTTAGCAAATCAGATAGTCGATCATTGAACATGAATAGCAATATTCAAGACAACGACACGATAAATATCACGAACAGCAAAAATCAAAGTCACAGTGAAAATCACTCCTTCGGGGGTAATTTCTCCTGGATGCACGCCTTCCAGAAAACGGGCCGGACATTCACTCTAAACGGGAATATAAATATCAGTAAAAACGAAAACAATAATACACAACAAGATAGTAGTATTATAAACAAGAGAGATACGTTACGAAATCTCATTAACACCTCCGAAGGTATATCCAATTCATACACGGCTTCTATTTCTTATTCAGAACCGTTAACAGAAAAAGCCCGATTATCATTCAACTACTCTTTCAGTTACAACAAGAACAGTTCTGACAAAGAAAGTATGTCATACAAAGACGCACTTTTCACGGAAGTCATTGGTATTGACACCGCCTTAACGAATAAAACCAGTACCATAAGAACAAGTAATAGCCTAGGCATCCGTTATGGATACAATCAAGAAAAATTTTATTTCAGTGCCGGTGGCTCAATCAATCTATCAAGAGAAGAAAATAAATACGAATACTTGAATGCACCGGACTCTAACGTGAGAAATAATTACCTGAACCTTTCCCCTCAAGTAAATTTCAGCTATAATATATCCAAAAGATCAACCATGACTTTTTACTATAACGGGAATACAGATTCCCCCAGAGCCGAGCAATTACAAGATATTCTTGATGTGAGAGACCAATTAAATATTTCAACAGGAAATCCCAATTTGAAAAAAACATTCTCACAATCGGCCTCGATGACTTTTAGCCGAAGTATTGTAAGCGAAGAAAATTTCAGTTTCCTAAACGTAAATCTCAGTTTCCGGAACTCATTTAACAATATTGCCACGGCAACACAATTCATTTCAAAAGACACGGTTATCAACGGTTACCAAATATTGCAAGGAGCACGACTCACACGGCCCGTAAATTTGAACGGACAATGGGGGCTTTCCATGAATTCCAGTTATTCCTTCGAAATCAAATCTTTAAAATTAAGATTAAGTCCTTCTTTATCTTACAGTTATTCTCGAACACCTTCAATCTATGATAATATAAAGAATTTAACAAATTCTCATAACGCATCATTCGGTCTTAACATTAATAGCAACATATCAGAGAACTTGGATTATAACGTATCTTCCCGCACCTCTTACACCAATTCGACAAGTACGACCACGGAAGGCTCCAGTTCTTTCTCCCAATCAGTCAACGCAAGTGCAAAATGGGTTTTCTGGAAAGAATTCATCCTTGCCGGAGATTACTCATATAGTTACACGCTAAGTAAAAAAGGTGGAAACGTGAACCAATCCAATAGTCTCTTAAACATGGAGATCGGAAAAAAATTCTTGAAAAGAAAACAGCTTCAAGTCAGGTTCAAAGCAATGGACATTCTACGTCAAAGAAACTTGTTAAATTACAGCATTCAAGACCTGTACACACAAACCAGCTACAGCACGAATGAGCGGAATTACTACATGTTAACAGTTTCCTATCGCTTTAACTCCATAGGTAAAAAGAAAGAAGGAAGAAGTCCGGAAGGAACGCCTCCCCCCGGATTCTTTTAAAATTTAATCTCTCAACGAACATAACGCACCCCTATCCGCTCCTGTATTTGCGTGGGGGATAAATCCGTGTCAACCTTTATTTTATAACTCCTTCCCGGAATTATATCTATATAATTATCTGAAAAGAAAATCGATTCTCCCGGAATATAGAACATAACATTGCAAGCCAGTTTATCCGAAGAAACCTGAATAAATTTCTCTCCATTCTCCTCCCCTGCCTGAATGGAGAAGTGCGGTTCTGGCAAATTCAAATTCTTATGATACACAAAATAAGCATTCTTTTCGTCTAGAACCCGATCACCTTGTCTCAAACATACCACAAGCATCATCTCCTTCTCCGAACCTCCTCCAAGCAACGACTCCCGGTTCAATTTCCACAAAACCGTTGAAGTATTTGCCGCTACATTTACCTCTTTCTCGACCAAGGAAACAGAATTTCCTTGAAAATCCAGTACCTCAATAATCAGTTCCCCTTGAATCTCCTCCAATCTGTCACTCACGGCATAAATCGCCAAAGTATCCCCCTCCCATTTAGAGGCAACGATCACCTCTTTAAAACAATCCCGCATCACGTAATGCGCCGCTTTCCATTTATGGTAATAATCCGTCGTCGACCAACTGGCAACAGGCCAACAATCATTAATCTGCCAAATCAAGGAACCCATACAATATGGCATATTCCGACGATGTGCCTCAATACCCATCTTTGTAGAAAGTCCCTGCAACACGTGGGTCATGTAAATAAATTGTTCAAACTCGTCCGGAACCCGGTAATACATTTTCATATAATCCAGAATACGCCCGTTACCAATATAACTCCTTTGGTGTGATTTCATCACCTCCGATTCTATATCATAATCCTCCGGCAGTGCATATGTTTCTATCGTACTCATTTCCGGGAAGGACTGAAACCCGTATTCACTACAAAAACGGGTAGTCACCTCATCAAAGCTTTCCAATGGTCGGAAACCATGCCACACACCCCAGTAATGCTGGTCGCCCGAAGTCGTCCCGTCCAATCCATGCTGATCCGGTTCCGGTCCCGCCATCGGCGAAGAAGGCCAGTAATCATCCCCATCCGTGTAATCATTCACCACCCCTCGGGAAGTATCTCGTGAAAAACTGTATAGTAAGCCTTGAAAACCGTATCCTGTTCCTCCTTCGTGAAAGCATTCTTCCATCCCCATCCCCCCGGCGCACCGTGTCGCCAAGCCAAAGCGTTTTCATTATTCCCACACCACAAAGCGATACTGGGATGATTCCGGATTCGAATCACATTGTCAATAGCCTCCAGACGCACGTTATCCAAAAACTCTTGATTCCCGGGATACATCGCACAGGCAAACATGAAATCCTGCCATACCATGATCCCGTACTTATCACAGAATTCAAAAAAAGCATCATCCTCGTATATTCCACCACCCCATATTCTGATCATATTCATGTTAGCATTCGCCGCATCCAACACCATTTTCTCGTACAAATCCCGGGTCACACGAGGCAGGAACACGTCGTTCGGGATAGCATTAGCCCCCTTGGCAAACACGGGTACACCATTTAACTCGAAACCGAAAGATTCTCCCCATTGATCCTTTTGTCGAACTAACTTCAACGACCGTAACCCTGTCGTCACCTTCTTTTCCGCCACCATACCTCCCCCACTGGTCACCTGAATCGTGAAATCGTACAGGTTCTGTTCCCCCAGCCCGTTACTCCACCACAAACGGGGATTCTGGATCACATAAGGTATAGATATTTTATTCTCTCCCTTTTTCAATTCTTTTTGCTCCCGCAACAACACTTTCCCCTCGTTCATAATCGCCATTGTAACATTTTGTTGCTTATCCGAATTCACACACACCTCCGCAACCAACTGAGCCATTTCCTTTGTCACGGAAGGCTGGCGAATAAACACATCCTCTACCTTCACGTCATTCCAAGCCTCCAAAATCACCGGACGCCATATACCGGAAGTCACCAAACGAGGCCCCCAATCCCAACCGTAATGGTAAGGAGCTTTACGAGTGTACACGCTAACCCGATCATCTCCCATGCCACCTCGAACACTCTGATCATTATCCGCGGGTAACCTCAAACCGTAACGTTCCATCTCTTCCCGCCCCTTAAGAGTCGGGGAAGCGAACACGATATGTAACTCGTTCCGACCTACTTTCAATTTTCCCTCAACATCAAACCTCCACGTCCGGAACATATTATCCGTACTCCCCAACTTCTCCCCGTTCAAATAAACATCGGCGTAAGTATCCAACCCCGTGAACGTGATTCGCTGATTGACCTTTTCCCCTATTTTCTCCGAAACCGTGAACTCTGTCCGGTACTCCCAATCCTTCTTATCAATCCATTGCAACTGCAACTCATTCATCCGGTAAAAAGGATCTTCAATCTTCCCGTTGGCCCGTAAATCCGTGTGTACCGTACCGGGTACCGTAGCAGGTAACCATGTTCCCGAATCCCTTTGGCGAAATTGCCAACCGGAATTCAATTCCATACGAATCTCTTTTTCGGTTGAACACCCGATTATTCCCCAGGTGACACAACCGAAAAACAGAATCCAAACTATTTTATTCATTAGACTTTGCCTCTTGTAGAATATGTTTCGCGAAATTATAACCCAAAGCCTCGTAACGTTGGGTCAACAACTTCGCCCGATTCAAGAAATTAGAATATTCTCTATCTGCCTGCGGGGTCCATGCCACCTCGGCCAATGCGGCCATACGCGGCAATAACATATATTGGGCATGACTAAAAGTAGTGATATACTCCGCCCACAAATTAGCTTGTACCCCGATAATTTTCTTTCCTTCCTCGACCGTCAAGCCCTCTGTCGGGTCCAAACTATACACTTTCGCTACATCAACAAACCCTCCGATACTAAAAGGCTCTTTATCAACATCTTTGGATTGATAGTAATCAAAATAAGCGTAGTCATTCGGCACCATCACCACCTCGTTTCCTCTCTTCGCCCCTTTAATACCACCCGTCTTACCTCTCCACGACATAACAATCGCTGTTTTAGAAACATCACCTTCCAATATCTCATCCCAACCGATAATTCTCTTGCCTTTCTCTTTCAAATACCCCTCAATTCGGTGAACGGTATAATCTTGCAGTTCACCTTCTTCTTTCATATTCTCCTGTTTCATCCGGGCCTGACATTTCTTACACTTTTTCCAAGCATCCCTCGGACACTCGTCTCCCCCGATATGGATGATCTCTCCGGGGAATAATTCCGCAACTTCATCCAACACGCCTTCCCAAAACTCAAACGTTTTCTCGTTACCGGGGCAAAATACTTCCGGGAACACTCCCCACATCTGACACACCTCGTAAGGTCCACCCGTACATCCCAATTCCGGATAAGTAGCCAATGCGGCAAGTGCATGTCCGGGAAGCTCTATTTCCGGAATGATCGTGATATACCGATCGGCAGCATATTGAATAACATCTTTAATCTCCTCCTGCGTGAAAAAATACGGTCCGTATGGAGTACCGTCATATTTTCCGGTATTTTTACCTATCACGGTCTGTTTCCGTTGACTTCCAATCTTCGTGAGTTCCGGGTATTTCTTAATCTCGATACGCCACCCCTGGTCATCCGTCAAATGCCAATGGAACACGCTCAACTTATGCAAAGCCAACATATCGATAAAAGTCTTCACCTCATCCACCGTGAAGAAATGACGACACACGTCCAACATCGTCCCCCGGTACCCTAACCGAGGTTCATCTTGAATCTGTACATTTTGAATCCGAATTCGATCCATTTTCTCCCCTTTCTCCACACCCACAGGCATCATCTGCCGTAAACTCTGCATAGCATAGAAAACAGCTTTCGAACTTCCGCCTTTTATATTAACCGCATTCTTCTCCACCGTTAAATCATAAGCATCCGTTTTCATTGATGGATCGACAACAATATTAATCGCATTTTTCCCAGCCTCCCCATTCTCCACGGTTAAAGCCTTCCCGAAAGATTTCTCAACCAATGTACTCATAAAAGTACAAGCCGGTTGCAAATCATCCGCCCCCTTCACCACGTTAATCACTGTTTTCGGGGATAAATAAAAACCACCATCTACAACTGTTACTTGCTGAGGTTGAGGAATAATATTCACCTCCTGATTCGGTTCGCTGGCACATCCGCCAAACAAAATAATACACAATACTACGATTGAAACAATACTGATTTTTTTCATAAACGCATTTTTAAACACAACAGCCAAGGTAAGTTAAAATTCATTCATGCACAAATATTCTCAACAAAAACACCTAGATTAAATCATAAATCGTCAATCATAAATCGTCAATCATAAATCAACAAGCTTCCCCTTGGCAACTCACCTCACATACAGTACCTCCTTATCCCTGTATCTTCCCATATCCGAGATAATAACCTTCTCCCCGCCCGTCAGCCCCTGCAACACCTCCACGTATTCGAAACCACTCTCGCCCAGCATAACCTTTCTCTTTTCCACCCGCCCTCCGTTGACAACCCACAGGTCATAATCTCCCCGACCCATGTAATAAGCTCCTGTTGGCAAACGCAACGTCTCATCCTTCATGGCATGAGTGACGTGTACATCCACTTTCAGCCCTGAACGCAATCGGGTATTACCCTGATCATCCAAGAACACGACAAACTTGATGACTCCGTTATTCACCGAAGGTGTGACATTCCCCACGGTACCCGAAAGCTTCTCTCCACCGATCACCACGTTCACCCGGTTCCCTGCGGTAATCTTATCCGCATAACTGTCGGCAATCTCACCCTCCACCTTAAAACTCGACAAATCAGACAATATCGCCAAATTACTTCCCTGCGAAACGGAAGCCCCGACCTGATCGTTAATCCAGGTCAACGTGGCCGAACGAGGAGCCATCACCTGTGCCTCCCCAAGCGTCTTGAACAACAAATCCATATTCCTTTTGGCGATCTTGTAATCCAACTCCAGCGAGCGAATCTCCGACCGTGAAGTGCTCTTTTTATTTTCATATTTACGTTTCAATTGCTCCAGTTGCATCTGCTTCACCGTGTAATTCAATTCTGCCTCCCGCACCTTTTCCCTCGTACTGGCCCCGATACTATCCAAATAGCGCTCGTTATTCAGCGACACCAAAGTTCGTTTCAACATCATCTCGTCGATGTCCACCTGCATCTTCATTTCCGCCAAATCACTCGCTATCGTTTTACGCTGCAAATCCAATTTATTTAATTGCATCTCCAACGACTCCTTCTTTGTCTCGTACTCTGTCCGTATCGTTTCCAAATCCAACTGCAACAACGGTTCATCCTTCCGAACCCGGTCACCCGACTTCTTGTACACTTCCAGCACCTTCGAAGACACCGGAGAAGTGATGACCTCTTCCGCAAAAGGAACCACCTTCCCCGTTGCATACACGGATACCTCCACGGCCCCCTCGTCCACCACTCCGAAATTCACCTCCGCCCCTCGAATCTTGGGTTGAAACATATTAACCAAAAAAGAAAACACCCCCACGCCTATGACCACGATCATAGAAACTTTCACGATCATCTTCCGCTTACGTCGTCTTTTTATCTCCGGAGATATTGCCTGATCCATAATCTAATATTTTTCTTGTTGATAAATTATATCTTCTCTCTTTTCGAAATCATACAAAGTCAACCCGCGTAAAGTATAAAAATACACCCATGACGAATACAGCTGACTAACATAAGTACGCCGGGCATTATCCTGTTCCGTCTGCGCGGCATTCAAATCCAACACGCTGATCTGCCCCAACACGAAAGTCTCATATGCCGTCTTGTAACGTTTGCGGGCGACAGTATCCGCCAAACGCACGATCTCGTTCAACCGATTCTGTTCCTGATATTGTTTCACTGCCGTCATCACATCTTGCTCGAAATTCAATGTTTCTTTCTCCAACTGCACCCGTGTAATCTCGGCTTGCGAGCGAGCCAACTCCACCTGTCCTCGTCCTTTTCCCCAGTTCAATATCGGAATACTTATTCCCAAACTGACCGCCTCCCGGTTACGCAAATTCCGGTAGGTTTCCTTGAAGGACCTGTCACTTCCCGTGAACCCGATAGAAGCGTAAACGTCCGCCTTGAACCCTCTCCCCGCTTTCGCCTGTGCCACCTGCTGACGTGCTTGCAGCATCCGGCAAACCACGTCATAACGAAAAGGATTATTCCTGGTCGCCAGCTCCATGACCTGCTTAAACGTCACCTCGACTTCCGGACACTCTTCCGGCATATCGGGAATAATCACCACCCGTTCGTTATACCCCAGATAATTACGCAAAGCAAACATCTTTTGCTCGTAAGCCTGTTCCGTCTGAATCAGTGAAGACGAGGCATTCAAGTAATTCAACTTCAACTGCAACAAATCATTATCGGAAATCAATCCCCTTTCCCGTTTTCCCTGTGCTATCTGCATCAGTTTTTCCGAATTTTTCAAATTCTGCCGATCAATATCCACGTTAATCATTGCCAGCAACAAATCGAAATAATACGATATAGCTTGTATCGCCACGTTTTCCATGTTCACGGCAAACTGCTGCTGAGCTTGCTTGTATTTCTCCGGTTCGATCCTCATACTCCACTTCAAGGGATTTGCCGTGATCAACGGTTGCGAAAAAATCACGTTAAACGGCACGCTCATATACTCCGTAGTCTTGTCACCATCCAACTGATCCACCCGCTCCACCTGTGATTGTAGGGACAACGCTCCTCCCGTCAACGGAATATTCTGCGTCACCGACAACGCCAACTGCTCCGAAATCGAATTACTGGAAATATACTTATACGTCCCATCCTCTTTCAAATAACTCGATAACGTCCTGTTAAAACTCGGTAATGTTCCCGTCAACGTCACGTTGGGCAACAAATCTGCCCTGTAATTTCGATATTGCCAGTATGCCGACCGTAACCGGCTCTTTGCCACCATCGCATCCAGCGACTGCTCCCGTGCCAGACGAATCGCTTCCCCCAAAGAAACAACTTTTTGCTCCTGTTGAGCCGCAACAGGTAAAACACTCAGTAAACACCACCATATAAACAATCCTTTCATAACACCTCCATTTTTACCTGTTTACACTTCTCGCATCGCCTCCACGGGATTCACCTGTGCCACTTTATAAGCCGGCCACCAAGCACTAAACACTGCAAATAAAACCATCACGATCAACGTCATCCCGATAGCTGCCACGTTTACTCCCGTCCAGTCATATACAAAACCGAAAAGCACCATTCCCGGCAAAGCGGCCAAAACACTCAAAATTAAACTTTCCATTACCACAAGATTAATCAAACGTGGCTTCGTGGCTCCAACCACCAAACGCAAGGCAAATTCCACTTTCCGCTTTTTAGAATTTAACCAAAACAAACCAAATGTCCCGATAAACGCAAAAAGTAACAAAAAAGCCGTGGGAATAGCCCGCATGGCAACACCGGAAACAACCTCGAACATCGATCCGCGTTTCAATCCGCTCATTTCATAACAAAACGATACCGCCTTTTCAGCCAACCCCAACCGTTTATATTCCTTACTAAAACAAGCGTGGAACTCATCCTCGTATCCCGGCTTAATCTTGGCACAACATTCCTCATAAGCAGATAATTGTTCCTCATCTCTGGGAATGATTATCGTCGTCGGCATATCGGAAAAAACATTCTGTTTCACACCGGGACTTATCCCCACAACAATCAAAGTATGTCCTCTCATGTACAATCTTTTCCCCATCGCCTCTGTCCACCCCAACTTATCCATCAACTGGCGACTAACGACTGCCGGGCGAGAGCCATCTTCTAACACGTTATCCGTAATCCATCCTCCTTCTTCCAACTCCGGATGAAAAACTCTCTCGGCCTCTTTATCAGCAAACTTTACAATAACTCCCACGGATTTCCCATCCACCTTAACCGTGTCGGCAAACATCTCGTCATAATATACATCAGAACGTAAATAAGGAGCCAACCCGTTACTCTTCGTGATCGCCTCCACGAATGATTCCTTACGCAATTTTTCGATAACAATATCTATTCCCCGTCCCAATTCCCGCATATCATCCAGACTACCATTACCACCACCATGCAACATGTACCCGAAAATCATCGCATTATCCGTATTTAATAGTCCGGGTTCCCGGTATTTGTTTATCGCTTCAAACAAAGCCGCCATACTTACCATCAGAATGATGAATATCAGCATTTGCTCCATCAGAACCCCGGCATATTTTCTTCGTCCTTGCCAAAGCATCTTTAATACATGACCAATCATTTAGAACCTCCTTTCAAAACCGTGGCTATATTCTTCCGGGCAATAATATATGCCGGAATCCCACCGGATAATAATGTAAATAACAACGAGAGAGGAAACACCCCACATAAAATAACCAAATAATCCAAATTCTCAATTAACGATACTTGCCACTCGTCTCCGTTATTAAAAAACGACCCGCTGATCCAATCCGCTATCGGGTACGTTAGGAATATACCTAAAATAGCCCCGACAATCACCAACAGAGCGATCTCGGAGATCACCTGCATGAACGAATCCCAAAGCCCAGCTCCCAAAGCTCGTTTCAACGCGATTTCATCCGAATAATTATCCACGTTCGCCATGTTCAAGGTAACAATATTTATCGCAGGAATAAGTAGCAATAAGAGAATAGCCACGGGAATCCCGTAAGCATACAAATCAGAACCGAAATTATCAATTCTTGCCTCCCGAAATGTGTATAAATTCTCCGGTTTCACATCCACGTTCATATTTATTTGCCTCCAATAATCCTTTACCGCCACAACAACACTTTCTTTCATATTTTGAACTGGAACATCCCGGGGAAACAAAACACCCAAATCGTAATGCCCAAATCCACGGGGCGAAAAACTATTAAAAACATAAGGAATCCATATTCCCTCTGTAATAGTCGCATAGGTCGAAAAATTACGTACGACACCGATGACCGTGTAATCCCTCCCTTGGATTTCCATCTTCTGTCCAACAGCATGTCCGCTCTTGAAAAACGTCTCCGCCATATCCTCCCTCAACACGACATACGCATCTTTATTCAAACATTCCTGTTCCGTGAAAGAACGCCCTTCGACAAAATTAAACTGATGAACCTTCCAATAACCTCCATTTACAAAAGCAAAAGGAAATGTCTTACATACATCATTTACAGCGACCTCTCCAACACTATTATAATACATGAAATAATCTTCTTTTTCCCGGATTCTTTCCATCAGCCAAGCCGTACTCCCCGAGTATATGCCTCCAACATTCCGTCCTTTCACATCTTGAAAAGTGTTGAACACGATTGTCCGATCACCATTCACAAAAGGAGCCTTATTACTGGTTGTATCATACACAAGTTGAAGCATGATAATAATGAACACGAATGTAAATGCCGTACCAACCACGCAAAACAAAGCGTACACTTTATTATGTTTGATACTACACAACGCTGATCTTAAATAATTCTTCCATTTATCCATAATCTCTTTATTTATTATTCCTCTCGCATCGCCTCCACGGGATTCACCCGTGCCACTTTATAAGCCGGCCACCAAGCACTAAACACCGAGAACAAAATCATCACCAAGCAAGCACACCCTAACGCCGACAAATGAACCGGGTCGAACGGATAAACAAAACAAAATAAAACCATCCCCGGCAGCAACGCCAACACCGAAAGCAACAAGCTCTCGCTTACCACAAAACGATATAACCCTCGGGGCGTGGCACCTACCACAATTCGCAAGGCAAACTCTTTCCGCCGTTTGGAAGAATAAAGCCAGAACAATCCAAAAGTCCCGATGAATGCGAATAAAAAAAGAAAAATCGTCGGAATCCCTATACCAAGTAAGGTAATAAAAACATCTCGCATATCATTCAGTTTCCACTTTTCGATATTTCCAAAAGATAATCTTACAGGCTCCTTTCCCATCATCAGATTAAATTCTTTGTTCATCAAATTCCGAAAATTATCCGTCTCACCCTCTTTTACACGAACCATATATTCAAACCACTGATCCGGCTGTATACGATTGGGTACGATCATCGTAGGCCGAGAAGCCTTTAATGGCTCCTGCTTAATTCCCGTCACTATGCCTACAATCGTAAACACGGTTCCTTTATAATGTATTCTCTTACCGATCCCTCGTGACCAACCAAGTTCCTGCATCAACTGACTGGTTATCACAGCCGGGCAGCTTCCATCCTCCAACAGTTCATCCGTCAACCACTCTCCCTCTTCCATTTGTAATTGAAAAACTTGATTCATATAGTTATCCGCAAATTTCAAAAAAACATGAATCTTTCTCGTTCCTATTTGGATAGAATCACTCAAGTACATCTCTTCGGGACAGGTATAAGGAACCAACCATTTACTTTTTCCAAAAGCAATCACCATAGAAGATTTTCGAACCTTTTCAACAACACGATCCATTTTTTGCTGCAATTCCGAAGACGAAAGATATTCCGAGGGTGAAACGGGAAGTAGCATACATTTAAACGTATTCTTTGTATTCAATATCCCCGGTGAAAAATATTGAGCAATCTTCTCTCCGACAATAACAAAACAAAATAATAATACAAAAAACACAAGCATCTGCTCTGCAAGCATTCCCCCATATCTCCTTTTTTGATTTAAAAACAACGTAAAAATATGTTTCATCATTTCATACCTCCTTTCAACATATCTATAATAGGACGTTTCACTGTCAAATATGCGGGAATTCCCCCCGACAGGAAAGAAAACAACAAAGCCAAAGGCAATACACTGATGAAAATAATGGTCCAATTCAATCTCGGTAATAACATCATCTGCCCCTCGATACTGTTCGAAAACACGATCCAGTCAATTCCGCGACACACGGGAACCGTCAACAGAATACCCAAAACAGTACCCGTAATAACCAGTAAAAGATTTTCTACCAGAATAAATAAAAAAGACGTTCTTTTACTGGCGCCTAACGCACGTTTAAGCCCTATTTCTCTTGTTTGTACACTTGTATTGGCCATACTCAACAAAACAATATTCAAAACGGGTACGACCAAAAGTATAAAAATCATCACCCCCACCCCGGAGAGAAATAAATCACCCCCGTACATTTTCCGAATAAACTGTTTCTCCGTGCTAATCTGCCTCACGGAGACACTCTTATCTATATTATAATATGTCTTAACAAAAAATTGATAGGCATTAGTTACACTTCGAACCATTGTTTCCGCATCCATGTTTTCCGGATAAAGAATATAAGTTTCCACCCAATCATTTGATTCATTTTTACTAAACTTCTCAGGGACCCATAAAGAAGCCTTTCCCTGTGGAGCAAAATAGGAAACATCTGCTACCACACCGGTAATCCTATACGTGTTACCTTCAATCTGAATTTCCTTGTTGATAACCGATTTATCCGGGAAAAAACTTCTCACGAAATTCTCATTCACGATCACACAAGGCATCTGCATCTCGCCTTCCGTGAAAAAATGGCCTTGCACAAACTCAAACTGGAACACGTTCCAATAATCGCGATCGACAAAATAAATACCATACTCATCATATCGTCCATTCACCATAATATCTACCGCTTCATAATGATAAGACGTGTAACGGACATCCTCTCTCACATTATTCATCAACGTTCGAATATCCGACCTGTTCAGACCTTTCACGGCCTCTCCCTTGTTATCTCTCAACACGAAAGGAACACTTACAATTCGATCCGCTGCAATAGCCGGAGCCGTATCACACAATATAACGTACGCCACTTGCAACAATATCGTGATGAACACGAATGTCAGCATCGTCCCGAGCACGCAAAACCCGGCATACGCCTTATGACGTACTATATTATACCAGATTGGCTTGAAATATATCCTTTCCATACACTTCTCCTTTTACTTCAAAGTCACCGCCGGGTTTACCTTCGTCACCCGGTAAGCCGGATACCAAGTACTCAACATCGAAAACACAACCATAACAAGAATCGTTACACACACCCCTATCCATTCCGGTAAAGTATACTCATAAATAAACACAGACAAGAGCACCCCGGGCAAACAAGCCAGTAAAGTAACGACAACACTCTCCAGCATCACGAACTCGAGTAACCTGCGGGGAGTCGCTCCCAAGGCCAACCTCAAAGCATATTCACGTGCCCGCCTTTCCGAATTCTGCATAAACAAGCCAAACGTACCAATAAACGCAAAAACGAACAGGAATATCGTGGGAACGGCTTGCAACATGATATATACAAGCGCTGTATTATATGAAGCTCCTTTAGCAAATTTCATATCCATCGCAAAAGGTTGAGCTTCTTGAACAGGTATCAACCGTTGAAATTCTTTATAATAAGCCATGATAAACTCTTTCTCTCTACCCGGATATACACGTGCACAAAGTTCCCGGAACATATTGTTATATCCCATAGCATTACATGGCATAATAACAGTCGGCTCTGAAGCCAAAAGAACCTGATGCTTTATCCCTGAAATCACACCAACTACAGTAAGGTCATTTCTACCCATAAAAAACTTATGTCCAATAGCTTGTGACCACTGCAATTCATCAACTAATTGTTTCGTGACCACACAGGCAAATGAACCATCCTCCAACCTGTCATCCGTGAGCCATTTCCCCTCCACAACGTCCGGACAAAACACCTTGTAAGCCTCCTCTTCAGCTCCTTTATAATTCACACGATATATCTTTCCATCAATACGCACGCTATCATACCAAGCATTAGTTCTCATATATGGAATCATCGCCATACTCTGCGTAATCCCGACCACACAATCCAACTTCTTCAAATTATCTATCAAAATATCAACACGTTTATCGACCTCCCCCGTATTATCGTTTATTTCCGAAAGCATATACCCGAAACAAACCGAGTTATCCGTATTCAATAATCCCGGTGAATATATCTTGTATAAAATTCCAAAAACAGAAACGACCACCAACATCAACACGACAAAAACGACCGCTTGCTCGATGAAAATCCCGCAAAAGATCTTCCAGGAATTCCTGACTATTTTAAATACATGCCTGATCATCTATCACCTCCTTTCAAAACTACCGCCATATTTTTCTTTACCGCCAAGTACGCAGAATACCCACCTGTCAATAAAGTAAACACAAACATCATAGGTAAAATTCCGCCCAATATAACCATATAATTAATGCGTGTAATTAAAGCATCTGTCCCCTCCAATACTCCATTAATACAAACCTCCTCGATCATACGCACCATCGGGAAAAATAACAACAATCCCAAAAACACTCCGATAACCACAAGAATCAGATTCTCTATTATAATCTGTAAGAAAAGTTCCAAACGTGAAGCCCCAATGGCTCTCCTGATCACCATTTCCTCGGATTGTTTAACAGAATTCGCCACGTTCAACGCCACAATATTAATCGCCGGAATAATCAATAAAATCAAAAGTACAGCGGGTACCCCGTAAAACAGTAATTGAATACCGATATCATTCACCAAATTTTCTTTTACCGTGTATACTTTTTCCGCGGTAACTTCAACCTTTCTTCCCCGACGTGAATAATAATCCTCTAGCACACGTGCAATTCCTTGTTTAGCCGTCATAACGGAAACATGCTGTGGAAACAAAACACAAACATCATAATCATGATCCCCGCTGGGTGTAAAAGAATTATATTTATTCGAAAACCAAATTTTTTCGTATATACCTGTCGTAAAAACAGAAACATCCCTCACCACCCCTGTAATCGTGTAAACAACTTTCTGGCACTCGATTCTTTTCCCCACAGCACTCTCCCCCTTGAACAATATATCCGCAATACTTTTGCTTACCACGGCAACGGCCTGCTTATACTCAAATTCTTCTCGTGAAAACGCACGTCCTTCCAAAAATTCAAACTGGAAAACATTCCAATAATCAGCATTCACGTAATTCACAGGAATAGAAACAAACGTATGCTCCCCAAAAACATCCACAAACTCCGAGTGACTGACAGCATACAATTCATATCCCGAAATTCCATTCATTAAACTTTCGATTTCTTCGGCAGAAACATACACGGTCTTACCTCGTATATCCCGAGAACTTCCAATTTGAACAATCCGGTCCGCATTCTCCATCGGCGGCTCATTACCAACAACAGAATAAACGAGTTGCAGCACGATCGCAATAAACACGAACGCCAACGCCGTACCCAACACGTAAAAAATTGCGAACGATAAGTTGTGCCGGATATGGTAGAACGCCGGGATAATATAATTTTTCCACCGGTTCATAACACTAATTTTCCGTCAAACAAACGAATAATCCGCCCGGTTTCCTCTGCCAATCTCTCATCATGCGTCACCATCACGATCGTCGTTCCCTCCCGGTTCAGTTGCACGAGTAAATCCATGATCTCCGCTCCCATCTTACTATCCAAATTCCCCGTCGGCTCGTCCGCCAGAATCACTTTTGGCTGCCCGATCAACGCTCTCGCTATCGCCACCCGCTGGCACTGTCCCCCGGACAACTGCGAGGGGAAATGTTTCAACCGATGTGTCAGCCCCACCTTTTCAATTAACTCCAGCGCCCTTTTCCTATTGGCCGATGCAGAACTTCCCCGGCGATACAACATCGGCAGCAACACGTTATCCAACACGTTCAACGACGGGATTAAATGAAAACTTTGGAAAATAAACCCCAGCTTCTGGTTACGAATCCTCGCCATATCCCTATCATACAAAGAATCCGCCCTGACATCATCAATAATCACCCAACCACTCGTCGGCTTATCCAACAATCCCATAATATTCAACATCGTACTCTTTCCACACCCCGAAGGTCCCATGATAGCCACAAACTCACCTTTCTCCACCGTCAGGTTAATATCTTCCAATGCCCGTGTCTCCACCTCGCTCGTGTAAAACGTTTTATTAATATTCTCTAAAGTTATCATACGATTTAAGTATTAGTTGATTCATGATTTATTTTACCATCACAAACATAACAAACTCCAACCTAAGAAACCTCCCCGAATTATTGTAAAACTATTGTAAAATTTCACATCCTGCACATCGCCCGGATACAACTCCTTGTAAAATCAATTCTAAATACGTAATTTCGTCTCGTCCATATGGCGGCAACCATTCAACAAACGTGCATGTTGAAATGGTAAAAGGAAAGTGAATGAAACACGATTTAAGAATAATAGGCTACATTACGTTCACGATATTCATTTTATTGTGGATCAACCAATTATTCTCCGGCATTAAATTATACGAAACCGTCAAAACACGTTGGCAGATACACATGGATTCTATAATAGAATCCATTATTCCCCCGTACGTGGAAATCCTGCAAACAGACTCTGTCCAAGAACAAACACATCTCCTCTCGTCACTGGACAGCGCGTTACGCTCCAAAACTCCCGATGCCGTTCATTTCACCATCGCACGGTTAGACAGCACGCATCAAGCAATCGTCAAGTTCCAAAACTACAAAACACGCACGTCCGACATAACACGGGGAAAAATCTACCCGAAAAATAATCCTTCCCACGAATCCTTGGCTATTTATTACAACTTCCCGATATCCTTCTTTTTAGAGAGATCATGGCAGGACATCCTCACCATTGTCGCCCTAACCCTACTACTCGTTCTAGGCTTACAATACCTGTCCCACGCCCAACAACATCTATCCCGCCTCCAGGAAGAAATGATCAAACAAGTCGTGCATGATTGGAAGACCCCTCTCGCAAGTATCGTAACCTTATCTGAACTTGTAGAAAAGAAATCCATCCCCGAGGATGACGAAAAAGGACGAGCGAAAATCCGGCTTATCCAAGAAGAAGCCAGCCGATTGAAAACCAGTTCCCAGCAATTACTTAAAACATTAAGCGGGTTGGCCCACTTGAACATCAACCGGGACGAATTTAACCTGAAAAACGAACTTCTCTCGTTATTCGAAAAGCAACACCTCGCCAACCACGGACAAAAAAACATCCAGCTAAACCTGCGTTACCTTGTTGAATCCGAAATTATTTACGCGTCGCATTTCTACCTGCTCGGAGCCCTTCAAAATCTTTTGGATAATGCCGTGAAATACAGCGGAGATACGCCACAGATCACCGTCATCTGTTATCAAAAAAGAGGAACCTTCGTTATAGAAATAAGGGACAATGGTCCCGGTATTCCCAAAAAACAACAAAAATATATTTTCAATAAATACTATCAGGCAAACAAAGACTCTACCAGCAAAAAAGGATACGGACTAGGCCTTAACTATGTCTACAACGTTATCAAAGCCCACAAGGGGAAAATCACGGTGGACAGCCTGCCGGGAAAAGGATGTACATTCACGATATACTTACGCAAATGGAAGAAAAAATAAATATACTCTATGCCGAGGACAATACCACGGCCGCGATGATATACACGGAAATTTTGGAAGAAGCCGGGTACACGGTAACCCTTGCCAAAGAGGGAAACAAGGCATGGCAACTATACGAAACAGGCACCTGGGATCTCCTGTTGCTTGACATGGATCTGCCGGGAAAGGACGGCCACGAACTGATTCGCCTTGTACGGGAAAAAGGGGATCAGGTCCCTATCGTGATTCTCAGTTCTGTCAACCACAACCACGCCTTGTACGAGGGTGCCGACGATTATCTCGTGAAAGGTTGTAGCGTGGACGACGTGAAAGCTCGCTTGGACAAGGCTATCGCCAGAACCAAACGCTTGAACACGGAAAAAGAACAAGGACTTTTCCGCATCTCCCCCGATACCACGTTCAATAAAAACAACCGGTTACTCACCATCTCCGGCAAGCGAGAAGAGTTGAAAGGCATGGAATCGAACATCCTATGGCTATTCTGCCTGCGAATCAACGAGGTGATTCCCACCGTGGAAATGTGCGAGACGCTCTGGGGCGTCTATACCACGGACAAGGAAAAAGCCCTCACCAGATACGTCTGCCTGCTAAATAAAAAACTGAAAGCGGATAAAAGTATCGCCATCCAAAACGAATTTGCTCGAGGTTATAAACTCGTGAACGGCTTGTAGTATAAAATTTCATCCCAGGCTCTCAAACACATAAATTTAAATTAATGTCACAAAATGTGATATTATCACTAACATATTCTTATCAAATAGCGAGCCGCTCCCATTCCGCTCCCATTCCTGCCCTATCCCCCTCCTACAATTAAAACTAAATATTGCAATTAATTTGTTTTTTTAAAGTAATCTATCTACATTTGAAAACTCCTATATAGCATTATTTTAGTCTTAAAATAGGAGACTGACTCATAAACACGACCAAAAGGTCAACAAAATCAGAAAATACATGGCAACATTAAACGATTCAGTATTACAAGGAGCCTCCGGTAAAATCGGGGGATACGTGACTTACACGGTAGGCAACAAAACGTATGCCCGGAAACTGGCGGACACGATCAGTAACCCGCGTTCGGAAGGCCAAACGGCACAACGTTCAAAACTCCCCGGAGCCCAGACCATGTACCGTGCCACACGGGGAAGCCTGCTGGAAAAAGTGTACGCGCTAGCGGCCCGGGAAGAGGAACGACGTTCCGGCTACCACTGGTTCCTCCACGCGAACATGAATATGTTCGGCCCCAACGACTATATCGATTACCCCCGGTTAGTCCTATCGGACGGTAGCCTGCAATTACCTTTCGGGATGAAAGCCACGGCCAGTCATGCAGACAAACTGGAACTGGAATGGCTGGATAACACGTCAACCGTCACCGCACAAGCGACCGACCAACTGACCGTTGCCGTCATCTTTGACAACGAACCCTATCAACCCGTCGTGCTGGATGACACGGGGGACTACCGATCAGACGAGAAAGCCGTCGTGCTCATGCCCGAAGGAGCTTGGACAACGGCCCATTTGTACTGCTTTTTCGCTGCCCAAGACGGGAAACGCTACTCCCCGTGCATGTATTTCTCAATTTCTAAATCTTAACACACGAATATCATGGCAATTTTTAAACCTACCATATTTCAAGACATCTCCGGTTCAGTCGGCAACGTAACTTCCTACAAAGTGGGTAAAACTCAAATCGCACGAGGGAAACCGGGCTTCGTGAAGGACGCGCAAACCCCGGAACAACTAAAACAACGTGCCAGATTAAGCCTGATTACCAAATTGCGCCGCCGTTTCCTCAAAGTCCTATCCGTTGGCTACTGCTCCCCCTCCGGTAAAGTATGCGCCAACTGTTTCACCCGTGACAATATTCACAAAGTGAACGCGGAAGATGCGGAAAATCCCACCGTGGACTTGTTGACTCTCTCGCTCTCCGGTGGCGGGTTGCGCCTACCCCTCATCGAAGCGAAAGTGGACAAGGAAAAGAGACGGGTCTCGTTCCAATGGCAACAACAACCATTAATGCCTTTCATGGCTAAAGAGGATCGCTTGATAGGTGTGATTCACGAACGGGAAGAAAAGAAAAGCCGACTCGTGGAACTCGGAACCAGAGGCACAAACGGGGAAAAAGAATGGCCGCTACCGGAAGACTGGGACGTGAACCGACTGGTCGTGTACGGTTTCGCTGTCAGCGAGAACGGGCAGAACGCATCGGGTACGCTGGGGTTACTCGAAACCAACGGGGAAGCCTGATCACGAATCCATTTCCAGATTCGTGAAATCCCCCGTGATTTCAATTCTCGGCTCCGGATATTCAAAAAGGGCAAAGCGGGATTCCGTGCGCCCTTCAGCATAATCCCACAACGAACTGTAATCCTCCACCCGTTCCCCCAACGCCTGTAATTGGCGCAAATAAGCCGCGATCGACTTGCTTTCCACGATATAAATATTCCCCTCGTGATCCACTTGGGGACTATGTCGTCGTCCCGCATCCAGAGAAAAACGTAAAATACGTTTTCCCTCCTTTGTCATCCCCACCGTCTGGAACGTCATGCTCTTACCTATCCCCGGTAAGTTCATCACGTTTCGATCCGTGGCTAAAAACGGTTGCCGATATTTATCCAACAAGCCCGGCAATTCCGAGGGAATCCTTTCCGGGTATTCGAGCAATTCCAAAACCTCCTTTTCCAGCTCCATGGATAAATTCCCGCACACTTTTTCCTCCAACACCTCTTGTACCGAACGACTATTCGGGGCAAACAAGGCATAATTCTCCTCGAATCCCTTCACGGAAAAAGTGTAATAAGTCAAAATACCGATTCGATTCAAAACCTCTCTCAACCTCGCCGTATGCCCCCGACGTGAAGCCGCCACCGTAAACACGGCTTGATTGGTGATAATCCATCCGGCCTCCAGCAAGCACCGGGCAGCATGAATCACCTCTTCCGTCACCTCCAAAGGCGACTCGAAATGAGTCTGTATGAAAAATTGCTGAATCCCAACCTGCTCCGCCTTCTCCCGGAATCTTTTCAACACCTCGATCAACCCGTCGTTTACACGATTCGGCAGATAAGCCAATAATCTCGATCCCAACCTCACCCGTTGAATCTCGGCATATTTTTTCCCTTTTCCACGCCGCTTGTTCAATTCCCGCTTACGCACGGCCATACGGAAAACAGCATCCAAGATTCTCTCTAACGTCTGGTTCTGACTCATCAGAGCATCCCCTCCCGTGATCAAAATATCCCGTAATTGAGAATCATGCTCGTAATACATCATCAGACGTTCCATCTTGACTTCCCACCCGTCCGTCGGCTTCAGTCGATCCAAGTTAAAATTCAAATGTCCTTTCTGAAAGTCATACATACGCTGACACAAAGCACACAACCCACCACAAGCCCGTCCCATCGAATCCGGGATAAAAATGGCCACCTCCGGATAACGACGATGAATATTCGTGGCATTGGGCAACAACCACCCGGCAGCATTCGGTTTTCCCGGTTCCACAACATCCTCTTTCTCCCACGCCCGAATCTGCCCGAAATTCTCCACCAGCTCTTCGGAATAAATCACGTAACTGCGGATCGTGGAATCATCGTATCCATCCACCCGAATACTCAACAAGGAAAGATAATACGGTGTCACGAAAAACGGGATCCCTTTCTGTTTCGCCCGGAGCAACAGCTTCATCAATTCCGGAGACAACGTGTTACCCATGAACAAGTTCAACTCATCCGGATCCCGAACGGCTAAAGCCAAATGAAACTTGTAATCCCCCCACCATTCATTCACTAACTCCCGTTTTCTTTCCAGGCTCATCTCCTCCTCAAAACGATAACGGGTGTTCAACTTATCCCTCTTCTCTATTTTCCCGATTAACAAACCACATATTCTCTCCCGGTTTTCCCTACGCTCCCGAGCGACATCCTCATCCATCCCGGTTTTCCAACGTCCTCGCCATTGATCACATCGCGCCCGATCCGGTAAAACGACTTCGTCTATCCGGTATTTCTTAAATAGATAATACCAATCCAACAAAAAGTCCGGATGTATGCCATCCCCTTCTCCCCGTAAAGCTTGCCATAACCATTTAATCGGTTCATAACGAATCTTCTCCCCCGTGGAAAAATCCCGAATATACCGGGTCTCGTTCATGAACATCCTAAAAAATCGTTTTATAGACGAAGAAGTAGAATGCGTTGTTAAAGCAAGACGTACGTACCCCCTCAAAAATTGTTCAAATTCTTTCCAATCCTTACTAAGGTTTGCACCTTGCACTATACTCGGGAACTCCCGCTCAAATAAACCCACCAACTCTATACACGAAAAACTTAATATATCTTTCTCCTTCACATTTTCTCTTTATCTTAGATTAAACAAAAACGACAAACGGATATCGCCCAAACAAGTCCCCGGAAGTCAGGGTTTAGAATATTTATATAGGCAATAAATATCTGATGTCTACAAATTTAATAAAAAAAGAGAAAGTCCGCAACCAACAAAACAAAAAAAACGCTGCAATCTTATGATTACAGCGTCTTTTTCAACACTTATAGCCTTCGGAAAAGGTACTAATTCCTCCTCTGTTTATACGAAGCCCCTAAACTTTACAAACTTTATAGAGCTTATGAACTTTTGACACTCTTAGTATCTCGTTTTATTATTGGTCGTCTGCCAAAGCCTGAATTCCTCCCCTGCACCCTCTTCTCGTTTGTTCTCAAACGGGATACAACGCATAGGACCATCCAGCACGATCTCTTTATAGATAAAAGAATCATCAAATCCCCCGACAGCGGCATCCTCCTTCGTACAGGCATAATACACCCGTTCCGGTCTCGCCCAGTAAATCGCCCCTAAACACATGGGACAAGGTTCACAACTGGAATAAATCTCACAACCTTTCAACTGGAAAGAATCAAGTTGCTTACAAGCCTTGCGAATAGCATTCACTTCCGCGTGAGCCGTGGGATCATTATCCGGAACAACCGTATTCCCGGAAGTTGCAATAATCTTACCATCTCGCACAACTACCGCCCCGAAGGGCCCTCCCGTCCCATTCTCCACGTTCTCCACGGCAATACGAATTGCCTCCTTCATAAACTCCGGATTATAAGAATTCGCCTTCGGCGAGTCACAAGTTGACAAGTTACAAGTTACAGATTCTTTCATCTTTTAGATTCTAGTTTTTAACTTTTATCTTTTTCCCGCTTCTCCAAATCATGTAAATCCCGATCAACACAAAGGGAATACTCAACCATTGTCCCATATTCAAGGTCATGGCGTTTTCAAATTCTTCTTGGTTCTCTTTCACAAACTCGATCACAAAACGAGCGGTAAAGATCAGTACCAAAAACATTCCGAAAAGAAACCCCTGACGATCTTTCGCTTTCGTTTTCCAATACAAATGCATTAAAACAGCAAAACTGATCAAATAACAGATCGCCTCGTACAACTGTGCCGGATGACGGGGAGTCATCGGATCAGGCATCCCGGAATGTACAAAACGGAATCCCCAAGGTAGCTCTGTCGGTAAACCAACAATCTCCGAGTTCATCAGATTTCCCATCCGGATAAAGAAACCAGCCAATGCGATTGGAATTACGGCACGATCCAAAATCCAGAATATTGATTTCCTACTTACCTTCTTGGAATAGTACCACAACCCGGCAATAATACCGATTGCAGCCCCGTGGCTGGCCAACCCTTGGTATCCGGTAAAACGGAATTCCGGTTGAAACCGAACCGGCAGAATAATTTCAAACGGATGAGCACTATAATACGCCCAATCATAAAAGAAACAATGTCCCAACCGGGCCCCGATCACCGTGGCAACTGCCACGTATATCCACAACTTGTCCAACCATTGCTGGCTTAACCCTTCCGACTTGAACATCTTCTCCTCGACCTTATACCCGCACACGAAAGCCAAGGCGAATAACAACCCGTAATAACGAATCGAGAAACCACCTAAACTAATTAATTCGGGACTAACATCCCAATTGATAAATAATGAAACCAATGTCATAATTTTAAATTTTAAATTGTAGATTTTAAATTATCATGCAATAATCCAAAACCTACAATTATTAATTACTTTAGATTTTGAAGTCAAATTTTATCTTGTAAAACCCAATCTAAAATTTAAAATCTAAAATCTAAAATTATTCTATTCTTCCCCCTTCCCGTGGCAATTCTTGTATTTCTTACCACTTCCGCAAGGACACGGATCATTACGTCCAACCTTGGGACCCACTTTCACGGGTTCAGTCTTACGGGGAGCTTGATTGGTCTGAGCGGCAGGAGCATCACTACGTCCCGTACGCATCTTACTTAAATCGGTTCGTCTCTCTTCTGCCTGTTTCACTTCTTCAGGAGCCTCAAAAGGAATTTGTCCCTTCATCAAAGTAGACACGACATTCTTGTTAATTTTGTCCACCATACTCTTGAACAAGTTGAATGACTCGAACTTATAGATCAATAACGGGTCTTTCTGCTCGTAAGTTGCATTCTGCACGGATTGTTTCAAATCATCCATTTCACGTAAATGCTCTTTCCACGCATCATCGATATGAGCCAACATGATCGACTTCTCGTAAGCCCGGATCAATTCCTCACCTTCAGATTTGTAAGTCTTCTCAAGATTCGCCACAACATTATAAGCCCGCTTTCCATCGGTAAACGGCACCACGATATTCTTGAACATTTCCCCTCTCTGCTCGAAAACATTCTTGATCACCGGGAAAGCCTGTTTAGCGATAGTTTCCGTCTTACGACTGAATGTATCCCGAACCTCCTTGTACAATCTCTCTGTCAAGTTGTTAGCAGAAGTCTTTTGGAAATCCTCTTCTTTTATATCAAAATCAACGGCAAAATATTTCAACACATCCATACGGAAACCTTCCAAATCATTAGCCTCCTTGTGTTCTTCCACCAACGCCTCGCATACATCATACATATTATTGGCAATATCCACTCCGATTCTCTCTCCCAACAACGCATGACGTCTTTTCTTGTAGATCACCTCACGTTGAGAGTTCATCACGTCGTCATATTCCAACAAACGCTTACGAATACCGAAGTTATTTTCCTCCACCTTACGTTGCGCACGTTCGATAGATTTGGTAATCATGGAATGTTGGATCACGTCACCTTCTTCATGTCCCAAACGATCCATCACCCGAATGATTCTCTCGGAACTGAACAAACGCATCAAATCATCCTCCAATGACACGAAGAACTGGGAAGAACCCGGGTCACCCTGACGTCCGGCACGACCTCTCAACTGACGGTCAACACGACGAGAATCATGACGTTCCGTACCGATAATGGCCAAACCTCCCGCGGCACGTACCTCCGGACTTAGCTTGATATCGGTACCACGACCGGCCATATTGGTTGCAATCGTAACCACCTGCGACTTTCCGGCCTCGGCAACAATATCTGCCTCCCGTTGATGCAACTTCGCATTCAACACGTTATGCTTGATACCCCGCAATTTCAACATACGGCTCAACAACTCGGATACCTCGACAGAAGTCGTACCCACCAATACCGGGCGACCTTCTCCAACCAATCGGGTAATCTCCTCGATCACCGCATTATATTTCTCACGTTTCGTCTTGTACACGTAGTCATTAGCATCCTTTCGGATTACTGGCTTGTTTGTCGGGATAACCACAACGTCCAACTTGTAAATATCCCAAAACTCTCCCGCTTCCGTTTCTGCCGTACCGGTCATACCGGCTAGCTTATGGTACATACGGAAATAATTTTGTAAGGTAATCGTGGCAAATGTCTGCGTGGCAGCCTCAACTTTCACGTTTTCCTTCGCCTCGATAGCTTGGTGCAAACCGTCTGAATAACGACGTCCTTCCATGATACGTCCCGTCTGCTCGTCCACAATCTTCACCTTGTTATCGATAACCACGTATTCAACATCCAATTCGAACAACGTATATGCCTTCAACAACTGGTTCACCGTATGTACACGCTCAGATTTGGCGGCATAATTTTGCACCATCTGATCCTTTTTCTCTAATTTTTCCTCTTCTGTCAGGTTCATCTTATCGATCTCTGCCAATTCAGAACCCACATCCGGCAATATAAAGAAATTCGGATCTTCTCCCGCGGCCGTAATCGTATCATGTCCCTTATCCGTCAAATCGATAGAATTCTGTTTCTCATCAATCACGAAATAAAGGTCATCCGTAATCTCCGGCATACGACGGTTATTCTCCTGCATATAAATATTCTCGGTTTTCACCAAGGTTGCCTTGTTTCCTTGTTCACTTAAGAACTTGATCAATGGCTTATATTTAGGTAATCCCTTATACGCTCTCAACAACAATATAGCTCCCTGTTCCTCTTGTTTCCGATCTCCGCTAGCCAACAAAGTTTTAGCCTCGGTGAAAATCCGGGCAACTAACTCACGCTGCATACGCACCAACTTCTCCACACGGGGTTTGTATTCGTCAAACATTTGAATATCTCCCTTCGGAACCGGACCGGAAATAATCAAGGGGGTACGGGCATCGTCAATCAACACGGAGTCAACCTCATCGACAATTGCGTAATGATGCTTGCGTTGTACCAAATCTTCCGGGTGAATCGCCATGTTATCCCTCAAATAGTCGAAACCGAATTCATTATTCGTTCCGAAAGTAATATCTGCTTGATAAGCCTTCCGTCTCTCCGGGGAGTTCGGCTCCGTCTTGTCAATACAATCAACAGACAACCCGTGGAACATATAAAGAGGTCCCATCCACTCGGAGTCACGTTTTGCCAAGTAATCATTGACCGTAACCACGTGTACCCCCCGACCTGTCAAGGCATTCAAGAATACAGGCAAGGTGGCCACTAACGTTTTACCTTCACCGGTAGCCATCTCGGCAATCTTACCTTGGTGTAACACGGAACCTCCGATCAGCTGCACATCATAGTGAACCATATCCCAAGTAACCTCGTTTCCTCCGGCTACCCAAGAGTTGAAATAAACGGCATCCTCACCGTCAATCTCCACGAAATCTTTCGTTACAGCCAAATCACGATCAAAATCGTTAGCTTTCACGACAATCTCTTTGTTCTCCTTGAAACGTCTCGCCGTATCTTTCATCACGGCAAAAGCTAAAGGTAATATCTCGTTTAAAACATCTTCCAGCTTCGTGTTAATCTGTTCTTCCAGCTTATCAATCCGGTTATAAATCTCTTCCCTTTCCTCGATCGAAGGTTTATCATTCTCTACTTTTGCTTTCAAAGAGGCAATTTCATCCTCTTCTACCTTCACGTGAGCATGAATCTTTGCTTTCAGATCAGCTGAAATTTTTCTCAACTCATCATGACTCACCCCCTTGATCTTTTCCCACTCTGCATTTACTTTGGATGCTATCGGCAATAATTCTTTCAAATCACGGTCAGCCTTATTACCAAAAAGACTTTTTAATATATCGTTAAATCCCATAGTTTTATATAATTGAAAAATGAAAACAAATTAATTTACAATTTATGAATTACGATTTACGATTCAGAAAAACATTGGCTAGCAGGTGAAAATCACCTAATCTAAAATCATAAATCAAGAAATTAGTAGGATCGTAAATCTAAAATCATAAATCCGAAATCATTCCATTTCCCCGGGAGCCCGGATGGGATTTGCTGCAATTTCCGGTACTTTCCAACCCGGTAAAACCACAGACGAATAAGTTGTATAAACTTTTACAGCATCCACGGTTTCCGCATGATTCTGTTTATAAAAATCACCATAATCGAAATCCTCCGTGGACCTTTTCTCGGTAGCAACCGTGATTACCTTTTCGGTAGAAGAAACTAACAAACGATAGCAATCTGTCCTAACGGATACATTCCCCCCACGCACATTTATCGGCAGGGTTGCCACGCATCCGGCGACAACATACAAGGCTGCTATCAAATATTTGTTCATTTCCATACCGCCAAAGATAATGCTTTTCTCCTAACTTTCAGTTTTTATCTTTTAGTTTTTATCTTTTTAGATTCCATGATTCCCTCCTACCATCCAATACTCTTTGTAATCACAAAATCATTCAATCGCCAATCACAAAATCTTACTCTTACAGTTTTTCCCCGAAAGCCAAATCTCCGGCATCACCAATTCCCGGATCAATATAACAACTCTCGGTCAGACGCTCATCCAATGCCCCTGTCCAGATCGTTACCGGTTCATCTTTCAAAGCCTCTGTAAGTTTTTCTATACCTTGACGACTGGAAACAATAGCTGCAATATGCGTGTGCATCGGCCTTCCTCCCTGTTTCAATAACTCGTGATAAGCCACCACGATAGAGCCTCCCGTGGCCAACATAGGATCTACCAGCAATAACTGTTTCCCTTCCAAACTTGGCGTGTAAATCGAGTCAAAACGAATTTCAAAATCAATATGATTTTCCTTATATTTTCTTCTTGCCGAAATAAAAGCACTCCCGGAACGATCAAAATAGTTTAAAAAGCCTTGATGAAAAGGTAATCCTGCACGCAACACGGACGCCACTACCACTTCTTCGTCTGCCAATCTGACATCAGCCACGTTAATCGGTGTCTGTACTTGTCGCGTTGAATAATGAAACGTCTTACTGATCTCGTAAGCCATCACCTCACCAACCCGTTCCAAATTCCGGCGAAAACGCAACGGATCTTTTTGAATCTCTTTATCTCTAAGTTCTGCTAAAAAACGATTATAAACCGAATCCTCCTTGTTAATAATATACACCATTTTATCTATTTCTTTTCTTAAACCTTTTCTATCACACGCACTTATCCCAATCTAAAATCTAAAATCTAAAATTAGTAAATCTCTTTTTATTCTATTTCTTCATACTCCGCATCCTCAATCTCTCCGCCTCCCATCTTCTGCTGTTGTTCGGTCTCATGTGTCTCCTTACGCAACTGATTAACCTTATAATGATTAATCAAATCAGTTATTCCATAAAAGATAGTAACAGCACCGAAAAACTGAATAATACTAGTCTTTGCCTCAAAAGGATTTGCAAAAACAACTAATCCGGCCAACAAAATGATAACCGGGTACACGTAACTCAAAGAAGCAATATGCCCGAATTTTCTAGCAGAAGTTAACATCACCAACTGACCGATACCTGCAACAATCAAGATAAATCCCAACAAATACATCAACATATTGGTGAAAAAATCAGCCATCGACCACAACAAAATACCCAAAATAATGCTTCCGATACCGTTAAAAGAAGTCAGTCCCCTGGCCGAACGCTCATCCTGATCCCGCATAGAGACCAGAAAGGAGATAATCCCGGTAACACAAAATACGGCACCGATAATTTTTACCGTGTAATTTAACACTTCAGTTGGCCACAGCACAAGTACAAGACCCAAAACAATCGCTACGATCGATTTGACGATGGTCCTTTTGTAATTTCCGGAAGTATAGATAATCTGCATAACTTCTATTTTTTAATTTATACGAAATTCGTCAACGAAAGTAGTGATTATTTTTGAAAAAATTAAGCCGGACGACTTGTCCGGCCTAATTTTTTATTTAATCAGTTCAACACTTCGCTTCACAAACCTATTCAGCGCCTCGCCTTTCAGCAGTCCATTCGCTAACAATGCCAAGTCTATCAGCTGACCAATAACCTTGTTACCTTTTCCGTACTCCTCCAGCAACGAGTTCTTTTGCTTGTTCAGATCGGCAATCGTCTTACTGTACTCGCTCTTCCGATCTTTATCCACCTGAGGAATTTCCTCGTCTTTCTTACCCTTATTTAACTCGTCCAGCTCTGCCTGTTTCTTTTCAGTCTCCTTGATCTCGAAATTAATCGGCTCCAACTGGGCGCTCATCTCTTTTTTCTCGTTCTCCAAGATCATATTCACCAACTTATGATCCGTGTTCACCACCAAAGTATACTGATCGCCCATTGCCCCGTAAAATCCCATACCCGGATTCATGGCTGCCATCTCTTTCATACGACGCATGAACTCAGAACGCGTCACGATCACCGGATCACCATTCTCTCCCATTGCCTCGAAGTTAACCATAAACATTCCCTCTTCCTTCGGCAACTGGGAAGTGAACACGGCACGTAATTCCTCTTGTTCCTCGTGACTCAAGGCAACCTCTTTCGTCTCTTCCTTCGGGATCAACTTGTCAATAACATCCGAATCCACCCGAACAAACCGATGATCGGAATTCTTTTGTTCCAAATGGTTGATAAAGTGTGTATCCAACTGTCCATCCATCAACAGCACATCATATCCCTTGCCCTTGGCCGTCTCGATATACGTGTACTGCTCTTTCACATCCGTGGCATACAGGAACACCACCTTATTATCTTTATCCGTTTGGTTGGCTTTAATCAAGTTCTCGTACTCTTCATACGTGAAATATTTTCCTTCCGTATTCTTGAATAAGAAGATGCTCTTGGCTCTCTCGGCGAATTTTTCATCCGTCAACATTCCATACTGGATGAAAATCTTCAAATCATCCCACTTCTTCTCGTAATCTTCCCGTTTATTCGTGAAAATATCACTCAAACTGTCAGCCACTTTCTTCGTGATATGACTTGAAATCTTCTTCACGTTACGATCGCTCTGTAAATAAGAACGGGACACGTTCAGCGGAATATCCGGAGAATCGATCACTCCATGCAACAATGTCAAGTATTCCGGCACAATTCCTTCCACGGAATCCGTCACGTACACCTGATTGCTATATAATTGAATCTTGTTCTTCTGAATCTCGAACTTGTTATCAATCTTCGGGAAATACAATATACCCGTCAAGTTAAAAGGATAATCCACGTTCAAATGAATATGGAACAACGGATCCTGAGCCATTGGGTACAACTCACGATAGAATTTCTCGTAATCCTCCTCCGTCAGATCCGTCGGTTTACGAGTCCACGCCGGATTCGTGTCATTGATCACGTTATCTTCCGTCGTATCCTTGTATTCCCCATCCTTCCACTCTTTCTTCTTTCCGGAAATAATCTCTATCGGCAAAAACTTGCAATATTTGGTCAGCAACTCGTTCACCTTAGAATCTTCCAAGAAATCTTTCTCTTCCTCGCTGATATACATGATAATATCCGTACCTCTCTCGGCCTTTTCCGTCTCCTCCAAAGTGTATTCCGGATTTCCCTCACATGACCATTTTACAGCCTTCGCCCCCTCTTTATAAGATTTAGTCACGATCTCTACCCGATCACTCACCATGAACGAAGAATAGAAACCCAACCCGAAATGCCCGATAATGGCAGCGGCATTATCCTTGTATTTGTTCATAAACTCCTCCGCTCCGGAAAAAGCGATCTGGTTGATATACTTCTCCACTTCCTCCTCCGTCATACCGATACCATTATCCGATACCGTCAGCGTCCCTGCCGCTTTGTCAGCCTTCACCCTTACCTTCAACTCACCAAGTTCACCTTTAAACTCCCCGTTCGAAGCCAACACTTTCATTTTCTGTGAAGCATCCACCGCATTCGAAACAATCTCTCTCAAAAAGATCTCGTGATCCGAGTATAAAAATTTCTTGATTATCGGGAACAAATTCCCTGTTGAAACTCCAATCTTTCCTGTTGACATAACTCTATATTTTTAATTTAATTATACTTCAAATTTTACGACAACTAAATGACAATAGTTATGCCAAAACCTATTACCTGCCGAATTGGCAGTATTACTCTTTACAATTTCGCCATTTCTCCCACAGTATCCAATATTACACCCCAAACGAACATTCACAAAAACAAAATACCCCGGACATTCATCCGAGGTACTATCTTTTCAACAAATAATTATTCAATCACAATTCTGTTGGTTGTAATACAGGAAGCGTCGATAATTTAAAATCTTTCACATTCTGAGTCACGATCGCTTCAATCTTTCTATTTTGCAAAGCTGAAAAATATTGAATCGCATCTTCAAAATCACCAAATCCCGAATCAAGAGATGAACGTATTATTTTTCCGTTAACTGGAAGAATTCCTACATATCTAGATAATTCTTTCAAACTCTCTATTGCTTTCTCATGCCCTAAATATCGCCGAATTATATAATAAATATTTGAATATGACAAAGATGATATATAAACACAAATCTCACCACGTCCCGCAGCATCAAAAAGATTTGAAGCTGCTTCAGCAAATTCACCTCGATCTGCCAACATATCAATAATGACATTTGTATCTATATAATAATGTTTCATTTCTCCAAAGATCTATTTTCCAACTCCTTCTTATAATCAAAATCTTCCGGAAGATTAACAATTCCTCTTAATTTAGAAGAAACCGGTTTACTTTTCACCTCCGTACCAAGTAGATTTTTCAACTCTTTTTCAATAACTTCCGTAATCGTTCTCCCTTTAGATTTGGCATACCTTTTCAATTGCTCAAAAAGACTTAAATCAACTTCTATTGTTGCTTTTGTATTCATAACATAAACATTTTTACAAATATAGAGAACAATCATACAAAAACAAAATTTACTCAAAACAAAATACCCCGGACATTTATCCGAGGTACTATCTTCTCCTCCATGAAAAACTTCGTCATAAATCATCCATTCAGCACGCTATTTCACGATCTTCATCAACGTCAAAAATATAATCTTAAAATACTCTTTCAAACATCGATTATCTATATACTTCATGTTATATCGTATCTTATCCGGCATGATCTGCTCCACGTAAGCCAGGTCCGGATCACGTGCCTGTCCCAAAATAGTATTTTCATCCGCATACTCGATAGAAGCATAATCCGTTATACCCGGAGCAACAGCCAACACTTTACGCTGTTCAACAGTATACATATCCACGTACTTTCTTACCTCCGGCCTTGGTCCCACCAAACTCATCTCCCCTCGTACCACGTTCAGCAACTGCGGTAACTCGTCCAGTTTATACTTTCTCAGGAAATACCCGACCCGTGTTACCCGTGAATCCTTTGCCCCCACGGTTATCAATCCCTTCTTATCCGCCCCACTCGCCATGGACCGAAACTTAAACAATCGGAAATCCTTACCATCCCGCCCCACTCGCACCTGCCGATAAAACACACCTCCCCGACTATCCAACACGATACATAAAGCTATGATCACAAAAATGGGTGATAGAACTATCAAGCCCAATAAAGAAAAGAAAACATCACAAAAGCGAATCACGCCAAAACCTCTTCTACAGAACAAATAACAGCATCAATAACCATTTTCACCATCTCTTCACTCAACCCGTACCACACAGGCAAAGAAATTTCCCGACAATAATTATCGTAAGCAACCGGATAATCTTCAATCTTATACCCCTTATTCTTAAATGCACTTAACAAAGGCAAGGGTTGAAAATGCACGTTCACCGAAACGTCCTTGTCAAAAATTCGCTGAATAATCTCGTCCCGTTGTTGTTCCGTGATTCCCTTCACCCGCAAACAGTACACGTGATAAGAACTCTTCCGGTCTTCCGTCTCGTAAATCGGCAATTCCGCCCACCCGTACCGGGAAAAAGCATCGGTATATTGATCATATATACACTTCCTGTAGTGCAAAGTATCGTCCTCGTAACGAGACAACTCCACCAAACCGATAGAAGCCATAATATCCGTCATATTTCCCTTAAAACCGGAAACTAACACATCATAACGCCATGCTCCCTTTTTCGTCTTGGCCAATGCATCTTTATTTTGTCCATGCAAAGTATACGTGCATAAATACCGATACACTTCCTCGTTATCAAACGGCTCCGGCAAATTCAACATGATCGCACCGCCTTCCGCCGTGGTCAAGTTCTTCACCGCATGAAAAGAGAATACCGAAACATCAGCCAAACTCCCCGCTTTCCGCCCCTTGTATTCCGCCCCTATCGAATGAGCCGAGTCCGACAAAATCAAAATCCTTCCCAACTTCCCCTGCTCTTCCGTCTTCGCCCGAAACAACGCCTTTACCTCCTCCGCCTCCACCAATTCAAACAACTCATCATACGCACACGGCATACCTCCCAAATCTACAGGCATAATCACCTTTGTCTTATCCGTGATCGCCTCCCTCACTTTCTCCAAACACACGTCAAAATCATCCGCATTCACATCCACCATCACCGGTTTCGCCCCACAATGTACGATCACATTCGCCGTAGCACAATACGTATACGCCGGCACAATCACCTCATCCCCCTCCTGCACTCCAAACCACCGTAGCACAACTTCAAGCCCCACAGTATTCGAGTTCACAGCCAACGTCGCCTTGTTTCCACAATATGCCGTCAACCTCCGTTCAAACTCCTTCGTCTTCGGTCCCGTCGTAATCCAACCGGACTTCAAGGTATCAACAACCTCATCAATGACCTTCTGGTCAATTCTTGGTGGTGAAAATGGTATCATATAAAAAAATTACAACATTAAAGAACATTCATCACATGTATAATATTGTTACCAATATTTACATACCACAAATCTGATATATGTAAAAAACTTATCTATTACTTACCACAGAAAAGGAACTTTTAAAAATTACCTTAAAAATTCCGACTAAATATCCCCAACCATAACTAACATGTATCACGAAAAATATAAAAGGTAAGAGTATCACTCCTCCTAATCGCTTTATTTTCCGTACATTACTCAATGCAAAATAAAATGCGAGACACCAATATAACCCCAACACTAAAATATAAATATATACCAATGAAGTAAATATACTTAACGCTCCACCTACAATTAAACCACTAACAAATAATACTGGAAAAAATTGTCGAATAGTAGTAGGTTTTCTCAACTTTATATTTACTAATGGTTTAAATAACCCATATTGATAAAACATTTTTATCACTTTTTTTATCGAATCTCGAGCATAATAATCTATAATAACCTCTGGTATTAAATAAATACAACCACCTTCTTTAATAATCCGTCCATTAAACTCATCATCTTGATTACGAATTAATTCTTCATCAAAAAGCCCTACTTTATCAAATACTTCCCTTCTAAAACAACCAAAAGGCACTGTATCTACTTCTTTTACATCTTTTATTCCTATCCTAAAATAAGAGTTTCCCATACCGAAAGGACTACTTAAAGCACAAGCAATTGCAATACCAACATTCGTATTATTAACAGGTAATGTTCTACATATACCGCCAACATTATCAGCTCTCAATTCTTCAAGGTGTTTGACCAATATTGAGAAATAATTATGAGGATAAATAGCATGTGCATCTAAACGAAAAATAATCGAACCTTTTGCTACATTAATTCCTATATTTAAAGCAACAGGAGTAATTCTTTTAGGATTATCTAATAATTTAATGAAAGGATATAAAGAAATAAATTTTCGAACAACATCACGAGTTCCATCTGAACTCATACCGTCAACAAACAATACTTCCAAACTATCCTTAGGATAATCCTGCGCTACAATTGACTCTATACACCCTTTAATATACTCCACTTCATTGTATATCGGGCAAACAATAGATAACATCATTACTTATAATCTTGCATCAACAATTTTTCTAGGAAGAATACCTTTCACATCATAAACAACACCCTTTTCTGACGATAGAAGAGAGCGGATATCAAGATTTAGAAACTCATCATGAGCAACAGCAAGAATAATAGAATCATATTTCTCTCTACCTGAAAGAACATTAATTATTTCAAGACCATATTCATGACGAACAGCATCAATATCTGCCCACGGATCATAAATAGTAATATTATTCGTATACTCTTCGAATGTATGATAAATGTCAACGATTTTCGTATTACGAATATCTGGGCAATTTTCCTTAAAGGTAATACCAAGAATCAAAATTTTAGAATCCTTTACTATTACTCCTTTTTTGTTCATGCATTTAATAGTTTGGTTTGCCACGTATGCTCCCATACCATCATTCAAACGACGAGCATTTGACATAACTCGAGGTAAAACACCATAAACCTGAGCTTTCTGAATCAAATAATACGGATCAACACTTATACAATGTCCACCCACAAGCCCTGGGCTTAATTTTATAAAATTCCACTTACTAGAAGCAGCATCAATTACATCGTGAGTATCAATCTCCATCGCATTAAAAATTTTTGCCAATTCGTTCATAAAAGCAATATTAACATCACGCTGCGAATTCTCAATTATCTTAGAAGCTTCGGCAACTTTAATAGAAGAAGCTCTATGAGTTCCGTTTACAAGTACAGAATTATAAATCTTATCAACAACCTCTGCAATCTCAGGAGTAGATCCCGATGTAACTTTCTTAATTTTCTCTACAGTATGTTCCTTATCTCCAGGATTAATCCGTTCTGGACTATAACCAGCAAAGAAATCTTTATTGAACTTTAATCCTGATACCCGTTCCACTACGGGTAAACATTCTTCTTCTGTGACCCCCGGATATACGGTTGACTCATATACCACGATATCTCCTTTTGAAATAACTTTCCCAACAGTTTCACTTGCCCCCCACAAAGGTTTAAGATCAGGACGATTATTCTCATCTACAGGAGTTGGAACAGCAACTATATAAAAATTACAATCACTAATTTCATCGATACTAGTAGTACACTTAAAACCATGATTATGGATAGCATCTTGTAATAAATCATCCGCCACCTCGAATGTCACATCATGTCCTGCCATCAAAGTATCTACTCGCTTTTGATTCATATCGAAACCAACAGTTAAATACTTAGTTGAAAAAAGACGAGCCAAAGGTAACCCAACATAACCAAGACCGATTACAGCAATTTTTATTTCATTCATAAATTTAATTTATTATTTTTCTATACTATTAATAAGAAATTGAAATGAATCCTTCCGTAATCTAGAGATCTCTTCATTTACACTCTTATAATTAATTGGAAAATTTATTTCTTCTAATGTCATCGACGGGGAATATATGCGATTTTGTAAGCCTAGCAGTTGTAAAATACTCAATATTCTCTCATCTTTTCCTGTATCACCTGTAAGAATAGCTACAAATGGCTTGTTAAGAACGATCGATAATGCGATACAATGGAATGAAGCAGACACAACGAGTTTCGCATAATTTATACAACTAATAAATTCTGATGGAGACATCGCATACTTTACACAAGTATGACCAGATAAGAAATCTAACAAAGATGTTGCCCGAGCCAATTTATAATGTTTAAAATGCTGTATGTCATAGCCTGTTTGATTAAGAAATCGCTCTACTTGTCCTGGTTGATTCGTATAAGTAAATATATACCTACTACGTGGTCGATTTAATAAAAATTGTTGCCATTCTTCTCTACTCAATAAGAAGACTGGATCTAAAACCAATTCTGCACTCCGACCTGATAGCTCTCGAACCAAATCTACGGCATGACGTTCACGAACCGAAATATATTTTATTTTCAAAAGATTGTACTTGTACTCCTCGTGTAATTCCTTAGGAACAGAACTTAACCCAAAACTTGATGAATAAGAAATTTTTTTTTCATTATCAGTGACAAAATCTAATAAAAAAGCAAAATCTCGACCATTATTTTCGTAATTCCATACTTGATCACTACCAACAATAAATTTATCATATTTATCATTTAACACTCTTGCTTCTGTTGATGAGTGATAAATAGAAGCTGTACGGCGTAAATATCTACGATAAAATTTATTAAATCGGTATTTGCGTAAACACATAAAAGGCGTTCCTAAAAAATAAAGAAAAGCTGATTTCAATTTTCTCTCTTTTAGGCTACTCCAAACATGATAACTCATATTGTAAGCATTACTTCGATACGTATTCCGATAATCAATATATTCACAAACATATCCCTTTCGAGTCAAAGCCTCCTGTAAGGCAAAAGCTTGAAGTGCAGCCCCATAGTTAGCTGCATTATGAAATGACAATAATGCTATTTTTTTCATTTTCCAACTATACTCTTGTATATATTATAATACTTTTGAGCAATTTTACCCCAACTAAATTGCTCTTTCAGATCAATTCTTGCAATACGTTCTACAATATCATCATATTCTGTAATAATCAATTCTATTTTATTAGCAATATCTACAACATTAAAGGCTTCCACATGATACCCAACATAGCCTTCAGAAAAATACCCATCAAACCCTTGTCCTTTGGCATAGACAATAGGCAAATTTTGAGTCAAAGCCTCGACATAAACAAGTCCAAATGTTTCTGGCTTTGAAGGCATAACGAAAATATGACTTTCACGAAATAACATTTTCAAATCTCGCTTATTCATGTAATTCTCTAAATGTACCCAATCATATTGATTAGCAATAGTTTCTATCTCTTGAAGGTATTTTTTATTTTCATTTCTAAAAGGCAATCCTCTACCTACCGCCCTAATATCAATATTATATCCTTTATCTCTGAGCATAGCAATAGCTAAAATAATTTCCTTGAGCCCTTTCCCTTTAACAAAAGCAGAAGCAAAAATAATATGTATTGCCCCGGATAAATTTGGGAGATCCAATACTCTATCATTCAAGAATAAAGGATCAACTCCATTAGGAATATTCACTACCTTTTTTTCAGCATTTTTTTTATAAACAAAGGGAACTCTTTCTTGAACAAACTTTCTTTGATACTGTGGACAAATAAATATTACTTGAGAAGCTCCCTTAAATATTTTAAAAAAATAATTTATACGCCAACGAAAATATTTATAATACAATTCCATATCAGTGTTCCTAACAGCACAGATATAAGGTATTCTATATCGTTTATTCAATTCATGAGCTACAGCTCCATTTACACAAAGGGTTGCTGCATGAATTAAATCTATTTCATCGATGTTAATATAAGAAGTTATCACCTTTAAAATTGTAGAGATTTTAAATTGATACAAGAATTTATGATAAGACTTTAATGCTGTGGAATAAATAATTTTTGATCCTGATACCTGAAAATCAATCAAATGATTTCCTATTCTATTATGATTACTAGCATTAAGAGGAACAAAAATAGTTTGTTTTATACCTAAACTATCTAATGCCATAAAAAGATTTTTATACACCTCTGTTCCCCCATATGAATCTACAATATGAAGTACATGCATCTTACCTGAAGAATCGAATTTCTACTTTATATTTTGAAAAGAACACTTTATGCCATCTAATAGCCTTCCCAATCAAAACTTCTATATCTCCTACTTTGGCATTATCAATATTTGATATCCAATTAGATGTTTTTTTTGAAAAAATAGCACCACCATATCCTGTACCTCTAAGTAATCTCATAATCACTGGATTCATGAGACAGAATACAGATCCACAACTTGGTTTATCTGCAGACAAATATCTTTGAGAATAAACCAATCTTTCCTTAATCAATCTGTTAGTTATATCAACATCTTGTTTAACAAATTTAAATCTAGCACTCAAAATAACCGTATTCAAGCTTTGAAAAGGAGAAGTTCGATATAAATATCCATCATTCCCATATATATTTTTTATCTGCATATCAGCAACGTCCAAATACCTAACAGATTCAATATAATCTGAAATAGAACGTTTCATTTTTCGCCCTCTTCCCGCATTCATATATACAGCTCCCCCTACACTTGATGGTACTGAAGCAAGATATTCAATACCTCCTAAAGAAAATTCCTTCATTTTTTCAAGTAAAGATTGAATTCGTACAGATGCACCACATTCCAATGTACCATCCTCACCAAATGACATATTTGTATTGAAGGACATTAAATATACTATAGGCCGTTCAATTCTAGCTCCAAAAACGATATTACTTCCTGCAGATAACAAATAAAATGCAGTACCTTCTTTTTTTAATTTTCGAAAAATAGCCAATAATTCGTCTACATTTTCCGGTTCATACATTATCCTAGCGATAGAATGTAATTTCATTGTATTATATCGATACAAATCTATTTCATTATATATTTTCATGAATTTCCAAATATTTTAATATTATTTAAAATCAAGTTAAACACTCAGGTTCAATAAAATTTGGGATTTAGTTCTCTAATTTTCTTAGTTCCTGATAAATCAACCCAATTTCCTAGCTTCAAAATTTTATCCCCATAAGTTCCACAAAACGTGTCGAATCCTGGAGTAAAAGTCATCTCTCCAAAAATTGGCTTTCCCCCAACTTCATAAAAATCGAGTCGCACAAAAGGAAAGGGAGAAGATAATTTTCGTGCAATTTGAACCATCTCGTCAAATGATTTTGGTCGAGGAAAATCTTGACTTTCATCTTCCTTATAAACAATACGTTCCCATGACATAGTATAATAATGGTCAAGGTATGTATGTTCTTCAATACTCCTATTCCCAACAAGATTAATCAAACGTGGTTCTCCATTAAAACAAAAAAATTTATAATCAGGTAACGCTTTTGTCGGATCCACCTCATTGATTAAATACCTTTCAACAATGATTTGCGGTTTTATTCCTACATAATGAGGTTGACCTGTACGAACTCCATATTTATCCCTCATGACTCTTTTTAAACCTGAATAAATTCGTTTTTTATTTACAGTATCCTTGTTTTTAACAAGATAAACACCTTCACCTCCTCCACAATGGTTTGTTTTCACCACAAATGATCTAGGCGCATTTGTAAACAATGTATTCATATCAGGAAGACAATCATATGTTGCATAAACTTTATTCAAGATATTCCCATACCCCATTCGTTCTATATAACTCCTAACTTTCACTTTATCTGTCAACTCTGTCCATATTGACGTATCTGTACAATATAACATCCAATATATTTTTTCATGTAATGATATCGGATTCTCCAAATCCATTCTTCTTCCATAAACCCATTTATGATTATGTGCTGGATATCTATATGGATGTGCCGCAGTAATTCGAGCTAACACATGATGACATATCAAATCTAAAGGGTACGCTAAAGTTCTAGTTACTTTATTACCACGTATAATTTTTATAACCCTACTAAATTTCATAATTATATTATATATCTTATTATTTTAAATATCTTGATTAATAAAAAAAAATTCATATTCCTACTAAAAAAAACTAATCACAAACGCCATCAACAATTAACACCCAAATTTATAAGATCACAGACGAGATTCTATTTTGTATTGTGAAGTACTTGTCATATTAGGCATAAACATTACAATAAAACATAAAATAAACATACCATGAGTTAATAAACAAACAGTAAAAAAAGAACTAATCATATTATATGTAACAATAAAAGCCGCATAGAAGGTAATCCCATAATCTTTTCCCCTAAATATAGACTCAGCATACTTAAAAAAAATAGTATAAATAAAAGGATATATAAATACCCCAAAAACACCAAGATTTACATAAGCATCAGAAAATAATCCATTATTTGCACAGGTTCGACTTGTACGCCAAAAACTACCTATAACATAGGCTATATCCATTTTATTTACTATTGCATTAAAATAAAGAGGACCATATTCAAGAGTATAATTATAGTAATATGTATCTAATAATGATGGTATATAAAGTATTCTACGTATTAAAATATCTGAAATGAAATAACTCCCCATAAATGAAAATTCAAATAGAGCTATTATACAGAGAGAAAGTAATCCTATTGATAATTTAGATAATAAACATTTAGAATGTAGGTAATAAAGCCCTAAACAAAAAAATAAATTTAAAAATGTTGATTTCATTCCATTGACACCAAAACTTAAAAGTATTGCCATAATAATGAATAACACAATAACTTTTTTCTTTTGTCCAATATAGAAGATTAATAATAAGGGAAGTACTTTAGCCGCAGCACTATGAATATATCCCAATATAACTGGAATATCATAACCTCGTGCTTCCGTACGCAAATCATAGACATCCATTAGTGAAAAATGTAAACGAAAATGAGCGTAGTATCCTGATAAAAAAATGATAACAATTATAAAAATAAAGGTAACCACATTTATAAATAAAGTATTTCTACCAAGGTTAGGAATTCTAAATGGTGGTACAAGCCTAAGTAAGACAAAAATAAGAAACCAATAAATAGTTTGTAGAAGAATAAAATCCCAAGGTTGAGCATTACACGCAATGAATGATGTAAAAGGAATGACCTTGAGCAGAAACAACATAACCACAACAAAAGATGTAAAATTAGCATCTTTTTTCAAAAATGGATACACAAGCCATATGAAAGCCCAAAGTATTCCCCAAGAAGCAATGTAAACACTATCATTTCTATTTATAATTAAACTATCATAACTAAAAAATGGAGAAATAGCAGTAATATATAATGAATCTAACAATACACGATATATTGTTATCATCAACACAAATATCAATTTCCTTTTCATTTATGTTACAAATATTTCAAGGAAAAAATACAATAAGCCAAGCATGTAAGTCCGTGAGGTACACATAATGCCAATGTCGCCCCTATAACACCATAGGAAGGTATTAATATAAAAGCAAATAATACTGTAAGAATTGCCCCTATCGAAAAAATTGTGAAATAAATTTTATCTTTTCTAAATGCAATTAAAAATTGAATAAACACATTCCCTATAGAATATACAAGAAGATAAATTGCAAATATCGGTAACATTGAAGAAAGTTCCACATACTCTGAAGTGAAAAGAGAACAAACTATCGTATCAGGAAAAAAGAAAAGAGCAATAGAAAATGGTAACACACATACGATCATAATTAATAAATAACGACGTACGAACAAACATCTTTTTTCTCTCTCACTACTATTCTTTCCTAATTCTGCCATCATCGGATTCCCAACTCTCCCTATTTGTAATAATAAAAATAACCCAATAGAATATATTTGTAATCCGGCAGCATACACACCTACAGCATATGAATCTACATACATATTAAGTACTAATCTTATCAACGGTCCAAAAGCAACACTTAACAAACAACTCAGCGCAATAAAAAAACCTTGTCGATAGAGCCCAAGTAAATTCTTCCATCGTAAAGAACGAAATATACGAATTCCTAATTGGGATGTTATTTCCCTATATTGAAGAAACAAAACAAATATCCATGATATGAATAGAATAAAAGCTATGCCAAACAAGGAAACTGGAATATCAGAAATCAACAAACCCCATACGCAAAACAAAAATAAAATTTTTTGTAAGAAGTAATACATGGAATGCCAGCTCATCATCCTAAGCGACTCATAAACAGGTTGAAAATCTAATGAAATCAAACAAGGAGATAAAATTAATAATAAAGTTGATAGTGAAAATACAACATCAAGAGATTCGTGAAAAATAACCACCAATATCATGAAAATTGACAGATTAATCAAACCTAATATAAAAGTATGTGTGATTAGTGAACGTTGTTCCTCAGGCTTTTGTACTAATTCTCGTAACATTGTTTTATCACGCCCGTAACGCACTACATTAGCACCGACCTCACCTAATGCAAGATAATAAGAATAAATACCATAAAGTGCTGCTCCCATATAATTTGCTAATTTGATTTGCGTAAAAAGAAGTAACATTCCACCTAATGCATTAAAAAATGTCAAGCCAACGACATTATTCAACACATTTATATGTCGATCTTCTTTAGAAATAAGCTCAGACCATTTAGTTGGTAAACTATAGCGTATTATCCACAAGACAAACGAAACACTTTTAATTAAAAGATAATCTATTCCATAGAGCAACCTATTGGCTCTTTTATCAATTACAGGCATTAATAATAACGTTAAACACTATAAAATAGAAATTTAAGTATTTGATAACATCCCCCCAAAATTCACCATCATCTATTTTAGTGACTAGACCATACATCTTATGTATGAAATATTAAAACCAATTTACATCACCTAAATTATCGTGTATCGTTCTAATAAATCTTTTCGCTCACATAAAATAAAGAACTCATATTCCTGTATAGCCAATACCTCAAAATAATAAGTTTTATTATCTATCCCCTCACATCTCTCCTCCCTATTTTTTTTCATATGAAAAAGCTCATCTTTCAACCGCTCATTTTCATTCATAGAAATAAAAACACACTTATCAACAAAGTCTCTTAAATTATTTACCGCACGTATCCAATCCAACCGATCTTCATTGTTAATATGGAGACTGATCACCTCTTCCGCCATCTCCAAACACCACTCCTCCCCCGTAAAATAGTACCAACTACAAAGCAATCGACACACGTTAGGAGTTCTACCCGGTATCACGATCTCCCCTTTTTCATCCACGGTCAATATCCGATAAGTCACATCCAAAGCCTCATTCAAAAGATCCATATCTGAATATGTCTGATAAGCATCCATCAAATCAGCCACGTACCCTATCCGTTCGTCCAGCTCGATAGAGGTATCTTTCATTGCCTTAGACAATTCCTTTGCTATTTCACGCAACCGCCCATGAATTTCCTGCAGTGTTCCATACTCCCGTTCCAAAGTGGGAGAAACCCGTACCATCGCATACACGGATAAATAACCATGCAGCAAATGAGATAATGACATTGCAGAACAATCCCTTACTCGTACATCCCGAATGGTCATGTACAAGTCATGAAAAAAATCATTTTTCATTCTTCTATTCTATCTTTTCCAGAAAACTACCAGGAATATACGCTGTAGCTAAAGACACGACCCCTTCTAGCCTTACGACCACTCTTTTATGACCTTTCACCCGGATCAATTCGCCCTCGATCCCGGCAAAATCTCCTTTTATGACACGTACTTTATCGCCTTTTTTCAGATTCTCGTTCACCACCTCCACCATTTCTTTGGAGAAGTCAAGCAGGAACATGAAATCATTCATCTGTTTATCGGGAACAATCAAGAAGTTTCCCGTTTCCCGATCCCTCAAATAACGCATATCAAAAGCATATTCTTGAATCAATGACATGCAAGTTTTTAAGGTTGTATGAATAAATACCAGATTAGGAATAACCGGTACTTCTATTAATTTATCAACACCATGAATTTTTCGTGCAATTTGTTGGAACGGAATGAAATTCTCAATCCCCATGCTATCCAAACGCTGTTTTATCTTTTTCTCCTGACGACAAGTATTTGCAACATACCAATGTAGCTCGTTATCGGATAATTTAAGCATCACATAATTTTTATTCATTCACTCTACGACAAAGCTGCGCCTCCTGATCATCCACGGAGTGATCTTTGCCCGAAGAATTAAATAAGACGCCCTTTTCCTAAACGTCCGCCTCTTAAACAGAGAGGACCATATTAGACAAATGAACGGGGCAAATGTAGTTCATAAAGATTTTCAATGCAAATTTTCAAATACATTTTTCCTCAAAACTTAATAAACACCTGAGTTTCACCAACTCTTACACCTATTCGTTATCTCCTCGATATACTATCGATAAACACTCGCTCTATAGAACGAAAGAATAACGAAGAAATAACGACAACATGACACGATAGATATAGCCCCAAGACAAACGATAGTACGGTTTTGCATTTTTAAAAGAAAATAGAAAGCCCGTAGATTAAAATTCATTACCTTTGCTCCCTGCAAATAAAATTAGGAATGAAGGTAAAGAAATTTTATATTGAAACTTACGGTTGCCAGATGAACGTGGCCGACAGTGAAGTAGTTGCAGCCATCTTGGAAGACAAAGGATACCAACGGACGCAAGAAAAAAGTGAGGCAGACGTGATTCTGGTGAACACCTGTTCCGTGCGTGAAAACGCGGAACAACGGGTTCGCGGACGGGTACAAGGATTTTCCGAGGTAAAGAAAAAGAATCCACACGTGCTGGTAGCCATCATGGGATGTATGGCAGAACGTTTGGGAGAGGCTCTTTTTGAACAGGAGAAAAACGTGAATATCGTGGTTGGTCCCGATGCGTACATGGATCTCCCGTTTTTAATTGAGAAAGCCGAAAAAGGCGAGAAAGCCATCAACATCGAACTCTCCACCACGGAAACCTACAAGGATATCTGCCCTTCCCGAATTGACGAAACAGCCATTTCAGGATTTGTTTCCATCATGCGGGGATGTAATAATTTCTGTACCTATTGTATCGTTCCGTACACCCGGGGCCGCGAGCGTAGCCGAAGTCCCAGAAGTATTGTCAATGAAGTTCTAGACCTTCAATCCAAAGGTTACAAGGAAGTAACACTACTCGGTCAGAATGTAAATTCATATCTCTGGCGGGGAGATAGTCAGGAAGTGAATTTCCCGGCTCTGCTTGCCATGGTAGCGCAAACGGTACCCAATATGCGTATCCGTTTTGCCACGTCACACCCGAAAGATATGAATGACGACATTCTACGTGCGATTGCTACCCATTCCAACATTTGCAAACACATCCATCTACCCTTCCAATCCGGGAGTAATTCCGTATTGAAAGACATGAACCGAAAATATACCCGTGAATGGTACCTTGACCGGATTCGTGCCATCCGTGAGATCGTCCCCGATTGCGGGATTTCCACGGACGTGTTCGTCGGGTTCCACAACGAAAGCGAGAAAGATTACCAACAAACCCTTGACTTGATGAAAGAGGTTATGTTCGACTCCGCCTTCATGTTCAAATACTCGGAACGTCCGGGTACCATGGCCTCTCGTAACTTGCCGGATAACGTGGACGAGGAAGTAAAAGGACGCCGTTTACAGGAACTAATTGATATGCAGGTGGAGATTTCTCACCAAAGCAACTTGAAAGACGTGGGTAAAGTATTCGAGGTACTCGTGGAAGGTGTTTCTAAGAAAAAATCGGATGAACTTTTCGGTCGTAGCAGCCAAAACAAGGTGATCGTCTTCCCGGATAACGGGGCTAAAGTTGGTGAACTCGTTCAGGTTCGTGTCACGGAATGTACCCCCGCAACTCTCATCGGTGAAGCAATTAAAAATTGAAAATCGGTCATTATCATGTCTCGTAAACTCCTCAATGAAGAACTGAACCGACTCACCACGGAAGAGTATAAAGACGCTGAAAAACTCCCAATCGTAGTTGTACTGGACAACGTGCGCAGCTTGAATAACATCGGTTCCGTGTTCCGCACATCCGACGCTTTCCGGCTTTCCAAGATATATCTTTGTGGTATCACGGCAACACCACCCCATCGGGAAATACACAAAACGGCCCTCGGAGCAGAAGAAAGCGTGGACTGGGAGTATTTCGAAGAAACCACCGATGCGGTTCAGGCATTGAAAAACGAAGGGCACACGATTCTATCCGTGGAACAAGTGGAGAACAGTATTTCTCTGGAACAATTCGCCATCGAAAGCGGACGAAAATATGCTTTCATCTTCGGAAACGAGGTAAAAGGCGTGCAACAGGAAGTAGTTGATCTTTCGGATGACTGTATCGAGATCCCCCAGTTCGGAACCAAACATTCATTCAACATATCCGTCACCGCCGGAATTGTACTATGGCAGGTCATCCACCCGCTATTCTACAAACAACTGAAATAGTTCGTAAAGTTTATAAGGTTTGTAAAGTCTTGTTTTATACAGACAAACTACCCCCTCCAACTCCCCCTTACACAGGGGGAGGGTTAAAAGGTAGTGTGTGCAATTGTTGACAAAGCGCCCCACAAAGAGCAATGGACCTTATGAACGTTATGGACCTTACGAACCTTCAGACTATACCAATTTTATAAACTCATTTTCATTGTCTCCACGATTTTCACGGTTTCCACGGCTTCTCGCACATCATGAACCCGGAGAATATGCGCTCCCTTCAACAGGGAGATCGTATTCAGTACGGTTGTTCCATTTAATGCTTCTTGGGGTGTAATCTCCAGCAAACGCCAAATCATTGATTTTCGGGAGATTCCGACTAACAAGGGATACCCTAAATCCAGAAAGGAATCCATTTTATCCATCAACTCATAATTATGGGCCACGGTCTTTCCAAAACCAAATCCTTGATCCAATATTATATTATTAAATCCCAGAGCATTTAAACGAGCAATCCGTTCCGTAAAAAACTCCCGAACCTCACGCACGACATCATCGTAATGAGGATTAACCTGCATATCCTGAGGTGTTCCCTGAATGTGCATCATGATATAAGGAAGTCCTAATTCCGCCACCGTCTCGAACATCTTGTCATCCATCGTTCCCCCGGAAATATCATTGATGATAATCGGTCCGAGACAATGACTGATCTCTTTGGCCACATCGGCCCGGAACGTGTCAATCGATACCGGAAGATGCGGGTGGTACTTACGAATCAATTCCACGGCAAAACTCAACCGGGATAACTCCTCCTGAGCATCCACGAACGCCGCCCCCGGACGGGTTGAATACGCCCCGACATCAATAATCCCGGCTCCCTGTTCCACGATCTCATCCACCCGTTCCATGATCTTCAACTCGCTCGTGTACTTTCCCCCGTCATAAAAAGAATCCGGTGTCACGTTCAATATACCCATCACCACGGGTTTCTCCAGGCTAACCTTTTCCGCTCCGATCGTTATATGTGTCATAATTTTCAACTTTCGATTTCCAATATTCAATTATTTGAGTACTTTTACAGGACAAATTAACAATTTATTTTTCAGATTTCATTATCAAAAATAAATAGAGTATGCCAAATACAGCACAAGAATATGATAAAGTGATAGATATATGTCAGGATATCTTCGTGAAGAAAATGCAGGACTACGGGACAGCCTGGAGAATACTCCGCCCGACCTCCATTACGGACCAGATATATATCAAAGCAAACCGTATACGCAGTATTGAAGAAAAGGGGATCACCAAAGTCGGGGAAGGCATTGTTCCCGAATTTATCGGAATCATCAACTATGCCATCATGGGATTGATCCAACTCCAACTCGGACCGGGTAACGACACCCCCCAAGATGAAGTCCTTCGCCTGTATCAGAATTATTTTCACAAAGCAAAGGAACTGATGCTTGCCAAGAATCACGATTACGATGAAGCCTGGCGGGAAATGCGGGTCAGCTCGTACACCGACTTGATTCTAATGAAGATCAACCGTACAAAACAGATAGAAGATCACCAAGGTACCACGATCATATCGGAAGGTATCGATGCAAATTACTTCGATATGGTAAATTACGCCGTTTTCGGGTTGATTCGCCTTGTCGTGGAGCAAGAGTAAGGTCTAACCGAAAAATAAACAAACATGAGACTCGTCAAAAACCTGTGCAGGATTATTGTCGGGATAGTATTCATCTATTCCGGATTCGTGAAAGGAATTGACCCGTTAGGATCTGATTACAAATTCACTGACTACTTCAACGCTTTCGGTATGGGCTGGATGAACGCAACCACGTTGTTTTTCTCTTTCGCCCTCTCGCTGGTAGAATTTCTGATCGGAATCGCCCTGTTGTTCAATTTATGGGTATCCCGTATGGCATGGGGTTCCCTATTATTTATGGCTTTTTTCACCCCGTTGACCCTCGTGTTGGCACTGACGAATCCTGTGAGTGACTGCGGTTGTTTCGGGGATGCCATGATCCTGACAAACTGGCAAACCTTTTGGAAGAATATCATTTTGCTCCTATTGGCCATCATGATCTTCATGTACCGCAAAGAATACAAATCATCGCTTCCCTTGGTGGGACAATTTTCGTTTCTCGCCTTGGCAGGAGCCGGAATGTTATGTCTTTCCGTTTATTGCTATCGTCACCTACCCGTACTGGATTTCCGTCCTTACGCTGTCGGCAAAAACATCACGGAAGGAATGAGACTTCCCGAAGGAGCCGAACCGGATCAATACGAAGTCACGTTAAAGTACAAAAACAAGCAAACCGGAGAGGTCCAGTCTTTCACGGAAGAAAACTATCCGTGGCAAGACACACTGAACTGGGAATACGAAAGTAGCTCGGAGCGACTGGTAAAGAAAGGGTATATCACACCGATTCATGATCTTGTAATCGAACACCCCACGCTTGGTAACATCACAGAAGAAATCCTAGAAGATGATAATCACACGATCCTCGCCGTAGCATACAACCTTACCCAGAGTGACGTGCAATACCAACCCGCTATCAACCGACTGGCAGAGTATGCCCAAGAGAAAGGAATTCGTTTCTATGGGTTAACCTCATCCTCGGAACGAGACATTGAAACATATAAAAAGCGGTATCACGTTCCCTACGAATTTTGTACAGCTGACGAGATTCAGTTAAAAACCATGATTCGCTCCAATCCCGGCGTGATCATCCTCCGGGAAGGCACAATTCTCGACAAATGGGCCGGAAAAGATGTTCCCGACGTGAAAGAATTACAGGATACCGACTTGACAGCTTATTGCGTGTATTCAAGGGAACAAATGCAACGAATTTATTTGGTTTACTCCATTATCCTTCTTTTCTTTGTAGCATATTTACTGATTCCACGTAAAAAAGGGAAAAGAAACAATTAAGCACAAACAATTCAAAACATAAAGATATGAGAAAAAAGATTGTAGCAGGTAACTGGAAAATGAACAAAACCTTCGCTGAAGGAGTTGAATTGGCTAGAGAAGTGAATGATTACGTGAGATATAAAGAAGGCGGGGAAGGCGTTCTCGTTGTTCTCGGTACTCCCTTTATCCACTTGGCAAAAGTGGCTCATAACATCACGGAATCTTCCATCATGGTTGCCGCACAAAACTGCGCAACAGAAAAAGCCGGAGCCTACACGGGTGAAGTTTCAGCTGACATGATCGCTTCTACAGGGGCAAAATGCGTGATACTGGGACACTCCGAAAGAAGAAGTTACTATGGCGAAACAAGCCCTATTCTCGTGAAGAAGGTTGCACAAGCCCTAGAAAGCAAATTGGAAATCATCTTCTGCGTGGGTGAAGTGTTGGAAGAAAGAGAAACCGAGAAACATTTCGAAGTTGTGAAACAACAGTTGACTGAGGGACTCTTCAATCTTACCCCGGAACAATTCGCTCACGTGGTAATCGCTTACGAACCGGTTTGGGCTATCGGTACTGGTAAAACCGCTACTCCCGATCAGGCACAAGAAATGCACGCCTTCATCCGTTCTGTTGTAGCAGAGAAATACGGACAAGCCGTAGCTGACGAAACTTCAATCCTTTACGGAGGAAGCTGTAATGCTGGAAATGCCGACGCTATTTTCTCTAATCCGGACGTGGATGGTGGACTTATCGGTGGTGCATCCCTGAAAGCAGCAGATTTCTTCGAAATCATCAAAGCGAGAGCAAGACATTAAATAAAGGGCGAAAAGCCCTTTTCGTTCATAAAGTTTATAAGGTTCATAAGGTTTGTAAAGTTGTGACTCCCTAGTGGGGTACTTTATAACCTTTACGAACCTTATAAATCTTACAAACTCCTCTTCCTCAAACCCCTTATAAAAGGTGGAACTAGACACACGATTAGCTGCGCCCGAGGCCAGTGCAGACAACGCTGAAAACAGATCATTGCCAAGCCGATAAACAACGTAGCACCCACAAGCACCTGCAAAGGCAGCCAAAATAAACCCCCTTCGGGAACAATCATCGGAATCAAGGCAACAGCTCCCGCCGGGGCAAAAAACTTTTCCAGGAATTCAAACAAAAAGAACATACAAATAAAAATCGGAAACACGACCACAACTTCAGGTAAATGCAGGTACCCATGTCCCACGACCTGAAAGAACACTCCGACAACGGCGGCCGTAAACAATACCAATAAAACTTGCACGGGACGATTACGAAATCCGGCTTTTGAATTGGCAAACTCCACGTAAGTCACGATTAACGGGGGAAGAATAAAATACAAATTCTCCGTGTAAACAGCTAGTAATACAACCGCTGCCACCGTCATCAATAAAAACGCCCACCGTACCAAAGCCTCCCTCCAATTTACACTCACAGACGTGTAAGTAATCTTCTCCCGTAACCCCATTCTCTCCATACCCCATTGTCCTCCAACAACAATAACCGACATAATAAACACGGCTACCGGATAGACCCAACTCTCCGTTTCCAATAACACGGGTAACATACAAGCTGAAATCTGCGGTACCAGAGTCGCACGGGATAACGTGAGGCAGATTGCAGCAAAAGCAAAGGCAAACATCAGGTTAGCAAGTAACGGGAAAGGAGAATAACGCACAATACATACCCCCGCAATGGCACCCAGGGTCATGAGTACGACCACACCGATCCGGCTCACTCTCCACACTCGCTTATCCACGATCCACATCCCTATTGTCAAAGCTGCCATCTCCGGGAAAATAATCTCTCTTTCCATCAACAATTCAGCAGCTCCAATCATCAGCAAAATCATCAACAGAGCATAAAAATAGCGTTTACGCCGTGCCACGTCTCCAAACATCTGCACTCCATTTGCACTTTTCAACATTCTAAAATCTCCCTTTATTCATTATTTTACGACAAAAGTACACAAAATAATCCGTAATTATCATATGTTAATTTTTCTCCGTTTTATTCGACCTACCTTTGCCGAGCTAAAAAAATTATATATACATGCAACGAGACAGTATAGATTTTGGTTCAATGAAAGTCGGACAGTTGTTCTGTAAACAACTATTCCCGACCTTGCTGGGTATGGTTTTCTCGGCTTTATTCGTGATCACCGACGGGGTTTTCGTCGGTCGTGGAATTGGTAGCGACGCTTTAGCCGCGGTAAATATTGCCGCCCCATTATTCGTGTTCGCTGCCGGAATGGGATTAATGTTTGGTATGGGCGGGGCAATCGTGGCATCAATCAACCTGGCCCGGGGGAAAGAACGTGTGGCCAACATCAATGCCACGCAAGCAACGCTTGTTTCTTTTATCGGCATGACGTTAGTATCTATCCTTGTCATGGCTTTCCCGACATCTGTCGCTCGAATCCTCGGAGCACCCGAAGATATTATCGAGCTGGCACGGGAATACCTGATTGCTTATGCCGCTTTTGCCATGTTCCAAACGGCACTCTGCGTGCTTACTTTCTTCACCCGTATTGACGGACCTAAAATAGCCATGTGGTGTATGACAATCTCCACGGTAATTAATATCATACTCGACTATCTATTTATATTCGTGTATAAATGGGGATTGACGGGAGCCGCCGTGGCTACCGGTATCGGTGAAATCGTGGGATGTATTCTCATGGTTGCCTATTTATTACGTTATTCACCTCGTGTTCGTCTCGGCAAATTAAAGTTCAGCTGGAAGAGTATACAACTCACGGCACGTAATAGCGGATATATCATTCGTCTGGGATTCTCGGCATTCCTGGGAGAGGCAGCCATCGGTGTGATGATGCTGACCGGGAACTATGTGTTCGTGAGTTACCTCGGTACGAACGGAGTGGCAGCATTCAGTATCATGTGCTACTTTTTCCCGATCATATTTATGGTTTTCAATGCCATTATCCAATCGGCACAACCCATTATCAGTTTCAACCACGGGTATGCAGCACACGGACGTGCGCAACAAGCACTCCGGCTGGCATTGATTGCAACAATTGCAACAGGCTTGTTTTTCTTGGTCCTCACGATTTTACTACGGGAACAAATCGCATCCCTGTTCATTGCGGACCACACAAACTATGCCTGGAAGTATGCCGTATATGGAATTCCCTTTTTCTCGATATGCTATGTTTTCTTCGGAATCAACATCACCACTATCGGGTATTACATGAGTATCGAAAAGTCACGACTATCAACGATATTTACCGTTTTAAGAGGAATCATATTACCCGTAATCTGTTTCTTCCTCCTGCCATTATGGTTAGGAGTCAAAGGGATCTGGCTAGCAGTAGCCGTGGCAGAATTTATCACGTTTGCCGTGATTTGTATAAATGCAACGTGTAAAAGAATTTGAAAGGGGCTTTTTCAAGCCCCTTTCTCCATTATTTCGTTACCCGAACTCGTTTTGCGGTCTCTCCTGTTTCATCCACAGCGTGAGCTACATTACGAGCCAATTCTATAAACGCCTGTCCGGTGACACTATCTTCATCCAAGGCAACCGGGCTACCATTCTCACCTCCTTCCATAATACTCTGCACGATTGGAATTTGTCCCAAAAGACGCAACCCCTTCTCGTCAGCAAGTTTCTTGGCTCCCTCTTTACCGAAGATATAGTATTTATTATCCGGTAACTCAGCAGGAGTAAACCAAGACATATTCTCAACCAATCCCAACACGGGAACTTGTATTCCCGGAGATTCAAACATATTGATTCCCTTCACGGCGTCGGCCAAAGCCACCTGTTGTGGTGTACTAACCACGATTGCACCACTCAAAGCTACGGTTTGTACCAAAGTCAAGTGAATATCACTTGTTCCTGGAGGAAGGTCAATCAGCATAAAGTCCAGCTCATCCCAGAAACCGCCTTCTACCATCTGTTTTAAAGCATTGGAAGCCATCGGTCCTCTCCACACGGTTGCAGAATCGGGGTCCACGAAGAAACCAATCGACAACAATTTCACTCCATACTTCACAACCGGCTCGATCAACTCCTTACCTCCTACTTCTACCATATAAGGACTGGCATCCTCACACCCGAACATTTTCGGCATGGAAGGTCCATAAATATCAGCATCCACCAACCCTACTTTATACCCCAATTTAGCCAAGGCAACCGCCAAGTTTGAAGCTACCGTTGATTTACCGACCCCCCCTTTACCTGAAGACACGGCAACAATATGTTTCACCTTCTCCAAGGCCAAAGGTTTCTCCAAGTCATGTACGAACACGGTCTCAATCTCCACGGTTGTATATCCTAATTTCTCTTTCAACAGAGATTCACATTTCTTTCTCACCGTTCCCACGAACGGGTCATTGGACTTTTGGAATACCAAGCGGAAATCCACCTTACCGTCCTCAGCCTTTATATTCTGCACCATATCCAGCGCAACGATACTCTTCGAAGTGCCGGGATATTTCACTTCCGACAAAACGTCACGTATCTCTTTTACTATCTCTTGCATAATATCTGTTTTTTATAAATCTTTCAGACAAAATTACTGTTTATAAATTAATTTCCCAACAAACATTCGTTTTGTTAAGGTCAACAGGCTTAAAGGTTACAAATTATTGTCATTATTCCATTGTCAATTGCATATACAAATCATAAGCCTTACGACTAAAACAAGCAACAATCACCCGCTCGAAATCCGGATGTGTCTCCAAGAAGGCCTTGATCTCACGCAAAGCAATCGGGGTCGCCTCCTCCAACGGATAACCGTACACACCCGTACTGATCAGAGGAAAAGCGATGGTTTTCAAACCGTTCTCCACGACCAAGGCAAGACTATTCCGGTAACATGCCGCCAGCAACTCCGGTTCCCCCTGTCGCCCGTCAGAATAAACCGGTCCTACCGTGTGAATCACGTGACGAGCCTTCAGATTATATCCTTTTGTAATTTTCGCCTCCCCGGTTCGGCATCCGTTCAACGTCCGACATTCCGCCAACAACTCTTTCCCGGCAGCCCTGTGAATAGCCCCGTCAACTCCTCCACCTCCCAGCAAGGAAGTATTCGCTGCGTTCACGATTGCATCCACATCCAACGTGGTAATATCTGCCTCAACGATTTCCAATCTATCCATATATTCTATAATTTATCAAGAATCAGATCCTTCAAACGCTTCAAGTCAAATCCCTTGAAATGTTCATCTAGTTTCTCGATCCCGTTCAATTGTAAATAAACTTTCAATGCCAAACGATGTAATGCAACCTGCAACACGTGTTCATGATCAAAAGCCAAAGAAGGCATATCTGACAAAGCGAACCATCGAGCATCTGCTGCATCGTCATATCCGGCCACGTTCATCCCCACGGGATTCACCAAAGCATAATAAGCCACCGTAATTGTTCGTCCCCGGGGATCCCGATCTACATCGGAAAAAGCCTGTAATTGCTCTACAAACACATCTTTCAATCCCGTTTCTTCTTCCAATTCCCGCACGGCACATTCATCTGTTGTCTCATCCATATTCAGGAACCCACCCGGAAATGCCCAGCAACCTTTATAAGGTTCTCCCCCCCGTTCCACCAATAACACCTTCAACACCTCCCCATCAAATCCGAAAATCACGCAATCCGTGGTCACCGCCGGACGAGGGTATTGATAACAATATTGTCCTTCCATTGTCTTCACTTATTTAAGAAATAACTACCAAATATAACGAATAAACCTCAAGCTGGATTCCTCTTTTCCCAACATTTACAAATATACCAATAAAAAACACCCGAAAACGTAACATTTGGCCACATTTCAGCATAAAACGTATATTAAAACTTGTATCATGAAAAGAGTCGAAATGTTATTATTTATGTTGGGAATCGTGTTCATTCTCACGTTCTGGCTAGCAAGCCGTGAAGAAAAAATACCGTTCAAACTCTGGTATTATACTGACGCAACCTACGACGTAATTGCATACACCCGGGACACACTTTTTCCATCAACGCCCAAAAATTACTGGAATGATTCTTTTCAACCGTATGACATAACTCGTGCAGAATCACGTAATCAATAATCTCATCCGGCAATTTCATCAATTTCACATTCAGGCTAATATTATCGTCCACCGAACAACTCCCCCAGTTCGATATATTATTCCGAAAAGACAATGCCCGATAACGAAAACCGAACTGCACTGCCAGTTCCCTTACTCGTCCCGGCAAGTAACGCTTGCTCTCCATACGATAAATCTCTACCAAGAAATTCTCCACGTAGGGAGCAATTTTCGAGTATGCCGTACCACGAGGAATATATAAGCGGATTTCCTTCCCCTCGATCTTATAGTATGGACGCTGCTCATCACAGGCAAGCACTTTCAGTACATGAAACTTCGTCTTTACCTCGGAATCCATACCTAACCCCACCCCCGTGTCTTTCTCGTAAACTTTGATCTTCGCCAAATTCTGCTCTATCCAATCTCGTTGTGTATGCACGAATTCCTCTACCTGCCGTCCGCTTACCCCGAAGGGCACGTTTACCCACACGCCTCTACCCGGTGCAATTCGCACCGAGAGGAAACGGATATTCTTTCCCCGTCTCACCTTTATCTTACCGATTCCCGGTAATACAATCTCGTCGTTCATCATCAAAAAGAGCTACCACAGAACGTGGTAGCTCAAACATTTGGGGGCAATCATCATTTAAGCGTTCTGTTTTACCAACTCGCTCAAACGGGTAAATTCTCCGTCTACTGTTTTCAATAGATCGATAGATATTCCTTTATAATAAGATCTAGCTTCTTTCTTATCGTTAAATGATTTACGAGCAGAAATTTTACTTCTCGTTTCATTTCTATATTCAACCATCTTTTTCACGATGTTAACAACTTCCGGCTCACTCTTCCCCACGCTAGAATTGTAATTCATACAATCGGCGATTACCGCGAAAGTCAAATAATCAACATCTTTCTTCAATCTTCTAATACTTGCCATAACACTGATATTTAATTTCCAACAAAATTAATAAAGAATATCATCCTAAACAAGCTTATTGTCAAAAAAAATATTTACTTCTTTCATACTCGATAGGGTACTTTCCCAGCCTCCAGCATCATATCCAATACCAACATACCAGCCATCGCCTCCACCACAGGAACCGCACGAGGCACCACGCATGGGTCATGACGTCCCCGAGCAATGAAAGTCACCTCTTCCCCGAAACGATTCACGGTTTGTTGCTCCTGCCCGATCGTTGCCACAGGCTTAAAAGCAACCCGGAAATAAATATCTTCCCCGCTAGTGATTCCTCCCAGAATTCCCCCGGCATGATTTGTCAAGGTCCTCACTTGCCCGTTTCTCATTACGAAAGCATCATTATGCTCGCTCCCCCGCATACTTGCGGCATGGAATCCCTCGCCATACTCAAAACCTTTCGCTGCATTAATTCCCATCATGTAATATCCCAATCGGGCCTGAAAACGGTCAAACACAGGTTCTCCCACCCCGACAGGGACACCTCGAATAACACAGCTCACCACTCCCCCCACACTATCGTGTTCCTCCTGTACTTTTCGGATAAACAATTCCATTTCCCTCGCTATCACCGAATCGGGACAACGTACCACATTGGCATCTGTTTCCTCCAAATTTAGCTCGTGATAAGTTTTATTCAACACGATCGGCCCCACCTGAGACGTGTAACCATGAATGAAAATACCCAATCTTTTCAAAACCTGACGAGCCACTGCTCCCCCCACCACACGAACCACGTGTTCCCGGGCTGACGAACGTCCCCCGCCCCGGTAATCCCGGATGCCATATTTCGCTTGCATCGTATAGTCAGCGTGAGACGGACGGAATAAATCTTTTATCTCGTCATAATCCCGGCTCCGTTGATCCTTATTCCGCACAATAAAACCAATAGGAGAGCCTGTCGTCACACCTTCGAATACACCCGAAAGTATTTCCACACGATCCTCTTCCGTTCTCGAAGTAGTCACGGAAGACTGCCCAGGTCTCCTCCGGTCCAACTCATACTGAATCTCGTCCACCGACAAGGGAAATCCCGCCGGACACCCGTCAATCACTCCCCCCAGCGCCTCCCCATGTGATTCGCCAAAAGAGGTTAACGTATATAACTTACCAATCGTGTTCATAACAAATGAAAATGAAGGAGAACAACACTTCTAATATTCAAAAATCAATATGGATTGAACTTTGGGACTGCATAAAAAATGGAAAATCAAGACTTGATTATCCCAATTTTCCATTTTCAACTTTCCATTTTCAATTGATTAGTGGCAGCAACCGTCACCACAAGAGTGTTCTGACCCACAACCGCCATCAGACCCACAACCGTGGCAACCGCCACATTTGTGAGAATGTAAGCTTTCCAGCTCTTCATCAGTAGCGTCTCTTACTGCCAACACCTTACCTTTGAAAAACAAATCTTTGCCGGCCATAGGGTGATTAAAATCCATGGTCACCGTATCGTCGCCCACGGTAACGATTGTCCCGTTCAGGTGACGTCCTAAACTATCCTGCATTGGCAGCACGTTTCCGGGGATCAATTCTTCCGCCTCAACTTCCGCAAATATATCTTTAGGTAATTCTACAATCATGTCCTCGTTCACCTCACCGTAAGCGTTAGCTGACGGAATATGAAAATCGAAAGAATTTCCCGTGTTCAAATTCAACAGGTTCATTTCGAAATATTCCAGCGTTTGCCCTTGACCACAAATAAACTCCAAGGGGGTTTTCTCGTCAGCTATCTCAATGGGTTCTGCATCCGCTGCCGTTCTCAACTCGTAACTCACGGTTACAAACTTATTCTTTGTTATCATTTCTCTGTTTTTTAATTATTCACGGGCAAAGATACAACTAATTAAGCGAAAAGCTGAAAGCGAAAAGCTAAAAGTTATATAAAACCGCAAGAGCTATAAAATAGGACCGGGATAAAAGTATCACCCTTTACCCCGGCCTCTAAAATGTATAAATGGTTAGTAGTTATGTAGTCTTAATATCATTCAACGATAACCACGCGGCTCAATTGAACTCCACCCTCGTAAAGATTGTCAACCCCACCCTTGCCAACGACTTGCAATTGACTGGCCTTAACACCAAATTTCTTCACTAAAGCGTCTGCCACGTTCTGAGCACGTTTCTCGCTTAATTTCTGATTGTAAGCAGGAGTACCTGTTGCTTTGTCTGCATATCCGGTAACTCGATAAACTTGATTCGGATTATTCTTGATAATCTCTGCGTAGTATTTCAAGTTAATCATTTCCTTGGCGGTAATGTTTGCTTTGTTGATATTGAAGAAAATAGCCAACGGGGCTGCTTTTACCTCTTTAACAACTTGCGGTTGAGCCTTACGAGCTTGATTCAACTCATCCTGCAAACGATCTGCCCGGCGAATTTGCTCTGCCAATTTAGCCTCGGCAGCACTCAACATTTCTGGTGAAACTCCGGTAGAAATGATTTCCGTCGGTTTCTCTCTTCTAAAATTACGCTGATTGAATTTATAAGTAAATCCGGCTGTTACACCCAAAATACCTTCTCCCTTGCTGCCGCCGGTATCACCGTCAAATGCCTGAGGAACCAAACTACCCTTGATTTCAATGTTAAAGTCAAAAGCGTTAGATAAACGCATCTTATTGATCAAACCTGCCACGAACATGAACTTCGTGTTGTCCACGGAAGAACAACCATGAATCATACCAAAACCGGCAAACGGAACTGCCTCGTAGAAACGATCCGTACGGTAACCGCCAATCCAGTTAGAAAGATTCAATAACCCATCAACATGCACGTTAAACTGTTGCCATTTTTGTTTATAATATCCGTCTACACGAGAAGGACCCTTAGCGTAAATATTAGCAGGATCAGTCGTCAAACCTTTTAACGTGAAACCACCAACTTGAGCCCGAACTCCTAATGTCGGCATCAACCATTTTCCCACGGAAAAATCAAATGTCGGGGTAATCCGACGCCCGAAATCATCCTTACTATCATACTCGCCAAAATAAACTTGTCCGCCAGCACCTATTGAAATAAACCAGTTATCCCAAAATCCATTGGTAACAAAACCACGCCAAGGAGCTGTTGATTCCTCTTCTACTACAGTCACCTTAACTTCTTCTTTTTGTGCGCTAGCCAATAATGGCAGAATCGCTACAAATAACAAAATAAACGTCTTTTTCATATTCATCATCTGTTTGTTAACTATTGTTTGCTTGTTATATATCTAAGCTAATCTTAAATAACATTCGAAATACGGGGTCTCGTTTAAAAATGTTACACTCCCATAGAAAAAAATCACATTAAAAATTTTAATTAACTTTATACCAATTCAAATAAGAAAATCATTAACAAATATTATGCCAATAATAGTACTTTTCTATTAACTAAAGACAAAAAATTAACAAAAACATAACTACAAAGCCAAAACTAAGGATACACAAAAAAAAATTATACACCAAAACCTCTACACACGTACCTGCTTTATTGTCATGTCACGCTATCATTATCGTCACTTACATGACAAAATCCAAACCATATGCCAAAAAGGCGTAAAGACACTCCGAGGACAAGTCTATGGGATATCAACAAGACAATCCCGCCTTTTCATCTCCAACCTCGTCTACACCTAGAATGACCCAAAAAACTTTTTTAACAACATCGAAAAAACCTTCTCGTCATCCCCGTACCTCTTTATCATCTTATCCCACGATTCCTTCGAATACTTGACTTTATTCCCCTTATTATCGGAATATTCTCTCTCATCAAAAATATTCTTCTTCAAGGTTGCACACTCTTTATAATTATGACGAAACTTCAAATCCCCGAATATATCCCGTTCCACGCTCCATTTATTTCCTTTATTATCTTTCACCTGGAGATCTCCGAAAATATCTCTTCCGACATCCACTTTATTTCCCCTGCCATCATTTACCTGCACATGGTCAAAAATATCCTTCCGGATAGAAAGACTTACCCCCTGGTTATCCTTGTACTCGAAACAGTCAAACATATCTTTTTTTATCGAAACCCGACGTCCCTCGCTATTCTTATATTCAACATTTCCGAATATATCCACGGTGTACTCTTCCGTGTAATTTCTCTTTTTTCCGACATCTTTGGCCAATCCTAACAACAAAAACTCTTCAATATTCCTGTCTCCTCTATGCCTTCCTTTTCGGAGCTTACCAAGAAACTCTTTTGAATAGGTAACCTTATTTCCCCGGTTATCCTTGTATATTACATTTTCAAAAATATCTTTTCCTAACGTGGCTCGAAACTTATTATCGGAATATTCCAATTCCCCCATGATATTCCGCCTTAATGTCATGGACTGCCCTTGATTATTCCGGTATCGAGCATCTCCAAAAATATCGATTTCATACACCTCATGCACGTTTCTCTGATCCCGATATTTATGTATCAGTTCAGAGAACAAGAAATCTTCAAAATAAGGCCTATCCTTCCCAGGCACCTTCTCCCACATCGCCTTCGAATACTTCACCTCGTTTCCCCGATTATCCTTGTAAACCTTATCCCCGAAAACATTCGTGGAAAGTGATGCTTGAAATCTATCCTGGGATTCATAACGCAAATCACCGTGTATATCAACAAAATATTGTTCTACACCCATCTGAGCGTAAGAAAACGACCAAAGAACAACGAAAAACAGCAACAATGTAAACTTTCTCATAGCAAAGATTTAATTTCTCAAATATAACAAAATTCCTGCCAAGTGCAAAAGAAAAGCGGGTAACCATCACGGCCCCGCTATTTTAGTGAAATTAGAATTTTAAAATTGTTACCCTACGAACAATATCAATATGTATTATTTACATTACATACAAAACATAAAAGCCTCCGGACTGTAAATTAAGATCTCACCCAAAATTTAACACTACGCATAGCCACGCACCGGAGGCTTTATAATACCTTCAGCGTCGCTACACGTTGTATTATTTTCTGAGTGAGATGTGCAAATGTAATTTATATTTTCGAAATAGGAACATGAAATACAAAAAAGTTTACCGAGACCCGCCTTTTTACTATGATTCACGACGGATTCACTTTATAAACAATTCATTTATTTACTGCCCCGTTACGCACTTCTTCGATAACCATTTCAATCGCCTTCATCGTGGCCTTACCAATATTTCTTTCACGGGTAAACGAGAACACGAACTTGCGGGCAATCGTTCTTTCCGGTCCGGCAACCCCGATCCACACGGTTCCTATCGGCTTCTCGGCCGTACCGCCAGTCGGCCCGGCAATTCCGGAAGTAGAAACGGCATAATCCGTCCCGACCAAACGGCGGGCTCCTTCTGCCATCTGCCGTACCACGGGTTCACTGACTGCTCCGAATTGTTCCAAACTTTCAGGACGAACTCCCAACACTCGTTCCTTCACGTCATTGGCATACGCCACTATGCTCCCTCTAAAGTAGGCAGAAGAACCGGCTATCGACGTGAGCTGAGCCGCGATATTTCCACCCGTGCAACTCTCTGCCGTGGCAATCGTTTTTCCCTTCAACATCAGTAATTCCCCAAGTTCCCGTTCTGTCCCGCCATTCTCTCCTTCTGTGTAACGCTGCCCTTCAAGAGCCTCTTTTAAGCTATCGTAACGGGCATCCAAGTTAAAAACCTGATCCCCCTTAGCCGTCAGACGCAACTTCACAAATCCCGGTGACGGCAGGTAAGCCAGACTGAACCCTTCCGGCAAATGTTCTTCCCATTTCTCCAACAAAAGAGCCAACTCCGATTCCGGGATGTCATACACTTTCAACATCCTGTAATCCAGATGTAAGTGTGGATACAAGCGCTGCAATTCCGGGATCACGCTCTGGATCATCAAATCCTCCATCTCGAAAGGAACACCCGGCAGAGACACCAATACCTTTCCGTCCCGTTCAAACCACATCCCGGAAGCCGTTCCTTTGCGATTGTAAAGAATTTTGGCCGATTCCGGTAAGATAGCCTGACTACGATTCCCCTCGTTCATCCTCATTCCCCCGTTCTCCAGCAACTTCCCGATCCATCTTAACACGTCTTCATTCATCACCAAGCGAGTATCGAAATATTCTGCCAACACCTTTTTAGTCACGTCATCCTTTGTCGGTCCCAATCCCCCGGTCACTATGATCAGTTCCGCCTGTTTCATCGCGTAATCCACCCACTGCCAAATTTCCTCCCTCTGATCGGCAATAGACAAAATATCCGCCACTTCGGCCCCCAAGCGGGTCAACTGCCTCGAAATATATTGTGAATTCGTGTCCAGAATCTGTCCTAACAGAATCTCGTCCCCGATAGTAATAATAATAGCTTTCATTCGTTTATATTTTTATTCGTGAATACGTTTTATAGCATCTATCCGTTTCAATAATGACGGATGAGAATAATAGACATACTCGTACAAAGGATGGGGCGTCAAGTTACTTAACGACTTCACCGATATTTTTTTCAAACCGGACACCAGATAATCACCCTCGTAATACCGAGCCGCGAAAGCATCTGCCTCGTACTCGTTACTCCGGGACCACACGTTCATCCCGATTCCCAAAATCAAATTCACGGGAGAATACAAAATGGCAAAAGCGATTAATCCCAACTGGAAGTATACCCGGTCTCCACCCAGCGCCTCTGACAAAGCCACGTTATTCACGCACAAGGAAAACAACCAGAAAAGCACTCCCATCTGTATCACGGAAACCACCATTGAACGCAACGTGTGCCGTTTCTTGTAATGCCCAACCTCATGAGCCAGCACGGCCACAATTTCCTCTTCCGTTAACTCGTCAATCAACGTGTCATACAAGACAACCCGCTTTTTAGGTCCCAGCCCCGTGAAATAAGCATTTGCTTTCGTGGAGCGTTTCGACCCGTCAATCACGTATATATTATCCAATTTGAACCCGACTTTTCCCGCAAAAGCCTGTATCTTATCCCTCAACGAACCTTCCTGTAAAGGAGTCTGCTTATTAAACAAAGGTACGATCAGTTGCGAGTAAAACATAGCCATAAACACGGAAAACAGGGTAACGGCTCCCCAAGCGTACAACCAAAAATAAGTCCCCGCCCATGTGTAGAACCACACCACAAGTGCCAACAAAACCCCTCCCAACACCAACGAAAGGAACAACTCTTTCACCGTATCCAACCAATAGACCCGCCTCGTAGTCTTGTTAAAACCATACTTCTCCTCTATCCGGAAAGTCGCATAATAATCAAAAGGTATATCCAACACGGAAGATACCACGGAAAGCCCCACCACGAAAAGGATAGTCTGCCAGACCACACTATCCGTCAAAGAAACCACCCAACTATTATACCACCCGAAACCTCCTGCCACAAGAAACACGATCATCACGACAAAGCCACCCCCCGAACTCCAGCTATCCAACCTCCCGTTTTCCCGTTTGTAGGATTGAAAACGACTGTATTCCTTCTCTTCATAAATTCCCTTCAGACTATCAGGTAACACGGGAGACATATGTTTAGAATTCAAAGACTCCAATACTCTCTCCAACACGAAATCCAAGCACAGGAAAACAACAATGATAAAAAATATGATTTCCGAACTCATTTTATCTGTTTTTAAGATTCATTGCCTGCAAAGGTACAATAATAATCGTCTTTCAGATGAAACTTTAACAAAACGGTAAGATAAATTCGATTCTTTTTTACATACCTTCGCTCGCTATTGAAAACATTACACATAAATGTATGTACACAAATCTAATAAATGAGATATAATTAATTGATTAAACGAAGAGAACTATGAGGAAAATTTTACTCGCGGTTGTCGCCCTGTCACTACTTGCAGGGTCCACGGCACAAGCTTTCCCTTTCAAGAAAAAGAAGAAAAAAGCAAAAACCGAACAGACCGCAACACCTCCTGCTCCTAAAGAATCTGCTTTCGACAAGCAGGTGAAAGGAGCTAAACATTTACCGGGAGTTATTGATGCTTACTACACCCCGAAAGGGACCTTAATGTGGGCAATCCAGGCTCGTAACTTGGACAAGATCTACTTGATTGCCAATCGTCTTTCTGAAACCAGCGCCCCGACAGATTTCGTGGCAGGCCAGATGATTGACGATCCGTTCATGATTCGTTTCTCTACGGATTCCACGAACGTATATATGCACTCCGTGCTTTGCGAAGACGTGTTAAGAGAAGGTGATCCTATCGCTCCATCTTTCAAGAGGAACTTCAATGACCCGATCATGAAGACTTTCGAAGTGAAAGCCACCAAGGGTGACACGTTATTGATCGACGTGACTGCATTTTTCGGACGGGATGAAAAATGTATTACCCCGATGGGCTCCAGCCCGATGACGGGTAAAAAACCGAGCGCCATGTTCGACCCATCCGCATCTCGCGTGAAAGAGGTAAAGAACTTCCCTCGAAACATGGAAATCTCCTCTCAAATGAACTATAACGGCCAAAACGGTCCTCTTACCCTTGTTGTTCGTCGTTCTATTGTTGAACTGGATAAAGATCCCATGCCCATACGTTACAAAGACAGACGTGTTGGTTATTTCAGTACTCCCCGGAACTTCTACACGAGCGATAAAGACCGCGTGGAAGATTTCGAATTCATCCACCGTTGGAGAATCGAGCCGAAAGATATGGCTGCTTACTTGCGCGGAGAACTCGTGGAACCGGTAAAACCGATTATATTCTACGTGGATAATGCTTTCCCTGAAAAATGGAGAGGTGCCGTTAAACAAGGTATCGAGGACTGGAACATCGCTTTCGAAAAAGCAGGTTTCAAAAATGTAGTTATCGCCAAAGATTACCCGACCGACGATCCGAACTTTGACCCGGACGATATTCGTTACAATTGTGTGCGTTATGCCGTAACGCCTACTGCTAACGCTATGGGACCGAGTTACGTGGATCCTCGTAGCGGTGAAATTCTCGTAGCAGACGTAATCTGGTACCACAACGTGATCTCTCTTGTACACGATTGGCGTTTCGTCCAGACGGGAGCCGTTGATCCTCGCGTTCGCACGGAAGTATTCAGTGACGACGTGATGAATGAATCTTTACGTTACGTGGCATCACACGAGATCGGACACACGTTAGGTCTGATGCACAACATGGGTGCAAGTTACTCTTTCCCCGTGGACTCTTTACGCAGCCCATCATTCACGAAAAAATACGGAACCACCCCGAGTATCATGGACTACGCCCGTAACAACTACGTGGCTCAACCCGGAGACTACGAACGTGGTGTAAACCTTGTTCCGCCTGTATTAGGAGTATATGATATTTACGCTATCAACTGGGGTTACCGGATCATTCCAAACGCTAATACTCCGGAAGCCGAAGTCGCAACATTAAATAGCTGGATCGAAGAAAAATCTGACGATCCGATGTATCGTTTCGGGGCGCAGCAATTCCCGCAGACACTTGACCCGACTGACCAGACAGAAGATTTAGGGGATGATCACGTGAAAGCCAATTCACTTTGTATCAAGAACCTCAAGATCATCATGAACAACTTGGAACAATGGTGCAGCAAACCGGGAGCCTCGTATAAAGACATAAAAATGTACTACAATGGAATCCTGAGCCAGTACCAAAGAATGCTTAGCCACGTGTTGGCTTACCCCGGTGGTGTTGAATTCACGGACCTAGTACAAGACGGTAAAGGCGGTGTAGCTAAAAAATACATCCCGAGAACCAAACAGCAAGAAGCTATCAAATGGTTAGTAAACGAAGTAACTACATGCCCGAAATGGTTGATCACGAATGATCTGAGAGAGAAATTGGAATTAAACCCGAATATGTACGATCAATTACAATACGCTGTGGTAGGTAAAATCTTCAACGCGGCTACTCTTGGTAGTATATACGAGGGAGAACGTTCCGGCCAAAAAGACGCTTATAAGCTTGATGCTTATGTAAATGACGCTTATAAATTACTTATGGCTCCGACCCTTGCATCCCGTTCACTTTCTCACGAAGAAATGAACTTGCAAGCTGCTTTAGTAACCATTGCCAGCCAAATGAGTGGTCTTCAAGCTACTCCTGCGGCCTCAGCACCGAAAAGACTTACTTCTATCGATCCGACCGAGGCATTGGCAACTTTAGAAAACAGCGTAAATAGCCAACATAAACTTTGTAGCCATGCTGCATGTAATCTGGGAGAATATGACTACTTCCGCATGACAATGAATGCTGCAACACTTCCTGCATCAGTAGGACGTCCTGCCATGTTATCATTGTTGAAAAAAGTACAAGCTCTTTACAAAGAAAAACGGGGTACCGGAAATGCTGCAACCCGCGCATTCTACGATTACCAAATCATAACTATTGACAAGTTATTCAAAGACTAGTCATTAGCCTAATATCCATAAAAGCCGGACCAAATTTGTCCGGCTTTTTTATTGGACTTCTCATTTATTAATTCTAATTTCGTTGCGACATATTAAAGAAATTTTTCCGTTATAGGAATAAAAATATTAACAACACTAAAACAATAAAGAATTATGGCAGAATTCAAGTATCAAGAACCATTTCCGATTCAAAAAGACAGTACGGAATATCGTTTACTGACAAAAGACTACGTGAAAACCATCGAAGTTGAAGGACGTAAAATATTGAAAATTCAAAAAGAAGGGCTTGAATTACTCGCCCGTGAAGCCTATGCAGATGTTTCTTTTTACCTGCGTGCCTCTCACTTGCAGAAATTAGCCAACATACTGAAAGATCCAGAAGCCAGCGACAATGATAAATTCGTGGCTCATACCATGTTGATGAACCAAGTGGTTTCCGCTGAAGGTGAACTACCCACTTGTCAAGACACGGGTACTGCTATCGCTATCGGTAAGAAAGGAGAAAACGTATGGACTGACGGCAATGACGCAGAAGCCATCAGTAAGGGAGTTTTCGAAACCTATCGGGATCGCAACCTGCGTTATTCTCAAGTAGTACCCTACACTATGTTCGATGAGAAAAACAGTGGTATAAACCTACCGGCTCAAATTGACCTATATGCCACTCAAGGGAATAAATACGAGTTCCTGTTCATCACCAAAGGCGGTGGCTCTGCAAACAAAACGTTCTTGTATCAACAGACCAAAGCTCTGTTGACCGAGGAAGCACTGACCAAGTTCATCAAGGACAAAGTGAAAGACCTAGGAACATCAGCCTGTCCTCCCTACCATCTGGCAGTAGTTATCGGGGGAACCTCTGCCGAGGCCTGTCTGACAACCGTAAAGAAAGCATCTGCGGGATATTATGATAATCTTCCAACCGAAGGGAATGATGGCGGTCAGGCATTCCGGGATTTGGAATGGGAAACCAAAATTCAGAAAATTTGTCAAGACATGGGTATCGGGGCCCAATTTGGGGGTAAATACTGGGTACACGACGTGCGTGTCATCCGTATGCCTCGTCATGCGGCATCTTGCCCCGTGGGTATCGGTGTAAGTTGTAGTGCCGATCGGAACATCAAAGCTAAAATCACGGAAGATGGTATCTTCTTGGAACAACTGGAAAAGAACCCGGCTCGTTTCTTACCGGCTGAGAACCCGGCATTAGCACCCGCCGTGAACATCGACCTTGACCAACCGATGGAAAAGGTATTAAAAGAACTAAGAAAATATCCGGTTAAAACCCGTCTGAACTTGTCCGGAACACTTATCGTTGCCCGTGATATCGCACACGCCCGCATCAAAGCCATGCTGGATGAAGGCAAGCCCATGCCGGAATACTTTAAGAATCATCCGATTTACTATGCAGGACCGGCTAAAACCCCGAAAGGAATGGCCTCCGGAAGTTTCGGACCTACCACGGCAGGACGTATGGATCCCTATGTTGACCTATTCCAAGATCATGGCGGCTCTATGATCATGGTTGCCAAAGGAAACCGTTCACAAGCTGTTACAGATGCTTGTAAAAAACACGGTGGTTTCTACTTAGGATCAATCGGTGGACCAGCAGCTATCTTGGCCAAGGAAAGCATTAAATCAGTAGAAATCGTAGCCTTCGAAGAATTGGGAATGGAAGCTATCCGTAAAATACGGGTGGAAAACTTCCCGGCATTCATCATCGTGGATGACAAGGGAAATGACTTCTTTGCCGAATGGGCACACTAATAAAAATAGAGGCGAATCTCACGATTCGCCTCTATTTTTTATTAAGATAAAAGTTAAAAACTAAAAGATAAAAATGGAACTTTTTACAGCTTTCAACTTTTATCTTTTAGTTTTTATCTTTTAACTTCATTTACTCCTCCACCGGTTCGAAATCTTCTTTACCAACGCCACAAAGCGGGCAAACCCAATCTTCCGGAATATCTTCAAATGCGGTTCCAGGTGCGATTCCTCCATCAGGATCACCTACTGCAGGATCATAGATATAACTACATACTGTGCAAATGTACTTTTTCATAGTCTTCATTATTTAAAGTTTTCAACAAATATAATAAACTCACCAGACATTACATGAATTTTTTCAATAAATTCAAGTGTTTATACGGGGCATAGCGAAAATGGTTATCAAAAAATGTAAAAGATTTTACCACGGAACGTAAATTACTAAAAAGTTCAAAACTCGCTTTCCCGTGATACTTTCCGACTCCACTCATCCCCACTCCCCCAAAAGGCAAACGGGGATTTGCCAGATGCACGATCGTGTCGTTCACACAAGCCCCACCCGAAGAGGTTCGGTTTAAAACTTCACGAGCCTCTTGTTCGGGGCCGAAATAATATAGGGCCAAGGGTTTCTCCCGCTTATTCACGAAACGAATCACGTCATCTATCTCCCGATAAGTCAGCACGGGCAGAATGGGACCGAATATTTCTTCCCGCATGATCGGACTATCAGCCTCCACGTCAATCAGTACCGTAGGAGCAATATACTTTTCCACCACGTTCACCTCCCCCCCGACAACCACCTGTCCGGAAGAATGTATCAAGCGCACTAACCGTTCTGTTCCCTCCTGGTGAATAATCCGCGGATAATCGGGACTTTCATACGGGCGATCCCCATAAAATCGTTTCACGGCCAGTCTTACGGCCTCAACAAACTCTGCCCTTTGATCTTCATGCACAAACACGTAATCGGGGGCAACACACGTCTGCCCAGCATTGATAAACTTTCCCCAAGCCGTACGACGAGCTGCTATCTTCACGTTCGCACCACGCCCCACGATACAAGGACTTTTTCCTCCCAACTCCAAAGTTACTGGGGTTAAATGTTTCGCCGCCATTTCCATAACATGCTGTCCGAAACGGGAACCTCCCGTGAAAAAAATATAATCAAAACGCTCTCTCAACAACTGCTCCACCACATCCCCTTCTCCATCAAACACAGAGACATAACCGGGTTCAAAAACCGCCGCAATAATCTTCTTTATAACCTCTGCCGTTGCCGGGGCAAAAGGAGATGGTTTCAACACGGCACAATTCCCAGCAGAGATGGCACCAATTAAAGGTTCCAACAATAATTGAAACGGGTAATTCCAAGGGGCAATGATCAACACAACGCCATACGGCTCGTACATGATCCGGCTTTTCGAGGGCCAAAAAGCCAGCGGGGTTGCCAGTCGTCGGGGTTTCACCCACTGTCTCAGATGTTTCACGTGATAGTCAATCTCTCCCAACACCATACCGATCTCCGTCAGGTAAGACTCTCCCCCCGACTTTCTCAAATCACGCCACAACGCCGCATTTATCTCTTCCATCTGTCCGGTAATAGCCCGCCTCAACGCCTTCAAACGTCCTATCCTACAATCAACATCCCTTGTCGTTCCCTTGTAAAAAAACTCCCGTAAAGGAATCGTGTACTCCTCTTTTCTAATTTCCGATTCTACCATATCTCAATCATTCCTGTATCATGCTGTTATAAATACTAAAACAAAGGTATATTTTATTTTGACAAAAAACCTTTTCCTAATCGAATCGTTATATCCGAAGAGAAACAAAAAACAAAATATGAAAATAGGTGCTTTATATGCCTTACTATCAGTCATAACATGGTCGATCATCAGTGTCATCACCCGTTTTTGCCTGTTAAACTACGAGGCCAACATTCTCGTGTTCGCCTCCATGCAAATTTTCGCCGGGGGAGTCGCACTATTACTTATCCGAAAACCCGTAACTGCGGAAGGCTGGAAAGCAGGCGTCGGTTATTCATGGCTGTACACGCTACTGCAAATATTCCGGAATTTCTTTCTAGCCGCAGTTTACCTGTACATCACCAGTACTGAAACCAGCTTGTTAATCAATATAGAAGTTGTAGTAACAGCAATACTGGCCTACATCTTTTTCAAGAGAAAACCCCACAGCAGCGACATCGTGGGGATGCTAGTGATCACGGTAGGCATTATCCTGTTTATCCGTACCCTCCCGGAAACCATACAGCTACGGGTCTCCATTCTCGTCTCCCTGGCAGTTCTGGCAAGTTGTACACGAGCCATCGTAGTCGAGAAAACCACTGTCGCCAGTCCCAATACCTCCGTACGCCAAAAATGCGGGATCTCCGGGTTCACCATGTTTTGGGGCGGCACGTCAGTCATGCTTTTCTTGACCTTAATCGCCCTCGTGGAACACTATTTTGCCAAAGAACTCATGGCCGTTCCGTTTTCAATGCTCTACCTGCCTAAGCTCACGGAGATATTCCACCCGATGACGATTATCGCCGCCTGCGTGACAGGTTTCCTACTCACCTCACTCTCCACGTACCTGTACTACGCCACTCTGCAAACGGCAACTGCCGAAACCTTCATGACCTTCCGGGCCTTCCAGCCCATGTTAACCTTCGGTCTGGAGGCATGGATTGCGGTCTACTCCATCGACTTACGTCCGGACCTGGACACGAGAGATTATATCCTAGCCTGCATTATCATCCTAGGTTCCCTGCTAATCTTGATCATGCCTCCCAAACGAGTGGAAGAAAATCGCTCGAAACAATACATGACGGACTAAATAATTGAAAAAGAATTTATATACAAGTTTACAGTAATTATAAGAGTGAAGTCTCCAAATGATATATAAGTTACCTTTCTTACTCCTAACAGTGGGAATTGGTGAAAGTTTTCTTTGCCAGTTCTTCTTATAAACTTTCCCTTATACAGGGGAAGGCTGGTCCCTGTTAATCCCTCCTCTACCCCTGCTCGTGGGCATCAACCAAATTCCTACATAACACGAACGGAGCATATACATGCGTCAGTGTTCATGTTATGTAGTTGCTATGTTTATGCTATGTTCATGATATAGCGAAAGGGTAGAGAAAGGGTAGTGTATTGTCCTGAAAAAAGTTTACAGTAAACTTAGTAAACCAATGTCAGAATTAAATTTACCCTCTGTTCGTCGTCGTTATTACCCT